>Ga0209514_10002396_pt1 | contig 29071 bp, 21 predicted proteins | sample Subgrocontami58m_FD_187452 | JGI IMG/M metagenome (GOLD analysis project Ga0209514, IMG submission 187452) | Subsurface groundwater microbial communities from S. Glens Falls, New York, USA - GMW37 contaminated, 5.8 m (SPAdes) (version 3) | ecosystem: Environmental > Aquatic > Deep subsurface >...
TGAATATTGCCTTCAGTCGTGTTCATATGTTTCAAACGTATAATGATTCCATGTCAGAGAAAAAAAGAAACATTATTTCGAAAGAAAATCCAGCAAAAATAAACCATAGCCGTTTTTGGAAATTGGTTCCATCATCGGGACAGAGGCTGGAGCCTGACCATGAGAACTGGCTTGTCATAGACTTGTCCGATGAAATGTACCAGCAGCCTGTAGCCCAAAGGGTAGGAACGGTTGATGAAAGGATAAAGACGGGTACATCTGAACTGGATACTCGCTTAAAGAAATTAGAAGAGCGGCTGAGCAATACTGGTGTACCCAAAAAGCTTGAACCAACAAGTCCAGCAAAGGAAATTCGCAGCGAAAGCAAAATAAAAAACAAGCTTATCATCCTCCGTGAATTGGTAGATGATGGTGTTATTTCAGAAGAAGATTACGACTATAAAAAGGCCAAAATGCTCAGGGAAGCCATGAATGATATGAGCCTAAAGGAACAGTTGCGGGAAATAAAAGACCTCCAATCCGAAGGTTTAATCACAGAAGATGATTACAACGAAAAGAAGAAGGAATTGTTAGATCAGTTTTAGAAGCGAAAAATTTATCAGGTAATACCCGACGATCGTGCTGCTAAACACCAACAGATCCGAACCATTGACGAATTGGGAGAAGCTTACCTGTATCCCAGCGACTATTTCGTTCCAATTGAGTTACCGCAAGACATAGAAAAGGTCTTTTCACTGGTAACCTGACTGCCTGCTGCATCCGACCGCTAATATAGGTAGAAAAAAGTCACCGATTATCTTTGGGTATATTATTCGACCATGAGAAGATTGTTAAAAAGAATCAACATAATTATACTGTGTTTTGCCTGATATCCGTCAGCCATACGATAATATTTCGATAATTATAGAATAAAGATAAAAATAAATGCCACGTCCGTGTACACATGCGCGTTCGAGATGAACAAAGGACTCTAAAGAAAATGTCGAACTCTGGAAAATGGCTGGAGCAGTTAGTAGCCGAAATTGAAAAAACTCTTCTGCCAGCAAATTTTACGGTTGCAACTAATGAAAAGATATTCAATGATGACGGTGTTCAAATTGCTGAATTCGACATTGTGATCGAAGGCAATCTTGGTTCAACTTCCATCAGATGGCTAATTGAATGTAGAGATCGGCCCTCGGAAGGCACTGCACCTGGAGAGTGGATATTAGGCTTAATCGGTCGCCGCGACTTCCATCTGTTTGACAAGGTCACTGCTGTATCAACCACTGGTTTTTCTCCATCCGCAATTGAGTATGCAAAAGGGCGCAACATTGACCTTCGCACCGTCGAGAACTTGACGCTTGAGTCTATCTCAGACTGGTTTGGACCCACCGAATTTTCTGTGATTGAGCACTGCGGAATCCTCGCTCATGCTGAATTATTACTGGATAGCAAAGCGGAACATGAAGCCGTGAGTTTGGCGATAAGAAAATTTGAGAACCTTGACGTTAATGCGCTATATCTCATTCACACAGAAACGGGCAATGCGTTGAGCATCCGTGATGCCTGGCAGGATGTGCTCAACAAAAATCCGAGTCTGTTCAAAGGGCTTAAACCGAATGGTGAGGCCAAAAAAGCGACTATCGTTGCAGATTACAGAAACCCAGAAAGTCGTTATCAGGTTGCAACGGAGAAGGGCGCTATTCATATCGTTCAGATCAAATACCATGCAGTGCTCTCAATAAAGACTAGAGAAATCTCGGTAGCCAAGATCACCCAGTACGCGAAGGCCCTCGACAAGAAGCCAGTCGCACAATCGGTTCATTTTGAAATAGAAATCGGTGACAGCAAGTTTGATCTGGCTTTTCACAATTTTGGCCAGAAAGATAAGACGCGCGTTTCCGTTCTTGCAAAGCCATCTGATGAAACCCAAAAGCATCAGTAAATGGGGTTGCGTCTTGATTATTGTTTTTACATCAATTTCGCTTTTTCAAAAAGTCTGTTCGTGTTAAAAAACTCCTAAATTCCCTCGCTTTTCTTCCCAATCTCCCTTAACCCCAAGCCTCCATCTCATGCATCACTCTCTTTGAATTTGCGACATATGCCGTCACAGAATGGTGGATTTTTTGTTAAATAGCAATTGCAAATTACATATTTTCTTTTCAGCACAATTTTAAATAGGTGAGGTTCCTTATCCGTTCCCTTATGTGAACCGTCACAGAACGGCTCATTTTTCGTATTCCCGACGCACACCAGTGATATGTGCCGGGTTCCAGTTCAATGGTAAGTGGCATTTTCTTCATAGATTATTTATACACTTATCTCATGGTAATGCCCGCTTATCTTTAGATGTGATTGACATATTGTGAATAACAACAAATAGTATACTAATAATATACCAGAGAAATAATGCGTCGGGTTTTTTCCAGAAACTGTCCGTAAGTCCGTGTGAAAAGATGGCAATAAGACTTGCCGTGATTCCCAGCAAAAGCATCTTTTCGTATCCTCCGCTTGAAAACCGCCATGATTTTATTGCTGCATAAAATATCGTTGCAAACAGCCACAGGAAGGATAATAATCCCACAATGCCAGTTTCTACCCATACATGTAAAAAAATATTGTGCGCATGTGACAAGCTCGCAACCTTCCTCGTGCTATTCTTTTTTTGAGTCTTTATTTCCTGGCGCTGTTCAGGGTCTTTCTCGTTTTTTGATTGTTTTTCTGTAGCTTTTATTTTTTTTCTGTATTGTTGGTAGACATCTCGAAAATTCTTTTTGCCGGGTCCTATACCTAGCACAGGATGCTCTTTAATTATGGCGATGGATGCTTTCCAGCATAACAACCGTTCTCCAAGGATTTTTTTGGAAGTAAAAAATTTATTAACCTGTGTGATTGTTGTAGCGTGAGTAATAAATTTAGTAGGCAAGATGAAAATAAGCAATCCACACACGCCGATAAATACTGCCATTAATAATTTCTTTTGAGTGGCAAACCCGATAAAAATCATTGCAATGAAAATAGCCACCCAACTCGTTCTGTTCATGGTTAAAACCAGGGAAAAGCTGCACAATATTACAAAGAGAGAAAGGGATAGACGAGACAATTTGTCTTTGTACCAGAAAAACAGACATACGGCGATGGGCAGTAATAATGATATGTATTTTGCGATTCGGGAATGATATTCAAAGGTGGCTACAAGTCTTTCATCACGTATTGCAATCCCTGTATAATATCCATATACTCCATATGCGCATACCAATCCACACGTAATAAGCATGGCTTTTACTATTCGATTGATTTGTTCCTGGCTGCGAATAGTATTAATCATGCAAAAAAAGATAATGAAGTATGTGAGATAATTGTGCAATACGGTTTCAAGACTGTTTTTGATATGGGCTGAATAAAATGAAGCTGCCAATGAGCACAAAAGGAATGAAAAGATAGGTATATTAATTGATGTTTTAGTAAACAGCATTTTCTTTTCAGATAGCATCATTATCATCCAGCTACCTATTATGGTTAAAAAACACAGTAATTTAATGATATCTGCGCTGTATGGGAAAAAAGAGAGGATAAAAAAGTAGGCAATAAAGGCGTATTCCGAAATTCGACTTGTATAGGCTGTAATTTTTATATTCACGATTTTTTTCCCGGTTTTAAACCCATCCAATCGGGGCATAATAAAAGATGCCACCCTAAAAGCATGGCATATATGGATAACCGATAACGCAGTTTTCGATTTTGAAATAATACGAGTACATTGCTGATAAAGTTTGCGATAAAGTTTATCAGAATTTTTACTAAATAAAATGTCCTGAATACTCTATATGACACAATGGTTCTGTTTTTTTTAAAAAAGATGTAGAGTGAACGACAATACTCTATCTGTGATTGCCACGGCGCCATTTTCTTGCTTTGTCCACCAAGGTGAATGACCCTGGCTTCGGGTAGATGATACACCTTCCAACCCGCCTTTTGCATACGGTAACACCAGTCGGTTTCCTCGAGAAAAAAGAAATAATCTTCATCTAATTTCCCAACATTTTTAACAGCTTCATTTCTTATCATCATACACGCCCCAATAACTGATTCAACTTCCACAGGTTGTATTATTGGATGTTTCTTGCTTGGATATTTATAAGGGAAGAGCCATTGCAATAAACTTTTGTTAAAAAGCTCCGTTGCTAAAGTAGGATAGTTATCATAACTGTGTTGCCTCGTACCATCCGTCTTTTCAAGTTGAGATCCGACAATCCCGGCGTCTTTGTGCTGCTCCATGAATGAATGCATTACACGAATAGCATTTTTGTGCAAGAGTGTGTCCGTATTTATTAATACGCTGTAGGTTGTTGCATCTTTTCCCAGGGCTTGATTCACAGCAGCGGCAAATCCCTTATTTTCCTGATTCTCAATGACAATAACCTGTGGGAATCGTTCGCGTACAGCCTTAACGCTATCATCCACAGAGCCATTATCCACCACGTATATTTGGTAAGTAAGAGCATTAATTGTCGTAATAATGGAATTAATGCAATCGAGTAATAACTGCCTTGTATTCCAGTTTACTATGATAAAACACAGATCAATCATTTATGTAATTAGTATCCAACTATTTTGATTTATGAAAGAATGTACATAAGTAGTATCTTAGCGATCTGAAATTTAAAGGAGCGTTTTTTAAGGATAAACCGAAATTTTCATTCGCACGATTTTTATCCTCTGTTCTTAAATAGTATCGACCGACTTTTGCATAGTGTGAAGCTAACCGCTTTTTGTAAAGTTTCTCATTAATGCCATTTTCTTTGTCCTTAAACTTATTATATATTTTATCGATGACTATTTTTTGGTATTTTAAAACATTATTCCTGTTCTTACTTAAAGAATGGGGATTGTGCCTATATTTAACGAGTGGTTTGTTAATCCCCGCGACTTGAAAGTGAAATGCAATCCGTAACCACAAGTCCCAGTCCTGGCAATTAAAAAGCTGTTCGTCGAACAAGCCCGTCGTTTCAAATACGTTCTTTCGTACCACTACGGATGAAGCAATCACAAAATTCTGTTCAGAAAATAATTGTGTAAAAACATTGCCAGATGGCAATTGTTTCTTCACACTTCCATTAACCACGCGACCCTTTTCGTCTATATTTATATGCTTTGAATATACCATACTAACCTCCGGGTGCGTTTCAAAATATTCAATATCAGTCTGCAATTTTTCCGGCAGCCAGAGGTCATCTGCATCAATAAAAGCTACATACTTGCCCCGGGCTGATTGAATACCGGTATTTCTTGCAACAGGCAGTCCTTTATTTTGTTCTAACTTAATATACCTTATCTTTTGCATAAACGGATTTAATACGTCTTTTGTGTTGTCTGTGGAACCGTCATCTACTACGATGACCTCATAATGAGTGTAGGTTTGTGATAAGACGGATCCAACGGATTCTGGCAAAAAGCGGGCGTAGTTATAGGTAGGCAAGACTACGCTTACGAGTGGTGAATTGTCTGTCATGATGTTACATTCCTTTGATGGTATTCATAAATTTTGGGATGTTTGCATTCAGCGAGTAAGCCAAGTCCACAGTTTTTCTGCCTTCAAGCCCCATGCGCTCCCTGAGCGTCCTGTTTTGCATGAGGAGTTCTATCTTCTCTGTCCACTCTTTTATGGAAGCGGCAAACAAACCATTAACGCCTTCCTGTATAATTTCATTGTGTACGCCTACGGGAGAACAGACAACGGGAATTCCTATAGAAAGATATTGGAGTAACTTTGTGGCGCATTTACCTTTTGTCCATTCATGATTGGGCAGTGGCGCCAGACCAATATCGATATCCTGTAAATCTGAGTTTTCATCCTCTAAAGCCCAAATCTTTTTAATAACAGGCATCGTCTTACAATCAAAAAAAACGTTACAAATAATTTTCAGCTCTACAAATTTATATTGACTCGCTATATAATCAAAGGCGGGAGTTAACTCCTTTAAGAACGGAAGGGAAGACTTGCTTCCTATCCAGCCAATGGTAATTTTCTCTTTGCTTCTGCGATAATCTTTCATGGTATATTTACTTGTGTCGATTGCAGTTGGCAGGATGATTATGTTTTTATTATAGGGTAAGGCTTGTGCTTTCAGGTATTGATTTCCGGCTATAACCTGATCACTGTACCTTACCATTCTGGCAAATGTTCTTTCTCGTTTAAAAGATTTACCGCCTCCGTTCACCGGGCTTTTAAACATAACGGCGTCATCGAAGTCATAGATAATTTTAATGTGCTTTCTCCTGAGATACCAGAGTTGCCAGTGCCACAGCCGTTTTTTTTGAATAAAGATTATATCGTAATCCTGAATCTCTGAGAATAGTTTCATCCACTTACAAAAAGAGTCCGGGAAGAGTGCAACCTTTGACTCTATGTGTGATTCTTTAAGATAAGGAACGTATTGCAATACCCTGTATCTGCTTGCGGGATGTTCCCATTCCTGTATAAGAAAATAGATTTTTAATTTATCTGTGAAACTTGTGGAATTTGTATTTTTGGATTCCATACATGTTTTCGGTGTAAGCTTAATTGGATAATTGCTTGTAATATTCGTTTATTTTCGCTATCAAGATTTTCCGCGCCGGTGTACGCCCGGTAGAATCGTAACCTATCCGTGTATGTAATACAGTTAGGTAAGGATGCATTTAATTGCGACAAATTTTTAATCTTTTTTTTAAGGGTAATTGTTTTATCAAAACATACCCGATCTAAATCCAGATAAAAAAAATTCCATGTATCCGGTAATTCCATAATCATAATGTTATTTGCCTTTAAATCACGGTGATATATACCGGAGTCATGAAGTTGTCGGAAAGACGTTGCCAGGCAGGAAAGAAAGATGCGTTTTTTTCCGGAAGTAGTCTTATCATAAAGATTGTGAAACTTTTCGCTAATATATTTGTTGCACGGCAGACAGGTGGTAATATCTTCCGTGATAATAAAACTCTTCCGGAGAATACCGAATCTTTTTTCCTCGAGTAATGCAAGAGGTTTGGGCGTTTTGACGTTTAATGCTATTAAACCATGTGCGGCAAACCACGCCCTCCGTGCAGGAGAATTACAAAAAGAATACAAAAATCTCTTGAATGAGGATGGATATTTATACTCTTTTATGCATACACTTTCAGTAGTCTCGTAAGATAACGGCAGACGTGTAATGGCTATTTTTGCGGATATTTTTAGGGCGCCGGGAAGATTTTCTTTTACAGAGAAGTTATGGTTTCTGATTAAATCAATCAGCTTGTTTACTTCCCATTCATTTCGTGTGTGTATTTTGTAATTGCCATGTGTCGTGCATTTAAATACGTTATTGTTTTTTAAACATTTTCTTGCCCTGCTGTACCAGAGTCGGCGCTTAATCCTGGAAACTTCTTTAAAGACTGCCTTGTAAAAAATTTCCCTGTCTTTGGATTCCGATAGCTGGTTTGTGTAATTAGTTATCAACTCTTTTATTTCTTCGTTTGTGCAAGTATCAATAATAGAATATGCTAATCTCGATAGTTCCTGAATTCTCCAGGATAGTGGTAATTTTTTCGTAAATTGAGTGCGTCCGAGATCGAGGAGGTAAAATACTGTTGTGTTGTTCGGATTCACGAGTATGTTTTCAGCGTGGAGTTCACCGTGAAAAATGCCGCAATCGTGCATCGTCTTAACATAGGAAATGAGGTTTTTTACCAAGGTATTTTTCTGTGATGGATTATAACCAGACGGGGATTGTTGAATGGCTAGTAATAGTTCCTTCACGGACAACGTATTGGGTATTGCCTTTGAAATTATATAGCAATCTTTCAGTATCCCAAAATGTCTCTTTTCTCCCACAGCAACTGGCTCTGCTGTGAGCATGTGATTCTTGAGGAGTTCATGACTTTTATTCCATTCTTTCCGTGCCTTTGATAGGGAAAACACTGATTTAATGGCGTCTCTGAAGTGTCTTGTAGTGTATTGTTTTATATAGAAAGATGCCTGATTGTGGGTATATTTTAACACCTTCTTGAAATATCCGCTCCGTATGATTTCACAATCTTTCCCGCTGTCTATAGAGACTGCTATTTTTTCCAAAACGTCCAAAGGAATGTCTTTTGTTATCCATCGGGTATTATGTAAGATTTGATAATTTGTCATGGATTTTTAACGGTGGATATTTAATACCTTTTGGTAGATATCGAGTGTTTTTGCAACATTGGCCTTAAGAGAGAATATCTCTGATTTTTTTCTTGCAGCAGCGCCTATTTGCTCCCTTTTTTCTTTTTCTAAAAGGACGGTAATATAATTTGCTATTTCTTCAGCGGCGATGGGATGGTTAATAATAAATCCATCCGTGCCGTGGTTTATAATCTCCGATACCCCGCTGGTTTTGCTGGCAATGACTGGGAGTCCCGATGCCATCGCCTCGAGACAGGCCGTGCCAAAGGCATCGTACTCACTCGGGAAAACAAAAATATCACCTGCGGCATATATTTCCTGGATATTTTTGTAAACACCAGCAAAGATTATCTTATCAGTAATGCCATTATCTTTTGCAAGTTTCTGGTACTTTCTGACTTTTCCTTTCCCTACAATGAGCAGTTTTATCTTTTTATCTTTAATTAAAGGGAATGCATCTATAACATATTTTAAACCCTTTCTCTTAAACCCCGAACCAACGAACAGCAAAAGAACTTCGTCTGATGCGATACGGTATTTTGCCCTTACTGTATCTCTATATTGCAGTCTCATGCGAGGCGTAAAGGCATCGGTATCTACGCCATTATAAATAACCTCAATGTCATTTGCAGGTAATTTATAATGGTGCATGATTTCTCTTTTGCATTGTTCTGAAATGCAGGTAATTTGCCTGTAGCGTTTTTGTTTTAAAATAATCTTTTCAAGGAGGAGCAGGCTTGAGTGCCTCGGATTCAGGCACATGACTATCCTGCCAAATGCAGTGTGCATCAGGGGGTATGTGTGCATCATATAATCCCAGTGACATCCACCGCCGACCCGGTAAATATCTTGAAATAGTGTTTGTGTAAATCCATGAACGATATCAAATTGTATTCCCGTTTTTTTGACGATTTTTGGAGCATTTATGGCAAATGTCCAGTATTTTAAAGGAGACCATAAGGTAATGGCCGGGACGTAATGGAAAACAAGTCCCTTCTCTTGACCCTGACGGAATCGGTGTGCAAATACGTGAATTTCATAACCGTGATTGAGGAGTTGTCTGGATAAGTTGAACACGTAACTTTCCACGCCACCCTTTTCTTTTATAAACTGAAATACCATCAAAGCGATCTTCATTGTTACGCAGTATCATAAATTTTTATCAGAAGGTTTACTTGCCAGTTCTTCTTTGATAATTTCCAGGTTATTTCTTGCCTTCTCATTGTGAGGATCATGCCTGAGCACCTCTTCAAATTCTGCAATGGCTTCATTTAACTGCCCGTTTTCAGCATAAATGATACCTAAATTGTTGTGCGCCTTCACGTAATTTTTGTTAAAGGTAAGGACTATTTTGAATTCACGGGAGGCATCCTCTGCCATTCCCTTCTGGTAATAGGTTGTTCCAAGGTTAAAGTGGGACTGTATGTAATCAGGGTTTATTTTTATAGCTTCTTTGAACGCAGCCAGTGCCTGGTCATAAAGTCCATGTTTGCTATATATCGTACCGATATTATTGTACGCAGCATGGTAGAGCGGATACAATTCCAGTGAATTTTTATAATAGTCCAGTGCTTTCTCGTAGTTTTCTTCTCTGACATACACGTTTCCCATTGCATGATGGAGCAGTGCCGCATTCGGTGCTTCTTTCAGGGTCTTTGAGAAAAAGGTCTTTTCATCAATCCAATCCCGATTTCTTAAAAGCGTTCGACCTGAATAAAAGATTAAAAGCGCAATGAACAGCGAAATAGTGACATACCCCAATATCGGGAATGAGCGCTTGCAGGTTTTCCAGACAGTGGTCAATAATACCGATATTATGCCACAAAAACCAAGAGAAGGGATATATAAAAACCTTTCTGCCGTGACAAAGCCCATATCCCAGGGAGCGGAGATGCGAATAAAATTAGACAGGGGTAATAACGTCACTAAATAAAATAGTATCAAAAAAGACATGCTAGCCCATCGTTTTTTCAACCATACTATCAAAAAAATAAGAAAAGAAACCCCGATGACGGATGAGAAAACCGTGGGTTCGGTTATAGAAAAAGACATGGGATTTTGAATGTATGCGTTCAGGTGTGCGGGATAAATGAGTTTAAATAAATAAATGAAAATGGTTTTTGTGAAAGAAAAAATAGGGGGGTAAAAGCCCTTCATTTCCTCCCCGCCCGGATTGTCTACGGTATGAATTCCTAAAATAGTAAATCGAATGATGCCGTATAAAAGGATGACGAAAAAATAAGGTGTACTTAAGGGCAGTGATGTTTTCCATTGCCTCCAATTCTTCAATCCCACAAAGTAATGAGTATAAGCAATTAATAAAAATGGTAACGTTGCGACCATCTCTTTACAAAGCATTGCAATAGCAAATAAGATAATTGAGCATACATAAAATAGTTTACTATGGGTGGAAAATAGTTTTAATACTTCCCGATTGCGGAGAGAACTATTTCTTTCGCCTGGTAACGGGGGATGTATTGCTTTTTGGTATAAGTAAAAAGCGGATAAAAAGAACATTCCAGCGATAATATCAGTGCGTCCGGATATCCACGTTACCGATTCTGTATGAATCGGATGGCAGGCAAATAATAAAGAAGTGATGATAGAAATAGAGCGATTGTTGAATAAAGAGTTAAATATCAAGTAAACTAAGATACAACTAATGGTATGAAAAATGATATTTGAAAGATGGAAACCCCACGGTTTTAGCCCCCACAGGGCATAATCGATCATATAACTGAGGCTTATAATGGGTCGATAGTAACCATATTTGAATTCGATGGTATCATCGGTTGTGTCAAAAAAATCCCTTACAAAATTTTCCCAGAAGCAACCCCATTTGTTAATTCCTTCGTTATCAGCAATCAAAACCATGTCATCCCAGACAAAACCATTTCTTAGGGCGTTGAGATAAACCAGGAAAGAAATAAAGATGATAAGAAGGACGGGGGAATAATAACGTATTTTATTCATTATCTTATAAATATAAGCCTTTCATGGAACATTCTCAAGCTAAATCACGATTTGTCTCCTTAGCTTTTTGTCATTTTTTTACGGGGCTTACGAGGACATAGGTATTTCCACGAACACGCTGGGATGCCAGAACCTGATGAGGACAAGTAGATTGGATTTGTTGATAATACCGATTGGGCATGAGAAACAAGTTGCTTCCTCCTATTTCTAATCGTCGACATATCTCGTCTTCGTCTGCCGTCAAAAAAGAAATATGGGTATTTGGTATGATGCTGAAATACCATTTTGCTATTTTGGGGGGTTTCCAAAGTAAATCTGTATGTTCAAAAACAGCCTCGGGTATGCCCCAGAAATAAAGTGTGCGTTCAGAAGTTCGGGTCTGTTGAGAGATCGCTATCGTCAGTTTTTGGATTTCTGACTGATGGGAGGCATAACGTAAAGGTAGCATGACAAAGGTTGCTGCATAAACCAACAATACCGCAGGAATGAAATAATTGATTAGGCGAGGAAATTTTCTGGCGATAAATATCCAGATTATAATACTACCTACGATGAACAAGAGTGCAGCTATAGGGTATGGATTGAGAACCAATGTGGAAACCCTTGAACTTACTGCCCTGAGAGAAAAAAGATTATAATTGCAGTTTGGGAGCAAGAGAAAAAATCCACAAAACAGGAATACACAAGATAGTGTGTTCTTCCAGTTAATTCTGGCATCAGAAAAGGCCTCTGTAAGGAATTTTCCTATCAGGATGGAAGCCGTTGGATAAAATGGCAATACATACCAGTGCAGTTTGTTTTTACAGAGAAGAAGCACAATTCCGAAACTTACGAACCATATGAGCAGAAGGATTCGTCCGTCTTTTCTCCACTGGGGGATCCGGAAAAATGCCCATACCAAACACGGCAGCAACAGCAGTGACCAAGGGTAGAAACCTTTCAAAATTGTTTTCCCGATAAAAAGAATTCCGCCAGTCAAGCTCCGGGCAGCATTTACCCCCGTACCGTATTCTGTTGAGGTCGCCCGGTTATAAACCTGTTGTATAAAAAATTCGTCAAGAAATGCTTTTTTATGTATGAGTATCATTGCAATAATCCAGCCGCTAGAAATGATCAGGAACAAGAGAACGGCCTGAACGATGCCAGAGACACGGTAGGTTCTCCATTTTGCGGTGGTTAGCAGGTATAGAAATCCGATCCCAAGCGGCAAAAAGCCGGCAAAATTTTTTGTAAGCGATGCCAATCCCATCAGAGCCAAACTGATCGTTAACAAGCGTGGATTTTTCTCGCTGCGAATCAAAAAGTACAGGCTGCTTATCAGGAAAAATAACAGGATTGCATCCATTTCGCCTGTCTTGGCGCAATGCTCATAAATGAAATGAAAACATGTGGTGAGAGAAAACCCAGACCATAGGGCTTCCTTCTCGCCAAATAATTCTTTCGCCAGTAAAACGGTAAAAAAAACACATGCTACTGCCGCCGCCGCCGACCAGAACCGTATTACCCATTCGGAAGTCCCAAAGAAACGGAAACACAATGCTGTCAGCCAGAACTTCAACGGAGGTTTGTTGAAACATGGTTCTCCCTGGACCTGTGGGGTGAGCCAATCTCCTGTAAGCAACATTTCTCGTGAAATAATGGCATAAAGCGCTTCATCCCCGTTGTGAAGGCTATTGCTTCCCAAATGATAAAAAATAGGAAAGGATGAGAAAACCATGAGGGCGAAGAATAGGGTACGGAATCTTGTTAAGGAACTGCGGTATGAAAGAGACGACCGATTATTACACACGTTTTTGAATATTATATAATTCTGTCAAAGGGAAAAGCAGCGGAGTGATTAGCATTCTTTGGCGAATTGGTTTTCACATTTCTATTGTATGTAACCGAGGCTCCGCAGCATTTCTTCTTTGTCTTTCTGAAGGGGTTTTTTCTCGCCTGTCTTGGGTGCAGGCGCCAAAGAAAGAACAAGTTTCTGAAGGATTTCGCTCTGCTGTTTCGTTTTTTCAGGTTGTAAAGTTGTTAGATTTTTCCGCTCCGCAGGGTCGTCTATGAGATTGTAAAGTTCTTTGCCCTGGGTTTTATCATTAATAATCAGTTTCCAGTTTGTACCAATGAGGGCATTCAATGGAGGAGCGATGCCATTATGAAGTTGGGCAAGGACATGCCGCCCTTCTTGTGGAGAAATCTGCCCTCTCTGCTCAATCAATGCGCGTCCCTGCCAGGACTGAGGCGCTTTACCTCCAGCAATAGCGAGCAAGGTGGGTGCAACATCGACTAAACTCGCAACTTCTTTGGAGTTGGTGGTTGATACTGTTTCTGGCAGCCGTATAAATAAGGGGATGCGTACGGTCTCATTATAGAGATTTCTGGCATGGCCAAGTCGTCCATGTTCCTTGAATTCTTCCCCATGGTCGGCTGTGAAAAGCAGGACATAGTGTTCCAGGGATGGGAATTCTTGAAACAGTTTTTTGATTTGATCATCACAATAATTAATTTCAGAATCGTAATGAGATTTAGCCAGAGTCAGAATGCGCTGCCCTTTGTTTTTGATTTCCTGACGCATCAGTACAGGGCGAATCAGCGAATTAATCCTGTCAGATTCAATTTCTGTTTCGTCGTTTTGATACTGTTTCAGCCACGGCTGTCTGCCTATGTATGGGATATGAGGATCGAAGTAATGTAGCCAGATAAAAACAGGGCCATTTTGTGCTTCGATTTCGTTCTTCCATTTGAGAAAGGATTGATTGACTTTTTCTGCGGCACAAAACCCGACACAAGCGTATCGATCAAAGCCCCGTCCAAAGCCGAGCTCTTTCGTAAGGTGATAGTTGGCAGTTACGGCATAAGTTCTATATCCCAAAGCCCGCAGTTGTTCCGGCAAGTTGGGTAGCTTTTTTGGAACAGGAGCTTGTTTGTAAATATGCCCCTTTCTAACGGACCCTTGTAGTACTCCATGCGAAAATGGATATACACCAGTTACCAAAGAAGTTGCAGCGGGAACTGTCCACGATGAAGTACTGTAAGCATTCGTGAAGACGATTCCATGCTCAGCGAGCTTTCCTAAAAAAGGAGCGGTGTTCCTTTTATATCCGTAAAACGGCAGACGGTCGGCGCGCAGGGTATCTATAGTAATGAGGAGCAGTGAGGGTTGGGTTTTTTTAGTTACGGGACTCTTTGTTTCTGAAGCATAAGAAAAAGTTGCGAGCAGACCGAGCATCAGAAATATCGTAACCTTTGGGATAGTTTTTCTGTATATCATAATGAATAAAAAAGGGTTTTTCTATACCATAAAAGATACCGAAAAACCCTTTAAATGAAAAATTCTAAGACGGTTATTCTAAAAAATTACATTTACAAAATATTATTTTCCCGCCTTCCTAAACTGGAAATTGACGAGGAAATCACGCTCTTCATTTTTCTTGATATTAAGTTTCAGGGATTTGGTTTTACCAAGACCGGCTTTGTTGGCACTTAAAGTATAAGTCATGCCAGGCTCGACGTTGAGACTATAACTACCGTTAGTCTCTGATGTTGTTTCTTGTGCTGGACCTTTAGAAGCTTTCGCCGTTACTACTGCTTCTGACACAGGGCGGAATGCCTTATCTGATACATATCCATAAATTGTTAGTGATGATGAAGCTTTAAGGTCGAAAACTGTACCTTCCATAGCCAGTTTTTTACCTTCTGCTGCATACGCAGATGATGAATTCACCCCTGCTATTCCTAACATTACGCCAAAACACCCTGCTAAACACAGAGTAACCCATTTCTTACTCATAGCTGTCTCCTTTCTTTAAATGTAGTAGTGGTTTGCATTACTGAAACAAAAATATTATATTCTTTTTATATTCTCTTTTCAACTAGAGAATTTGAAATTAAATTTATTTATTTTTTAGCCTTGCCCTTTGGCTTTGCCTTGGGTTTTGGAGTTACTCTTGGCTTTGGTTTTTGTTTTTGTTTTGGCATCGTTTTTACAGCGGCTTTAGCTTTTTCTTTTCCAGCTAGAATCTGTTCTGCCTCTTCACTGTCAGCATCCATAATGTATCTTATACCTGTTACTTCCGCGGCTTCACGAGTCAAGGTTACAATATCGTTTCGTGTTAGATGTTCCAATGCAAACTTTCTTGAGCCGCACATCAATTGCCGTAGCCCCTGAGAGAGACGTTGATAATAGGAATAGACTCCGAGTGCCCCTGCAGGGACTTCCTTGCCGTTTGAACTGAATAGTCTCTTTGTCCTGGAAGCTAAAACGAATATTTCTTCCATTGTTCTGCCATAAGGTTCGATAGTCTTGTCGACAGCATTTTTATTAATTTGTTCGGCGATTAATTTTCCGACATGTGCCGCACAGAGCGGTGAACGTGCCATACCAACAGCCTTGACGTAAGGGGCGCCAAGCGCCATAGCCTTAAAGATATCATCCTCAAACGCAAAACCTCCAGCAAGGATAATATCTGGAACGTACTTACCCTTTGATGCTAATTTATGCACATAATTATAGGTAAGCGAGGCGATATACAAGGTGGGTACTCCCCACTCATTCATCATATGCCAGGGGCTCATGCCTGTTCCGCCGCCGGCGCCATCTACTGTTAATACATCAACTCCAGCAACGGAACAATAATAAACCGCTCGGGCGAGGTCCGCTGGTCTATAAGCACCCGTCTTCAGGAAAACATATTTTGCGCCCGCTTTTCTTAATTCTCCAACCCTCTTTACAAATCCTTCTTCGTTGACCATCCCAACCCTGGAGTGTCTTTCAAATTCCTTAAATGCCTTACCAAAGACTGAGGCTGCTGTATTATCATATGGATCGGGTAACACAATATAACCGCGATCCTTTAACAACCGTGCCTTTTCCAAACTGTTAATTTTAACTTCACCGCCGATATCTTTGGCACCCTGTCCCCATTTCAATTCTACGGCCTGAACCCCTAATTTGTTAACGCCGTACTCAAGTACCCCTAATCGGCTGTCTTCAACATTTTCTTGCATTACAATGAGTCCATAACCATCCTTTTGCCAGTTCTGAAATGTTTTTACACGATATTCAAGGTCAGGGCAGTGGGTTATTTTCCCATTTTCCAGCTTGGTATTAACATCCATGCCGCCCACGTTTTCACCTATTGTCAGCCCGGTTCCAGAAATTGCAGAACCAATGGCTAATCCGTCCCAATGTGTTTTTGCAACGTTTGTCGAACCTAACCCCGGGATCATTATCGGTAATTTTAGCTTAATTCCTTTATCTTTCCCCAACCTTGTTTCCGCGTTTACGTTCTCAAAAATTGCCTTGTCGCTGTCAGCCGCAATTCCAACTGCTCCAACAGCCGTACCCATGATATTTAAATGTGAAAAATCTACGGGATATTCTTTATCTGCCCCGGCAGTAATAATTCCAAAGGGCTGGGGATACAAATTTTCTGCAGCCCTAAAGGCGGACTTTCCAATCTCGCAAAAACCTGGACAATCATCCACACAAACCGAACACATACCACTGGCAGGCGTCCGGTCATTAGGTGTTCTATTTTTTGTACGTGTTGCTGCCGATGCATTTGGTTTTGAAAATGACATTTTCAAACCCCTTTCTTAATGAATAGGTAATTATGGTAAATGAATATAATTTTAACATTATAGTTATTTATGATTTCAAACTCCGAATATATACACATTTTCAAATTTACTGTCAATATAATTTTATAAGAAGTAAAAATACTTGTAATTGAATTTAGTGTAGCACAAGACATGCCAATATGTCTTTAAAATAAATAAGTCAGTTTTTTGTTACTGAGGATATATTCTGACATTGTTGTATCTTAATGGAAGTACATTTACTTGCAATAAAAAGAATTTAATTTATTTGTAAACAAAAAAATAAAATATATAATTTTATATAAAAATTTGAATAGGATAAAATAAGGTATTGGCTGAAAATAACCTATAGAGCTGTAGTTTTTCTCGCACTAAGTCATCTGCATTTAGCAATGGCTTGACACACCGTAATGGGGGTTAACAAAAATTGTGAAACCACAGATAAAAATAAAGAACGAAAGTGCATTTATTAAAGAAAAAGTTGAAAAGATAAAAAGGGAGGTTGGGAAGATCATTGTGGGGCAAGAAGAAATGATCGAAGCCATTATAGTTGCTCTCCTGTCTGATGGCCACATCCTGCTCGAAGGTTATCCAGGGCTTGGAAAGACCATTACGGTAAAAACTGTTGCCCGTGTACTGGATGCAAAATTTCAAAGGGTACAATTTACGCCTGACCTTATTCCCGGCGATATTACCGGATTTGAAATGTGGGATCCGGAATCAAGGAAAAGCAGGATACAAAAAGGGCCTGTATTTACCAATTTGTTACTTGCAGATGAAATTAACCGCGCACCTGCAAAGGTTCAAAGCGCTCTTCTCGAAGCGATGCAGGAAAAACAAGTAACCATTGGCCGGGAGACCTATCATTTAGAGAAATTATTTCTCGTACTGGCGACTCAAAATCCCATTGAGATATCAGGTACGTATTTATTACCTGAGGCTGAAATAGATCGATTCATGTTTAAACTAAATGTACGTTATCCGTCGTATGGAGATGAAAGAGAAATTACAGAAAGACAAATCCGGGAGGAGGAGGTTGGTTTAGACGTTGTTTTAACTCAGAAAGAATTGCTTTCTTTAAGACACACTATTGCGGGATGGTTACCTTTGCATGAAGAATCTGCTATTGTAAAATATATAACACGGCTGGTCAGAGCCACACGACCAGAAGATGGTAATGGCGAACTAAGAAATCTCGTAATGTACGGAGCATCACCCAGGGCCTCTATTGCTTTAGCGAAGGCATCGCGCGTATATGCATTTATTCATGAAGAGGATATGGTATTACCCGATCATGTTCACAAAATGGCTTATCCAGTCCTTCGGCATAGAATCATACTTACCCATGAGGCTGAGTCCCAGGGCATCGATTCTGACGTTATCATTGATAAAATACTTCATCGTGTCCCCCTATTGGAATAAACCAGATGAAGAGGAGAATAAGGCTCTATTTACAACGGTTGATTGGAAACTTCTTTGATGGGACATTTTCCAGCTATTTGAACGCCCCGCATGGCTTAGAATTCGACGAACTCCGACAATATCAACCCGGAGATGATCTCCGGTCTGTTGACTGGAAGACAACGGCAAAGACAGGTAAACTCCATGTACGTATGAAATTGGTGGATAAACGAGTAACCATTGTATTTCTCGTTGACAAAAGCCGTTCAGAGAAGTTTGGCTCTTTTATGAATACCAAAGAAGATATTCAGTCGCGCATTCTTTCAATTCTCGTTTCTGCGGCATCTGAAACAGGCAATGAGATAGGCTTTATTACATTTACCGATCGGATAGAAAACTATATCCAACCAAAGGCCGGCGAAAAAGAAGCCTTGAAAAATATAAAAAATATTTTACTCGAAACACCGCGAAGCAATCGTACCGATTTAAATATTGCGTTTAAATTTTTAAATGAAAAGATACCATCAACCGCCCTGGTATTTATTCTGTCAGATTTTTTAGCTCCTTATAATTACGAACAATCGCTTAAAACACTATCTTATTTACATGAAGTAATTCCTATCGTTATTTCAGATAAGATGGAAATGAACTTACCTGAGGCAAGGGGATTTCTGACCGTTCAGGATATAGAGACTGGTACAATAAAATCCCTTGATATTTCAACAACACTAAAAAAAACAAAACCTTACCTGGCTTTATTGAGAAAATTAAACATAGACCATCTTGCGCTATCCAACGAGGAAGACGAAGAAATCTGGATAAAAAAAATCTCGGAATTTTTTGACAGACGTATCAGGAGGGGGGAGAGAAGGAGACGATGAGATATATTTTTATTAGCTTGTTCATGAGTACGGTTTTTTTAGGTATCGGTTCTATTCATGTAAATGCACAAGAGCAACCCCAAACTCAAGAGCAGGCAGAAGAGGCGCAGGAATTTGTTCTGACCGATAAACCGCTTGAAATCTGGACATTTATTGACGATTACAGGGTAATCACAAGCAAGACGCTGCATCTGACCGTTCAGGTTCTGTGGAAGTTGGGGATAACGGTCAATTTGGAAGGGGTTGATAAAATCGATCTTTCTCCATTTAAGATTGAAGGCGTTACGATCGGAGAACGCCAAATCTTTGATAACGAACACGATTACATCGTAATTACGTATACACTTTCATTACCTTCTGGCGTCGGGGAAGGTATATATTCCATTCCCTCTTTTACTCTTTCTTACAGGAATGAAGTTGATAAGACCGAAGGTAAGGCAGCCTCCTCGCCCGTTGCAATTAAAAAAGTACCCATACTTGTTGAAGGAAAGGTAGATAAAGACGTCATCACAATCGGTGACCGGATCAACTACGCCCTTACCATACGACATGAAAAGAACTTACGGGTAATATGGGAAAACATCGAAAAGCTAAATTTTTCCCCACTTGATATTTTAAAAAAGGATATAGAAAAACGGACAGAAGGAAATATTGAAAAGATATTAATTAACTATACCCTTTCTTTGTATGAATTGGGGGGGAAAAAGAAGACGCCTGAGATCCCTGAAATTACCATTTTATATTACAAAGAATCAAAGGCACAGTCGGGTGAAACAAAGAGCGATACTTCCCTCAACGAGACAAGGGAAGCCAAAGTCGCCGCAATTCCTATTATTGTCAATAGCCTTTTGAAGGCTGTAGACGTACCTTTGGAGGGGCTAAAAGGGCCGATGTATTATTCAAAAAAGGATGTCTTTCTAAAAGGATACTTAATAATGGGTTTAGGCGCTGTTTTATTACTCTTTTTAGGTGTAACGGCCTTACGTTCAGCGGCAGGAAGGTTATCATCGGTTTCACCAAAACCTGTAAGTGAAACACCAAAAATCGCCATGGAAAGATTAAAACACGCGGTGGCATCGTTCCAGTTTACCGATGAAGAAAAACTAAATCGAACAAACCTACAAGCCATTAATAAATCTCTAAGGGCATATATAGGCACACTACTGGGTATCTCAAATGAAGTGGCCCAATCCGCCACAACGTCGGATTTCTTCAATTATGACACTCAAAAACGATTGACAGACAAAATTTCAACTACTGCCAGGGCTGTATTAAAACAAATTGACACCGTCGTGTACGGCAGACAAATAAAGAAAGAAATGGTTGATAAAATATTGCAAGGAATTGAAGATATAATAAAACAAACAAGTCCAATGTTTGTTAAACATTGATGATAGTATGTACTTGAATTTTTTAAATCTAAATTGGATCAGACTCTTATGAACTCAGGTAAATATACATGATCCTTGCGAACCCCTGGCTGCTTTTGATTCTCATCCCTTTCGGTTTATTAGGCCTTTTTTGGAGAGGGAAGAAGTTTCTTGGATATTCGAGTCTCTACCATGTGAGAGAACCAGCCGGGTTCAAGAAGATTGTAACTAAATTGCCGAAACCCATATTTTTTGGCGCTGTATTCCTTGCAATCATTGCCATTTCACATCCACAGACAAAGTATTATAAAGAAGAAACGACATTGCGCGGAAGGGAGATTGTCCTTTCCATAGACACCTCTTTTAGCATGACGGGGACGGCCATAGAGACCATCAAAAAGATCGTTGGAGATTTTATAAAGAAACGGCCGAATGACCTTATAGGCATTACCATCTTTGGCACGGATGCAGCCCTTATTGTTATTCCTACGATGGAAACTCAATTACTTGAAAGATCCTTAGAACGTGTTCAGGCGTCTCAGGTCGGTTATCAGACTTCTATAGGAGAAGGTCTTTTTACCTCCATTACTGCACTGTTTGAAAAAGAAATGGGGAGGAAATTTACCATCAAAGAGTTAAGAAAAGGTATAAATAAAGAATACCTCGATGATTATGCGATTTCCTTTGTAAAAGAAATGGAGAAACGGCAGGTGATCAAAAACAAACTCATCGTCCTCTTTACAGACGGGATATACAACATCGGTATTTCTCCCGACAGACCACTCCGCTTATTGAAAAGGATGGGGATAAAGGCTTATGTAGTGGCGGTCAAGGCGTCTGACGTTACCGGCGTGGATCCAGAAGTTGCCGCACAACATATTGAGGAATTAAAGGAATCTGTTGAGTCTACGGGTGGGAAATATTTTCATGCAGAGAATTTTGAAGAGGTCTCCGGATTTTACGACGAGATCGACTCTATCGAAAAAGACAAGATTGTTGTAGAAACCGTTTCAAAGAAAAAGGATCTTTTTGTCTATCCCACAATTGCAAGTCTTTTCTTTCTCCTGGTTTCTATTTTTATCGAAAACGTTTGGATACGGATTCCATAGCGCATGAACAAAGGTTGCTTTGTGTATTTTAGGGCATTGCATTAAATTCTTATAGGAGGAAATTATGTCATTAAAAAATCTTACCAAGTTCTTTCTTCTGCTTCTTGCCTGCTGCTTGATGTTTTATGGCTACGGGTACTATAAAAGATTCAATACCATGGCACGACTGGAGGAAAAGATTAAAATGGGAAGATACCAGGATGCCCTGAGTGCCGTACAACAATTAGAGAATTCCTTAATGTTCAGAATTTTAAGCAAGGTGGAGCAGAAAGACCCAGTAATTGCTTATAATAAGGGGGTATTGTATACCCTGATGGAAAACAGGAAAAAGGCGAGCGCTGAGTACCGAAAGGCTATGGAGACAAATGATCCTGTATTGAAGGCACGAGCAATTTACAACAATGCGAACCTCATTGCAACCGACATGGATTTTTCTACCGCAGCTATGCAATATGCAGAGGTACTGAAGATTGATGCAAACGATTTCCAGGCAAAGAAAAATCTGGAACGGATGAGATTAGGTGAACAGCAGTTTAATACCATGTTTAGCCCGGAGCAACAAGAGCGTGAAGACAGGATTGAGGCCTTGAAACTTATTCCGTGGGGCACGAAGTACAGGTACAGCGGAGAGCAAAAGATACGGTGGTAATTTACAAAAATACGTAATAACACACCGCAAATACGCAGAGGGCGCAAAGAAAGATAGCAAGTGATAAACGTGAAAGGGTTTAGAGTTTCGGGTTTAGTGTTTCTTGTCTCTTAACTCTAAACACTAAACTTTCTTTAGTCGTTGAAGCTTTGTGGCTTTGTGGTTTTCCTCATAAGTTTTGAATATGTTATTTTTCAATTACGAAGAATATAAAATCGTAGTTTATGCCATTTCTGGCTTGATTTTTCTCTTGTATTTATTTCTTTACCGGAGAAAATCGGCGTGGTTAAAGGCCTTTGGGCAAAAGTCTTTCATAAACAGGTTTAGTAAAATTCCTAAAATCTACCGGAATATTTTGAAAGGTATGAGCATCAGCACTGCCTGTTGTGGTTTGGGTTTGGTAGTCTTACAACCCAAGTGGCAGACGACATACGACCATTATGAAAAAGAAGGCTTGGAGATAGTATTCGTTCTTGATGTTTCGATTAGCATGCTTGCAGAGGATGTGAAACCCAATCGACTGCAACGCGCAAAAATGGAGATAGCCAATCTTGTTCACGGTCTGGATGGGGATCGTGTTGGTCTTGTGGTATTTGCAGCCAGGGCGTTTTCGCTTTTACCGTATCCTACCAATGACTACGAGCGGGTCTTCCTGCGCATCTTGAACATGATCAACGAAAACTATGTGCGTTTTGTACCTTACGGGACGAATATAGGCAATGCATTTATTCTGGCAATGAATACGTTCAGCAAGGATAATACAAAGAAGGTAATGATACTTCTTACAGACGGTGAAGAGCAGATCATCACACGAAGCCAGGTCGCAGAGGCTGTAAAATTGCTGTTGGAAAGGAGGGACATTGCTATTTATGTTGTTGGTATTGGAGATCCCAAGAAGGCATCTCAAATCCCAAAAAGAGATAAAGAGGGAAATGTTACCGGCTACGAAATCACGGAAGACGGAGAAACCATTTATACAAAACCCAATCCGACATTGTTAAGGGAGATTACCGAAATGGTAGGTGGAACCTATCAGCATGATGCCACGGGTGACGAACTCAAACACATCTTTGAGCAGGTTGTGGAAAAGCACAAAAATATCATAGGAGTTAAAAAGAAGACTATTATTCGAGATGTTTCTCAATATTTTTTGGGTGGAGCGCTGGGATTACTCGCTTTGTATTTTATTCTATAACGAGTAATCTGGGAATCTAAAATGTTTTGATGGCCTTTGAGGTATAGAAGGGAGGAGGTTCTACACCCCAAGAGACCATCAACCCATTTCAGATATATTTGGAAGTTTTAGAAATCCTTGAAAGCTTTTTCATCCATTGGGAAAATCTCATCTGTGTCAGACTCTGACAGGGTTTTCTTACCGTTTCCATGACCGTTGCCATTTCTTTTCATGTGAACGATATGCTCATTATTCAATCTATTGTGTGATATCTTTTTATTGGGTACACCTGATTTATTATATATCATTTCATTCTTCGCAGCGGGTTTTTTGGTTATCAGAGGTTTGTTTTCTTTTGTTTCTTCTTTCATTTCTTGTTCTTCTTTATTCCCAACCTCACCGGCAATCCTATCTACCAGCGAGAGCAAGCTATGTGCCTGTGCTGATAACTCCTCGCTAGCCGATGCCGTTTCTTCTGCATTTGCAGCGTTTTGCTGTATGACTTGATCCATCTGGGCTATAGCTTTTCCTACCTGTCCAACACCTTCGGACTGTTCTTGTGAGGCATTGGCAATCTCATTCACCAGGTTGGTCACCTTCTTGACATTTTTTACAATTTCTTTCAGTGACACTTCTACCTTTTTCGTTAAATCTACACCGGCATCTACCTTCTTTGTGCTATCTTCTATAAGCTGTGTTGTTTCCTTTGCAGCATTTGCGCTGCGTTGCGCCAGGTTTCGTACCTCTTCGGCAACTACGGCAAATCCCTTTCCATGTTCGCCTGCCCTGGCCGCTTCTACGGCTGCGTTCAGAGCCAACAAATTGGTCTGGAATGCAATTTCATCAATTACCTTGATAATCTTCGCTATTTGTTTACTACTGCCGCTGATCTCCTTTATAGCTGTGTTAAGCATGCCCATGGCATGATCGCTCTGTTCTGCAGAAGTATTACAGAGGTTTGCTAAGCCAGCGGCCTCTTTTGCATTATCGGCATTTTGACTGACCATGGAGGAAATTTCTTCTATGGCTGAGGATGTCTCCTCAACTGAGGCTGCTTGTTGCGCGGCCCCATCAGCCAGACTCTGGCTGGATTCAGAAATTTGTCCTGCCGCTGAGGCAACCTGCGAAGAACCTTCTGTAAGGTCTGCAAGCAACCTTTTAAAGAGGCCGGAAATCTTACCGGTAATTTTTAGAACGATCCATCCAAGTCCTACCACAAAAAGCACGGTAGCTATTCCAATAATAAAATTCCATTTCTTTAAAGAAATAGCCGCACGAAATGCCTCCTTTTTGTCAATTTCTGCTATGATTGACCATTTCAAATCTTTTATATCAAGGGGAGCATATGCACTTAATACCTCTGAGCCTCTATAATCTTTTATTATTTTACAATCACTTTTATTGGCTAGTGCATCCTTTACAGCCTCTGTCTCTATCTTATTTACTAATATAGTCCTCTTATTGGAGAATCTGGAATCAGACCGCATAAATTTATCACTTCCTACAAGATAGGTCTCACCCGTTTCTCCTAATCCGGCCCTTCCCATCATAACATTGTTGATCTGATCAATGGGTATTTGAAGAACCAGGATGCCTGTTTTGTTAAATCCATCACTAATAGGAGTAGCAATGAACGAGGCAGGAGCAAAGTCAGAAGGCGCATACGGTTCAAAATCAATTATCGTTACAGCATTGTGTTCTGCTGTGTTAGTAACTTCCTTATAAAGTTTAGCGATATTGGTATTTGCATATGGGCCGTTCATGAGGTTAGAACCGAAGTCCGGCTCTTTATAAGCGGTGTATATTACATTACCTGTTTCTGAATCGATTAAAAAAATGTCATAGTAACCACATTTCTCCAACAATCCTTTGAAATATGGATGATATAATGCATGTAAACTGCTGTATTCACTCCCATCAATAGCATTTAAATAGTCAATTTTTTTCTCTTTCTTAAATGGATTTTTTGTTACATAAAGATCGTGAGCCTTTTCGGCTCCTATCTCTTGAAAAGCACGTTTCATTTCCTTTATAGCGCTGCAAATCGTTGGATCCTCAGATAATGCAGAGATATCTAATCTTATTTTCTCAAAATATTCCTCTATCTGTTTTTTCTTAATATCTCTTACAGAAACTAATTGATTGAAGGATTGATCGTGAAGAGATTTTTTGGCTATTTGATAACTCAATACCCCGGTAATTATGAAAGGTAGTAAACCAGCAATAACAAACAACGTGATAATTTTGGCGTTAAGGGTGATTTTCATTACTTATTCCTCCCGCTTATAAAGTTGTAATGAATTATGACTCTCACAGATTGAGCCTTTAAAGATGATTAAATAAAAATTTGTTTTAGTAAAATACTCTTGTTCGCTGCGCCTTCTAATAGTAATTATCGGCAAATTATCAAAAAAATTTATTAGAAATTTTAAATTATTTATTAATACTAAACATATTTTTTGGATATTTTAATATGATAGAGAACAAAATAAGTTGAAAATCAAATTAATAGGACATATATTAAGGTACTCATATTTTCTTTTTTACGCAGTTTGTATTGTATTACTTGTCTAGAATTTCAATAGATATATGGAAATTCCACAATGTCTTTTAGAATAAGCAGGTGTGCGGTATTGCTAAAGACTAAGTCCGGGAGGCAGAAATAGGGTATGTCGATAAATACGGTGGATACTAAAATATTATTTGCGGTAGATAAATTGGAAAAATATGGAGACATAGTTGGTCATTTGGGGGAAAATGGGTTTTCCTGCATAATAACTGCCACCGATGGGAATGAGGTATTAAAACATCTTAAGACCTCTATGCCAGATTTTGCTATCCTCGACGCAAATCTGCCTATATTGGATGGATTTCAATTATGTAAATTAATGAAGTCTGCTGAATTCAAGCAATGCGAAAATATTCCTGTCGTTTTATTGTCCGAAACTTATAGAACCAGTATGGCATCCGAATTGGCCAAATCCGTTGGCGCCTATGGGATACTCCATGCACCATTTGCGGTAGACGACCTTTTATTTTTGATTTATAGCAAACTGTATCCTGAAAGAATCCCTGTAGACAAGGCCAAGTCACTAAAATACAAGGCAAAGGTAATGATTGCAGATGACGATCCTGAGACCGTGAGAGCATTAAAAGATTCCATTAATGCGGAAGGATATGAGGTTTCTGTTGCACAGGATGGGCAAGAATCTATTCATATGCTAGGGGTTGAAAAACCCCAAATTCTTTTTTTGAATTGTGATATACCAAAATTAAGCGGAAGAGATATACTCAAATGGATAAAGGAAACTATACCAGAAATAGTTGTTGTTGTAATGATAGCGCATGGTTCAGAATTTATGGCGATTGACTTGCTGAAGGCAGGCGCAAGCGATTACATTATAAAACCGTTCGATATTAAGGTTGTTTCTGACATTTGCGAAGATGCCTTAAGAAGGTATAATATAAACCTCATGAATAAACGTGAGGGTGATGTGGAGCTAAAATTACTTTCCATGTTAGATGGGATGGTTGATGGTGTCATACTTATGGATACTAAAGGCAGGCCAACGTTAGTGAACAAGGCGGGAAAAGAGACACTTAAGTGTTTGGATATAAAAAAAGCCGACGATGATTCTATAATAAGTATAAATAACGTCAATACGAAAGAAATTTATGATGAAATATTTATTAAAAAACAACATTATATTTCATTTGAGATAAATACGAAAGGGGATAGCGAAAAATACTTTATTATTATTGCTTCAGCTGTAACCGGCTTTGCAGGAGAAAATATAGGTGTTGTTATTGTACTCAGGGATGTTACGAGAGAATATCAGCTACAGTACCAGGTAATAAAATCAGAAAAGCTGTATGTGATAAGTAACTTAATAGCAGGAGCAGCCCATGAATTAAATAACCCGCTGGCAGGTATTCAGCTTTGCACGGATCTTGTGGTGAATGAACCCTCGATTAGTGAAAAGGCAAAGAAGTATCTGGGCAGAATTCAAAAAGAGACCGATCAAATACAGGGTGTAATTAAAAGCCTGCTGACCTTTACAGGGAATTATACGCTGTCAAAAGAACATGTCAATATTAACGAAATTATCGAAGACATTCTTAAGCAAAAGGCCAATCAATTTGACCATTCAAATATTAGAGTCGTTAAATTGATAGATGAGAAATTACCTAATGTTTTTGTAGATAAACATCAAATGAGGCGGGTATTTTTGAATATCATAGAAAATGCCGCTTCAGCTATAGAAGAATTACAAAGTGACAAGTGTTTAACTATTAAAACAGAAAGAAACAAAGAAGTAGTAAAGATATCAATATCGGATACTGGTCCCGGAATTCCGAAGGAACAACTGACGAAAATATTTGAGCCGTTTTTTACTGCTACCCGGCATCATAAAAAAAACAAGGGAGCAGGATTGGGCCTGTCAGTTGCGCATAGTATTGTTGACCAGCACAATGGCAGGGTTTACGCCAGCAGCTATTCTGGCACAGGCGCAACCTTTATTGTTGAATTGCCTCTGATATAAAAACCCTAAATACGGGAATATTAAACATTGGGTGTGGTATAAGTTTTATCCGGCGAGTTACACAATTTTTCCACTACGCATGCCTTACAGAGTGGTTTCCGTGCAATACAGGTACGACGGCCGTGTGTTCCTATGACAAGACATGACCTTGTCCATTTTTCTTGAGGAATGACCCTGCATATCTCCAATTCGACTTTATCGGGATCGTTATATTTGGCAAGTTCTAAACGATGAGAAACGCGAAAGACGTGGGTATCCACGGCCATGGCATGCTTCCCAAAGACATTACCTAATAGCACATTAGCTGTCTTTCTACCCACCCCCGGCAAGGTAACAAGGTCTTCCATCGTATCAGGCACATTTTCTCCAAACCTTTTGACTAACTCTTTATTGCATGCAATAATATTTTTTGCCTTATTTTTATAAAAACCTGTCGAACGGATTTCTTCTTCAAAAATCTCCTGCCTTGTGCTGCCATAGTCTTTTGCCGTCTTGTATTTTTTGAATAGTGTTTCCGTTACCTTATTGACTCGTTCATCCGTGCATTGTGCAGCCAGAATGGTGGCAACAAGCAATTCCAGGGGATTCCTGTAGTGGAGGACAAGTCCTGCATCAGGATATGCCTTTTCAAGGAGTGATAATATCTTTTTTACGCGATCTTCTGACATAAATAACTCAAAATTGATAATTTTAGGAAATCATGCAGATTCAGGAATATAATCTGAACCCTTAATTTTATTATCAGACAAAATAAAAAAATATTTTTGTTAAGTGTCTTACATGGATTAAACAATATTTGGTTCATATTGATATTGTTCTGTATTTTTACACGGTAATGATACAAATTCCAATCGAGAAACAGTTAACCCATCTGCACTTCATCATCTGCATGAAGTGATATTTCGTAAGGCTGTTTTTCTATTTCATTACGAATAAAATCGAGTGTTACGCTCATTCTTATCAATTATTGTGTTGTCTAACGCTAGCGCTCAGCCGCGCCCGGAAGCCGAAGCGGAGCGGAGGCTGTAGGGCGTCGGCTGCAGCGCATGATTGGGCCGTACGCTTTCTGCCAAACACGCTTCACTCGCCGCAATCGTTGAGTGCAGTCTTCGCTTTCTCCAATTCGTCCGGCTGGCGTAATTGGGTAAAAATCTCGACGGCGCGGTGGGCGTAGGGCAGGCCCTCCTGCGGCTTGCCCTGCCGGGCCAGCGCTTTGGCGA
>Ga0209514_10002398_pt1 | contig 29045 bp, 27 predicted proteins | sample Subgrocontami58m_FD_187452 | JGI IMG/M metagenome (GOLD analysis project Ga0209514, IMG submission 187452) | Subsurface groundwater microbial communities from S. Glens Falls, New York, USA - GMW37 contaminated, 5.8 m (SPAdes) (version 3) | ecosystem: Environmental > Aquatic > Deep subsurface >...
CTGGGTAGCCTACCTTGGCTAACGATTAAGCTGCTCGGGCAGGATATACGTTAAGAGAGGGATTGAACCATGCAGGCCAAGAATGAGAATCGAGAGACTTATAGGTGCATTGTAGCTGGCTCATCTCCACTGCCCACCTTTGACGGTACATCCGGAAGATTCTCACTGCACTCTCTTCGTCCACCACCGGCCAATCGGTTATCAGCACCCAGGGCTCCCAGTCTACCCGCTCCAGCTTGATTACCACTAACCAGACCGCTTTCCTTTGCAGAGGGCCTTCGTCCTTGGTTCTCCTACCCGCCCGGTACTGGACCCAGATGGGACAGCTGGCAATGACTGCGGTAACCTCCTGCACTTTGGCCACTCGCTGGCTACGCTTGCGTACCATCATGTCAGTACTAACCCGAGCCAACTCCCCAACCTGGCCCCTGGCCCCAGCAATGTTTACCCGCTGCCATAGCTCCTGCCCCTGGTCATCCTTCCCCACCAACTGCTCTACCAGCCGGTCCTGGTGCTTAAGCCGGCACAGCAAGTGGTTGCCCTGCTCCCACACTCTGGCCCAGACTGCCTCGTCATCGAACTGGCTATCGAAGAGGTAAGTTACGCTACCTTTATGCTCAACAAGCGCCTGGCCGACGGAGTCCAAGGCCTGGCCGATCTCCTGAGACTCGCTTAGGAAGTTCTCCTCTTTGCTACTAAAGAGCCGGTGATAGAGGATGCCCCGCTTACCTCCTCGGCCCGCGCCCAATACATTAAGCGTGCGGTAGCCCCATACCATCCCATTACCATCCAAGCTTCTCACCCGCATCAGGTCTTGCATCTCTTTGGCATGGGGCTTACGCAACTCCGATGGATCAACAATGGCCCAGACCTCCTCATCCCCAAGCAACTGCTCTACCCCACGGGCCTGCAGCCGCTCGATCAGGTGCTCGGCATCCATTTCTGAGCGTTTGGTTGTATCGCCACTGGCCATCCGACGGATCCTCTGCTCTCCATTATTACTCTTTGTCGCCAGCATTGGCGAGTAAGCAGCAATCCGGGCACAGACCAGACTCTCCGCTCCAATGATCCCCTCGATCGTCCCTTGCAATACCCTGCCCGTACGTTTATCACCAACTAACGCCTGGAAATGTTCCACATACTCCTCAAGCAAGCCCTTCTGCTCATCCGCCAACTCCACCTCTTCCGCCACCTCCCATTCGCTACCCCAAACCTTACCATCAACCATCCGAGTTATGCACGGATGTCAAGACCGAAATGTGACGAAGTTGCTGGCGAGTTTGCAGCGGGGTATTACGTCCTGTATACTCTTGGAACAATCGTAGAAAGTGGGATTGATGGGAGAGAGAAGGACCCCCTTATCGCAACTGACCAAAACCTCCACCCCCAGACCGGAACGGCCCCCAACTGAACGCCACTCTTTACGCGCTCTTCTCATAGATCTCCTCTCAGTTACCGGCGCCGTTGTGGTTACCGTAGGAGCTGCGCTTGGCCTGTACTTGATTCTCTACGGGGGGAGCATCCCCCTTGGGGTGCGGGTCCTGAACATGGACGTCGGAGGAATGCAGCCGGCCAGAGCCAGGAGCCTGCTGTCAGACAATCTTGACGCCTATTTACGGGCGCCCATGGCCTTGCGATACCAGGACCGGGAATGGAATGAGTTGCCTGGAGACCTGGGAGCGAGCTTCGATGTGGATGAGTCGGTTACCAGGGCATTCGACCTCGGACAGGAGGGCGGACTTGTCGAGAGGCTGGGGCGCCAGGTCTCGTATCTGCAAAAACCACCGCAACTTGACCTGGCGTTCGTCTTCAACGATACCGCTTTCCAGGGTGGAGTTGTCCGATTGGTGAAGGACATCGAGAGGCTGCCTCGGGATGCTTCCATCAGGCTGGAGGGCGCACAGGTCGTCGTGACTCCATCCCAGCCCGGGTATCAGGTCGACCGCTCCGCCCTTCGGGCGCAACTGACGGAGGCCTTTTCTACCCTCTCTGCATCTCCGGTGGACCTGCCGGTGCAGGAGGTCCCTCCCAAGGTCAAGGAAGAGGACTTCGCTCAAGCCCGGAAACAAATCGAGAGCTTACTTTCAACAGCTATTACTGTAAGGTACGGCGACAAGAAATGGACCCTGGATAAGGCAACGCTTACGAGTATGGTCACTCTCAGGCAGAGCACGGACAGCTCCGGCGTCATCAGTGTGCAGACTCTGGCCACGCCAGACAAGGCTGAGGCGTGGGCGAGGGGCGTCGCGAAGGAAGTGGACCAGGAGGTGCAGGATACGCGCGTGGTCGTGACCGGCGGCAAGGCGACGGTCACGAATCCTGGCCGGCCCGGCGTCTCGGTAGAGACGGCGAAATTTGGTGGAGCGCTCAATAATGCATTAGCAAAGGGTGATAGTGTGATTGATCTGCCGGTGGTAATCAAGCCTCCGGCTGGGTCCAGCGACTTATCGCGCCTGGGCATTAAGGAGAAGATAGCCGAGGCCAGCACCTCCTATGCCGGTACCCTGCCCGACCGCATCCACAACGTCCGGTTGGGCGCCGAGCGAATCAACGGCAAGCTCGTCCCGCCGGGGGCCATCTTCAGCATGTCCGAGACATTGGGGCCGATCACCGCGGAGGCGGGCTATAAGCTTGGCTTCGCAATTGTCGGCCAGGACACAGTCTTGGATATGGGTGGGGGCCTTTCCCAGCTCACCACCACCGTCTTCAAGGCAGCCTTTGCGGCCGGGTTCCCTATTGTCGATCGAACTACTCATTCCTACCGCATCCGCCGCTACGAGCCGGTCCTTGGTATCGAAGCGACCATCTACCCGCCTTACGTGGACTTCAAATTCAGGAATGATACCGATAGCTATGTCCTGGTGGATGCTCGCACCGACGCTGGCAACGTCTATGTAGCTATACACGGCACGAAGCCCAACCGGGAGATCTCCGTAGAAGGGCCGATTGTTGAAAACATAGTGCCTACCGACCGGGAGGTGTTGCGCCAGGAGACACCGCTCTTACCCAAGGGCACTGAGGTTGCGTCAGAGGTCGCGGAGGATGGGTTGGACGTCACCGTTTATCGGATCATTAAGGTGAACGGCAAGGAAGTACGGCGGGAGAGGTTTTTCGCCCGGTTCCGGCCCTCCCACAACGTTATATTGGTTGGGACCAAGGAGTAGGCCGGCCAGGATCACGGACCACGGTCGAGGATAATGTAACGTAACTGCAATACCCCGGTGTTCGCTTCTCATTGACTCCGCTTCTGCGCCTTTCTACCATGGAAACATGAAGCTATCAAAGGTGCATCCGGCAAACTCACGGTACCTTCGTAGTGGGCAGACCTTACGCCCTCCGACGACATTGCGCACGTAGGGGCGGACCTTATGTCCGCCTCTACAGCGAAGCTAGCGGATGCACCATAAAGGAGGCACGAGATGTCATTAGCAGTTACGACACGCGCATCCGCAGCACTCGCGCAGGTGCTGGACAGCACGCAGCATGATCCCCAGGAGATACTCCGACTGGTGCAGGACCCTGAAGGCAATCTGGGCCTGGCGCTGGATACCCAAAAAGACGGCGATCAGGTAGTCGAGTACGGTGGGAACATGACCCTGGTTATCGAACCGGCGATCAGTGACCGGCTGGAAGGCGTTACGCTGGACATACAGGAGAGTCCCCAGGGAGAGATGTTTACTCTTTCCGGCTAGAGATTGGCGTCCCGGCGGGTGTCAGTATCCCGGTGGGCGCCTGAACGGGCCGGTTATCTCCGAAAGCTGCTCCGCGATGTCCAGTAGCTCCATGTCGTGCCAGCGGCGGCCGACCACCTGAACGCCAACAGGCAAGCCGTCTCGGCCGACTGCCAGGGGCATCACCACGGCCGGGCTGCCGGTCAGGTTGAAGGGTGCGGTATGGGCGCTGATTGCCATCTCGTATATCATGTACCGACCGTCCACCTTGATGGGCAGCGCTCGCGCCAGCAAAGGCCTATGCTTGAAGGCCGGAGCAGAGGCAGCCGGGCATATCCAGGCGTCCCAGTCCTCCAGGAACCGCTCCAGAGAGGCAATGAGTACATCACGCCGGGCCAGCGCCCGCAAGTAGGCCTTCATGCTAAGCCTCAATCCCCTGGCAAAGCCGTCCATCATGGGTGATTTCCTGATCATGACTACGACACCCCAGAGCAATACCAGGCGCCCAATCATGGAGCCCCCAGCGTGCCTCTCCGCTGCCGATATCTCATGACAGGTTCTCCATGAGGTCTTGAAATCGAAGCCAGGTGGGCTGGCTCGCTCAACGCGGCACCCGAGTCCGGCCAGCTCAGCCGCCAGCCTTTCCAGGGCGGAGCGCGTCTCCGGAGTCACCGGGGCTTTCCCGAAGTCATCAGTCCAGGCGATGCGCAGCTCGCGTAGCGGACGCGGACGGGGCGTATCGAGGGGAGTGTTTGGTATCTGCGCGTCCCTTTCGTCCGGCCCGGCGATAATGGAAAGGGCCAGCCTCAGGTCCGCGACGCTGCGTGCCATCGGGCCAAAACTGATAAGGTGGCGTCTGCCACTCTGCTTGCGCGGCAAAGGAGGAATGTGGCCGGCCGCTGATACCGTGTGCTCGGTCGGTTTCAACCCGAACACGCCACAGTAGTGGGCGGGCACCCGGATAGATCCTCCGATATCGCTCCCGATCTCCAGGGGTGACATGCCGGCGGCAATGGCTGCCGCTCCACCTCCGGTGCTTCCGCCGGGGGTCCGGCGTGGGTCCCAGGGGTTGTTGGTCCGGCCGAACAATCGGTTGTCGGTCTGGAAGTCGCCGCCCAGGGCGGGCATGTTGGTCTTGCCGAGTATGATTGCGCCGGCCGCGCGCAGGCGTGCGGCAACCGTGGCGTCCTGCTTCGGAATGTGCCTGGACAGGCCCCGGGCGCCCGATGTGGTGCGCAGGCCCGCTGTCTCGAAGGCATCTTTGAGGGTTACCGGAACCCCGTGTAGAGGTCCCCAAACTTCACCCCGCGCCAGGGCGGCGTCAGCTTCCTCGGCCCTTCGCCGGGCCTCCGCCTCGTTGAGCGTAACGATAGCGTTGAGCGTCGGGTTGCGCTTCCGGATCTGCTGCAGATGGGCGTCCAGAACCTCAACCGCCGATATTTCCCTGGCGAGAATGGCCTTCGCCAGCTCGGTCGCTGTCAGGAAGATCGGCTCTACCTTCGTCGTTTCTATCATGGGTATATGCATTGTATCACTCTCCGGCCTCCATGAAAAACGCAGACGTGGGTGATTTGTTACGGGACAATTGGCGTGCCTTCTGGTGGCAGATCGGCTGGCCCGGTCGCAAGCTAAAGTAGGGGTTATGGCACTGCCTCGCCCTCCGGCTACGTAACCAACCCTGCTGCCTCGTGGCTCATGCGGTCCGCGGTGCTGGCAGGACCTGTCAGGTGGTTAGCTGGGTTGCTGCATGTGGAAATAGAGAGATTATGGAAACATTAAAGATCGGACGTCGGCACGCGGTATCTACCAGTAGTGTTCGCGGTTGTCCTGATAGAAGCGTACTGTCCTCTCCAGGCCTTCGCGCAGGGGGATAGTGGCTTCCCAGCCGAGGGTATTGCGGATCTTGGTGCAGTCGGCGTAGTAATCGCCGATGTCTATGGACTTGCGCTCGGCGGGGAAGGGGACGAGCTTGTAGCTCCCGCACCGGGCTGTCTCTACCAGGAGCTGCACGAACTCGAGTAGTGAGACCTGCTGCGGGCCGCCAACGTTAAATATCTGGCCGTTGGCCTCGTCGATCATGCCTGCCAGAAGGAATGCCTCTACCACGTCGTCTACAAAGATCATGTCCCGCTTCTGCTGGCCATCGCCAAACAGTTGTATCTCCTGTCCGTCAAGCACCTGCCGGATAAACCAGCCGATAAATCCCTGGCGGTTATGCTTGACCAGCAGCCGGGGCCCGTAGGTGTTGGTCAGGCGTAATGAACAGGCCCTAACGCCGTACACGTTGTTGTAGAGGATATGGTACCATTCCCCGGCCATAGTGTTGATACCGTTTACGTCGGTGGGCTGTAACAGGTGGTCCTCGTCTACCGGCAGGTACCGGGGCTTGCCGTACACCTGCCGAGTGCCGGCATAGACCACCTTCACCCCGGGGTTATGCTTGCGGCAGGCTTCCAACATTGAGAGCTGGCTCCGGCAATTTATCTCCAGGTCGGTATGGGGGTCTAACATACTGTCGATATGGCTGACCTGGCCGGCGAGGTTGAAGAAGATGTCCTGTCCCCTTACGAGGTAGTTCATGCTGTTCTGGTCCCTAACATCGGCGATATTGACACGAATGCGGTCCTCGATGCCGTGCACGTTGAAGAGATTGCCTCCGTAGTCAGGGATCAGTGAATCAACGACCAGTACCTGAGCATCAAGGTCCGCCAGGCGACGGGCCAGGTTGCTGCCAATAAAGCCCAGGCCTCCCGTTATGAGCACCGCCTTGTGCCGGTAGAAAGAGCGGATCTCGTTCTCATTCATCATCGGACCGCCCGAGGGCCACGGATGTGGCGGGGACCGGCCGCGGCCGGCGAATGAAGCAAGGTATCAGCACGAGTTTCAGCCAAAGCCGGGTCATGCCCAGGCCGACTTTGCCAACCCTCCGGAAGTTGAAGAACTGGGAGCGGCCGTATGTCCGGTGATAGTGATGGACCGGAACCTCCCGGATGACGAAGCCGGCATCCTGCACCTTCTTTACGAACTCGACGCAGATAACCCCGCTGTTGCACTTCAGGTTGACTACTTCGAAGATCGAGCGCCGCATCAGGCGGAAGTCACAATCGACGTCACGCAATTTCAGGCCGAAGCAGGCCTTGGCGAACCGGTGGTACATGCGTCCGATAACGATCCGGTACCAGGGGTCAGAACGTCCAATCTTATAGCCGTTGACCAGGTCCACTCCCTCTTTCATCTCGGGCAGGAGAAGGGCCAGCTCCTTTACGTCGTACTGGGCGTCGCCGTCCGTGTAGAAGATAAGGTCCTTGGTGGAGCCGTAGAATCCAGAGCGCAGGGCTCCACCGTAACCCTTGTTGGACTTGTGGAGGATCAGGCGTAGCCGCTCGAATCGCTGAGTCAGCTCCTGGAGAATCTCCCGGCTATTGTCTGTGCTGCCATCATCGATGACTATAATTTCATAATCATCCGTAAGGGATTCCAGCGTTTGGGCCGCCAGCGTCACCATACTGGCGATTGTGCCTCCGTCGTTGTAACAGGGGAAGAATGCGCTTATGCTCAGGCGCTTGCTGTGTTCCATAGCTTCTCCATTTGGCGGCTAGCCCCGCCCGGATGTCAAGGCGGCCCAACTTTAACAAAAGATTAAACCATGACCGAATATTAGAATATTGTGACAAGCATGGCAAGTCCACGATTGACTGTGAGGGAGCGCTCTGGTCCTTCAAGGCTTTAGCGGGCGCCCAACGGTGCAGGTGCAGGGTAGTTTTACCCCCCCGATTCTAGGGAAAACTGACTTGTTGGCATAATCAGTATCGGATAGCCTGAGATCAGGTGTTCTGGTTTGGCCTTCACAGCAGTAGATGGGGGTCCGATGAGCGTTGTCGTAGCGATAGACCGGGATGGCTACGGGAAATCCCGGTCTTGGAGATGGAGGAGCAAATGGATGCGAGTAGCGTGGAGAGACCGGTTGTCGGATATATCGGTGACATCAGGGAAGTAGACCTTGGCCTGATAGAGTTTCTGTCATCAAGCCGCCCCGATTGGAGATTCGTCCTCGTCGGGCCGTTGCCGGAAAAATGGCCGGACCGGGTAGCGGCATTGCACCGCGTGCAAAACGTGCGGTTTGTCGGTGCGAGACCGTACTGGGAACTACGGTCTTACCTCACGGGCTTTGACGTGTGCCTGATGCCATACGCCAGGGCCGGCTCCGAGCGACTGCGCTCTCACTTCAGGACGTACGAGTACCTGGTTACCGGCAGGTCGGCCATTTCTTGCGAGGGGAATGCGCCGCTGAAAGTTCCCTCGTTAGACCACATAGCTCGGAGCCCGCTGGAGTTTCAAGCGGCCATCGAGGCGTTTGTCGCAAGTGACGCTGCGGGCGAGGCTAGAATAACGCTCGTAGACGGCGGCTACTGGTTCTCTGGCCTTGTCGAAGAAGCCGGGAAGTGTTTCCCTGGACGCACTCCGCTTGAGGTCAGGCGAAAGCGCCAGCCTACCCCTGCATAGCCGAATCTGCCATCGCCTCCAGCACCCGCTCCGGTGAAGCGGGGAGGGCGGTCAGTCTTACGCCCAGCGCATCATGCAGAGCGTTGGTGATGGCCGGCACAGTGGGAGTCAGGCCACCCTCGGCCATGCCCTTGGCTCCAAACGGGCCCTCCGGGTCCACCGGCTCCACCAACAGGGTTGCGACGGGGGGCATGTCCAGGGCGGTGTGAAGCTTGTAATCCAGGAACGAGGCATTGAACACAGCGCCGTCACGCAAGACAAGGTCTTCCCAGCGTGCCTGACCCAGGCCGTTGGAAACGGACCCCTCTACCTGTCCTACTGCGCCCATGGGGTTCAGGGCGAAGCCCACATCCTGGGCGGCCGTGAAGCCGGTTATCTCCACCTCTCCGGTCTCCGCGTCCACTTGTACTTCGGCTACCTGGGCGCCGAAGCTGTAGCTGGGCGAGGTGTTGCCTCCTGTCACCAGGTCACGCCTTTCTGTCGGCGGGTTGTAGAGACCGCGGCCCAGCACCACCTTGCCCTTGGCCAGGGCTCCGGCTACAGCGTCGGAGAAGGACAGTGATTTATCGGGAGCGCCTTTGACACAGATACCGCCATCCCTGGCCTCCAGGTCCTGAGCACTGGCCTCGAGGATCCCGGCGGCAATCTCGTAGAGCTGGGACCGGGCGTCCAACGATGCAATCTTGACGGCGTTTCCGGCAATCGCCGTTACCCGGCTCCCGAAGGTACCCAGGTCCAGGGGGGTAACCTCAGTGTCAGCCGAGATGATATGGACATCCCCCATAGGGAGGCCAAGCACCTCCGCGGCGATCTGGCACAGGGTAGTGTCGGACCCCTGGCCGATGTCGGCTGCGCCGCTGAGGACCGTAGCGGCCCCGGTATGGTCGAGCTTCACCAGTGCCTGAGAAGAATCGTGCGGGCCGCTCATGCTGCTGACGCTGTGGTCGCCACAAGCCATACCTATCCCCCGGCCTTTCCCCAGCCGGCCCCGTCTCTCCCTCCAGTGGAGGCTATCACAAGACTGCTCGATGCACTCTTGAAGGCCGCAGCTATGTATCTGGAACCGGTTGGCTGTGACGTCACCCGGCTGAAGAGAGTTACGTAGACGCACATCCATGGGATCGAGGCCCAGTTCAGCAGCTATCATGTCAAGGTGAGATTCGACCGCAAACCTGATCTGCGGGTTGCCGGCGCCCCTCTGCACCCCGGTGGGCGGGTTGTTAGTATAGACCAGCAATCCCGTGTATCTCACATTAGGAAGCCGGTAGGGCAGGTTCAAGAGGGTTGCCGTCAGGAGCATCGGGGTCATGGAGCCTCTGTTGTAGGCGCCGTTCTCGGCGATCAGCCGGGCCTCGATGGCCATCAACCGGCCGTCTCGGTCGACGCCGGTTGTTAGCTCAATGATCATCGGCATTCTGCCCCCGCAGGAGGTGAAGACGTCCTCACGGGTGAAAGCTATCTTGACTGGCCTCCCGGTCTTCATCGAGAGAAGGGATGCGCAGAAGTCGGTAGGGTAGAGGCCGTTCTTACCACAGAAGCCTCCGCCCAGGGCCAGCTTTATTACCCTAACCTGCCGCTCCGGCAAACCCAGGGTATTGGACAGGTACCGTCTCTGCCTGTACGGCGACTGGGTTGTAGCCCAGACCGTGAGAGTGCCTTCGGGCCCGAAGCTCGCCACGGCGGCGTGCGGCTCGATGGCTCCGACCGCCAGGGGCTGAGTCGTAAATGTGTCGGTGCGCTGGTAGAAGGAGTCCCGGAAACCGCGGTCCACATCTCCGAAGCTCTGCTTGAGCGTGCGGGAGATATTGCATTCCACGTTGTGCACCTGAGGTGCGCCGGGCTTCATGGCCTCCCGGACATCGAAGACAGCGGGTAGAGGCTCGTACTCGACATTGATCAGGTCCAGCGCCTCTTGAGCCGTGTCCTCGTCCACGGCGGCAACCGCAGCTACCGGCTCTCCGATGAAGCGCACCTTGTCTCGGGCCAGGACATACTGGTCGGCCACGTCCGGCGTGTACCCGTAGATCTGTCCCCGGATGTCTCCGGTAGTGACAACTGCCTTGACTCCGGCCAGCCTCGCCGCCCGCCCCGTGTCAACCGCTACAATCCTGGCGTGGGCGTGCGGGCTACCGAGCACCCGGCCGTAAAGCTGCCGGGGCAGCGAAATATCCGCTGTGAACCTGGATACGCCGGTGACCTTGGCCGGTCCCTCTACCCGGGGCACGCTCTTTCCGATGACCGAATACTCAGGCATGGCTATTCCCCCTGCTCGCTTATGCCAGACATATTAGCACCAACGGGACCGGAATACCAAAGCGCGGGAGATAGAGTGCCATCTATTCGGCGGCCTGAATTCCTCGCCATGGGTGCAACACCAGGCCCAAAAGTCTTCACCTCCGGTTAAGCGTAAGCTGCTAGCCTGATCTTGGGGCCAGGACGGTGGCAGGCGGAGATTCCCGCCCAAGCCGAGAACAGGAGGACAAACTATGCCAACCTACATGGCGCAGGCGACCTTTACGGCAGAGGCCTGGAAGAGGTTCACGGAAGCGCCTCATGATCGCGGTCAGATGGTTGCCACTCAGCTGGAGAAGCTGGGATGCCGCCTACTTAGCTTCCACTTCTCTTTTGGCGAGACTGACACGGTGACAATCTTTGAAGCCCCTGACGATACTACGGCCGCAGCCGCCAGCCTTTCGTTCACTTCTGCGGGACACCTGAAAGGCCTTAAGACAACCAAATTGATGACCGTGAAGGAGGCGATGGAGGCCGCGCGCAAGGCCGGCCAGGCGCCATTCAAGCCTATGGGTTAAGCGTCCACAGCGGCCTCGGACGACCCGCCAGGCTACAGAAGGGCAACCGAGACAACCTATTAGAGATATGCAAATGAATGCCGCACGCCCTGGCCCTCCACACCCCCGGATTCAATAACCTTCTCAGCTACGTCAGGCCGAGATCCTGCATAGCTTGCTGCTCATCCTGGTGGGCGATGAACATTATGATTTGGGGGTCGGTGCCAGTCTCCTGCGCAAAATACGAAACGTCAAACTCAATCAGCTTATCACCGGTCTTCTTGAACGTCACGCCCCAGTGCACGCGGGCCATAGAGTACTCGTCGCTGATAGGTGTTACGTCCAGTGAGAGGATTCTGGCAGATGTCTGGCCAACGTTCTTTTTGACCTTGTGAGCCGTTCGGTGCTAGACTTCACCTATCCCCGTGGAAGAACACCCGTACGTGAGGCCTGACACGACCGGCTCCTCGGCCCCTTCAGATGGCCTGTCCCCAGGTCAGGAGAGGCGGTTGCGGCGGCGGCGCGAGTGGCTGATCCTCTGCACGCTGGGCATCGGCTCGGTGATGGGTACGATGAATAACACCGTCGTAGTCACCACGCTACCCGTAATTCGGGACTCGTTCGGGGCAGACCTCTCATCAATCGAATGGGTCCTGATGTCCTACTTGCTGACCATCAGCATGCTCCTCACCACCTTTGGGAGGCTGGGCGACATCTGGGGCCACAAGCGGGTCTACCTGGTCGGCCTGATGGTCTTTATCATCGCCTCCGCCCTGTGCAGTATTTCTCCCTCTCTTTGGTTCCTCATCATCTCCCGCGCCCTCCAGGCTGTCGGTGGGGCAATGCTCATCGCCAACTCTTCCGCCATCGTAAGCCGATACTTTTTGCCGGAGCGCCGCGGCCAGATGCTGAGCCTGCTGTATACAATCGCCTCTCTGGGTACCCTTATCGGGCCCTCTCTTGGAGGCTTCCTTGCCACAGCTTTCGAGTGGCGGTCAATATTTTATGCCAATGTCCTGTTGGGCATCGTTGGGGCGGCGGTCTCCTTGCGGGTCCTGCCCGATACCAGGCCTGGAGGCAAGCGCGAGTCCTTCGATATCCTGGGCGCGGGCGTCCTGGGGATTGGCCTGGGCGCCCTGCTGCTGGCAGTTTCCAAGGGACAGGACCTGGGGTGGACTTCTCCACCGATAATCAGTTCAATAGTGGTTTCAATGTTGTTCCTCATGATCTTCTTCCGGTTGGAGCGTTCGCTGGAGCATCCAATGATCGACATCACCCTCTTCCGGAATCGGGTGTTCTCGCTCGCAATGAGCAGTGCGTTCGTTAGCTACATCTGCATTTTCGCCGGCCTGTTCCTGACGCCGTTCTTCCTGATGCAGGGCCGAGGCTTTTCTCCTGCGGTAGCCGGACAGATCTATTCAGCCCAACCGATCGGAATGCTCGTATCGACGCCCCTCAGCGGCTACCTGTCCGATCGCATCGGCGCTCGAATCCCTTCGACCTTCGGCGCGCTCGCCATAGCAGCCGGCCTATTCATGTTCCATAACCTGGGCGCTCAGTCGAGCGAGTGGGAAGCCCTGATTGCCCTGGCGGTCCTGGGCATTGGAAACGGGTTCTTCATTGGACCCAATGCCAGTACGATCATGGGCTCTGCGCCTCCGGAGAGGCAGGGAGTAGCCTCGGCGGTCGTGGCCACCGCTCGCAATCTCGGTATGGTCTTCGGCATCGCCTCTGCGGGGGCCATTCTGGCCTGGCAGGTGGCGGTGAGAAGCGCCGTCCAGCCGGACACCCAGGCGTCGTTCATCGGCGCGTTCCAAGACACGCTCCTGGTGATGATGTTCGTCGCCCTGATAGGCGCCATGACCTCCATAGCGGGAAGCCCAGCCAGGTCCAGGGCGTTGGCGACGCATCGAGCTCCAAAGGCATGAGCTCCGCCAACGGGCAATGCTCATCCGCAAGTAATAAGTGGGGAGGCAGGTACATGCGCTTCGCTCCTGGCGCCCTCTTCCTGCCGAAAAGAGGTAGCGACGGCCCGTACTGACAGTCAGACCCCCGTGGACACCAGGGGATTCTCGGCCCTGCGCGTTCACAATTTCCGTCTCTATTTATCCGGCGCCGTCTTTTCCCGGGTCGCGGACAACATGGAGCAAGTGATTCGGGCCTGGCTGGTCTGGGAGGTCACCGGATCGCCCTTCTGGCTTGGAGTCATGGTATTCTGTCACTGGCTTCCCGTCACAACCCTCTCCATCTTCGCGGGCGTACTGGCCGATAGACTGGATAACCGTAAGCTGATGATGGTTTGCGAGTGCCTCTATCTCCTGTCAAGCCTCTTAATGGGCATACTCGTTGTGACCGGGCTGATCAACCTCTGGGAGATCGGCGCCCTCCTCATTATTCACGGCATGGCGGCGGCCATCGGCAATCCCAGCCGGCAGGTGTTTGTTCATGACATAGTTGGCAAGGAGAAGCTGGTGAGCGCGGTCAGCCTCACGAACTCGCTATTTCAGTGCATGCAATTTGTCGGACCGGCCATGGCAGGCTTCATTATCGCCTCCGCGGGCGTCGGAGTGGCCTATCTTGTCGATGCGGCCGTTTTCGTGCCGGCGTTAGTGTCCCTGGCCATTATCCGCGTGGTGAAACAGCACCGCCAGACCTCACAGGTCTCGCCTTGGGCCAGCACCGCCGAAGGTTTCAGGCATGTGAAGGGCGATCCGCTGCTGCTAAGCCTGATCGCCCTGGCTACAGTGCCAGCCGTCTTGATCGGCGACTCAGTCGCCGCGATGATGCCGATCTTTGCGACAGAAGTGCTTCGTGTCGGACCGGAGGGCATGGGCATACTGCTCTCCGCCAATGGTTTTGGAGCCATCTCGACGGCCATCTTCATCTCATACCTGGGGGGCCTGCGGCGCAAGGGCTCGCTGATAGTCCTCACCAGCGCACTGTTCGGCCTTCTCGTGGTGGCCTTCAGCGCTTCGTCCTGGTATTATGTCTCGATGATCGTGCTGGTAGGTATTGGAATGGCCGGTGTCGCCTCCCAGACGATCATAAGCACGTCGCTTCAACTGGCCGCGCCTGATCTTCTAAGGGGTCGAGTGATGGCGCTGTATTCTCTGGGCACTCTGGGGGTGCGGACGTTCAACGGCCCGATGATCGGCGTTCTGGCTACGGCCGTTGGAGCGCCCCTGGCCCTGGGTCTCCTGGGGGGGCTGGTCTCGATCGCCGTCCTGATAATAGCGGTCCTGACGCCCGAAAGGCGAAAGCTGAACTGACATCGCCATGGTGTCAGGTCCGGTTCAGTTGCCTTACCTCTTCCACCAGATACAACCCGTATACGAAAAAGGGGGCGTGTTCAGGCACCCGTTTATTGGCGAGATCCCTGAAGCGAAACGCGTCGACTACATCATTAAGAAGGTGGCCTGCGTTCAAGCGAGTTTTCCATTGCGGGCGCAGTTCCCGCAGCTCGACCTCGGAATAACCGCAATTGGCCAGGCCGCTTACGAGCGAACCGTCCGCAACGTCAAGACCCAGGAGGCGCCAATCCGGAGAGTTTGCTGCCGGGGATGTCCCGGAGAGATATGGCCCGACCCCGCCGGCTTCGGCAAAGTCCCGGTCAGAAAACCAGCTTACCGCAACTATCGCGTAGGGCAAAACCTGCAGCCTGTTTGCGCCCAGAAACTCGCGCATAGCGGTCAGACTCTCCCAGAGCCCGGCGTTAGGGCCGATCCAGGATGGCGTTTCGATCCCAGCCAACCCGAGCCGCTGGCGCTCGGCCGCGGGAAGACCGATGCCCTGTCCGGTATCAAAGACGGACGGCCAGATAATTGGGTCTACCGATAAAGGCCTCTCGACGCCGGTATCCAACAGGAAGGTCTGTCTCCGTTGCCTGTCCCAGAGGTTGAGGTTCGATGATATCTGGCGGGCGTCAAAGCCCAGCAGCCTCTCGGTAACCACTTCTCCCTCGGAAATCGAGACTTTCAGAGCATGCAGCCGTTGCGCGCCTGGTTGGCGTAGGACCTGAGCTCCGGCCGTATTGCAGGGTGGCGAGCCAGGAACGAATCTATGATTTCATGATTCCGGGCCGGGTAGGCGCTTTTCCAGTGCCCGAGCCCGTGCAGTGCACTCTCCTGACAGGCTATAGAGTCCAGGTCGAGGGTCTGCGCCATCACGTCCAGGACGGCGCTATTCAACACTTCCCCCGCTGGATCACCAACCGTTCCAGCCACAGGGCAGAGGTCCCACCACATGTAGCAGACGACGTTGATGGGGTTGGCCCCGCGCTCGTCCAGGTGAGATAGATGGGGCGAGCACTTCGGGGCGAAGAGCTTGCTGAAGAGATCGTAGAACGAGCGAATACAGTCCACCCTTGTTTGAAGTGGAACGGTGTCGTCGAGCAGTGCAAACATCATATCGCTGGCGCCGTTGCTGGCCAAATACCACAGGCCCTGCCTGAGCTGCTCGTCCGAATATGGCGCCATGTGTGGTAGCGGGTCTCTAAAGAGCCTGGTGATGTACTCGACGGTTACGGCAGCAGGCCCATTCCAGTAATCACAGTCCACATCAAAATACCACTCGGGGCCTGTCGCTTCGTGGTCGAAAATATGGGCTACCCAGTCGTCGAAAGTAAGCTCTCTCAGTATGTTTGCCATGGGACGAAGTCCTCTTCTGTAGCTACGGTCAGTATATGCGGAAATGAAGGCTGCGTCTATTCATGCCACGCAGGGGCCTGCCGGTTGGGGGTTGTGAGAGAGGAGACGTGCGGGCAGCTCAGGCTGATGGAGCCTGACATATCCGGGAGACCCCATTAGTGCCTCGCCGGTAGAAGGCGTGCCGAAAGGTTCCTGCGGTGTCATGCGAACGCCGGCTCTGCTACAATAGGGGTCATATTTCCGAACAGGAGCAGAATCCATGAGACTTGCCATCAACCTGGGCATGTTCCCTCCGTCGAACTATCCAGCAGCCCCGGAATTCACTACCAGGGACATGGTGGAGACGGCCAGGCTGGCTGAGGAGCGTGGGTTCGAGATAGCCTGCATGCCGGAGGCCCCGATCTACCGGGAGGCTATCGTCCCACTGGCAGGGATGGCGGGTGCCACCAGAAGCATCTTGCTGTCGTCCTCGGTGTTGCCAATCTATTACCGGAGTCCCATCATCACCGCCCGTACCTTCGCCGCCTTGGACGAAGTATCTGGAGGGCGGGCCATTCTGGGCCTGGGGGTCGGTGTGCGACGCCTCCTGGAGAAGCAAGGCTTCGATACAGCGCAGCCTATCCAGCGCCTGGAGGAGTACGTACGGGTCGTCAAGGGACTCTTCGCCTCCGAGAGCATCGACTTCGAGGGGAAGTTCTACCAGCTTCGGGGGACCGGCCTGGGATTCACCCCTTCACGCCGGGATATTCCGGTCTTCCTGGGCGCCATAAACCAGCGCTCGCTGCGCCTGGTGGGGAGGATGACTGACGGGGTCTACCTGCCAGCACTCTGTGTCGGCGACCGGATCGCCGAGTCGTTGGGCTACATCGGCGAGGGAGCACGGGACGCTGGCCGGGACATTGCGGGCATCACGATAGCCAAGTTCAACATAACTTCAGTAGACCCGGACGGCGGTAAGGCCCGGAGCTTTACGCGTCCATTGCTGGCCTTCTATATGGCCTCGCCGCATTACGATTCTACACTGAAGGCTCACGGGCTCATGGAGTCCGGACTCAAGATCCGGGAAGCAATCGATAGGGGCGATGACAAGGAGGCCATTCGGCTGGTGCCGAATGAGGCGATCGACGCCTTCACCGTATCGGGCACGCCCGATCAATGCCGGAAGCGCCTGGAAGCACTCGAGAAGAATGGAATCGGTATTAACGTGCTCCTTCCGGTAGGAGAGACCCCGTGGGGCGCGGTCAAAGGGGCCCTCAGTATCGCCGAGTCCTGATAGATCGAAGGGCAAACCTCATGTCCCCAGGAAGGAACTAGCCGGGGCTGCTAAATCAGAAGGACCGGAGGACCTGCATGCAGCCCTGCCGTATCGAGACGACGGCAGGGCCTGCGATGAGGCAAGAGTCTATACTCGGCACATATGCAGGTTACATCAACCTGCGGGAAACTAGGCGAAGCATGCGCCCTGGGGCCTTGAGAAGTCTAAGGGGGACCTACTCCTGGTCCGTCTCCTTCTCCTCTTTTGGAAGCCTCTGTCGTTCCTGGGCGCGCTCACGCATGCGCCTCACTGCGACTGTCTCTACCCATCCCCGGTGAAGCTCCCTGCAGAGCATAACGAGGACCATAGCTGCTCCCATTATCAACAGGGGTCTTACAATATCCAGGACCTCAGGATCCATATCTCACCACCACCCGCGTTATTACATCGGTGCAAAGTCCAATGTAACCTCAGTCTAGCACAGGACGGACAGCCGGGGCAACTTCCATTGAGCGCCCGCGTCAACCCCTGGGTCAGGATAGCTGTGAGTACCGGTTGAGACTGGCGCCAAGCGCCAATCTCAACCGCTATGAACGTCTACTCTCCTTGACGGCCTGGCAGAGGGTAGCTCTCGATTGACACCATAATAGGGGCATTGTAGAATGCTTCAGGTGACAGATGGGCCATAGATACGACGTGGTAATAGTGGGGGCGGGCCCTGCCGGGATGTTCGCTACCCTGGAGATAACCACTAATAGCAACCTCGGCGTCCTGGTCCTGGAAAAGGGAAAGGACATCAAGGGGCGCACCTGTCCAATCAAAGACCGGCAGTTTGGCTGTGCCTATTGCTCTCCCTGCGACCTGGTGAGCGGCTGGGGTGGAGCAGGGGCCTTCAGCGATGGCAAGCTCACGCTTTCTTCCGAGATCGGGGGCCGCCTGGTCGACTACCTTGGCCGGGAGTCCACCGAAGAGCTCATCCGCTACGCAGACGATATCTACCTCCGGTTTGGTGCACCGACCCGCGTCTACGGCACCGGCGATGATATTGATGCCATCAAGTCCCGGGCCTCCCTGGCTGAAATGCGCCTGACCCCTGTGCCGATTCGCCACCTGGGCACGGAGCACTGCCACGAGATTTCCCAGCGACTTTACGAACTGCTTAGTTCACGTGCCGAGGTGCGCCTGGGCACGGCCGCTTCCCAGATCATTGTTGATGACGGGCGCGTGCGAGGGGTCCGGACCAGCCAGGGTGAGGAAATCATGTGCGATTACCTGATCGTGGCGCCCGGCCGAGAAGGGGCGGACTGGCTCGCCCGGGAGTCGGGAAGGCTGGGCCTGGAACTGGCGCGCAACGCCGTGGACCTGGGCGTCAGGGTGGAAGTGCCGGCCGCAGTTATGGAAGGACTGACTGACGTACTCTATGAATCGAAGTTGGAGTACTATTCCAAGTCCTTTGATGACCGTGTGCGCACGTTCTGCATGTGCCCGGCCGGCGAGGTAACTCAGGAATTTACCGCCGGCGACGATCCGGTGATATCGGTCAACGGCCATAGCTATGCCGACCGGAAGACAGACAACACCAATTTTGCCTTGCTGGTCTCGACCACATTTACCGAGCCATTCAAAGAACCGATTGCGTACGGCCGGTACATCGCCCGACTGGCCAACCTCCTTGGCGGAGGCGTCATCGTACAGCGCCTGGGAGACCTCCTCCAGGGGAGGCGGTCCACGCCGGAGCGCATTGCCCGGGGGGTCCTCGATCCAACGCTCAAGAGTGCAACCCCGGGAGACCTGAGCTTCGTGCTGCCCTACCGGCACCTCAAGAACATCATTGAGATGCTTACAGCCATGGACAGGCTGGCGCCAGGCGTTGCCTCCCGCCATACCCTGCTGTACGGCGTGGAGGTAAAATTCTACTCCTCGCGCCTGGAGCTGACGTCCAACCTGGAGACTGCCATTACCAACATGTTCACTCCGGGAGACGGAGCGGGCGTCACCAGGGGCCTTATTCAGGCCTCGGCATCGGGCGTCGTGGCCGCCCGGGAGATACTGCGTCGCGCCCTCGGGCCCAATCAGGCCGGGCCCCCGGATAGAGGCTGACGGCGGACCGCCTGCACTACTTCGAGCGGGCAGCGCTGGTCGTCAGCCTGACGGCCACGGGCCTTGGCGTCGTGTCTCTAACGGCGTCAGGCTGGTGGTGGATCCTGGCAGTGCTTCTGACCGTGGCGTCTTCCGTCGGAACGCTCTGGGCGCTGGGACCGAGCCATGCGACCCGCCCAGGGGCGCTCGTAGAAACCCCGCCCACGGCGCTGCTGGTGCTCGGATCTTGTATCTTCCTGCGTGAGCTGGCGAGCCCATGGCAGTGGGTATCTATCGGGGTTGCTTCCCTGCTCCTGATAGCCCTTCTCCTGGGCCGCTATTACAGCCTGGACCCCAGGAGCCGCCTGTTCGGGACAGCCCGATTCAGCTCCAGCCTGGTGGTGTATATCCTGGCGCTGGGGTACTTTGCAGGCATCTATGGCACCAGGGCTAGAAGCCTGCAATCGGCAACCCTGATCGCCTTTGTGGCCGTCCTGCTGGCGCTCTACACACTGGGACCTTTGCTGACGCGCCGCTCCTGGCTGGCGGCCGGGGTATCCGGACTGCTGATAGGAGAGGTTACCTGGGCCTTGAACTACTGGCCGATGGACTGGCTGGTGGGAGGTCTCTTTTTGCTGCTGGTCTTCTACGGCCTAACCGGGACGCTTCATAGCTACCTGCTCGGGCGTCTGACCAGGAATATCCTGGTAGAGTTCCTGGCGGTTGTACTGGTAGGATTGACGCTTCTAGCTGTCACTTCCATGCTCGTGAGCTAAATAGTCCACAGCGGATGCTGTAGTATACAAAAGGGTAGAGCGAGCACTAGAATGCGTGGTGTGGCGAACCCTGGGAGCGCCGAGCCCCAGCTCGGCACGGATAGGCAGGCACATCGGGGCTGGTACAATAGGGGATACCTGCCACATGCGGACCTTCCGGGTCTCGTGCAGATGATCACGTATCGTCTGGCGGATAGTCTGCCGTCAGGGGTTCTCGATCAAATTGGCGACGAACTGAGTTCCATTCCCGTACAACTTCAGCAAGTGGAGAAACGCAGGCGCATACAGCAGTGGCTGGACGCTGGCCGGGGCTGCTGCCTGTTGCAGCAGGACGCCGCAGCCGAGTGCGTGGTGAAGACTTGGCAACGTTTTGCAGGGGAGCGATACAACTTGATTGCGTGGGTGGTGATGCCCAATCACGTGCATGTCCTGATCCGGGTGTATGAAGGAAACACGTTGGGGAGAATCGTGCAATCATGGAAGAGCTATACTGGAAGACGTATTGCCGAGCTGGGGCTCGGCGCTCCCAGGAAGGGCGGCGCACGAGTATCTCCATGGATGAGGGATTACTGGGACCGGTGGATCCGTGACGAGAAGCACCTGCTTGAGGCAGTAAGTTATATCCACGGCAATCCAGCCAAAGCACGTTTGGTGAACAATCCCGAGGACTGGCCTTGGAGTAGTGCAGCTACCTGGGAATCGACGTTCTCTGGAACTGAGTTATGACCAGCTTTGTGGAACCCATGGTGAAGGAGACAACGTTGGCGTTGATCGATCGCTGGAGGACCTCCCGTGCAATATGGAGGGCGGTACCGGCGCTCTGCCGCTCCGTTTGGGCGGACGAGAATCAGTGTCGGACTGTTTGGGTGAGCTAGATGGGCCGCGTGCTGGGACTGGAAGAGCTGTTGCGCCTGCGCCGGGAGTGGGCTTCTCAGGGGAAGACGGTCGTTGTCACAAACGGCTGCTTTGACCTCCTGCACGTGGGGCATGCTCGCTACCTCAGGGAGGCCAGGTCCATGGGCGACCTGCTGGTTGTCGGGCTAAACGATGACGCTTCGGTACGCCGCCTGAAGGGGCCCAGCCGGCCGATAATGGGCCAGGATGACAGAGCAGAGCTGCTGGCCGCCCTCGACTGCGTGGACTACGTGGTTATCTTCACCGAAGACACCGCTACGGACCTGGTGGCAACTGTGCAACCGGATGTCTACGTAAAGGGAGGCGATTACGGCGAGGGTGGCAAGGAATTGCCAGAGGCTGGGACCGTCCGGGGGTATGGGGGCCGGATCGAGCTGGTGCCCCTCGTAGCGGGCAGGTCAACCACTGACCTCGTCCAGCAGATCCTCACCCGGTGTGCCAGCCAGCCAGCCGATCGCGAACAAGACCCATAGGCCACCTCGTAGAACCGAATCATTCACGGGAGGGGAGACGCCTCTTGCCTCCGCTATTGCGTGTGGTGCTATGGGCATAGCCCGAGCCGCCATCATCATCATGCTGGGCAACGCCTTCAGCCGCCTGCTCGGCATGGTGCGTGAGATGGTGATTGCCGGGCTTTTCGGCAGCACCAGCGCCACCGATGCTTTCACCGCTGCCTCACGTGTCCCGGTCACCGTCTACGACCTTCTGATAGGCGGGATGGTCGCTGCCGCCCTGGTGCCGGTGTTCTCAGACTATGTCGCTGAGGATGTCAAAGAGGAGCTTGGAAGACTGGTCAGCGCTCTCCTGACACTGGTAACTGTCGGTCTTGCGGTGGTGGTAGCCGCCATCTACTTTCTGGCACCCCTGGCCATGAGCGTCTTCGGCCAGGGCTATCCGCCGGAGGTGCAGGCCCTGGCCACCGATCTGCTCCGGGTGATGATACCATCGCTGCTCTTCCTTGGCCTGTCCGCCATATTCACGTCCCTGCTGTTCTCCCGCCGCAGCTTCACCTTCCCAGCCTTCTGCGCAGCGGCCTACAACACCGGCATCATCATCGCTGCAGTCGCCCTGCACGAGGTCCTTGGCGTGACCAGCCTGGTGGTCGGAGTACTGCTGGGCAGCCTGCTCCAGGTGGTCATACAGCTCCCTGCACTTCGTGGCATGCCCTTGCGGATCATTATCGATCCCCGTCACCCAGCCATGGTGAGGATATTCAAGCTCTACGCGCCGGTGGCCCTTGGACTGGCCGTATCCCTGGTTGGGGTCGCCATAGACACCAACCTGGCGTCCCAGACCGGCGAGGGGAGCCTGGCGGCAATGCGTTTTGCCACTACCCTCGTGCAGCTTCCCCTGGGTTTGGTGGCGGTGGCGATGGGTTCGGCGATTCTGCCGACCCTCTCCCGGTTCGGCCCGTCATCGCTGTCCGGCCCGGTCCACGACGAGCGTGGGGAATACAAACGTTACCTGGCCATGGGCGTCAAGATGGTCTTGCTGGCCATCATGCCGGCGGCGGTGGCCCTGGTCCTCTTGCGGGAACCCGTGGTGCATGTCCTGTTTCAGCGGGGCAACTTCGATGCCGCTGCCACGCAAAGGACAGCGCTGGCGTTCCTGGGGTACGCCCCCAGCCTACCGGCCGCTGCCATCGACCAGATGCTGATCCTGGCCTTCTATGCTCTCAAGAACACAGTTATCCCCGTCCTCGTCGGGGTGCTAGGCGTAGCCGTCTACCTGGGCGTCGCCCTCACCCTCATATCGCCCCTGGGATTCTTCGGCCTGACACTCGCCAACTCAGCGCAGATAATCGTCCACACGCTGGTCCTCCTTTTTCTCATCTGGCGCTTTTTGGGTGGGTTCTCGGGACTGGGTCTCGGCATGGCCTTCATCAAGGTCATGAGCGCCTCACTGGCAATGGGGGCCGTTATCCTGGGAGTCGGGCAGGTATCGCTGACCTGGGTCGACCTCTCCACCACTCTCGGGTCGCTGGGCTATATCCTGGTCGCCGGGGGCGCCGGCGCACTTACCTACACCGGAGCCGTCCTCCTGATGCGGATGGAAGAGGCACAGCATATCTGGTCGCTGGTCCAGGCGCGGCTCAGCCGGTAGACAGGTCTCGCTATCGGAATAGTGAAATAGCTGACGTAAAGTAGTATGATTTTAGTATCATCGCGCGGAGGATCAGCATGGAACAAGAACAACTTCCGCCCCCGCAATCGCAGTCTGTCCCGCCGCTTCCTCCGCCACGGGAGCGGGACGCAGTCATCTGGGGATCACTTCTAATCCTCGCTGGCGCCCTATTCTTCATCGGCAATTTCTTCGCCGTGGATGAAGGCCCCATTTTCCTCCTGATCGTCGGCCTGGCTTTTCTGTTCGCCTATTTCCTGGGCAGGAACAGAATCGGATTCCTGATCGCTGGAGGCATCATCACCGGCCTCGGCGTAGGGGTATTGCTGGAGGACCTTCTCTTCTACAATGACGGGGTTGTGCTGATCTGCCTGGGGTTGGGCTTCATGTTCATCTGGGTGATCGCCCGAAACCACGTGTGGGCTGCCATCACCGGCGCAATCCTGGCCGCTATTGGTATCTCCGAGTACACGAACCAGTGGACCGATCTCTGGCGCTGGTGGCCCGTAGCCCTGATACTGGTCGGCATCTGGGTGCTGGTACGCAGGCTCCAGGTGGTTCGTGGAGGAAGCTAGCCATGCAGAAACGCCTTTACCGTACCGGGGAAGGTTCGATGATCTTTGGCGTGTGCGCCGGCATCGCCCGCTACTTTGGCTGGGATCCTACCCTCGTGCGAGTGCTCTTCGTGCTCGGCGCCATAATCACGCAGGGAGGGGTAATCATCGGCTATCTCATCCTGGCAGTGGTTATGCCCAGTGAATCGAGGGAAGGTCCGGTGACCGGGGACGTCATGAAGGAGAATCTGGACGACATGGGCCGGCGGACGAGGGAAGCGTGGGACAATGTCTGGGGACGCCCTCCCTCGCAAGAGCCTTACGTGGAAGGGGAGCCTCGCCGCTCGTCTGGATTGGGCGACCCTTTAATAGCAGGCATCATCCTCGTCGTGGCGGGTATCATATTCCTGTTGGACACGCTGAGGGTGTATACTTGGTGGCAGTTTGGCCGCCTCTGGCCCGTGATCCTGGTAGTTGTCAGTATCGCGTTATTGCTTAGACGAAGGGAGAGGTAACAATATGGCTTCAGAACCGGGACGGCCGCCCCGGCGTGGATTTTCGGTAGTTGGTCCGGCGATACTCATTACGCTTGGTATTATTTTCCTCCTGAACAGCCTGGAAATTGTCCCTTGGAGTGTATGGGGTACCCTCTGGCGCTTCTGGCCAATCATCTTGATACTGTTCGGCGTGCAGATAATTCTGGGCCGGACTGGCGCCGGCTGGGGCATCTCCTTCCTGGTAGCAATTGCCATTGTAGTGCTCCTGGTCGGTGTGATCGTGGCAGCGGCCAATGCCGGCTGGATCAGTGGATTCCCCAGCGGCGCAGGCACGGAGACACATCAGGCGGCCCAGCCCGGCTCCGTGTCCCAGGACCTCGGCGCCATCCAGGAGGCCCGGGCTAATATCGACTTTGGCGCGGGAAGATTGGAGCTGGACGCCTTGCCATCTAATTCGGACAAGCTCGTGACCGTGGACTACAGCGTTGGGACGGTAGGACGCATCCCCAGGATAAGGCTAACTCAGAATGGACGGCAGGCGAATCTCAGCATAACCGGGTCGGATGACATCAGGTTTACACCGCGCGCTCAGCCTGACCAGTGGACGGTCCATCTCAATCCAGCGACCCCTTTGGACCTGACCGTCAGGGTGGGGGCATCACAGGGTAGCCTGGACCTGAGAGGTCTGATGGTCAGGACGCTGAACCTGGACGTTGGGGCAAGCAGCACAGTTGTTGGATTTCCGGCCGCAGCGGGGGCTACCGCGGCTTTCATAAACGCAGGCGCAGCCACTCTCGATCTGGAGATACCGCCGGAGGTCGGGGCGCGTATTGTGTCCAGCTCGGGCCTGGCCTCGATAAACGCTTCCTCCCGGTTCTCCCGGTCTGGTGACGTTTATACCACCGGGGACTACCAGACCGCGGCAAACCGTCTGAACATAGAGCTCAAGGCTGGCGTGTCGACGGTCAATCTTAAATGAGGGGAGTTCCCTCACCCTAGCCCTCTCCCATTGCGATGGGCGAGGGAACTATTCCACCTGCGGTGGGCGAGGGAATAGTTGCTACAGTGCTAAGGCGGGTGTGTTTCGAGTTTTTGCGCTCCTTGGTGCTACAGTGGCCCTTATTAACCTGTCATTCCCGTCGCAAACGGGAATCCAGGCCCTGAGCCACGGGATAATACCCGTCGGCGGGTCCGTTCCGCTGTTTGCGCCATAGAGGCCATGGCGCCAAGAGTGGACGCAAAATCTCGCATCGCACCCCAGCCAATTCGCATGGTTGAAACAAGCCCCCCACTCCGTTACAATCGGGACATATGTCTCTGGGAGTCCGTAGCCTGAGGGGTCCGGCCTGGAGCAGGCCGGCCAGCGGCAGGCGCCTGCTGGAGCCTCTTCTGATAGCCTTAGCAGTGGTAGCCGCCCTGGGTGGAGGTGTTGCCACCGCTGCCGTTCATCCCGCAGCCGGGGTGGCGGCCCTGATAGGCATGATGGCCGCCATCGGCGTCCTGGTCAATACCCGGCTGGGGCTGATGGCTTTTATCCTGGTGGCGACCCTGCTCCCGTTCGCGGTCTTCCCCGTCCCGCTGCTGGGCAGCCTCAAGCCAACCTTCCTGGACGCGGCACTCACCGGATTGCTGCTGGCCTGGCTCTTCCGGTTTCTCGGCAAGCCGGCGACTGGGCTGGTGCGAACACCTCTTGACCCTTTCATCCTCGTCTTTATCGGCCTCGCTATGGTGTCGTTTACCATCGGGGTGGAGTCGGTCAGCGCCGAGGCGTCCCGCTTCTTCCTGAAGACCATTAACAGCATGATCTTCTTTTTCTCCGTCACCAACGTACTCAGGGAACGGAAGCATCTTGATTCGGCGGTACGTATGGTGGTCCTGGCGGCCTTTCTCGCTTCTGTTGTCGCCCTGGTCCTCTACGTTTTGCCGGCGGGAATGTCCAACCGCTTTTTGAACTTCTTCGTCCCCTTCGGCTATCCATCCGGTATCGTTCTGAGATACATCGCCGGCACGGACACGTTACGGGCCATAGGTACCAGCATCGACCCGAATATCCTTGGCGGCACCCTGGTCCTGCTGACGCCCCTGGCACTGAGTCTGCTACTTGGGCAGACAGCCATGTTCCGGCGCTGGCAGCTCGCCGTGATGGCAGGGGCCATGATCCTCGCCATGATACTGAGCTTCAGCCGGGGCTCACTCCTGGGCCTGGTAGCGGCCGGCCTTTTCATGGCCGGGGCCCGCTACCGAAAGCTCTTCGTGCTGCTGGCCGTTTTCGGACTGGTGCTCTATTTCCTGCCGATGGGCGATGTGGTGGTGGACCGCCTTCAGGCCGGCGTCCAGTTCGGAGACCAGGCGTCGGCGATGCGCCTGGGCGAGTACAAGGACGCGCTGCGCCTAATATCCATGTATCCCTGGTTCGGAGTAGGTTTTGGCCAGGCGCCAAGCATCGACCTCTATGTCGCGGCCGCCAGTATCTACCTGCTCATGGCCGAGGAGATGGGGTTGGTGGGAGTAGCGGCCTTTCTGGCGACGATAGCAGCCGTGTTCGTCAACGGCCTGAGGGCCATGGTCCGGATGCAAGACTTCTCGTTGCGGACCATCCAGACCGGAGCCCTGGCCGGGGTCCTGGGGGCAATGGTCGCAGGCCTCTTCGACCACCATTTCTTCAACCTGAATTTCCCGCATACCGTGGCCCTCTTCTGGCTAATGGTGGGCCTGGCGGTCGTTTCCACCAGACTGGGAACCCAGGCCGCTGACGAGGATCACGGGGAAGCATGATTCACTAAACCACGGAAGGAAAAGGCCAATGAAGGTCCACGAATACCAGGCCAAGGAGATATTCAGACAGTTTGGCGTCCCCGTGCCCAGGGGTGGCCTGGCCGAGACACCCCAGGACGCGGCCCGCGTGGCCGCGGAGATCGGCGGGCCGGTGGCGGTTAAGGCGCAGGTACACGCCGGGGGACGCGGCAAAGCCGGGGGAATCCGGCTGGCGAAGGACTCGCAGGAGGTGGAGCGTATAGCCTCCGAAATGCTGGGGATGAAGCTGGTCACTCATCAGACCGGCCCCCAGGGCGTCGTGGTACGGAAGCTCCTGGTGGAGGAAGCTTCTAAGATCGAACGTGAGCTGTACGTCGGAGTAGTCATCGACCGGGCCGCCGAGATGCCCGTGATGATGGCAAGCCAGGCCGGCGGGATGGACATCGAGGAGGTGGCCGCCAGCACGCCGGAGAAGATCCTCAAGGTCTATGTCGATCCGGCGGCCGGCTTCCAGCCCTTTATGGGCCGGCGTCTGGCGTACGGGCTGGGGCTGGACGGAGCCCTGACGCGCCCTGCCGGCGAGCTGATGGCATCTCTCTACCGGACCTTCTTGGAGAAGGACTGTTCACTGGCCGAGGTCAACCCCCTCGTGGTGACGGCTGATGGCCGGCTGCTGGCCCTGGATGCCAAGCTCAATTTCGACGATAATGCCCTCTACCGGCATCCGGAGATCGTAGAGATGCGGGATACTGCCGAGGAGGCCCCCCTGGAGGTAGAGGCATCCCGCCACAGCATAGCCTATATAAAGCTGGATGGTAATATTGGCTGCATGGTCAACGGGGCCGGCCTGGCGATGTCTACAATGGACGTCATCAAGCTGGCGGGCGGCGAGCCGGCCAACTTCCTGGACGTTGGAGGCGGCGCCAGCTCCACACAGGTCAGCAATGCCCTGCGGATTCTCATGGCTGATACCCAGGTAAAGGCTGTACTTATCAATATTTTCGGGGGGATCACCCGCTGCGATGTGGTGGCCCAGGGCATCCTGGAGGCCGCCAAAGGACTGCAGATAGAAGTGCCCGTGGTCATCCGGCTGGCTGGGACCCGCGTCAAAGAGGGCATGGACATTCTGGCCTCTTCCGGCCTGCCTTTCACGCTGGCCACGGACCTGGCTGACGGGGCGCGCAAGGCGGTAGCGGCGGCACAGTGAGGATGGTTCACCACAGGCTCGGCTCGCTGCCGGCGCCGCACCCGTTCACAATTGAATCCGAGAGGTTATAACCTATGAGCATACTGGTCAACGAGAACACGCGGGTGGTAGTGCAGGGGATAACTGGGCGGGAGGGGAGCTTCCATGCCCGTCAGATGATCGAGTACGGGACAAAGGTGGTCGCCGGCATGACTCCCGGCAAGGGAGGCACCAGCTTTGAAGGGGTGCCCATCTTCAATACGATGGAGCAGGCTATTAAAGAGACCGGCGCCAATGTCGCCATAATCTTTATCCCGGCCGCCGTTGCCCCGGATGCTGTCATGGAGGCGGCTGATGCGGGCACGCCCCTGGTCATCTGCATCACCGAGGGTATCCCGATCCTGGACATGGTCCGGGTCAGGCGCTACCTCTCCGGACGCTCCACCAGGCTTATCGGCCCCAACTGCCCGGGTATTATCTCGCCCGGCAAGAGCAAGGTCGGGATCATGCCCGGCCCCATCCACCTGCCGGGCAAGATTGGGGTAGTCTCCCGCAGCGGGACCCTGACGTATGAGATCGTGGACCAGTTGACCTCCCGCGGCATCGGCCAATCGTCCTGTGTCGGCATCGGGGGCGACCCGATCATCGGCTCGTCGTTCGTAGATATCCTGGGCCTGTTCGAGGCCGACCCGGAGACGGAGGCTGTGATCATGGTGGGTGAGATCGGTGGCACCGCCGAGGAAGAGGCCGCCGAGTTCATTCACCGAAACATGAGCAAGCCGGTGGTAGCCTTCGTGGCCGGTCGGACGGCGCCTCCAGGGCGACGCATGGGACACGCCGGCGCCATCATCAGCGGGGGCCATGGCACCGCCGCCGAAAAGATAGCCGCCCTGGAGTCCTGTGGCATCACCGTAGTCCCCAACCCCGCCGAGATAGGGGCCACAATGGAGCGAGTGCTGGCGAAACGGTAGGCGAGGCCTCGCTCACGGAGACAGGTCTCCCCGGCGTCAACCAGGTAGGGGCGATGGCACTGCCCATCTACTCCAACTAATTGTCGCTCTGTGGCCGTCTAATGGCGCGTTCGGAAGGTTGCTGATACAGCTGTCCTCGATGTCGTGCCAGACCGCAGCGGTTTCCAAAACCGCAGCGGTCATAGCGGATGGACCATAATCTGTCATTAGTATGGGGAATAAGGAAGGCTCCTGTAGAATAAGCGAGAGAAAAAAACGCTTTATCTAGAAGGAGCCATCCGGATGCAGAATAACATTGGTCGCAAGCTGGGGCAACTGAGGCCTGGTG
>Ga0209514_10002401_pt1 | contig 29019 bp, 19 predicted proteins | sample Subgrocontami58m_FD_187452 | JGI IMG/M metagenome (GOLD analysis project Ga0209514, IMG submission 187452) | Subsurface groundwater microbial communities from S. Glens Falls, New York, USA - GMW37 contaminated, 5.8 m (SPAdes) (version 3) | ecosystem: Environmental > Aquatic > Deep subsurface >...
CGGCGCGCAGCGCGCGATCGACTACGCGCGCGAGCGCTTCGAGTCCGTGGCGCGCGACTGCGACGCGGTGCTCGACACCGTGGGCGGCGAAGTGCACCGGCGCTCGTTCGAAGTCCTCAAGTCCGGCGGCCTGCTCGTCTACCTGGGCGCGGCGCCCGTCGACCCGAAGCCGCCGCGCGCCGACGTGCGCGTGGTGCGCGCCGACATCCGCGCCACCACCGCGCGCCTGGCGAAGCTCCTCGAGTGGGCCGCCGCGGGCGTCATCCGCGCGCAGGTCGGCGCGAGCCTTCCGCTCGCCCAGGCGCCCGAAGCCTACGCGCTCTCCGCGACCGGCCACGCGCGCGGCAAGATCGTGCTGACAGTTCCTTGATCGGTCCGGTCCACGTCATTCCCGCGCAAGCGGGAATCCAGCACGCGTAGGTTGGACTTAGCACGCGTAGGTTGGACTGAGCGCAGCGAAGTCCAACGATTGGACGCCAAGACGTTGGACTTCGCTCACGCTCAGTCCAACCTACGTCTCACCCCTTCAACTTCTCCCCGAGAACCTCCGCCATATCATTCCACACCATCTGGTCGACGAGCTTCCCGCCTGCCACGGTAAACCGGTCGATGAAGCGGATCCCCGAATAGGGCTCCCCCGAGAGCAGCTCCCCGCGCAGCCTGCCGAAGCAATAGACGACCGACGTCCCGTTCGCACCGCTCGCGACGTCGAAGCGCTCGTAGTCCTTGAGCGCGCGCCGGTAGCGGCGCTTCGCCGACTCGACCAGCTCCTCGAGCGTGCCCATCCTGCGGTCGCCGGGAAAGACCATGCCGAAGCCCGGCGCGAGCAGCGCCTTCGCCGCAGCGAGGTCGCGCCGTTCCATCGCTGCGAGGTAGTCGCGCACGACTCGCACGGGGTCGTCTTTCGGGAGCGTGGAGGGGTCGGCCGCCATGTCGGTTCTCCGGTCGGGGCCGTCATGATAGCCCGGCTGCGAGGCGGCCTCCCGAATGGTAGAATTCGCCCCCTGCGGAGAGGTGCTGGAGTGGTTGAACAGGCCAGTCTCGAAAACTGGAATACGCGCAAGCGTATCGTGGGTTCGAATCCCACCCTCTCCGCCAGGATAACGTCCGTTAGCGTTCGCAATCGTTCGAAGACCACGAATAACTAGCTGTTATAGCTGCGCATAGTCGTCCATTGGCGTCCGAAGCCGTCCGTTTGCATCCGACGCTGGACCGTGGTAAGAACCGTGGTAACATCTTTTGTGGTAAAGAAGTTACCACGGTTTCGAGTTACCACGGGCTTGTCCTGAATGCTCACTGACATCAAGTGCAAGAAGGCCACCAGCGAAGGTCTTAGCATTCGCAAACTGCCCGATAGCGGCGGGCTCTATTTGTGGGTGTACGCGGACGGCCGAAAGTATTGGCGACTTCGCTACTGGCTCGATGGAAAAGAGAAGTCGCTCAGTCTCGGTGTCTATCCCGACGTCGGTCTGAAGCAGGCGCGCAGGCGGCGCGACGATGAGCGTCGCCGCCTGGACGAGAATCTGGATCCGGGTGCCGAACGTCGCGCGGAGAAGGCCCGCCGGAACGTGGCTGCAGGAAACTCGTTTGAAGCGGTCGCGCGCGAGTGGCACGGGAAGCAGGGCAAGACCTGGGTTCCAGGTCATGCGGTCGATGTTCTGCGCCGTCTCGAAATGAATGCGTTCCCGGCACTTGGGCGACGGCCGATTTCCCAGATCGATGCGCCTGAGCTTCTGGCCGCGCTGCGACCGATGGAGGAGCGCGGCGCCCACGACCTGGCGCACCGAGTGCTGCAGGTGTGCGGCCAGGTGTTCCGATACGGCATTGCTACGGGTCGATGCACGCGCGACCTTGCCCCTGATCTACGCGGCGCCCTGACCCCTCACAAAAAGCGGCACCAGGCCGCGGTGCGCCCCGAGGAATTCCCCAAACTGCTGCGGGCGATCGCCGCATACGAGGAAATCGGGGACAGGCAGACGCGGCTCGCACTGCAGTTGTTGACGTTGACGTTCACGCGAACCAACGAGCTGATCGGCGCTGACTGGAATGAATTCGACATCGACGCGGCGATATGGGCCGTTCCTGCCGCGCGCATGAAGATGAAGACCGAGCACTTGGTGCCGCTCTCGAAGCAGGCGATCGCAATTCTCAAGGAGCTCAAGATCATCGGCGGCGGGAGCCGGTTCGTGTTTCCCGGACGAAACCGGGACAGGCCGATCAGCAACAACACGATGCTCTATGCGCTGTATCGATTGGGGTACAAGGGCAAGATGACGGGACACGGTTTCCGGGCCGTGGCAAGCACCATGCTCAACGAGAAGGGATTCCGCGCGGATGTCATTGAGCGCCAGCTCGCGCACTCCGAGCAGGACGACGTGCGGGGCGCGTACAACCGGGCCGAGTATCTGCCCGAACGCAAGAAGATGATGCAGCAATGGGCGGACCAGCTCGACAAATTGAGGGCCGGGGCTGACGTGATACCGCTGTACGGCGGTGCCCCGAAGACCACCGGGAAATAACCCATCCACCCCTTAGAGTCGCGTCAATCTTGGGGTTTCGCGGGGTGGCAGAAATAACTATCCCACCCCTTCGGCGGATTCCGTCCCGACTTGTAGCCAATGGGGTGGGTGGGTTTTCGTAACCCTCCCGCCTGTTCAAGCACCTGTCCGTGCGCTTAGATTGCGATGATGTTCGACAACGCTCACGTGAAGGTTTGCCTCCACGATCTGCATTCTCGCCTCGCCATGTTTGGGCGCTAGGGGCTGGGGCGCTGCTCGGCGCAATCGCTTGCGTGTGTGCGCCCCGCTGCCGGCGCGCAGCTGTGCGAGCACCGCCAGCGGGGCGCATCCAATGTCAGTAACACAACGCCGTTCAGTCTCAAGTTGTCACTCCTGACGAAGGTGCCAAAACTGCAGAACGCCAACACTGGCGCGGGTCTTGGAGGATTCGTGTGAGCAAGACAACTGTTGCACCCCCTTGCAAGGTCTGGGTGTCGAAAGGCGTGCGGTGGATGGCGGACAGCACCGGCCATATCTGGAACGCGGACACTGGCGAGGTATGGGAAGTGCCGAAGCCGGTTTGGGAAGTGACGAAAGACAAGGAGATTAGGGGAACGAAGTGGCTTGCAGAAACGCTCGGCGTATCGCGCCAGCGGGCGAGCAAGCTGCTCAATTCCGGACGCGTGGTAGGTGCGGTGCGCAATCCGAATACTGGCGCGTGGGACTTGAGTCGATTGCTCTTCACGCAGGTGCGGGAGGGCAAACGTGGGCCGCGCCTCGGTGCGAATCGTCAACGGAATGAGCGTGTACGGCGAGCCGTGAAGTGATGCGGCGCGAAAGCCTTTCTTCGGTGCTGCCCCGCATAGCGCTCGACTCCCGCTTGGCTCGTGGGTTCCGGTTCCGGGTCACGCCGGATATGCCGATTGATCCTCCGTCGTCTTGAACCGCGCATCGGGGCTCGGGCGTAATCGATGAGTAGGGCTCTGGAAGTTATCCAAATGGAAACGACAGCAAGGAGAGTCGTCACAGCGGTGCGTCGCTTCAAGCCGAAACGGGACACGGAATTTGAACAGTGGGACCAGTCTAAGGTCTACGCGCTGCTTGAATTCGGAAAGTCGAACGAGGACGGCAACAGGTGTGGATACGGCTGAGTACCGCGCGGGGCCGCCGTCGGGGTAAGCATCTGCCGTTCCCATGCTCGCGCAACTTGGTGGTGGACGCGGAATCCAGGGGCAAGGGCCGCCCGCGGGCTCTGGCGCAGGGCATCACTTTGGTGGAAGCACATAAAGGAAGGCGGCCAGCAGTGCATATCGCCCCAGCGTCGATGCACGCAGCTCAATTGCGGCGTCCACTCTCTCGCGCCCACTAGGCCGCCATCGCAAGATGACGTGTAAGAGTTCAAGGAATACAATCGCTTCCAAAGTCAGCGCTCAGATTCTAGAAGGTTGAACTGCTCGACTCGACGTTCTCTGCATTCTTGCTCGCGAAACGGGGGCGCCGTGCAATGATTGACGTGAGGCACCTGGGCGGCACTGTGGTCCAAGGATGGCATCTGACCTACGACATCCTAGGAGGGGGTGCCGACGGAATTGTTTATGTTGGCAACAGGGACGGTCGCGAGGCCGCCATTAAGATATTTTTCCCAGACGCGCTTGCCAAGAATGGACCCAATGAGGCACTGCAGCGACTTGACCTGCAACTAAGCCTTAAGGGGAAAAAGTACCATCCGAACGTAGTCGAAATAATCGATGGAGGTAAGGCTGATGAATTGGATGGCACCCTTTACTTGGTGATGGAACGGGTGCCTGGGAAGTCACTTGATAAGATCCTTAACGATGTGCCGAGAGAAGCAATACACTCACTGGTGAAACAGCTCGCCGACGCCGCACAATTCTTGGAATCCCGCGGCTTGGTACATCGGGATATAAAGCCAGCGAATGTTGTCGTGAGCGATGACTTTTCTCAATTGACGCTCTTAGATCTAGGAATTGTTCTGACTACCTACCTTGAGAATGACGAACGCCCCTCAGGAGAGGAGTTTGTCGCGACCTTGAGGTACAGCCCGCCTGAGTTTGTATGGAGGAAGGAGGAAAGCTCTTCAGAAGATGCTTGGCGCGCAATAACGTTTTACCAAATTGGTGCCACTTTTCACGATGTGATCATGCGCAAGCTGTTGTTCGATGGTTTCGATAAGCCACGTGCAAGGCTGTACGACGCTGTGCGACTGCAGCCACCTGAGATTGCGGCGGCTGATTGCGCAGAATGGCTCATACAGCTGGTCAAGTGCTGTCTCGTAAAGAGCTGGCGAGAACGACTTCAATTAGTGTCGTGGGAAAGTTTCTCTGGCCTTCCGGAGAATGGTGCAGACCTTATCCACCAGGGAAAGATGATCAAATTGCGCCAGATTCGGAACGACGAGTTCCGGCGCGCCAAAGAGTTTGACAAGGAAACGGCGCCTAAGAGCAGACGAATTTCCGAGTTGTGGGATCTACAGAACAAAGTCTTTATGGAAACACGTCAGTTTCTTATGGGTTCACAGATTTTTCCCAAATTTAGTGGAACTCACTCCCGGATAGATGATACGCACTACAAGTTACTTTTTGAATTTGAAACAGATCTCCTACTGATGTTCGACACTCCAATAGCTGTCTCGATTGTGCTATCCATCGATACCCAATATGAAATGGCTACTGAGCTAAAGGTGCTGGCAGCTAGGGATAACGGGGAAATTGCATTTGACGGGAAGTGGACCGAGATGCTGACCGTGGAATCTGCCTCTGCGATTGTTCAGCAATCACTAATGCAGGTCGCAGATAAGGTTGTTCCACCTGCCTGACGAGCACGAGGAAGACAAATGTCGAGTACCTTCTGGATTAGCGAAAAGGACTTGGACGCTGAGCAGGCGAAGGCCGTGGAGAACATGCCTGAAGAAGCCAATTTCCTCATCCGTGGGCCGGCTGGATCAGGCAAGACAAATATTCTTTTGCTGCGAGCGAAGTGGTTTTTATTTAAGAAACTAAGTGAGTATAGGATAGTTGTTTTCACTTCTAGCCTTAAGAGATTTGCCCAAAGCGGCTGCGTGCAATACAAGATCCCGCCTGAAAATGTCGTCACAAGTACTGGGCTATTCTTAGACCTTCTACGGCAATATGGAAGGGATGTGGCCGTTTCGGGTAATTTTGAGACAGATAGAGCAATGCTCGCGGGGAAAGTGCAATCGCTGGTCGAAGAAAAAGGTATCGCAAATCTATATGACGCCTTGCTTGTAGACGAATGTCAGGACTACATGGACACAGAATTGCTTGTGCTCAGGCGTCTCACAAAACGACTAATTCTTGTCGCTGACACTCGGCAGTCGATATATCGAACCACTCATACACCTGGATTGCTTGAGAAACTGGTGAGCGATAGTGTCATCGCTCTTAAATACCATTATCGTAGTGGCATAAAATTGTGCAAAGTGGCCGACAGCATTTTAAGAGATTCCTTGAATTTTCCACCTATTCATGGAGAATGCCGCTATGACGAGATGAAGCGGCCGTCGTCCGTAACAGTGGATGCCTGTCCGGACTTTGACGCCCAACTTGATCTAATCCTGGTAAGACTCCCCGGACAACTCGATCTGTATCCGGACGAACGAATCGGAGTGTTGTTTCCGAAGAAGGAGCAGCAGGCGGCCTTCCAAGAGGCCTTGGAGGCGTCGTCCGTTGCAGACAAGCAGCGCGTCATGGTTGATACCATGCATGGAGCAAAGGGCTGGGAGTATCGAGCTGTACATATTGGAGGATGTGAAAGCCTATATCGGATGGGGCCGACACAAAAGCGCCTAGCGTATACTGCAATTCTTAGAGGCCGCACTGCAGCAGCCATTTACTATTCCGGGAATTTGCCTGGCTACTTGGAAAGTGCCTTGGCGCAGTTGGAGCCACCCAAGCCAGATCCGGGGCTGAAAGCCCTATTCGGGAGTTGAGATGTTACTGAAGCGCACGCTGTCCTTGGCCGAGCTCTTGGGGAGCGAAACCAAACGGCAGATTGCCAGTAAAGAGGATCTCTTTACGGCCACAATTCGCACTTCGCCGCGTGTTCATGATTTTTACTGGCGCGACGACGGTCAGTCGGGGGTTGATCTACCGTCGGTTGCTATACCATCATTTGGTGATGTCGAGAGTTTCTATGCTGATGTGGCGACTTTCTATCCCTCTATGTCTCCAATATCCGCGCACATGCATGTATTGGGCAGCGAGTTCAGCAATCTAGCACTAACCCCTGAATGGTCAAGAACGACAAAGTCAATCGGACTATCGGCAGGGGAGGATCTAACGCGTGGAGTGTGGATCTCATTGGCGATTACTGAAGGAGCATCGAATGCGGCTAACAACAGGCCCGACACGGAAGTGGATGTAACGTATGCGCTCTGTAGACGATCGTTGGCCTTCACGCTTGCTCGAGCGCGGTATCTGTATCCGCATTACGCTCCCGATAAGGTTGCGGAGAAGTGGATTCTACTTCGCGAATTGTCGAAAATGGAATTTCCGCCTGCGGTAAGCGCGTCAATATTGTGGATTGCAAAGGTCGCTATGGACCAGTCGCCACCGACGCTAGGTTCGCAAGGCCAGGCGCCAGAACTTGCGATAATGATTCGACAATTGCTTGACCATTCAATGTCCCTGCCTCAATTTGCAGAATTTCTAACTGTCAGGAATCCGGCAGTAGCTAACCACTTAGAGATTCTGTCCGGAGACTATGACGGAAGAATGGAAGGTTTAATGCGAATAGTTAGTGCGGTACGAATGCAAGGGCGAGGGTCGGAACTAGACGCGGTGACGATAGGTTTTTTTTGCAATGCAATTCTTCCAGGCTCGCTGACTTATATTCGATTGCTTGCGAGACTCATCGGCGAATATCCATCAGTGCTAGTTTGGTATGGATTCTTCTCTGGATTGTCTGAAGGTTTCGATTGGAGGGGAGCCATGTCGGGAATCGGGCAAAAACTTTTGCGCGACATCACCTCGCCATTCAGTATTGAAGACCAAGCGAGATGTGACATTGCATTGGAGGAACTAGCAGTTGTGGCGCGCGTGGGAATCACGGCAGGCACAATAAAGTCGATCCAGGAACGCACCATGCTCGTCTCTTTGCTGCCCGGCATAGACGTCTTTGCTAGGTTACCTATCGAAGGGGATGCGGAGGGGCATCGGGCGACACAAATGCCTCGCCGTGATGATCGCGACCGTCAGTTCGGGGCAAGAGACCAACAGTTAAGACGCCTTCTTTCAGACGCGCAGCAATTGCTCGGGAGCGGGAATGCCTTTACGACAGAATCGCATGATTCCTGGCCGGAAACGAGTAGTCGCCGAAAGAGAGGCAAGACCCCAAGGTGAGATTCGAGTTATTGGGGTTTAAGGGAGTGTCACGCCGATTGGACATCTATGCCGATGAATCAACAATAGTGGCGCTCGACCTGTAGTTTGTTAAAGGAATATTGTGGAGTCGTTTGAGGTGCTGCCGTTTTTCAGAGGAGTCTCAGAGGGATTTCCTGTGGACGCAGCGCTTATCCGCGAAACGAGAAGGGATCGTCTCCCACGCAATACAGATCTGAAAATACACGCGATGGCGGATTCGTGGTTTGAAAAACGGTTTGGTATCAAGTACAGAAGCCAAGCACTCATTGTGACAAGTTGTCGTTTCACTGCGCGAGGCTATGCTGCGTCAGATAAGCATGTTGTGCGTGTAATTCCTTTGGGCCCTTACAAGTATTGTTGGTCGCGTGAGTTAGTCGACATGCTGTCTATTTCATTAGGATCTCCTTTGCTGAACGGTATTGAAGATATTCTCGATCGGGCGGGCTACGTCGAGTCAGACTTGGCGGGTGCGCACAATACTAGGCACGAAGTTATGCTTTTCTGCGAGAAGTATGTCGCCATACCAGTACATCTTCTTGAAGGCGCAATAGCTGACGATGAGGCTCCGCCTGCGATTATTCTTGGCTCAAAGTGAATTGGGCAGGGCTCCGTCGCTTTCTACGAGTGGGACGTTGGGGTATCAGTGGGAGCGATCGCGACGGAAACTTTGGCGGTGCTAATCCGAATGAGTACTTAGGTCAAAGTTTTGATGGACGCTTCAGATATGGGGCCGCACTCCGTGGTAACTAACGTGGTAAGTGCGATGGTGCGGTATGGGAAGATCTAGCATCCATGCGGGTTTCCGGCGGTAATGTGCCAGACACCCTCCCGCCAGTTATACGCTAATTGCCTGAATCGCCTGCCGAACCAGGCGGCGCGCCGGGGGGGCTAAAACGCGCTCCTACACCAGAGTGTTCCATTTGAAAGGAGCTTTGGTGAAATGCAGAACTACCCCGGACTACTAGAGCGGCGCGGCTCCCCTGTAGGGCGAGGCGTCGACGCCGGTCAGGCGCAGCTCGTAGAGGGTATCGCGATGGTACCGGCGAGCTCATTGTTCCAGCCGCAGCGCAAGCCTGAGCGTAGAATTCAACGGGGAGGTATTTATGACCCGCCAATTCCATCTCGCCGTAGAGCGAGATTCGGGTGGTTGTCTTATCGTTTCGGTCATGTCGCTTTGAATAAGAAAAACCTCACCGAACGCGACATCTGCACCAAGTTCCTCACGCCGGCGGTTAAGGGCGCGGGCTGGGATGTGATGTCGCAGATCCGCGAGCAGGTGTTCTTTACCAAGGGCCGGATCATCGTTCGCGGCAAGCTGGTCACCCGCGGCAAGGCGAAATTCGCCGACTACATTCTCTACTACAAGCCGAACATCCCGATTGCACTCATCGAGGCGAAGGACAACAACCAGCCTGTCGGCGGCGGGATGCAGCAGGGTCTCGAATACGCTGCGACCCTCGACATTCCATTCGTCTTTTCATCGAATGGTGACGCATTCCTGTTCCACGATCGCACCGGATTGAGTAGCCAGATGGAAACCGATCTGGCGCTCGACGCGTTCCCGACGCCGGAGCAACTCTGGGCCAAGTATCGGGCGTGGAAAGGGCTCGATCCCGCGGAAGAACGCACGGTTCTGCAGGACTACCACGACGATGCCAGCGGCAAGGAGCCGCGCTACTACCAGCGCATCGCGATCAACAATGCAATCGAGGCCATCGCCAAGGGGCAGGACCGCATCCTTCTCGTGATGGCGACCGGTACGGGCAAGACCTACACCGCGTTCCAGATCTTGTGGCGGCTGTGGAAAGCGGGGCAGAAGAAACGCATCCTGTATCTCGCCGACCGCAATGTCCTCATCGACCAGACCATGGTCAATGACTTCCGCCCCTTTGGTGCGGCCATGGCGAAGCTCAGCACCGGCTCAAAGACCATCGAGCGCGAGGATGGCGCCGAGGTTCAAGTGGCGACCGCCATCGACAAGAAGCATCGACGCATCGACACTGCGTACGAGATCTATCTCGCGCTCTATCAGGCTATTACCGGCCCGGAGGATCGGCAGAAGCTCTTCCGCGAACTTTCTCCGGACTTCTTCGACCTCATTGTCGTAGACGAATGCCATCGGGGAAGTGCGGCGGCAGATTCCGCCTGGCGGGAGATCCTCGACTACTTTTCCAGCGCAACGCAAATTGGCCTTACCGCCACGCCGAAAGAGACCGAATACGTCTCGAACATTCACTACTTCGGCCAGCCTGTCTATTCCTACTCGCTGAAGCAGGGCATCCATGACGGTTTTCTCGCTCCCTATAAGGTGGTAAAGGTTCATCTCGACGTGGACGTGGAAGGCTACCGCCCCGAAAAAGGCGAGACGGACAAATACGGCTATGAGATCGAGGACCGCATTTATAACGAGAAGGACTTCGACCGCAGTCTCGTGATCGACGAGCGAACCAAGCGTGTCGCCCACCGAGTGAGTGAATTCCTGAAGGAAAGCGGCGACCGCTTCCAGAAGACCATTGTCTTTTGCGTTGACACCGAGCACGCCGCGCGCATGCGCCAGGCGCTCGTCAACGAAAACGCGGACTTGGTGCAGCAGAACCCGCGCTACATCATGCGCATCACCGGCGACGACCCGGAGGGCGTCGATCAGGTCGGCAATTTCATCGACCCCGAAGCGAAATACCCGGTCATCGTTACCACATCGCGCCTGCTATCGACGGGCGTGGATGCCCAGACCTGCCGCCTGATCGTGCTTGACCGCGCAGTGGGGTCGATGACCGAGTTCAAGCAGATCATGGGCCGCGGCACGCGTGTCCACGAGGACACGCGGAAGTACTACTTCACCTTGCTTGATTTCCGGAAGGCGACCAACCACTTCGCCGATCCGGATTTCGACGGCGTGCCGGTGCAGATCTACGAGCCGGGGGAGGACGATCCGGTCAATCCGCCGGACGATGTGCCGCCGCCCAATGAACCAGACGATCCAGTACCGCCGGAACCGGGCGAGGATGAAACGGTCGTCGATAATCCAATCCCATCGGTTATCGACATCCCGACGGCTGAGCAACCACGCGCTAAGTACTACATCCACGGCAACGAGGTCATGATCCTCGCCGAGCGCATCGAATACCTCGATGAAAACGGCAAGCTGGTGACCGAAAGCTTGCGCGACTACTCGAAGAAGACGTTGAGGCGGCAATTTGCCAGCCTCGACGATTTTCTGAAGCGCTGGAAGGGCGCCGAGCGCAAGCAGGCGATCATCGAGGAACTCGCCACCGAGGGCCTGCTGCTCGATCCGCTGGCTGATGAGGTCGGCAAGGACCTCGACCCCTTCGACCTGATCTGCCACGTGGCCTTCGACCAGCCGCCGCTCACGCGGCGCGAGCGCGCCGACAACGTGCGCAAGCGCGACGCATTCACCCGGTACGGGGCCCAGGCCCGCGTCGTCCTCGAAGCCCTGCTGCAGAAATATCAGGATGAAGGCGTCACCGGCCTCGACGATCCGCGTATTCTGAAAATCGCGCCCTTCGACGCCATGGGCACGCCTGTCGAACTTCTCAAGGAATTCGGCGGCAGGAACGGCTTCGAAAAGGCCGTCCATGAACTGCAATCCGCTCTCTACGATAAGGCTGCCTGAACCCCATGTCCGTCCGCAATGTCGTCAAATCCATCCAGGACATCATGCGCCAGGATGTCGGCGTCGATGGCGATGCCCAGCGCATCTCACAGCTCTGCTGGATGTTCTTTCTCAAGATTATCGACGACCAGGATCAGGAACTGGAGCTGATGCAGGAGGGCTACCGCTCGCCCATCCCGGCAAGGTTCCGCTGGCGCGCATGGGCCGCCGACCCCGAGGGCATCACAGGGGATCCGCTGCTCGCCTTCGTCAACGGCGAGCTGTTCCCCGCGCTCAAGGAGCTGCCCAACACCGCGAAGGACGGCCGGCGCCGCGTGGTGCGCGACGTGTTCGAGGATGCCTACAACTACATGAAGTCCGGCCAGCTCATGCGGCAGGTGGTGAACAAGATCAATGCCATCGACTTTAACAACCTCTCCGAGCGCCAGCACTTCGGGGACCTCTACGAGCAGATCCTGAACGACCTGCAGAGCGCGGGCAACGCGGGCGAGTATTACACGCCGCGTGCCATCACCGGCTTCATGGCCGAGCGCATCGACCCGAAGCCGGGCGAGATCCTGCTCGACCCGGCCTGCGGCACCGGCGGTTTTCTCACCTGCGCGCTGCGCCACATGCGCAGCCGCTACGTGAAGACGCCGGCGGACGAGAGGCGCATGCAGCAGGCGCTGCGCGCCGTGGAGAAGAAGCAGCTCCCACATATGCTGTGCGTCACCAACATGCTGCTGCACGGCATCGACGACCCGTCGTTCGTGCGCCACGACAATACGCTCGCCCGCCCCTACATCAGCTACGGCCAGGCGGACCGCGTGGATATCGTCCTCACCAATCCGCCCTTCGGCGGGCGCGAGGAAGACGGCATAGAGAGCAACTTCCCCAAGCACTTCCAGACGCGCGAGACCGCCGACCTCTTCCTCGCCCTCATCATCCGGCTGCTGAAACACGGCGGACGCGCGGCGGTGGTGCTGCCCGACGGGTCGCTGTTCGGCGAAGGCGTGAAGACACGACTGAAGGAGCACCTGCTGGAGGAATGCAACCTGCATACCATCGTGCGGCTGCCCAACAGCGTGTTCAAGCCCTACGCCAGCATCGGCACCAACCTGCTGTTCTTCGAGAAGGGCGAGCCGACCAAGGAAATCTGGTTCTACGAACATCGCGTTCCCGAGGGCCAGAAGGCCTACTCGATGACCAAGCCCATCCGGATCGAACACCTGAAGCCCTGCGCCGACTGGTGGGGCGGCGCGAAACGCAAGGGGCGGGTTGAGAATGAAGCTGCGTGGCACATCACCGCGGAAGAGGTAAGAGCGCGCGGCTACAACCTCGATTTCAAGAACCCCCATACCATGCCTGACGATCACGGCGATCCCGAGGAACTGTTGGCTAAGCTAGACGAAGCGGAAAGGCAGACCAGCGCCCTGCGCGACCAGCTCAAGTCCATTCTGGAAGAGGCGCTGCTGCGATGAACTCGACGCAATTCCTCGCCTATTTCGACCGCATTTGCGAGGTACCGGACGCCATCCCGAGTTTGCGTCAGTTCATTGTAGAGCTAGCGGTACGGGGAAAACTCGTGGAATGTGACCCGAATGACGAACCGGCCTCAGAACTGCTCAAGCGCATTCTGGCGGAAAAGGAGAGACGGATTAGGGGCGGGCAGATGAAGAGGCAGGAGCCCCTTCCGAAGGTTCGACCTGACGAGGCTTGGTTCGGCGTTCCCGCAAGTTGGAGTTGGGTGAGGCTCGGCACGGTCACTCAAGTTCTCATGGGGCAAAGTCCGCCGGGCGAAACGTATAACACGACGGGCGAGGGGATACCGCTCATTAATGGCCCCGTTGAATTCACCGAAGGCGCGTTCGGCAAAACGGTTGTGAATCAATACACCACGGCTCCCACAAATGTCTGCGAGGAAGGTGATCTCCTTCTTTGCGTCAGAGGCTCCACCACAGGCCGAACAAATATCGCGGGATTCCGAGCGTGCATTGGTCGCGGTGTTGCTGCGATCCGCTCGTTCTTTGCCGATCAGTATGTCCGTCTCTTCATCTGGCGATTGCGTGCGTTCATCATTGCAATGGGGAGAGGCATCGCCTTCCCAAGCGTAAGCCGACGACAAATCGAAGAATTGCCCGTTCCTCTTCCTCCACTGGCCGAGCAACACCGCATCGTCGCCAAGGTCGATGAATTGATGGTCCTGTGTGATCGGTTGGAGGCGGCCCAGGCGGAACGGGAGGGCCAGCGAGATCGAGTGGTGGCGGCATCCTTGAATCGCCTGAATAACGGCGCTGATGCCGAGTCCTTCCGCGAGCACGCCCGCTTCCACCTTCGCAATCTCCGGCGCCTAGCTACCCGTCCCGAGCACATTCAACAGCTTCGCCAGACGATTCTCGACCTCGGTGTCCGTGGCAATCTGGTCAGCAGCAGTTCTACCCCTTTAGCGAGTGACCGAAACGTTGGACATTTCGTAAGATTCCTCAATGGATATGCTTTTGAAAGCAAGTCCTTCCGGACGATGGGCATCCGGCTGTGCAGGAATGTGAACGTTGGACACGGCAATCTAAATTGGAATGTAGACAACACGGCGTGTATTTCTGAGGAGTCGGCAACCGCTTTTCGGAAATTTGACCTAACTGAAGGAGATATTGTTCTTTCGCTTGATCGGCCTCTGATATCAACCGGCTTGAAAGTTGCACGGCTAACAAAGGATGACCTGCCGTGCCTTCTGCTTCAGCGCGTGGCAAAAGCCGAATTCCTGTCGGAAGAGCTGAATCCCGCCTTCTTCCTAATCTGGCTTCAATCATCTGAGTTCAAGGCCAAGATCGACCCAGGGCGAAGTAAAGGTGTGCCTCACATCTCAACCCGTCAAATAGAGGCACTGCCGATATCCGTGCCGCCGGTCGCCATGCAGAAGCGCATCATCAGCAAAGTGATTGAATTGACAGATCTATGCAACGAATTGGAGGCTAGGCTTGAAAGTTCACTAGAGGCGGGCTCCGCTTTCCTTGAGGCAACGCTCTTCCAAACACTATGGCAACAATCCGAGGTCGGGAAGGCGGCGCATTCGGAGGACGTGATCGTGTCTACTTGAGCCCGCATTGGAGGTGCAACGTGGCAGGTCTTGAAAGGCTTTGGAAAGGGTTGTAGTCCGCAAGACGACAAGGGAAGGACAAATGAAACTGGCGCGCCTTCGCATTCGCAACTTCCGCTGCTACCGCGATGAGCTCGCGGTTGACTTCGATGATATGACAGCGTTGGTCGGAAGAAACGATGTTGGTAAGTCGACGCTGATGGATGCTCTTCATATCTTCTTGAATGAAGAGCTACCCGACAAGAATGATGCGTCAAAGAAGGGGGATGGCAAAGACCTAACGATTGTGTGTGAATTCACGCATTTGCCAAGTATTGCGGTCATCGACGAAGATGCGCCTACATCGTTCAAGAGCGAATATTTGTTGAATCCGGAGGGCCGGCTTGAAATTCACAAGACTTATAGCGGTCAGACTGCAGCTCCGAAATGCACGTCGATTTCTGCCTATGCGGTGCACCCGACAGCGGATAACGTCGGGGATTTGCTTCAACTCAAGAATGCTGGGCTAAAGAAGCGAGCGAACGATCTAAGACTTGATCTCACTGGCGTGGATCAGAAGGTAAATGCGCAGCTGCGACAACGCATACGTGAGTCGGTGGCGGATCTTAAGCTCAAAACCGTCCATGTTCCTCTAAACGACGAGAACGCGAAGAAAGCGTGGGATGGAATCAAGACGTATCTCCCAGTATTTGCCCTCTTTAAGTCTGATCGCGAAAGCTCCGATCAAGATCCGGAGGCACAGGATCCTCTTAAGATGGCTGTGCGGGAGGCAATCAAACAGAAGGAGATGGAGCTACACGCGCTATCCACTTATGTAGAGAATGAAGTGAAGGCAATTGCGGCGAAGACATTGGAGAAGTTACGCGAGATGGATCCCGGCTTGGCACAACAGTTGAATCCTCAGATTGGCGTCAAGAAATGGGATTCCCTATTCACGGTGAATATTACTGGTGACGAAGATATTCCAATCAACAAGAGAGGCAGTGGTGTCAAGCGACTAATCCTATTGAATTTCTTTCGAGCCAAGGCTGAGCAGCTGGCGAAAGACAGGAGCGATGCTCCGGTCATCTATGCTATCGAAGAGCCGGAAACTAGCCAGCACCCTCACAACCAAAGAATGCTTGTCAGCGCATTAACCGACCTGGCCGCGGATAGCCAGGTGATAATTACCACCCACACCCCAATGCTTGCGCGAACGCTCCCCGACAAGTCCCTGAGATATATACACGAGCGAGAGGACAGGTCTCGTGAGATTCTTGTTGGCGGTGGCGAGACAAATAGATTGCTGGTGAAATCTCTCGGTGTATTGCCGGACAACGCGATCAAATTGTTCGTCGGTGTCGAGGGAAAACACGATATCGCCTTCTTAAAGGGGATCGCAAAGGTCTTACGAAAGGGTGGCGTGGATCTGCTCGATTTGGAACAGATGGAACTTGATGGCGAGCTCATATTCTTTCCACTTGGAGGTGCATCCTTAGTGCTCTGGACTTCTCGATTGGAGCCGTTGGCTCGTCCCGAGTTTCATCTGTTTGACCGAGACATTTCTCCACCGGCGCAGGCGAAATATCAGGCGGAAGCGGACGCAATCAATAGGCGCGATGGATGTAAGGCCGTTATAACTGGGAAACGAGAAATAGAAAACTATCTTCATTTCGAAGCGATTAACGAGGCGTACCTACTGCAATCCCAGGTGAAACTGGGCCTGGCTGCTAACTTCCCAGATTTCGAGGATGTTCCCATGCGGATCGCGAAAAGGGTGCACGAACTGTCTGACAGCCCCAAGACTTGGGAAGAATTGGACGAGGACACGGGTAGCAGGAAGATCTCCAATGCGAAGCGGAACTTGAATCATGCTGCGGTACTTTCTATGACGAGAGAGCGGTTGGCACAAGTGGACGTAAACGGAGATGTTTTTGTCTGGTTTGAGGAAATGAAAAATCTTATTAACACCTAGGTAAGCTGATTGGAATCGTGGCACTTGACAGCTACCTGTGCGTGATTAGGCGAAGGGCGTCAATCTAGTAATGCGCTTCATCCACGCCTCCGATCTCCACATTGACAGCCCCCTGCGCGGCCTCGACCGTTACGAGGGCGCACCCGTCGACCGGCTGCGCATTGCAACGCGCGCTGCGCTGGAACGGCTGGTCGACATGGCGATCTCCGAGCGAGTGGACTTCGTTCTCTTCGCGGGCGACATCTACGACCGCGATTGGCAAGCGTTCCAGACCGGTCTGTTCTTTCGCGAGACGGTGGTGCGGCTGGGGCGTGCGGGAATCCGCGTGTTCATCGTGCAGGGCAACCACGATGCGCAGGGCGTAATCACTCGCCAGTTGATCCTGCCGCCGAATGTCACTGTGTTCTCTAGTCGTACCGCTCAGACCTTTCGGATTGATGAACTGTCGGTGGCAATCCACGGACGGAGTTTTCCCGATCGGGCGGTGGACGAGGATCTCGTCCCTTCGTACCCAGCGCCCGTGCCGGACTTCTTCAATATCGGGATGCTGCACACCAGCCTCAACGGCCGGCCGGGCCATGACCCCTACGCGCCGACGGATCTCGCGACGCTGGTAGCCAAGGGCTATGACTACTGGGCCCTTGGGCACGTCCATGCGCGTGAGGTGGTGTCGGAGGCGCCGCGGGTCGTCTTTCCAGGCAATCTTCAGGGGCGGCATGCGAACGAGACAGGCGCCAAGGGCTGCGAATTGGTCACGGTGGAGGCGGGACGGATCGAGGCCGAATTCGTCGCGCTCGATGTGGCGCGGTGGAATCAGGTCGTGGTGCCGCTGGATGGCCTCGACCGTCTAGAGGCGCTTGGGGATGCTTTCCAGGAGGCACTAGAGCCGGTGCTCGTCGGCGCCACGGACAGGCTGCATGCGGTGCGGGTCACGTTGACCGGCTCAACAGTGTTACACCGGCTGGAAGCGAACCAGCCGGGCACGCTGGCCGCGGCGGTGCAGGCGGCGGCGCAGGACGTGAGTGACGCAGAAGTCTGGATAGAGCAGGTGCGCCTGGAGTTGACCACGCCAATGGACCGAGTCCAGGCCGTGCAGCGCCAGGACGCAGTCGGCGAGCTGATCCGCTTGGTGGACTCAATTGCCGGCGACGACGTGGAGCTGGCGAGTCGGGCGAGAGCAGAGTTGGGCGATCTGCTAGGCGCGCTGCCCTCCGAAGTGGCTGCCGGTGTGGCCGCCGGCGACGTACCGCGGTTGGACAATCTTGCTGACCTGCGGGCCTTACTTGCGGATGCAGAAGCGACGGTGCTCGCGCGCCTCGCGACAGCGGCGGACGGCGCATGAAGCTTGCCCGGCTGCTGCTGCAGGCATTCGGGCCGTTCACCGACAAGACGCTCGATTTCGCGGCGAGCCCGACCAATCTGCACTTGATCTACGGGCCGAACGAAGCAGGCAAGTCGGCGGCGCTGCGGGCGATCACCGATCTGCGATTCGGCATTCCTCTGCGCAGTTCGGATGACTTTATCCACGCTACCGGCCAGATGCGCGTTGCGGGGCTATTCATCGACGATCAAGGCGAGCCCATCGGCTTGATCCGGCGCAAGGGCCGCGCCCCGACGCTGTCGCGGTTCGATGTCGCGACAGGCCAACCCAATCCAGGCCTGCCGGTGCTGCGCGAGCACGAACTGGCGCTGACTGGAGGGCTCGAACGGAGCGAGTTCGAAGCGATGTTCGGGCTCAATCATGCGCGCCTGCGCGCTGGCGGCGATCTGCTGCTCAAGGGTGAGGGTGAGCTGGGCTCGGCGTTGTTCGAAGCTAGTGCAGGCACCCGCGGTATCGCGGCGATTCTGGCGGCCTTGGACGACGACGCGAAAAGGATCTTCAACCCGCATGGCCGCGCGCAGAACGCGACGATCAATGAGGCGCGCCGGCAGCTCGACGACCAGCGCGCCGCGTGGCGACAGGCACAGACCAAACCGGCCGAGTGGCAGGCTCTGAATCGCGCCTACGAGCAGGCCACGGCGGCGTTGGCCGAGATCGACCAGGCAATCGAGACCTTGCGACGGCGCGAGAACGAACTGACCGAACTGCGCACGGTCGAGCCGTTGCTCCGGCAGCACGATCGAGCGCTGGCGGACCTGCAGGAATTGACCGAGGTGCCGGATCTTGCCGAGGGCGCGCGAGAAGAGCGACTGGCGGCGGAGCAGGCCCAGCGCCGCGCGAAACAGGACTTGAAGGACGCCGAGCTTGACCTCAAGCGTTGCGACGAGGCGCTTGAAGGCCTGGTGATCGAGGCCCCCTTGCTTGAGCACGCCGAAATGATTGAACGGCTGGCTGCCGGTGTGGAGGCTGCCGCGCGCAGCCGGATCGAAGCGCAGCAACAGCAGACGACTGTCGAGCGGATCGACGCTGAACTTACGGCAAAGGCGTCGCGGATCGCACCGGGGCGGGATATTCGAGAGGTCCTAACTGCCGCGCCCTCGGAGGCCGATCGCGTGGCCCTGAACGAACACCTGCAGGCTATCGACCGGCTCAACGAGCGGCTGGCGGGGAATCGCCGGCGAGCGCTGGAATTGGACGACGCACTGAGTGCCGACGAGGTTGAGGTGCCCACACTTCCAGACCCGTCCGTCCGGCAAAACCTGGCCGAGGCATTGCAGCGTGCCCAGGCGCTGGGGGACGTGGGACGGAGGCGAGGCGATCACGACCGGCAGATCGGCGAACTGGACGGCCGATTGATTCAGTCTCTTTCGGACATCGGTGTCGATTCCGAGAAGGCATTGCGCAAAGCACAGCCCCTGCTGGAAGCGCAGATTGCCGAGGCCCGACAGGGGCTTGCCGCGGTTGACGAGGCGATGCGCGATGCGCGCGACGAAGACCGAAGGCTTGAGCCCCAACTGGAAGAACAGCGGGTGCGCCAGCGTCAACTTGCCGCGGAAGGAGAGGTGGTCACTGCCGAGACCCTGCGCCTCGCCCGGGAGCGGCGGGATGACGGCTGGACGCGAGTTCGCAAAGCCTACGTGGATCGCACCGAGGATGCGGCCGAGCTGGGCCGCATATTCGATGCGAACCACCCGCTGCCGGACGCATTCGAGGCCGCGCAGGATGAGTCCGACCGGCAGGCGGACCTGTTACGCGCGGATGCGCAGCGTGCGGCTGTCTCCGAGGAATGCTCCACGCGCATCGAGCAGATGGAAGGGCGCCGGCGCGAAATTGCTGCCGCGCTTGCGTCTCTCGGAGCACAGCGCGAGGGCGTGCTCGCGGGCTGGACGGCACGTCTCGCACAGGCGCAATTGCCGGCATTGGACGCAGACGGTTTGCGCGAATGGCAGGGTCAGCGCGAAGTTGTACTGGAACTTGCAGGGCGCCTGGCAGGACTGCGCTCTGATCGCGAAGGTGTGATGAAGGAAGCGGCGACAGGAGCATCGGCACTGGTTGTCGCGCTGCGTGCCGCCGGAGAGACTGCCACCGAGGTGGCGGCTGGAGGCGAAGCCGATGCGCTGCCGTCGCTGATCGCGCAGGCACTTCGTTGGGAGAAGAAGGCCGCAGAGAGCGAGGCCCAGAGCGGCGCTCAGGCAAAAGCGCTGCGCGCGCAACAAGCCGAGCGGAAGAAGGTTGGCGCGCTGATTCAACAGACAGAGATGGAGTTGAAAGGCCATGAAACTGCACTTGAGGCCTGGCATGCGCGTTTGTTCCTGCCGTCCGACCGCTCCTCGGAAACCGTGAAGGCGCGACTTGAAGAACTCGACGCCTTAGCGCGACAATCCACACAACTGGCCGACGCGCGGCAGGCGAAGGCCACTCATCAGACCATCGTCGACGATATCGAGACCAGCGCCGCGCAGCTTGCGACGCTGGTTGGCGAACCGGAACCAGTGTCGGTGGATGACTTCGCGGATCGTCTGCGCAGACGTCTCGTGGCATCACGGGAGGCCAATCGGGAGCGCAACACACTGATCCGTGATCAGGACCGGGCGCAGCAAACGAAGCTGCGCGCAGAAGCGGCACTCGAGCAACAGGGCGCGGCGCTGGCGCGACTCTGTTCGGCGGCGGGTGTCGCAACACCGGACCTGCTGCCGGAGCGCGAGGAGAGCGCCGTACGCAAGCGCCAGGCACAGACCCACCTGTCAACACTCCGAGAGCACCTCGCGCAGGCGTCGTTGCGCCCGGAAGAAGCGCTGCGCCAGAGTCTGGCCGGCCAGGACACCGTTGCCATCGAAAGCGAACGCGACAGGGTCAGGCTGGAAATCGGGCAGCGCGAAACGGAGCAGGCCGCGGCGCGTCAGGCCGAAGAACGGACACGGCTGGCTCTTGAGGCGATCGACACATCGGATCGCGCTGCAGCCGCGCGGGAGGCCATGGAATCAGCCGCCGCGCGGTTCCGGGCGGCGATCCGGCCGTGGGCGCGCCTGAGGCTTGCGCACGCGCTGCTGAAGGAGTCGCTGAATCGCTTCCGCGAACGCGCCCAGGCGCCGATGGTGGCCGCAGCGTCCACCTATTTTTCGCTAATGACCGGGGGGCGGTATCAGCGGCTGGTAGCCGACGAAGCCGACGACAAGCCTGTGCTCCGCGCCGAACGCGCGGACGGCGTCAGGATTGGCGTCGAGGCCATGAGCGACGGCACGGCGGATCAGCTCTATCTGGCGTTGCGACTCGCAGCGCTAGATCTGCGGCGAGCATCACACCCGCACATGCCGCTTGTGCTCGATGACGTACTCATTACCTCGGATGATGAACGCGCAGCGAACATCCTGAGCGCGCTTGCGCGATTCTCTGAGGGCGTGCAGGTCCTTATCTTTACGCATCATCGGCATTTGATTGACGTGGCACGGGCAGCGTTGGGCGGCCAAGCCCTAGCTGTCCATACTCTGTAGGAATTGCCTGTGCCTCGCGAAGAAAAACGTCTCTCTTGTCTCCGCTGGGCTTGTTTCCTCATGCTTTGGAGAGAATCGGGTGGACTGACGAATTCGTCGCCGAATAGACCCGCCAAACATTGATTCTCGATCAAGATGAGGACTCTCACCGTTATGCGGAAGGATGCATATGTCTATCCCTGCTGAAAAGGCGCCAGGATTTTGAAAGGTTCCAGAAAAAGATCGGACACTAACGGAACGCTTGGTTAAGCGTAGTGCAGTGTCGGGGAAGACCGGGGAAGCACAATAATGTTGCGCCGCGCAATTGGTCTCGAACTAGCCGACGAAGGGCACGAAACCGGGTTCATCCAGCAGTATCTTGGACCCGAGAAAATGCAGCATACTGTGCGCTACTTCGAACTCACCCCGATCAGGTTCACGCATTTCTGGGCGGACTAACACAACGCCTGGACGGAAACTCGTGAAAGCACAATACATAGAGATCCCAGAACGATTCCGAGATCGCTGGTTTGCCAAGAGGGGTGGCGCCAGCATTCAGGCCAGATTCGATGACCGGCCCGAAGTCGTCGAGCATGATTTTTCTAAGTGTATATGGATCGATCCCATTCCAATCCTGGGATTGCTTTGTCATGTCTTTCAATGGGCCAAGCTGACTCCGACTAGCCATCTTGTCGTTCAGTTAGGTGGCGCCAGAACGGACTCGGGCCTGGTGGATAGTCCAGCCCGACCAAGACTTTTTCTGGCAAAACATGGATTCCTTCGGGCCTTGACTCGTACATGCAAGTCAATCGAATTCCACTACGAAAGCGGCCTCAGCGGTTACCCTACTGTCTTCCCGGAATCGAGTGTCTATGACCTCGAAACTGCGATCGAGTTGTCCACTAGTTGCAATCTGTTCTATGAAATGGATGCGGCTTGCCCACCATTGTTTTGTGAATCTGGCATTGATCCGTCTCGAGACGTAACGCCTTTCGTAGATGATGTCTTGCAAACGATGGATGCGAGGCTTTTTCGTGCACGCCAATCTGAATTTCGTCATCGTGATAGTGCGTTGGTAAGAGCACGCCAGGTGGTGACTGAAATCGTGGTCAACGCCTGTGAACACGCATATAGAGTAGGCGAAACCGGTCCGATTGTCCTATATGCACGCCGAAGACAGCTACACGATTACCTTAGGCAGGGCGCACAAAGAGCAATAGAGCATGATAAGCGCGGGACAGTTGAACGAGAGATTTTGGAATCCGCCGTTGATTCCCCGCTAATCTCTGTAATGCAGGAGGCAGGAACCAAGTATCTTGAAATATTCATTTGTGATATCGGGAGGGGATTGACTGCGGATGGCCCTGCTTGGCAGCGGAATTCGCCCGATGAAGAGACCAAAAAGGAACTGGACGATATTCTTGCCTCGGCGCAAGGATCGAATCCACTCCGAGCGAGAAGACGAATGCTCAGTCTTATCTTCCGGAAGCCTGTGTCGCGACATGGCAGATCTGGTGGACTTACAGAAGACACGCGGAGCAATATCACAGGGCTCTTCCATGTTAACACCGTACTGAGCCAGCACACCGACCGCTCTCGAATATACGTCGCACCAGAATGGACCGCAAGTGAACATCCGCGACCAGAAAACTACAATGGAGGTCCGCAGGACATCCATTTTGAGACCGTACCTTCCGATTCTGGGGAATCTATCCGCGGTAGCTACTTTCACTTTGCAATAGATATCTCACAAGAGCCAGACTTGGCGGAACCGTGGTTTGTGCCAAGTGCGTCTAATACTGACAACCACACCCTTAGGACCGCATTTCACGGGCACACTACGTTACATGAGCGAGAAACGCGAGTCTTTGACCTGCGCACCTTGCTGGGGGGAACTGGTGGCCCTTCGCCAATGTCTCAAAGGAACTTGTATAGAGAATTTGTCAAGTACGTCGAGGAATGTGGCTCAACTGCAATTGTGCGAATGTCTCGGGATTTCCGAAAGAATGTCACAGATCAACTCCTGCAACGATGGGTTAGACACTCAGTAGCTTCCTTCAATCCGGACCGCTTGGTATTTTGCGACCTAAGCCAAGCCCAGGCAGTATTGCTTGCAGCCCATCTCGAAAAAGTGTCCTTGGATAAGGACATTGTCAATAATGTTGCGTCGAAGGCGTTAAAGATAACCGTCCTTTCCGAGGATATTGTTGCATGCGGTCTTACGCTAACCGTCGTAGAGACTACGCATCAACTTCGATTTCGCTTAGACACGAAAGCCCCAGCCATTGATCTTCTCGCCACTATTCTTAAGATACTTCGATGGCATGACTCTAACGCATTCTGGACGCGCGTGGCGAATTCGACAAATCGCTTACTTCTCCCCGACGTTGTTTGGGATGACGGAAACGGGAGCACAAGAATTGAGCTGCCCCTATATCTCGACTATTCGCTGGCCGTGCAGGATAGAGAGATTGCAAAGATCATTCGCAGGGCATTGCGACGTGCTCTCGCTACTTTTCGTGGATTGGTAGCGGTTGCGATCGACGACTTGATTAAACCTGATCTAGAAGACGCATTGCGTTGGCGAAGTCGCGGTACTGACGGACACAGTGAGCCCAAAGAGCTTTTTGTGATTAGCTCTGTTGTGACGGGCAGCACTATTAATCAAGCGGAGCGTCAACGTGGACGTGAGGCGAGAGGGATATTGGCGTGCTTCGTAGTGGCGGCCGTTCCTGACCAGACGCTTTCAAGAAATGTCTTTTCCGCGCTGGAATGGATCCCGCCGAAAATGTCGAGCCACGGTGCGGGAAAGGGCAATCGCTGGGAGCGAGTTCCCGGCACCCCATTTGTGCGGCCCTTTATCGAAAGAGACGGTCACCGAGTGCCGCTAGTTCGACCGGTGGCACGCCAGATCGTCGATCGGGGCGGCAACGCCAACCTTCGACCATCGGTTGCGGAATCCTATCGTGAGTGGCATCGCGAGCGACTACTCAGAATTGGACATTGGAGTATCGATCGTCGTCATGGACTAATTGAAGTGGATCACGCTCGTGCACTACAAGTCTCTGCAGAGTCCAGGCACGGGTTCTACCGCTGGGTTGGCAACGAACTCGAAACGCGGTCAAAGGACATTTCCAAGCCGCTATTGGTGTATCCACCGGGACGATTGAACGGAATAATGGTGCGGCATTTGATCAAAACGGGCGCAATTGATGCTCGTAGATGGCAGATCTTGCCGGTCAATTATTTGCCGGACGTTGGTGACGGCCTTAAGCAAGTGTCGCCCCTTTCCTTGGAGCAAATTAGCCAATTCTTCGCGACCGAGACGTGTGGCGCTGCCTTTTTTCTTGACATTGGCTTTGTTGGCAACAGAACGTTCCGACATACAAAACGGCAACTGGTAAACGTTGGATTGAAATCAGTTATCGGCCTTGGTCTGATGAATCGAACGAGCTATCCCGCATTGCCAAAAGAAATGCACGCGGAAGCTGAGGACGTTATTTGTTATTGGCGGTTTGATGTTCCCACATTGGACGATGAGCGATCATGCCCAATTTGCAAGAGTAAGGATTCTCTCAGTGCGCTGCGGGAGCGTGCGACTGTTTTTCAGCCCGCATTGGTCGCGTGTATCGACAAGATTCGTGCTGATTGGCAGCTAACGGATCCCAGTCTTGCATGGTGGGATCATGGTCTCGAGCCGCTGGTGTTTGACACGGCGTTAAAGAAAAGATTTGGGTTTACGCCACCGGCTTTGCCCGAAGTGGTTCCGCCGCCAGTCGACGCCGCCGGTCAGACAAGTCTCCTAGGTAGTTTAGGCGAACCGATTCAACCGAAGGCGGGTCCGAAGGACGCATGGCCTTCGGACGAGGTGGAGTGGGGCCAAGTATGGATCCAGAATAGCACTCAGGCCGTAGCATATGCGGTAGAAATTGCGCGTACGCAGGCGAATCCAGACTACCCAATCAAATTCGCGAAGGAGCTGGCCGAAACGCGCGAAGGATCAGCCTTGAGTGATATGGGCTGCGCTGCTGCAATAGAGATCATTGCTTGTTTCTTTCTACTTTGTGCAAGCGATTTAACGGTGACAACCAAGGAGCGTGGAACACGCCTGCTAATACGCTACCTGATCCATCTCGAAGGTAACCGACAGTTTGATATGCGAACGGAATTGAAGGGAAGAATGCGGTCTCTGCGCCAGCTCACCGTGTTGGCTCTAACGAACTTAGATGATGAAACAAAATTTCTGGTTCGCAACGACGTGGTGTGGGCGCTTTGCCAGGCTCGCTTGGTCAATCAAGAAACACAAGTGGGATTGATGACCGTCGCTCTCGAAGAATATGCGCCAGATGATTCGCGCACAGCCGATATTGAGAAGTTAATTGACACGAAGCTCTCAGAGCTTAAGGCCCATACGGAGTCTTCGGAGGAATTGTCCTTCCGAGATCAACGATCATTGCTTAGTTGGAATCGCCAGCTGATAACACTTACAAAGAGATCAGTTGCAGATCAGTTCAAGTACGCGCTACGGTTTTTCGGCCCCAGTGATCAACACGGAGAGTGCGTGGAAGTATTGCAGCGCGCCGCTGCTTTAAGAGATGAAAATGTCAAACGATCTATTTCGTTCAAAGAGGAAGAGGATCCCAGTGCAGGGTGGAGTCTGGTAAATGGCACGGTACAAATGGCGCATTCCATAATTTGTCAAGGCTGGCGGAATCAGGCAGGTGACAAGGAGATTGCGGGTGGCGTGGGCGAAATGTTTTCAGCGCTGTGTTCGCTTGACAATCGCGTAGTGACGCAACTGTTCGACTACGCGAGCCGGGCAGTCAACCCAGATAAACGAAACGCGGACGCACGGAAAGCACGGTCAATAATAGACACTTGTAGAAGAGCATTCCATTCTGCGATGATCCGCGTTGAGCCTAACAGCCCAGCAGAGGGGATCGCAAGGATACGGGGTGAGATTGAGGGATTTGTAGAAGAGCTAACAGAGTCAAGTGTACGTCAAGATACGTATCGGGTAGTCGATCAAACGGGAAGCTTTAAGGTGCGGCACGGCATGCGTTACGTACTTTTCGGGTTAGAGTTGCGAGAGCTTATCAAACGCCTGTGTCGGGAAGCGGCTAGATACGCTCCCGATACGTCCGTGTCAGCACCGCAAGAGCTAGCCGCGTTGGATGGACTGAAGGCCCGGATTTGGATATTTCTCGAGGGTGATTCAGCAGGACGTCTAGCAATATCGATCTGGAATATTGGAATACCGGGAGCGTCAGAGAGTGAGTTTGAGCAGACAAAGGTGGACATGGCACCGGTGCATCAGCAGATCGGAACTACGTTGCTGAGGATTCCACCTTCGATGCGTGGCGGCAAATGGTTTCAGACAAAGATTGAATTGCATTGGCTTCCTGGAGGTACGCAATGACCAATATTCCAGACGAGAAAGAGCGCATCACGGTGCTAGTAATTGACGATGATCGAGATCGCGACGAGGTATACGAAGAGTTCTTTTCCAAGTTTGCAAGCGACCCGAGCGGTTGTTATTTAATCGTGCCGCGAATTCCAAAGACACCGAAAGAAGCCGTTGCAGCGTTGTTGTCGCGAGAAGCTGCGCTTGTAGTGCTTGATTTAAGACTTGATCAGTTGTGGGAGGCGCACGCCGAGACTTTAATTGGAATTATGCGTGATCAACGCACACCCGTTGCACTTCTTAGCATGGACTTTAATGATCCCGTAGTGTCAGGGCGGGCACAGCGGGCTCTTTCTAGTCTTCGTGACGTGCCGAAGTTAGGTTTCCTTCCGTACATGAATTCGATTTATGGGCACTGTCGGGATGCCAATGGCGCGAAGAGGCCGGATGCTTTACCGGAAGACCCAGTAATTATCTGGAACTTAATGTGCGCGGAAGCGAAGAATCACGGGCACTACTGGACGCCGCGCAGACACGATGGAATTACAATGTTTCATTTGACCGATACACACTTCGGTGCAATGAAGCCAGATCTAGTGAATGCTGTGGCGATAGCGAATGGCGCGAAGCGCGGCAATTTAGTTGCTGACTTTCTAATTTGGACAGGTGATATTACAGAACATGGTCTTCCAGAGGAGTTCAGGTTGGCGCAGAAATTTGTCGACGAGCTTAGAAATGTCGGAGTATTGGAGCCGTTCTGCCCAATTGCAATGTGCCCTGGGAACCATGATCTGTGCCGGCCTCTCGCTTTGGCGAGCAAATTGGAATGGATTGAGGAAGACGCCGAGAGAGACGGCAAGAGACGTCGCGATGAATCCAAGAAAAGGAGGGCGTGGCGAGTCAAGGATGATGCCGTAAATGGAGATCTCTGGGAGTACGGGACTCAGCCGTACAGAGAGTTTTTTACTTGCCTTACAGGTGACCGGGCGCCACTACCTTCAGACGGTTACCGGTTCTTGACGCAATGGGTGCATTACGGCTTCGCCGTTCTTGAATTTCCAATTGAAGCTCACATTGTGCCTACGCGAAGCGATCAACATCAACCTAAACCATTCATTGACGAAGCTCTATTTAAAGCAGTGACTGAGCGAGTAATTACGGTGATTAAGAACTCCAAACTGGCGGAGACTACTTGTTTGATCGTATTGCTTCACGGTAGAGACCCTGATCAACCAGACACCTATGCTAGGCGTACGGATGAACTTATGACACGTGTCATGGAATTCGGGTATCCGACTATCGTTGTGGGAGGGCATGAACACTTAAGAGATCATGTTATTCATCACCGGCGTCTCACGATCATAGGGGCTCCCGCGGACGAGAGCAAAGCCGATAGACTCACTTTGCCAAGTATTGGATTTATTCGCCTTTCCAACTTAGGTACAACATCGCTGACGTGCGAAGTAACTCCCTTGTCGAAAAGCGCAGGCGACCGAGGTGTGACGAACTGGGATTCGGCCAAGTCAAGACGATTTGAGCTTTCATCGAGATCCAAGAACTGGGATGATGTATCGCAGGTATCATAGCGGCAACACCCCGGAAAGCCGCGTCGATACTGTGCTGGTTGGGTTGTCGTCTCCCATGCGCGACCGCAATTGGGTACCGAGCTCGCAGGTGATCTTGGGCTTAATTGAGGATGGAGGATTTCAAGGTCCGTCATTGCTTCCGTACTTCTGAACTGCTACACTTTCATGTGACACCTTGAGGTGGAGCAGCGCGTGTCGGCCTCTATGAAGATGGAGGCTGACGGAGAATCCCACCCTCTCCGCCAGATAGAATGCCCCCGCCGGGGGCATTTTTGTTGACGCAGTGCGGTGGTTCGGAGAACCCACTGGTTCCAAGATTACCGTCTGGGGTAATATTAGGCGAGGTTGCAGGAGGAATCGCTCATGGCGCAACCAGTTATTCACTGTGACCCCGAGATCCAAGGTGGCGTGCCAGTGTTCTACGGCACCCGGGTTCCCGTAAAGAACCTGTTCGACTACCTCGAAGCTGGCGACTCCCTTGATCAGTTCCTGCACTCATTTCTCTCCGTGTCAAGGGAGCAGGCCGTAGGCGCGCTGGAACTGGCCCGGGAGGCGCTGGTCCCCGATGCGCATCCTGCTTGACGAGTCCCTCCCGATTGAACTGCGCGACGAGC
>Ga0209514_10002402_pt1 | contig 29007 bp, 31 predicted proteins | sample Subgrocontami58m_FD_187452 | JGI IMG/M metagenome (GOLD analysis project Ga0209514, IMG submission 187452) | Subsurface groundwater microbial communities from S. Glens Falls, New York, USA - GMW37 contaminated, 5.8 m (SPAdes) (version 3) | ecosystem: Environmental > Aquatic > Deep subsurface >...
GATCGGCAGCTCGCGCCCGCCGCGGTCGACGAGCGCCGCGAGCCGGATGCTCGCCGGCCGGCCGTAGTCGAACAGTTCGTTCATCGCCGCGCGTATCGTGCGCCCGGTGTAGAGCACATCGTCGACCAGGATCAGGTCGCGGCCTTCGACTTCGAACGGGATCGCGGACGGCATGACCTGGTGTTTGAGCCCCTTGTGCTGGAAATCGTCGCGGTAGAACGAGACGTCGAGCGAACCGTGCGGCACCTCCAGTTTCAGGTCCCGGTGCAGGCGTTCGGCCAGCCACGCACCGCCGGTGACGATGCCGATCAATCCGGTCTTCGCCGTGATGTGAGGGCGCATTTGCGCGGTGAGCGCGGCGAGCAGCTCTTCGGCGTCCGGCAGGGAGGGTTTGGCCATGGCCAGCTTCCGCTTACGCGCCGCCCGCAAAACGCACCGCACGCATCGCGGTATCGAAATAATCCTGCAATATTTCCTGCGCCGCGACCTGATCAACGCGCGCCTTGCGCTTGCGCGGCGCGACGCCAGCCGCGGTGAGGCTGGCCTCGGCCGCGGCCGAGGTCAAACGCTCGTCGACGAATGCGACCGGCAACCCGAAGCGCCCGGAAAGCTGCGCTGCGAACTTGCGCGCGAGCCGCGCCATTTCGTGTTCGGCGCCGCCGGAGAGCGGAACAGGGGCCGCGCCCTCGAGGTGGGCAGGCAGCCCGACCACGAATTGTGCCGGTCGCCATTCCTCGACCAGTGCCGCGATCGCTGCGAAACGGCGTTGCCGGTCCGCGGCATCGATCATCGTCAGCGGATGCGCGATGCCGACCGCCGTATCGCCGACCGCGACGCCGATGCGCCTCTCGCCGAAGTCGAACGCGAGCACGGTGGTGCCCGCACCGTGAGGCATGAGGCGTGAGGCGTGAGGCGGGTCAATGCGATGCATTTGCGTTCTCCTCACGCTTTTATGCATGTCCCGCATTCTCCGAGAGGCTGGCGTAGTCGACGCCGAGCAGTTCCATCGCTGCCGCCAGCCGTTGCTCGGGCGGCAGCTCGAACATCACGTCCGGCCGCGCTGCCACGGTAAGCCAGGCGTTCTGCGAGAGTTCGTGTTCGAGCTGGCCTGGTGCCCAGCCGGCGTAACCGAGCGTGATCAGAATCTGCTGCGGGCCCTCGCCGCGCGCCACCGCCTGCAGGATGTCTTTCGAGGTGGTGAGGCCGATTTTCGAGCTCACTGCGAGCGTGGACTGCCATTGGCCGACCGGCTCGTGCAGCACAAAACCGCGGTCGGTTTGCACCGGACCGCCGAAATGGATCGGAATCACACCGCATTGTTTGGCGGTGATCGGAATGCTGACCTGCGCCAGCAGCTTGGACAGCGTCATGTTGAGCGGGCGGTTGACCACCAGGCCGAGCGCACCCTGCTCGTTATGCTCGCAGATATAGGTGAGAGTCTTGGAAAAATTCGGATCGACCATGGCGGGCATGGCGATCAGGAAGTGCTGCGTAAGGTTCACTGATTGCATGTGTTCCTGGGTGTCCGTTCCGGCAGCGCTTGGGTCGGGCGAGACAGCGACATTGTAAACGGGTGGCCGGCCTTCCACAATTGATTATATTCGGATTTCATGGGACCCGGGGCTACCGGCGCCAGAACGCGGGCGTGAAGATGATCAGCAGCGCGAACAACTCGAGCCGGCCGAGCAGCATTGCGATGGTGCAGACCCAGGTCTGGAAGTCCGTCAATATTGCATAAGTGGTGGCGGGACCCACCTGGTTCAACCCCGGGCCGGTATTGTTGATGGATGCGATTACCGCCGAAAATGCCGTGATGAAATCAACGCCGGTGACGAGCAACAGGAACGTCATCACGGTTACACAGGCACCGTAGATCGACATGAACGCGAGCACCGCGAAGACGATCTGGTTGGGCACCACGCGGCCGCCGAGCTTGACCGGCACCTGTGCGTTCGGGTGCACCAGCTTTACCATCTCGCGCAGCCCCTGCTGTACCAGCAAGCGGGCGCGGATCATCTTGATGCCGCCGCCGGTCGAGCCCGAGCTCGAGGCGAAACAGCATAAGAACAGCATCCACAGCGGCGCGAATGCCGGCCACAGGTTGAAGTCCGTGTTGGAGTAGCCGGTGGTGGTCGCAATCGAGACGGTGTTGAAGCTCGCATAACGCAGCGCTCCCGGAAGATCGGCATAAACGCCGTTCAGCCACAGAAAGAGCGCGATGCCGGCTGAGCTCGCGAGCGTCACCAGCACGAACATGCCGGCTTCGGGATCGGTGCGATACGGCCGAAGATTGCGTTCGCGCCAGGCAGTAAAATGAGTCGCGAAATTGATACCCGCGACCAGCATGAACACGATGGTGACGCCTTCGATCAACGGCGAATTGAAAAAGCCGTAACTGTCGTCGTGCGTCGAAAAGCCCCCGAGGCCCATGGTCGTAAACGCATGGCACACGGCGTCGAACCACGTCATGCCCGCGAGCCGGTAGGTGATGATGCAGCTCAACGTAATGCCGGCATAGACCAGCCACAGCCCTTTGGCGGTTTCGGTGATGCGCGGCGTGAGCTTGGCATCCTTCATCGGGCCCGGCGTCTCGGCCTTGTAGAGCTGCATGCCGCCGACGCCGAGCAGCGGCAGGATTGCGACCGCGAGCACGATCAGTCCCATGCCGCCCAGCCATACCAGCTCGCAGCGCCAGAAGTTTATCGATGGCGGCAGCTGGTCGAGGTTCGACAGCACCGTTGCGCCGGTGGTGGTGACCCCGGACACGGTTTCGAAATAGGCGTCGGTGAAGCTCAGACCGTCGATGTAGAACATCAGCGGCAGCGTCGCGAACGCCGGCAGTATCGTCCATACCATGAACACCAGCAGGAAGCCGTCGCGCGGCCGCAGCTCGCGTTGCCGGTGAATGGTGGTGAGCCTCATCAGCGCGCCGGAAGCGAAGGTAATGACCATGGATTCGCCATACATCAACAGCGCCGCGTCGTCATAAATGTAAGCGACGATCAGCGGCGCCGCCATGGTCAGCGCGAAGATCATCACTACCGTGCTGAACACGTTGACGACCGGCGCAATGCGGTACACGGCAGTGGGAAACATCAGGGCTAGGGCCCGGAATCAGCCGGCCGGCGTGGTCACAGGAAGCCGACGCCGACCTGGAACAGTTTTTCGACGTTCGGCACCATGCGCTTGTTGACGACGAACACGATCACGTGGTCATCGGGCTCGATCACGGTGTCATGGTGCGCGAAAATCACTTGCACCTCGCGCTCCGCCGCCACTTGGCCGTCGCTGCGTCCGGCGCCCGGTGGCCCGGGCTGCCGCACGATGGCGCCGATGGTCGTGCCTTTTGGCAGGCTGATTTCCTCGACGCGCCGCCCGACGACTTGCGATGACTTGTAGTCGCCGTGCGCGATCAATTCGAGCGCCTCGGCCGCGCCGCGCCGCAAGCTGTGCACGGCGACGCAATCGCCGCGCCGCACGCGCGCGAGCAGCGTGCCGATCGTGGCCTGCGCCGGTGAGATCGCAACGTCGATCTGTCCCGCCTGCAGCAGGTTCACGTAGGAGCCGCGATTGATCAGGGCGACGACTTTGCGCGCGCCGAGGCGCTTGGCGAGCAGCGCCGACATGATGTTGTTCTCGTCGTCGTTGGTGACCGCGCAGTAGAGATCCATCTCCGCGACGTTTTCCGCCTCCAGCAATTCCTGGTCGGTGACATCACCAGTGAGCACCAGGGCGCGGTCAAGTTGTGCCGCGAGGCGCTCGGCGTTGACCTTGTTGTGTTCAATGATCTTGACCTGATAGTGCCTCTCGAGCGCGTGGGCGAGACGCTGGCCGATGTTGCCGCCGCCGCCGATCATCACGCGCCGGATCGGCCGGTCCATGCGCCGCAACTCGCGCATCACGCCGCGGATATCTTCGGTCGCCGCGATAAAAAAGATTTCGTCGCCCGCCTCGATCACGGTATTGCCTTCGGGAATGATGGAAGCGTCCTGGCGGAAGATCGCGGCAACGCGCGTGTCGACGTTCGGCATGTGCGCGCGCAGGTGCTGCAGCTCATGGCCGACCAGCGGCCCGCCGTGGAACGCGCGTACCGCGACCAGGCTCACCTTGCCGTCGGCGAACTCGAGTACCTGGAGTGCTTCCGGAAATTCGATCAGCTTGACGATGTAATCGGTGATGATCTGCTCGGGACAGATCGCGATATCCACCGCGAAGCCGTCGGCGCCGAATATCTCCTTGTGCGCCAGATAATCGGCGGCGCGGATACGGGCGATGCGGGTCGGCGTGTTGAACAGCGTCGCGGCGAGCTTGCAGGCAACGAGATTGGTTTCATCGCTGCGCGTCACCGCGAAAATCATGTCGGCGTCAACGGCGCCGGCCTCGGCCAGGACCGCCGGATGGGCCGCGTTGCCGACAACCGTGCGTAGATCAAGGCGGTCCTGAAGATACTTGAGGCGCGCCGCATCGGTGTCGACTATCGTGATGTCGTTGGCTTCCGAAACCAGGCTTTCGGCGACTGACGCGCCGACCTGTCCGGCGCCAAGGATGAGAATTTTCAAGCCAGCCGCCTTTCGGCTGTGGCAAACGAACGCGATTGTAGTCCTGTTTGCGCCGGGGGTAAAAGGCCAGGCTCAGGATACACGGTGCCGGCGGCGTAGAGGGGCGCTGTGGCATAATTCGCCGCATGCGGCGCGCTCACGGCAATCTTACGCGCATTCATGTGCCAGCAACGCTCGCGCCTGGCGCCGTCGTAGCGCTGCCGCCTGCCGCGGCGCATCACCTCGTGCACGTGCTGCGCGCCGCAGTGGGCGATGAAGTCGCCGTTTTCCGTGACGGCGTCGAATTTGCCGCCACCGTCACCCGCATCGACAAGCACGCGGTCACCGTCAAGCTTGTTTCCGGAGAGGCGATCGACCGCGAAACGCCGCTTGCCTGCGTGCTGGCACAGGCGATCTCGAGCGGCGAGCGCATGGACCTCACGCTGCAGAAGGCGGTCGAGCTCGGTGTCTCCAGCGTGCAGCCGTTGTACAGCGAGAGGAGCGTAGTGCGGCTCGACGCCGAGCGCGCCGGCAAGCGCGTCGAGCACTGGCGGCAGGTGCTGATCTCGGCGTGCGAGCAGTGCGGGCGCAACATCATCCCCGGACTCGCCGCACCAGTGCAGGTTATTGATTGGCTGGGGGCGCTGCCGGTGGCGGGCACGGGCGAATTGCGCGTGCTGCTTTCGCCGCACGCGACTACCCGTCTTGCCGATCTGGAGCGGCCGTGCAGCGTGACTTTGCTCGCGGGACCCGAAGGCGGATACACCGCGGTTGAGGTCGATCTCGCGCAACAGCGCGGCTTCGTCGCGGTGCGACTCGGGCCGCGCGTGTTGCGCACCGAAACCGCCGCACTCGCGGCGCTCGCCGCGATCAATACGCTCTGGGGCGATTTCTAGCAGCTTGACGAGAACCGCACAATCCGTTCGTAAAACCGGATGGTTTCCACGCCGGTCCCCGCGCCTCGCGCAATCCCCCCGATGGTCAAATGGTCTTGCATAGTGTGAACGCCTTTGCGGCCAATTTTGGAGGAGAGTATATTTATCGGACATTGTTCGAGAGGGCGTCAACCAACAACGGCAAGGAGTGAATCACCATGGCCATTGCCTGTCCGATAGATTTGGACACACGGAAGCTGCATGATGAAATCCAGCTCGGCGGAATCGGCTTCCAAGACGTCGAGCTCCGCGAGCGATTCGATCCGTTCCGCGCTACGACCAAAGAGTCCGTGGCGCGCAAGTTCGGCGTCGTTGGCGTGAACGTTTATGCCCGAAAACCGAATTGAAATCTTATAGGAGGAAGCGATGAAGTTTTTCTACATTTCAAGCCACGGAACAGAGGATCCAACCCGAGCCACGTTGTCCTTTCTTATGGCGAAAGGGGCCAAGGAGGCGGGACACGACGTGGAGATCGCGCTCATGGGGGACGCCGTCGTTCTGTTCAACGACGGGATGGCATCGAGCGCGCAGGGCGTCGGTATGCCGCCGCTCAAGGAGCTGATGCAGTTCGCGCGCGACAACAGCATTCCCGTCTATGGATGAGGCGCTTGCTGCCGCGGCCGTGGAGTCGCGGAAGACCTCGTGAAGAGCTGGTCGGGGACAGGCTACCTTACCCCCAAGACGCTTGCTGAGAAGGTGGCGGCGGCGGACCGCGTCGTATCGTAGCTGCTGGCTGCCAGCGGCTGGCCGCCTTTGCGCGCACGTCCGCGGGGTTCCGGACGTCGCGCAGCGAATAGCCCGCCATGTACGACACGTAACCCGGCACCAGCGGCAGCACGCAAGGAGACAGAAACGATACGATCCCTGCGGCGAATGCCGTCAACATTGCGATGGCTGATAATTCGTTCATAGCTTAACGCGATTGAGCCGCAACGCGTTGGTGACCACGGAGACCGAGCTTAGCGCCATGGCAGCGCCGGCGAAGATCGGCGACAGCAGCAGGCCGAAAGCCGGGTAGAGCACGCCGGCGGCAACCGGAATGCCGAGTGCGTTGTAGCCGAATGCGAAAGCGAGATTCTGGCGGATGTTGCGCATCGTGGCGCGCGACAGCACGGCGGCGCGCGCAATGCCACGCAAGTCGCCCTTGACAAGAGTAACGCCGGCGCTTTCCATCGCGACATCGGTTCCCGTACCCATGGCAATGCCGACGTCGGCCTGCGCGAGTGCCGGCGCATCATTGATGCCGTCACCCGCCATCGCGACCTTGCGTCCCGCGGCCTGCAGGCGCTTCACGTGGCCTGCCTTGTCTTCAGGCAGCACTTCGGCGAGCGCTTCGTCGATGCCAAGTGTTAAGGCGACCGCGTCGGCGGTGCGCTTCGAATCACCGGTCAGCATCACGATGCGTACGCCCGAGCGCTTGAGCGCCGCAATCGCGTCCTGGGTGCTTTCCTTGATCGGATCGGCGACCGCGGCGATCCCGGCGGCGATGCCGTCTATAGCGAAGAAAACCACCGTCTTTGCCTCCGCACGCCAGGCTTCCGCACGTTCTTCCCAACGCTGCGTATCGACGCCCCGCTGAGAGAGAAAGTTGCGGCTGCCCACGAGCACGCGCTTGCCATCGATATCCGCTTGCACGCCGAGACCGTTTACGGCGTCGAATGCTCCCGCCGGCTGCGGCGTCAGGCCGCGCGCCTTGGCGCCCTCGACGATCGCGAGCCCTATCGGGTGTTCGGAAAGCTGCTCCACACCGGCGACGAGCGCGAGCGCTTCATTTTCCGGGATACCTTCAGCGACAAAATCAGTCAGCGCGGGATGGCCGAGTGTCAGCGTGCCGGTCTTGTCCACCACCACTGTGTCGATGTCGCGCATGCGCTCGATCGCCTCGGCATTGCGGAACAGGATGCCGGCGCGCGCGCCTTGCCCCATAGCCACGGTCATCGAGATGGGTGTGGCGAGGCCGACGGCACAGGGACAGGCGATGATCAAAACCGCAATCGCGTTGAGAAACGCGTACGCGAATTTAGGCTCCGGACCGAAGAACCACCACGCGAGCGCCGTGACGACGGCAATCACCACCACGATCTGGACAAAATACGCGGCAATGATGTCGGCGAGCCGCTGGATCGGTGCGCGCGTGCGTTGCGCTTCCCCCACCATGTGAACGATGCGTGCCAGCAAAGTGTCCGCGCCCACCCGCTCGGCGCGGATAACCAACGAGCCATTGCCGTTCACGGTTGCACCGGTGACCTTGTTGCCAACGGCTTTGGCCACCGGCACGGGCTCGCCCGTGATCATGGATTCGTCTACCCGGCTCGTGCCTTCGAGTACCGTGCCGTCCACCGGTACCTTTTCACCCGGCTTCACACGCAGGCGGTTGCCGACCGTGACGGTCTCCAATGGCACCTGTTCCTCGGTACCGTCGTCGCGCAGGCGCCATGCGAGGTTGGGCGCAAGCTTCAGCAGTTGTTGAATCGCCTGGCTGGTCTGTCCCATCGCGCGCAACTGCAGGAAGTCGCCCAGTATCACCAGTGTCACAATCACCGCGGCCGCCTCGAAATAAGTCCCCACCGCGCCATCGTGCTCGCGGAATTCTGGCGGAAACAGGCCAGGGAAAAACACTGCGGCGAGGCTGAATAGGTATGCAAGCCCCACCCCAAGCCCGATCAGCGTATACATGTTGAGCGCGCGATGTACCAGCGAGAACCAGAATTTGCGCAGGATCGGCCAGCCTACCCACAGCACGACGGGCGTGCCCAGCACAAACTCGATCCAGCCGCGTGGCCGCGGCTGAAGGCCGAACAGCTCATGAATGCCGATCATCGGCGACATGGCGAGCACCACGAGCGGGATTGAAAGCGCGACCCCGATCCACAGCCGCCGCGTGAGATCGCGCAACTCGGAATCGTCGGCTTCACCTCCGCCTGTGCCCACGATCGGCACCAGCGCCATGCCGCAGAGCGGGCAATCGCCCGGCGCATCGCGCACGATCTCCGGGTGCATCGGGCACGTATAGACAGTTCCCGGCGGCACTGCGCCCGCGACGGCAGGCATGTCATGGACGTTACCCGGTGACTCCTGCGCTGTTTGCGCGTGGTGATGTGCGTGTCCAGAGTGCGCCGTGCCACCAGCAGGCGGCGGTGCATCAACGTACGCGGACGGGTTCGCCTCGAATTTCTGTTTGCAGCCGGGGGAGCAGAAGTAATAACTTCTGCTCCCGAACACGCTGCTTCCTGCCGCAGTTCGCTCGTCGACCTGCATGCCGCATACCGGATCAGTTGCCATTGTCTTACCTCGGCTCCTTTATCGCTTTACTTGCACCAAACCCGGGAAAGAACGCGGGCGTGTTCGCCTCGTAGCGGGTGTAAGCCTCCCCGAATTCCGTGCGTGCGTCGCGCTCTTCACGCCGCGCCAGATGTAAGTACATGAACACCAGGATCGGGAACATCGCGAGCGTGACGAGCGTCGGCCACTGAAATAAAAACCCGGTCATGATCAGAATGAAGCCCACGTACTGAGGATGCCGCACGCGCGCGTAAGGTCCGGTCGTCGCAAGCCTGTGATGGCGCTGCGCCGCATATAACACCTTCCATGCCGAGGCAAGCAGCCAGAAGCCCGCGCCAATCAGAATGGTGCTGATGATATGAAAAGGCCCGAAATGAGGGTTGGTCTTCCAGCCGAAAATCGTTTCGAGCAGGTGACCTGCGTCGTGCGACATCCAATCGATGCCGGGGAAGCGCGTTGACAGCCAGCCCGATAGCAAATAGATCGTCAGCGGAAAGCCATACATTTCGGTAAACAACGCAACCAGAAAAGCCGAGAATGCGCCGAACGAGCGCCAATCACGCGACGATTGGGGTTTGGCAAAGCTGAAGGCGAAGATGATGAACACCAGCGAATTGATGATAACCAGTGACCAGAGCCCGTAGGCCGGAGCGGAGTTGTGATCCATTATTTCTTCTCCCTGGTTGACTCGTTCGATGCGTCACTCGACCCGTGACCTCCATGGCCATGGCCGCCATGCATGAAGAGATGCATCAGAGGGCAAGCAAGCAACAAAAGCCATATTCCATAGGACGATAGCCACCCGGACAAGTGAGCCCTGTGCTCCATAATAAGAAAGTAACCTGCTACCAAGAGAAATCCGATGAACACCCACTTTGCCGCGGATTGTGTTCTTTGATCGTTATGAGAACCTTGTTCGTGTGCCATTTTTTGCTCCTTGGGCGCTACGGCCGTATGCGTCCGGTGCTCACCGTGCACCTGCACCGGTTCCGAGTCCATCATGCACGGCGCGCGGCCGGAGGAGGCGTGGTGCAGAACCCCTGCGCCGGGACCCCGAGCGCGGCGTTGAACTTGCTTGACATGTTCTGACATGCGATCAGCGCGGTGAGCTCGATGATTGCGTCGTCGCTGAAATAGTGCTGTAGAGTGGCAATCAGCGCGGGATCGCTATGCCGGTTGCTGTCCGTCATCGCCTCGACGTAATGCAGCGCCGCTTTTTCGCGTTCGTCGAACAGCGTCGACTCCGCAAACTGCGACAGTGCGGCGAGCTTTGCCTCGCTGCTGCCCCGTTCGAGACAAGTGGACGCATTGAGGTCAACGCAAAACGAGCACCAGTTGATCTGCGATACCCGCACCTGGACCAGCGAGCGCAACGCCGGTGCGAGCGGTGAGGACTGGCGATTCAGCGCCGCATTCATCGCTGCCATCGCGAGAAATACGCGGGGCGTGCGGCCCCACAGACGAACGGGCTCCAGCTCGCGGCCGTAGCGCCGGCGCTGCAGCCGGAACAGCAGCCTTATGTACCATGGAAATCGTGTGGCAGCGGGCGTTTCGAGGTAGCTCATGGGTCGCTCCCGAGGGGGTATACCGATTGCGCGTTGCTTGCCGGCACCGAGAAAACAGCCTTCGCAACAATAGCCGTCGCGCTCTCGGGCGCCGTATATGAGCGTCTCGCGCCCTTAATGCCATGCGCCCGCGTTTTACCCCGGCGTCACGCCTTGAGGCTCGCGCAGACTCGCTGCAAAAGTGCCTTTACTTCCTTACCAAGCGCATGCACCTCCGGTTTGTCGACCAGCTGCAACACGGCCTCGGGATCCATGAACGCAACCGTTATGGTTCCATCGGCTTCTTCGCGCACGACCACGTTGCACGGCAGCAGCAGCCCGATATCGGGGTCGGCCTCGATCGCGCGGTGCGCGAGCGGCGGGTTGCATGCGCCGAGTATGCGATACGGCCGGCGTTCGATATTGATCTTCGCTTTCAGCGTCGCTTTGACATCGATATCCGTGAGGATGCCGAATCCTTCCTGCTTCAATGCCGCGGTGACTTTCGCGACAGCGGTATCGAACGGGACCTTCATCTGCGTGGTGAATCCGTACATGGGACGGCTCCTTCAGGATGGGTGCTGCGGGTTGAATGAAAGAGACTACTTGGCCGGCATCTGCTGCATCATCTGGTCATGCTGCATCATCTGTTCCATCATCATCTGCATCATGTCCATGCGTTTTTCCATCATTTCATGGTGCTTCATGTCACCATCCTTCATACCGTCTTTCTTGCCGCCCATCATCATGCTGCCGTGTTGACCGCCGCCCATCATCGGGCCGCCCATGACGCGCATCGTCTTCATGTTTTCCTGCATGGTCTGCATGTGCTCCTGCATCAGTTTCTGGCGCTCTTTCGGATCCGCCGTTTTGCGGATTTTGTCCATTTGCCCCTGCATTTTTTTCATGTTCTCCTGCATCTGGGGCATTTGTTTGTCCATGTCCATGCTCATCGCCGGCTTGGCGGGCGCGGATTTTTCCTGCGCTGATACGATGGGGGCCGACAGGGCGCAGGCAGCGATGGCGGCAACGAGTATTGAGGTTTTCATAGCGGTCTTTCCTTTAGGAGTGAATGAATTCAAACTACCTTACTTTTTTCCGGCGATGACCGAGAAAAGCACCATGCCGAGCACGACGACCAGCAGGGTAGGAAGCCACATCCAGCTGATTCCGCCCATGCTTCCGCTCCCCATCATCCCGCCACTGAGCATTGTCCCGGTCGCCATTCCGCCACCGAACAGCAGCAACAGCAACGCGACGACGACAAACGCGATGACAAAGGCGGTCTTGGTTGTAGTGTCCATGGAATGAGTTTCCTTTAAGAGGGTAAATTTGAAGCTGCGGGAATATCTGTTTACACGCAAACTTTTTCACCGTCCGTACGCCACCGCACCGAATGCTTAGACGGTCGGCTGTTGCGTCAAGTCAATCTTCAAGATGAAGAAATTATTTGCCGTCGTTGCCGATGAGCAGCACCTCGTAAGGGTCGCTGAGCGGGCCTTCCATGCCGGGTGAGCCCCGCGGCATGCCGGGCACGGCCAGTCCTCGCCCCGAATTGCGCAGGGGCGAGGCACGCCACGTTTACTTGCCGCCCTTGTCGTCACCGGCCTTGGAGTTGTCCTTCTTAGTCTTGGCCTTTATCGGTCCGTGTGTCGTGCCGCCCGCATCGTGGCGGCCACCCGTAGCGGCTCGCGTTTCTTTGCCCTCTTGTGTGGCGGCGGGTTTGCTCATGCCGTGCGGCTTTTCGTCGTGACGGCCTTGTGCAAATACCGATGCGGATAAGGCAATGCCAAGAAACATGGTGAGTGTTGCGAGAGTTTTCGATTTCATGATGTGTTCCTGTCTTCAATGGTTGATAAATGCGATAAGTGTTTTCGTGGATCTCAGGGATTGTGCCTGCGCATGGATCATCCACGTGCAGGAGGACGCCGCCGCGAAGGAGCAAAACGGCCTCTTGCAGCGGTGCGGGTGGTCTACAAAAGCAGGCGCTGTTCGCGCAAGTACGGGCGAACGTAGGGCGGAGGATTCCCGCGTGGGGCGAGGTTTTCAGAGCGGATTTCTGCGGTCACGCCAGAAAAGACGGGCGCATCGATCACCGACCATTTCAAGGGAGCGTGTTCACTTGCCAGCATCCCGACATCTGTCGGTTGCGCGGTAAAGCTGTAGCCGCAAGGAGAGTAAGGTCTATGGTCAGGGCGATCGGTATGAGTTTCGTCCGCGTAGTGCGCCGGAGACGTGGCAGAGGCTGCTTGCGAAACGTAGGCGGAGTTGTCGCCAAAAGCGGCAACCGCGTAGCAACACGGAAAAAATGCCGTATTCAGCCAGAATACCACCCACGCCAATATCATGGTCACGTGCGCGAACCGGCGCGTAACCCGTGGGCGTTCTATTATTGGCGCTGTGACTACCGTTGCCAGAGACATGGGTACAAGCTACACCTTGGCTGTTGCGGCCTCTTGATTCAGGTCAAACCTGCGTCATGATCCGCGCGCGCATAGTTGCTTCATCTTCAGTCCGGCCCATCCATGCAACGTGCTCGCGCAAGCAAGCAGGTTATGCACTATCCTGGTGCAAGGATCCAGGTAGCCCAGCTATTTGACGCCCGCTTTGGACAAAGGTTTCGGCTTTTCGAGCGGCGTGAAGCGCGCCTGCACCGGCGTCTGGCCGGCCAGCGTCACGGACACCACGACCTTCATGTCGGGCGCCGGCTTGAAACCGCCGCTTCCCGCGAGCGCATTTTCGCCGCTCGGTTCGAGCTTGACGTTCGACGTGCCTTTGCCCACCAGCACGGTCGCGTTACCGCTCGCGCCTTTGGTCGGGACTTTCGCGTCTTTGCTGCCGGTGACGTATACCGTCAGCGCGGTATCCTTGACGACCAGTTCCAGGTGATATTTCCCGGCGTCTTTGACCTGGCCCTTGTTCGGGCCGATGGAGGGCCCGTCAGCGCTGGCGGCAACCGGGTAAGCGAACAGCATGGCGGAAAGTACGCAAGCATTGATCTGTTTCATGGTCAGTTTCCTTTTAGTGATTAAAAAGCTTCGCGGGCATGTTCGGCCACCAGCCGCTGCACCGCTTTTTCGCCCCACAGCCAGAACATGACCGGCGTGACGATGGTGTCGAGAATCGTGGAACTCACCAGCCCGCCGAAGATCACGACCGCCACCGGGTGCAGGATTTCCTTGCCCGGTTCGTCGGCGGCGAGCATCAGCGGCACCAGCGCGAATGCCGCCACCAGCGCGGTCATGAACACCGGTGTCAGGCGCTCGAGCGAGCCGCGCACGATCATTTCCTTGCTGAATTTCTCGCCTTCGAACGCGCACAGGTTGATGTAGTGGCTTACCTTCAGAATGCCGTTGCGCGTGCTGATCCCGGCGAGCGTGATGAAGCCGATCATTGACGCGACCGACAGCGGCTGGCCGGCGAGCTTGAGCGCGATGACGCTGCCGACCAGCGCGAGCGGGATATTGCCCATGATCATCAGCGACAGCGCGGTGGAGCGATAGCGCGTGTAGAGCACGATGAAGATCAGCAGCACGGACATCAGCGAGAGCAGGGCGATCAGGCGCGTGGCTTCCTCCTGCGCCTGGAACTGGCCCTCGAGGCTGGTGAAGTAGCCGGTGGGCAGGGGGCTCGCGGCGATTTCGGCGCGGATGCGCGCCACGATGCCGGAGAGGTCGGCGCCGTCGGAGTTGGCCGAGATCGCGATGCGGCGGCGCGTGTTGTCGCGCGAGATCTGGTTCGGGCCGTCGCCGTCCTCGATCTCGGCGATGCGCGCGAGCGGGACCCGGCCGCCCGGCGTTTCGATCAAGAGCTGCTGCAGCGCCTGCGGGCCGCGCTCGGAGTCGGGCAGGCGCACCACCAGATCGAAGCGTCGGCTGCCTTCGATCACCTGCGCCAGCTTCTCGCCGCCGAGCAGCGTTTCGAGCGCTTTCAGCACCGTAGCCGGCGCGACACCGTAGGCCGCCGCCTTTTCGTAGTCCACGCGCAGCTTGAGCTGCGGGATCAGCACCGCCTTCTCGATTTGCAGGTCAGCGACGCCGGGTATCGTTGCCAGCCGGTCGCGCAGTTGCGCGGCCAGCGCGCGCAGCGTATCGAGGTCGTCGCCGTAGATCTTGAGCGCGATCTGCGCGCGCACCCCCGACAGGATGTGGTCGAGCCGGTGCGAGATCGGCTGCCCGACGTTGACCACCGCCGGCAGCACGGCGAGGCGGTTGCGGATGTCCTGCAGCACGGCGTCGCGGCTGCGCTGCGAGCGCTTCAGATCGACATCGATCTCGGTGTAGTGCACGCCCTCGGCATGCTCGTCGAGCTCGGCGCGGCCGGTGCGGCGCCCGACGTGGATGACTTCCGGCACTTGCGTGATGAGTTGCTCGGCCCGGGTGCCGGTGCGGTTGGATTCGGTGAGCGAGGTTCCCGGATTGAGCAGCAGGTTGATGGTGAGCGTGCCTTCGTTGAACAACGGCAGAAACGCGCGCGGGAAGAACGGCACCGTTGCAATGGCGATTAGCGCGGCGGCCAGCGCGGCCGCCAGGAGCGGCCGGGCGTGATCGAACGACCAGTACAGGATATGCGTGTCCCATTGCTTGAGCTTCTTGACCAGTGGACTGTATTCCTCCTCGGCGTGCAAATTGAAACGCAGCGACCACCACGGTGTTTTCGCGGTGTTAGCAGCGGGAGTCTGCTGTGCCCCACGTGGCGCAAGTCGTCGCCGCGGGGCGAGCAGGTAGTAGCACAGCACCGGAGTAAGCGTCACCGACACCAGCATACTGGCGAGGATGGAAACGATGAACGCGACGCCCAGCGGCGCGAACAGCCGGCCCTCGATTCCGGAGAGCGCGAACAGCGGCACGAACACCAGCGCGATGATGACGGTGGCGTAGACGATACCTGAGAGCACTTCCTTGGTGGCCGCGGCGATCACTTCCAGCGCCGGCTTGTGCGTGTTATCAGCGATGTTGCGCTTGAGCCGGCGCAGGATGTTCTCGAGCCCAACGACGGCGTCGTCCACCAGCGCGCCGATCGCGATCGCGAGGCCGCCGAGCGTCATGGTGTTGATCGAAAGCCCCATCAGCTTGAACGTCAGCGCGGTGATCAGGATCGACATCGGAATCGCGGTGAGAGAAATCAGCGTGGTGCGGAAGTTGAGCAGAAACAGGAACAGCACCACCGCCACCATGATCGCGCCGTCGCGCAGCGCATCTTCGACGTTGGTGACCGAGGCTGCGATGAAGTTGGCCTGCTTGAATACGATCTCGGGTGCCGCCATGCCCGCCGGCAGCGATTTGCCGAGGTCGGCCAGCGCCGCCTCGATATCGCGCGTGAGCTTCACGGTGTCGGCGGCAGGCTGCTTTTGCACCGACAGGATCACGGCGGGCCTGGCGTTGTAGCTGGCGTCGCCGCGCTTTGCCGCCGCGGCAAGCTTTACCTGCGCCAGCTGCTTCAACAGGATCGGCTGGTTGTTCTTGGCGGTGATGGCGAGGTTCTGCAGGTCGGCCAGGCGCGCGGTGCGGCCGATGTTGCGGATCAGGTACTCGCGCGCGCCGTGCTCGATAAAGCCGCCGCTGGTGTTGGCGGCGTAATTCTTGAGCGCGGACTCGAGTTGCTCGAGCGTCACCCCCAATGCCTGCATCTGCGCCAGATTGGGCTCGACGCGGTATTGCCTGACCTCGCCGCCGATCGGGATCACCTGCGCCACCCCCGGAATGGTGAGCAGGCGCGGGCGCATCACCCAGTCCGCATATTCCCGCACCTGCATCGGGTTCGCGTGCGCGGGGTCGGCGGGCAACGCGATCAGCATGATCTCGCCCATGATCGAGGCGATCGGCCCCATCTGCGGCGCGATGCCCTCGGGAAGCTGCTCTTTGACGAGCGACAAACGCTCGGCGACCTGCTGGCGGTTGCGGAAGATCTCGGTGCCCCAGTCGAACTCGACGAACACGACCGACAGCCCGATGCCGGACACCGAGCGCACGCGCGTCACGCCGGGCATGCCGTTCATCGCGGTTTCGATCGGGAAGGTGACGAGCTGCTCGACTTCCTCCGGGGCCATGCCGCCGGATTCGGCGAGCAGCGTCACGGTCGGCTTGTTGAGATCCGGGAATACGTCCACCGGCATCTGTCTGATGGTGAGGCCGCCGTAGAGGATGAGCACCAGCGACAGCGCCAGCACCAGCAGGCGCTGCTTGAGGCTCGCGTCGATGAGGAAGTTGAACATCGCGGCTCCGTCAACGCACCTGGGCCAGCGCCGCCGCGCCGCCGGTAACGACCCGCTCGCCGGCGGCGATGCCTTCGGTAACGGCCGCACGTCCGCCGTCAAGCGCCTGGAAACGCACTTTCTTGGTAACGAATTTTTCCGCGCCGACATGCACCCACACTACCGTGTCGCCGCCGCCGTTTCTGGTAAGCGCCGCCAGCGGTACCGCAACGCCCTTCACCGTGCGCCGGGTCTGCGCCACCACTTTCAGCGCCTGGCCCACGGCAAGCGGCGGCAGTGGCGGCTTGATCCGGAATATGAGCGGCAGCGCCTGTTCGCGCAGTTGCTGCGCGCCGCCGACGAAAACGAGCGGCAGCGAGGCGCCGTGCGGGAGGACCGCGCTGGCGCCGGCGATGTCCGTGAGTATCACCGGGTCGTAGGCGAGCGCTTCCACCATCAGCCGTTGCGGATCCACGATTTCGAACAGCACTTCACGCGCTTCCACGACCTGCCCGGTCACCGCGGATGCCGCGCTGATCACTCCCGATACCGGTGCGGCGAGGGCCTCGCGATGGCTGAGGCTTGCGCCGACCGCGGCTTTTCTCTCGGCGAGGCTGGCGAATTCCGCGCGCGCAGCATCGATCTCTTTCTGCGGCACGCTGCCTTCGAGCGCTTCGAGGCGCTTGACCTTTTTCTCGGTGAGCCCGTGTTGCGAAGTGATTTCCGCCAGTTGCGCGCGCTGGTTGCCGAGCTCGATCGCGTTGGCGACAGGCCGGATATAGGCGAGCATGTCGCCTTTTCTGACCCTTTGCCCCAACGTTGCCAGACCGCGCGGTCCGGGCTCGATGCGTCCGGACTGGCTAGCCTGCACGCGCCCGCCGGCGTTGGGGTCGCTGATGACCCGGCCGTTCAGCTCGAAGCTTTGCGCAAGCTCGCCCATTTCGGCCGCGGTGGTGCGTATGCCGAGCTGGCGTTGCGCAGCTTTCGGCATGAACACGCCTCCGTCGGCCAGCCTTCGTGCGGCGGCATTGTCGATTCCGGCATCGGCGGGCGCAGGGACACGGCTCGCCGTTCCGGGGGCTTTCTCGTACGTGCTGCGGTCCTCGCCTGCGTGCGCGAAGTTGACCGCTGCTGCAGCCATCAGTGTTGCCTGTGCGAACACTGCGGCCAGCCGCGCGATGACGGCAGCGCGCGAGGTTCTTCTGCGGCGCAGCAGCAACCAGGCTGCGCCAAACACCACGACCACGCTGCTTGCGATCCATACCAGCCATTCGGTCCAGCCGTGCACGTGGCTCGAGGCGTCCGGTGGCAATGGAATGTTGAGTGTAGCGTTGAGCAGGTCGGTCTCGTCGCCGGCGTGTACTGTGAAGACCAGCGGATAGGATCCCGGTTTGGCGAACGCTTCCCCCGGCGCGGTATAGACGCCATCTGCGCCAGGCTGCGCGACGGCCTTGAATGCGCCGCTTTCGATTTCAATGCGGGCATTGGATACCGGTTCGTTGGTGGCGAAACGGTCGAGATAGAGCGTGAGCTTGCCGCCCTCGAGAACCGCCACGAGCTCGAACGCGTCGGACTGCGCCTCGATGCGCGGCGCGAGGGTATCGGATACAGCAGCAGGTGCCGCGCCGTGGTCGTGGCCTGCATCCGCCAGCGCGATCGCCGGCCATACGAGAAACATCAAATGGACCAACCACTTCATGGCAATACTCCCAGTGCCTGATTGAGACGCGAGATCGCGCGCGCTGCTTCGAGCTTCGCGCGCGTGAACTGCAATTCCGCTTCGAATCGTTCGTTTTCAGCGCGCAGCCGCGCAATCAGATCGAGCTCACCGAGCGCGAAGGCTTTAGCCAGCAGGCGCTGGGTATCGGTGGCGAGCGTGTAGCGCGCTTCGGTCAGTCCTGATACGGTACGTGCCTGCTCGAGTTCGCGCCGTGCGGTTTCTGCCTCGGCCGCCACTTTGGCCCGCTCCAGGCTGTAGACGGTGTGCGCTTCGATCAATTCCGCGTTGGCTGCCGCGATGCGTGGCTTGTTGCGCGCGTCGGTTGCGAACGGCAGGCGAAACCGCACACTGAGTGAGTTGTGATACGCCTCGTCGAACAATTGACGCTCGCGGCGCACGCCGAGCGCCAACTCGGGGTTGCTGCGCAGGTTTTGCGTCGCGTGGCTGAGCCTGGCCTGGGTCGTGACGATGGCTCGTTGTGAAGGCGCCAGCAGCGGGTGCTCATCAAGCGCAGCGCCCGCCGGCGCGCTTACCTCTTCGCCGCCTGGCAGGGTGCTTACGCCGGTAAGAACGGCAAACGCCTGCTGCGCCCTGAATGCCTTGACCTCGGCTTCAGCCACGCCCGCGCGCGCCAACTGCGCGACGGCTTGCGCCTGGTTGAGGTCAACGCGCGCGAGATCGCCCGCTTTGACGCGGCGCACGACATCGGCCGCGAGCGCCACCGCTTCCTGCACCTTGCGCCGCGCCAGCGCGAGTTCGTTTTCGGCGAGCCGCGCCTGCCAGTAAGCGTCCCGCACTTCACCGGCGATTTTGAGTTTAGCTGCCGTCAGGCCGGTATCGTACTGGTCGCGTTCGGCATTGACGATCGCGCCTTGCCGCTCTCGTTCCCCCGGCAGCCATAGCGGCAGCGCGATTTCGGTTTCCCACTCCAGCAGGCCGTCTTTGCCGGTGAGCCGGTCGTTGCGATTGCCGACGCTCAGACTGGGTGGCTCCGGGAACGCGGCGCGCGCCGCTTCCTGTTTCGCGGTGAATTCTTCAGTGCGCGCGGGCCTTGCCTGGGCCGCGGGCTGACGTTCCCACGCGCGCTCGATCGCATCGCGCAGCGTGCCGGAGGCCAGTATGGGCGGTGATAACAGCAGCAGCAGAAACAGGTACAAACTTCGACGCATAGTGTCCTCATCGGTGTCTTGGAACATAAAGGTGACGTGCGCGGCGATCGGCCCGTGGGGCCGGACAATCGCACGCAGATCGGCCCTCGCGCGCAGCTCAACGGGCTGCGACGTTAATGCCGCGTGCAGGGACTAGACGAGAGGAGGGCGTTGCGGTTGTTCCGGGATGAACCCGGAACGATGGGCAGCCGCGAACCAGCTGCGCTCCGCTGTTGCAGCGGGCGCCAGGCCGGCGGACATCATCGGAATCGCGGATGCGCAACCCGCACCGCAATGATCGGATCCGTGGTCACCCGCCATGGACGGGTGTTCGTGCCCTGGCACCGGCGCATCGTGATCGTGATGGTCGCCGTCATGCTGCGTGTGATCGGCCACAGCGACGACTGACGTCGCAATGCCCTGTTTGCAGAGCGGCGCCACGATTGCAGCAAGCACCTGCAATGGCAGGACCGCGATCAACAGCATGAGCACGAATTGTTTGATTGCAGCAGACATGGCCGCGCATTCTAAGAGAGATTCATTCCAGTGTGCAAACTTTTTGCCGGCGACAGGTGTTTGCCGGAAAAGTTCCGCACGCCGTTGCTGCTCAGAACTCGAGCCGTTTGAGCCTCTGCACTTTCTTATTTAGGACACAGAGCGAACGTTACCGTGGCATTACCCGCGGCCCGTAACATCCGCTCCGCAAATAACGCACTTACCGGATCAAGGATGCTGCCCCGGTAGTCTGGCAGGGCGATTTTGCGTCGCAGATGTGCCGACGAAAGCACCCGGGTTGTCAGAACCCTTCGCCGTGTAGGTCCAGGTGTTGGATTTTCTGTCGTAGACTTTGACGTAGTCGCTGCTTTGCGTTGTCGCGCATCCAACGATAAATACTACCGGAATCAGGAGCAGGAACTTCTTCATGATGACCTCCATAGTCAAAAAGCAAATTTCGAAAAAAGCCGCTAACTGCAGTTGCTTGGCTTGGAGGCTAAATCAGAAATCGGCAGAACTGTATACAGATAGGTGGGTCGGGATGATAGGCAACGAGCAATTCGCGAGGGTTTTGCCGCCGCGGCAACAACTCGACTGCCAAGTCGGTAACAAGCGTTACCAAGGAGGGTGCGCTCATTATTACCTGGGGATTCGAATCGATTGTCTGATCGGCTCGCAGGCATTGCGCCAAGCAAAGATTACCGTTGATACCGGGACAAGGTTCAGAGGCGGTAACTTCACCGAACGCCATGGTCGGAGACATCGCCGGTACGACGCAAGCTTGCACTGCAAATGCGAGGTGACTATACAGCAGCACCCCCAGCATTACGTGGCTAACCAGAAACACCACTTTCTTCCAGAGTCGATGCATTGCGTCATCGCCTCTTTATATCGGACACCATCGCGTTCCCTCGCACGCCCGCGCACGTACTGGCGTTCTACTTCGTTGCGTGCCCAGGCATATCGATCCCGGTGGGATCAAAGCCTGGAAGGGCGATGGGGACAGAATGTCCAATACTGGTGACCTTCGTATTGACATGGGTCAAAGACCTTGCATGGCGAGTTGCTGAGCGCGCCTCGTCCGACCGTTGAAGATGCCGGAACGCCGTCCCCAGTGCAGTCCATGCCATGGGATTCATTGGGCTATCCTTGATCCACTGCTCCCCCAACGCCGCAAGTGCGCCCCACTTCTGGCCGGCTTCCAGTGATACGGCGCGGAGGAAGTAGGGTTGCATTTCATATGACCGCTGCCAGAACGGCAATGTTTCCCCGGAGCCTCGCTTTATTTCGAGGCGGTCCAGGTTCTTTGCCCAGGTAATCGGCAGTGCAAAATGAAATTCCCCGCCTACGCGCGCTTTGAATGTAAGAATCCCGATGAGTTGGCCGTCCTCGTCGAAAAGCCCTCCGCCACTCGCGCCATAATCAAACGGCGAGGAAACTTGAATAACTTCGGCTCCATCGTAATCGTGCAGCGCAACAATGCGCCCGGCCGTTACCGCGAACTGGTTGCCACCGGGAAAGCCGGCGGCAAATACTTTCTGACCGACCGTAAGACTCGTTGCAGCAACCGGGGCGTTCCCCGCAATGCCTGCTGCGCGCAGTGTACAGAGGTCGTGCTTTGTATCCTGAGCCGCTACTTCTGCCCGCCAGCTGCGGCCATTGTGGATGACTTGCGAGCTTTGCGCGGTCGCGGTTACATGACAGTTCGTAACCAGCCTTTCTCCTCCCAATAGCACAGCAGATCCCAGTGTAACCGTGCCATTGGGGTAATGAGCCCGGACCTTTGCAACCGTCGTCCGGGAAAGGTCTTCACCAGAAAAGCTCGCCGCCTGGTTCGCCAGCGACCAGATGAGCCCCCCAACCAATAAACCGGCGATTTTCACGATACGCTGCAACAAGGTGATTAGTCGGCACCTTGTTCAGCATAGAGTGTGCCCGCGCGGGCCCAGACAACTCAAGTTGGCGCGGCAACAGATGTCGCTTACTTATCAGGGTCATAAACGCATTGGTTCCCAGCCGCCCTCTGTCGATGCGGTACGTGGCGCCCTATATCAGTGCCTGTATTTTCATCGTGCACCAAAATGAGGCTTGATCGATATGGTTTTCGGAAACTATGCCGGTGGCTTCGATCACTGTGGCAAGCACTACCAACAGTATCAGCTACGCAATGCCGGACCGGCCGCGCCCGGCTTGAACTGGACCCCGGTCTTTCCATGCCACGATTTCGTGTTGGCAGCAGTCATCACTCGATCGAGTACCCGAAGCGTCTCGCCGGGATCACTCCGGTGACTTGCCTGCGAGGTCGCCTCGCCTCGAATTCCGTAAAGGCGAGGCACGCCACATTTACTTGCCGCTCTTATCGTCAGCCGCTTTGGCGTTGTCCTTTGGCGCGGTGGCTTTTCTTGCTCCGTGTGTCGTCACGCCCTCGTCGTGCCGGCCACCCGTAGCGGTTCGTGTTACTTTGCCCTCCTGCGCGGCGGCGGGTTTGCCCACGGCGTGCGGTTTTTCGTCGTGGCGACCTTGCGCAAACGCCGATGTTGATAAGGCGATGCCAAGGATCATAGTGAGTGCTGCGAGAGTTTTCGTTTTCATGATGTGCCCCTGTTTTCAACGGTTGATAAACGTGCTGAGTGTTCTCTTGCGTCCCGGCTGGCGGGGAAAAACGGCCCCGTGATTCGAGGCCGTTTAAAGGGGAGAGCCGGGTGCGGTTGGCAATCAGCCGCCTATGTGTTCCGTTGGATGGCGGACATAGACTGTCGCTTCCCCCGCTTCGAAGCCCGCGGGTGCGATTGCTTTGAGCGGGAAAACGACCCCGCCGGCGTCAGCTTTCCACGTAAAGCTCTGCCCTTTGTCGTTCTCGATTTTCAAGGTTTGCAAGTGCTCGGCGTTGACGTATTTCGTGGAGGCGTTGATCTTTACCGTCCTGTCCACGTCGCCTCGCGCCTCCGCCGCCTTGTACACGTATCCCTGCGGCTCCGCCTGGACGCTGGCCGCACGTTCTTCGAGGTACTTGAGCTGGGCCGGCAGGACATAAACATTGCTGTCACCCGCGCTGGCCAGGTTGGCTTGCGCGCCCAACAGTCCACCTGCAATCAGAATTGCAATATTGCGTTTCAACATGATAGTTCTCCTAATCAAGAAAGTTGACCAATCAAGAGGGGTTTTTCCCCCTCGCCTCGCGCTCGCCTACTGCCTTGCGCGTTACTCTATCGAACCGGACAATCAAGCTTCTTTCTGTCAATCGATACGATGGAGCGATTATGTGCGCCCGATACCAACAAGCTAATGACCGGAAAATTACATTTGTGTAATGAAGTGACTCGTGAAATAAGACGGGCGGATAAGCCAAGCTTTGTTCTGGTGGGATGGACTTGCGTTTTCGTGTATGGTGCCGTTGTCTGAAAGCGCACGGGTATAAGCACACGATATGAACGTCTACGACAAATGGATATTGCCGCGATTGACGGACCTCGTGATGCGGAACAAGGAAGCAACGCGATACCGGTCGCAGCTCGTGCCAAAAGCCTGCGGCACGGTTCTGGAAATCGGCGTCGGATCGGGACTGAACCTGCCGTATTATGGAACCGCTGTCAGCCGGCTGTATGGACTCGATCCATCGGAGGAATTGTTGCGAATGGCCCGGAAGAAGGCTGCCGCCGCCCCGTTTCCGGTCGAGTTTCTGGCGCACACGGGCGAAGAGATTCCGTTGGACGACTGCTGTTTTGACACGATAGTCACGACGTGGACGCTGTGCACGATCCCGGACCCCGTCAGGGCCTTGAAGGAAATGAGGCGCGTGCTCAAGCCCGGAGGATCGCTGCTTTTTGCCGAGCATGGTCTCGCTCCCGACGCAAGTGTGCGGGGCTGGCAGGAACGGCTCAACCCGTTATGGCGCAGGATCACCGGAGGATGCAACCTGAACCGGAAGATGGACGAGCTGATCCGGACTTCGGACTTCAGGATCGTCCAGCTTGACATGGCGTATGCCAAAGGATTGCGTCCGATGAGCTACATTTATTCCGGCCGCGCGCAGTAACCGCCGCACTCTGAAACTTGCGCTCGAAACACGAGCGGTGCGTGTTTCAGGCGATGACTTGTTCCGTCGCGTTCCAACGCTTTTGCCGCGAGTTACCGAAAACCCGAAGTCTGCGCGGACGAACGTCAGGGGTTCTCTTGATTCGGCAGCGCCCAGTCTGAAATGGATACTGGTTGTTCCATACGAGGCAAGAATGGCCTCGACTCACGAGGCCGTTTTTTCGCCGCTATCACCGGGCTGTAAATGCGGCACATCATTTCCGCTCGTACACCGATACACGGCCCTGCCGGTCGAAAGCGAGAACATCGTACGGCTGAGGGTTGGGGCCTTCCATTCCCGGGGATCCGGTCGGCATTCCTTCCACGACCAATCCGACGACCGGCGGTTTTTCCTTCAACAACCGGGCAATCGCGTCCACCGGGACATGCCCTTCGATTACATAGCCCTCTACGAGTGCAAAGTGACATTGCCTGAGTTGAACAGGTACGCCGTGCTTCGCGTGTACCGCATCCAACTGCGAGTCCGGGATATTATTTTTGTCGACCTTGAAGCCATGCTCTTGTAGGTAACCTACCCACTTGGCGCAGCACCGTCACGTAGGGCTCTCGTACACAGTGACTTTCGGGCCAGCCGGCGCCTGCTGAGACAGGGCAAGAGTCACCAATATGGCAAGAGCCACCAATATCACACCAAATAGCGCAATACTGACGACAGGCCATGATTTCCAAAAACGTTTAATTGTCATATCTCTGTTCCGTTATTGACGGGATTTTCTCTGAGCAGCGTTGCTGCCATTATTTCCTGGCGGCGGGCGTGATGCGGGTGATGACGAACTGGCCCGGGCCCGTCTGCGCGATGTTGAATTCCACCTTCTGCCCGGGCGTGACGCCTTTCAGCACCGCGTTGTCCTTGACCTGAAAATCCATCGTCATCCCGGGCCAGTTGAGGCCCGCAATTGGCCCATGGGTGAGGTTGACCTTGCCCGCTTTGGCGTCCACGCTGTTGACCGTGCCTTGCCCTTTGTGAGCTTGGCCCGCGGCGGATTCGTCCGCGTCCATCTTCATGCCCGGCATGTCTTTCATCTCTGCTGCGTGCGCAGGCAGGGTAGCCAGAGCAAGCAACACCGGAAAAGCAACGACTGAAGCGATTCGTTTCATAATAATCTCCTTCTGCAGCGCATCTGTCGCACGCGTTACTTCACCTGACCGATCATGTATTCGACGGCAGCCTTGATGTCGGCGTCTGACAATGACGCATTCCCGGCCCTGGGCGGCATTGCCCCTTTGCCTTTGATGACCGCAGCGGTCAGCGCGTCCGGGCCATTCTTGAAAAGAGGTGCCCACTTCGCCTTCTCGGTCAGCTTGGGTGCGCCCGCCACGCCGGCTACGTGACAAACAGAGCAGGCCTTGGTGTAAACATCCTTCCCTTCCGCGGCAGCGGCTTGGCCGGCAATCAAAACTTCTATTAACGCGATCGTCCCTACTAATGCGACGTTCATGCTGCTCTCCTTTAAGGTTGAAAAAATTCGGGGCGGAACCTGTTTCACCCGCCACCGCCCCGATTGATGTATCGCTTGCGGGAATTCCCGATCACTTCCGGTTGCCGGGCGCCTCAGAACAGGAACCATCCATACAAAAACACCGTGTTGTTGTCCCTGGCGTTCCTGCCCATCCCGTCGTAGTTGGTGCTCTCACCGTTGAATTTGTCATAGCGCGTGTAGCGCGCCCCCAGCTTGATGTTCTGCAAGGGCAGATAGTTGAGATCGAGCATCCAGCCCTGGGTGTTGGGGCTGCCGGTGGCGCTGCCCATGACCGCTTCTCCGGTGTTGTATCTCGTTGCATCGGCGTCACCCCGGGTCGAGAAGTACTGGATCCCGCCACCCCACTGGCGCTTGTAGAAATAATGCGCGTCAGCCCTGAACGTGTTCAGCGTGGCGGAAGCGTTGGAGGTCATGCCGAGCGGGAAGCTCGCGTTCCAATCCTGTTTTTCGCGTATCCAGGTGGCGTGCGTGGAAAGGATGTGATCGCCGACGTTATAGTGATATTGCCCATCCAGCGCGAGATCCTTGAAGCGGTCGGTTGCGCCAAACGGCATGGACGGGTCCGGGAAAACATCGGCCGTCATGCCATACGTTCCCACCATGAAGCCGTGCGGTCCCGATTCGCGCTGCAGCGCCAGCCGCCAATAAGGGGCATAACCGTCGACCACGTTTCCGATATCAATGCCGCTGCTGAACGGCCGCAACAGCCCGTTAGTGGCCTTGCGGTAGAACGCCACTTCCCCGTACAGAAGGTTGTTCCAGTATCCGTATGCGCCCACGCCGCCGACCTGCCCGAACAGCGTGTTGTCCACCAGGGTTGCGGCATTCGGCATCAAGGCGACATCGGACATCAGGTGCGGAAAACTCCACATCGGCGTGCTGCTGAAGACATCCGAAAGGGTTGGATTGTTATTGACCGTAACGCCGTAGATCAGGTCCTTGCCATTCCCGAAGGTAGTGCTGTTTGCATATCGGATATCCGCCATCTCGATCTTGCTCGTATATTCGATCCCGTCGTAGTTGTATTGGACTAGGGCGCCGAAATTTCCGGCGATCTTGCCGCCGTAGTAAAGCCCGGCCGTTTGGAGGACGGTCTGAGCATCACGCGGGAACTGCTCCTCAGGCATCGCACCTGGCGTGTTGGTGTTGCTGGCCATAGTCCGGGATCCCACGACCACGGCTGACAGAGGCAGGTTCAAGGGAAATTTCTTGTCATCCAGCGCGTTGCCCAGAGTAAAACCGCGCAATTTGAACTGACGCCCGAACGAATTCAGTTCCGGGAAAACCGTGTGGCAGCCTGAACACTCCATGCCCATTTGCCGCCCGAAGCTCGGCACTGCATAAGCGGGAGGCATTGACAGCAGCAACAATGCGGCGATCGCGGCCATCGATGCAACTATCGACTTCTGATTCTTGATCAACATGAATGGACTCCTTTTCGAATAAAAACTGTGGTGATTGCAAAGTTCATGGGAAATCTCGTTAACTGCAAAAGAGAGCCGTCACATGGCGACAGGCCCCACGAGACGACTTACACCGGTGATCGTGTCGGGGAAGACGGGATGTTTAAGGCGCACGCCAGCCCGAAGAAATGGCAGGGTGCGAATCCGCCCGACTCCGAGACAATCGCCGGAGCCGCGGTGGAACGATCAAATCAGAAGACGCGAAGTGCGGACGTAAAGGGCGCGGCTTGGTAGGAGGCGATGAAACAGGTCATCTCTTGTCAACCGGTCGACCGGCTGCACCACGAGCGGTGGCGCTGCGGGCGGTAAGGTGAAATTTGCAGATTTCTGATCGGAAACCGGCAAAGCGACTGCCGCCTGTGGCGCCGCGCTTGCCTCGAGCAACTGCTGGCAGTCCGGGTTGTCGCTATCGAATTCCGGGTACAGTGGCGCCGGCGCGTGATCGGCCACGCCGGTTTGCACGGCGGTTCCGCTCGATCCAGCGGGGGCGAATCGTATAGCACAATCAGCATGGGCAATGGTGCCCACCCACATCGCTAACCAGCCGAGCACCAATACAAGGCGGCCGCGGCGCAATAACCGCCGCACCCTGAAAGTTGCACTTGAAGCACGATCGGTGCGTGTTTCAGACGAAATCATGTTCCGTTGCGTTCCGGCGCTTTTGCCATGGATTACCGAGTCGCTGAGCCGATGGTCGCACAGGCGCGCGTCAGCGCTTCTCTTGATTCGACATCGCCGCATCGTGCCCCTGCGATTGCGGAGCCTGTTCCGGCTTCGACATCGCCGCATCGTGCCCTTGCGACTGCGAGGACTGTTCGGGCGAATGGTGAGAGCCAAGCAAGCCCATATGGCCACCCGGGACTGCTACCAGGAACGCCACCATGAGAACCATCATTACCGCCATCTCTATCTCCTTCTCAAATGGATTTGCAAACCTTTGGCTCGGCGAGCCATTACGAGAGTCAAGCTACGCCTAGCCGTTCCTGATGAGGATCGCCTTGACGGCATCCATCTCGCCGACGCTGCGCCACTTCTCGCTCGCTTCCTTTTCCTTGCGCGTTTCCAGTATTTCGCCGTGCCTGCAGGTCAGCCGCCAGTGCTTTTGGAGCACGTTCAGGCAATAGTCGAACGAAATCGAATCGGGCCTCGCGCCGATCGCCGCGGCAAGGAGTAAACACTCGCAATGGGTCCCGTGCGGCACCGTTGAGTTGCACGGCCCGGTTTCGGGAGCGCAATGCCGGTCCGGCAGCGCCCATTCTGAAATGGATACTGGATCCAAAACGGGTTACTTGCCCATTCCCTGCATCGTCATGTGGTGCTCTTCCATCATCTGTCCCATCATCTGCTCCATGAGCTTTTGATGTTCGGCCATCCATTCATCCTTGTCCTTCGGCAACATGTCCGCGCGGGGATTCATCGCCTGCATTCGCCCCATGGTTTCCTGCATCATTTTCATATGTTCCGCCATGAGCTTCTGGCGCTCGGCGCCTTGCGCAGCCTGGGTTGCAGCCAGTTTCTGCTTTTGCGCCTGGATACGCTGAATCATCATTCGCTGCGCCTCATCAGGACCGGCCAGGCTTGCCAAGGGCAGTCCTGTTAGTGCGAGCGTGGCGATTGCAATCAGAATCCGTTTCATGATTGTTCCTTTCAAAAAGTAACTGCGGATTACGTCCTCCGTCACAAATGCACTCGAGGCTTGCATTGAGTGAGCTTGCCTCGCCTCGAATTACGACTGATTCTGGCGAGGCAAGGACGGCCCCCTGATTCGAGGCGCGCTCAGCCCCCCGATATGTGATCCAGCGGGTGGTGGACGTGAACTCTCGTCGCTCCCGCCGCGAAGCCTGCGGGCGCGATCGCTTTGAGCGGAATATCGGCCTCGACGAAGGTGTCGGCTTTCCACGTAAAACTTTGCCCCTTGTCGTTTTTGATGACCAGGACTCCCAAGTGCTCGGCGTTGACGTATTTCGTCGCGGCGTTGATGTTTACTACCGTCTGGTACAGGTCTGCCTGCGCCTCCGCCCGGACGCTGGCTGCACGTTCTTCGAGGTAGCGGGCCTGGGCCGGCAGGACATAAACATTGCTGTCACCCGCGCTGGCCAGGTTGGCTTGCGCG
>Ga0209514_10002404_pt1 | contig 29004 bp, 32 predicted proteins | sample Subgrocontami58m_FD_187452 | JGI IMG/M metagenome (GOLD analysis project Ga0209514, IMG submission 187452) | Subsurface groundwater microbial communities from S. Glens Falls, New York, USA - GMW37 contaminated, 5.8 m (SPAdes) (version 3) | ecosystem: Environmental > Aquatic > Deep subsurface >...
GAAAAGGTGCGGCTAGCCCGCACCTTTTTCATTCTAAAATAGTAAATTTATGCCCAACATCAAATTGCCCGACGGCTCCGTCCGTCAGTTTGCGCAGCCAGTCACCGTAGCCGAAGTGGCCGCCGGCATCGGCCCCGGCCTGGCCAAGGCGGCGCTGGCCGGCCGTGTCAACGGCACGCTGGTGGATACGTCCTTTCGCATCGAAGCCGACGCCGAACTCGCCATCGTCACCGATCGCGATGAAGATGGGCTCGACGTCATCCGCCACTCCTGCGCGCATTTGCTCGCGTATGCGGTGAAGGCGCTATTTCCCGAGGCGCAGGTGACCATCGGCCCGGTGATCGAAAACGGCTTTTATTACGATTTTGCCTACAAGCGGCCGTTTACGCCGGAAGATCTCGCCGCCATCGAGAAGAAAATGTCCGAGCTGGCAAGAAGGGACTACCCGGTGACGCGCGAAGAGTTGCCGCGCGATCAGGCGGTGGCGCTGTTCAAGGGGATGGGCGAGCATTACAAGGCCGAGATCATCGCTTCGATTCCGGCAGATCAGGCTATAGGCCTGTATCGCGAGGGCGATTTCGTCGATCTGTGCCGCGGGCCGCACGTGCCCTCCACCGGCAAGCTGAAGGTGTTCAAGCTGATGAAGGTCGCAGGCGCCTATTGGCGCGGCGATTCGAAAAACGAGATGCTGCAGCGCATTTACGGCACGGCCTGGGCGAAAAAGGACGAGCAGGACGCCTATCTGCACATGCTGGAGGAGGCGGAGAAACGCGACCACCGCAAGCTCGGCACGCAACTCGATCTGTTTCACATGCAGGAAGAGGCGCCGGGCATGGTGTTCTGGCATCCCAAGGGCTGGACCCTGTGGCAGCAGGTGGAGCAATACATGCGGCGCGTGTACCAGGACAACGGCTACCAGGAAGTACGCTGCCCGCAGATCCTGGACCGCAGCCTGTGGGAAAAGTCGGGCCACTGGGAGAACTACCGCGAGAACATGTTCACCACCGAATCGGAGAAACGCACGTATGCGGTGAAGCCGATGAACTGCCCCGGCCACGTGCAGATCTACAATGCGGGTCTGCGCAGCTATCGCGAACTACCGCTGCGCTACGGTGAATTCGGCGCCTGCCACAGAAACGAAGCATCCGGCGCCTTGCACGGCATCATGCGCATTCGTGCGTTCACCCAGGACGACGGCCATATCTTCTGCACCGAGGACCAGATCCTACCCGAGTGCGTGGCCTATACCGCGCTGCTGCAAAAGGTCTATGCGGATTTCGGGTTTACGCAGATTGTCTACAAGCTCGCAACGCGGCCGGACAAACGCGTCGGCGCCGACGACTTGTGGGACAAGGCGGAGGACGCACTGGCCGAATCGCTGCGCGCGAGCGGCGTGCAGTTCGAAATGCTGCCGGGCGAAGGCGCTTTTTACGGGCCGAAAATCGAATACCACCTGAAGGACAGCATCGGGCGCTCATGGCAATGCGGCACCATGCAGGTGGACTTCTCCATGCCCGGGCGCCTAGGCGCCGAATATGTCGCCGAGGACAACACGCGCAAGGTGCCGGTGATGCTGCACCGTGCCATCGTCGGCTCGATGGAGCGCTTCATCGGCATTCTCATCGAACATTACGCCGGGGCGATGCCGCTGTGGCTCTCGCCGCTGCAGGTGGTGGCGCTGAACATCTCCGGCGGCCAGGCCGAATACACCGCCGAGGTGGCGGCCGAACTGCGCCATGCCGGTTTCCGCGTTGAAGCAGATTTGCGTAACGAGAAAATAACCTATAAAATACGGGAACATAGCGTGCAGAAGTTGCCCTACCAACTGATCGTTGGCGAGAAAGAGAAGGCGGCTTCCAAAGTGGCCGTGCGAACCCGCAGCGGTGAAGACCTCGGGCAGATGACGCTCGCTGAATTCATCCAACGCCTCCGGCGCGAGGCGCAGGTGGGAAGCGCGGCCTAATTATTAATTTTTTGGAGAAACAACATCGCTCAGGAAAAAGCGCAGCGCCTCAACAGTGACATAACCGCACCCGAAATACGCCTGGTCGGCACCGAAGGCGAACAGTTGGGCGTGGTGCCCATCGCGGACGCGATGCGGCGTGCGGAAGAGCTGGAGGTGGATCTGGTGGAAATCGCGCCGACGGCCGTACCCCCGGTGTGCAAGCTGATGGACTTCGGCAAGTTCAAATACCGTGAAGCCAAGAAAGCGCACGAGGCGAAGCTCAAGCAGAAGCAAATCCAGGTCAAGGAAGTGAAATTCCGGCCCGGCACCGACGAAGGCGATTACCAGATCAAACTGCGTAACTTGACGAAGTTTCTGGACGAAGGCGACAAGACCAAGGTCACGCTGCGGTTTCGCGGGCGCGAGATGGCGCACCAGGAATTCGGCCATCGCCTGATCGAGCGGGTGAAAAACGACCTCATCGAACACGGCGTGGTCGAGCAGTACCCGAAGATGGAGGGGCGCCAGTTGGTGATGGTTCTGGGGCCGAAGAAAGTGGTGGTGAAGAAAAAAACCGAACCCGCCGCAAAATAAATTTGCAGCAGGTTTGTGGGAAGATCCGAAATCGATCTTTCATTGCAGCACCGTTCCAGGTTCGCCGGGAACGTAAAACAAGTGGTGTCAAGGTCAACAAGTTCTCCCCTTGGGAGACACCTGCCGCCATGTCAAAACTAGGAGTAGTCATGCCCAAGATGAAGACCAAGCGGAGCGCGGCCAAGCGTTTTCGCATCCAAGCCGGCGGCGGAATAAAACGCACCAAAGCGTTTCTGCGCCACATCCTGACCAAGAAGACCACCAAGCGCAAGCGCAACATGCGCGGCACTTCCCAGGTCCACGCGAGCAATGTGCGTTCCGTGCGCGCAATGCTTCCCAACGGTTAAGGAGACGAGCCATGCCAAGAGTTAAACGTGGGGTAGAAGCGCGCGCCCGTCACAAGAAAGTAATGGACCTGGCAAAGGGTTACCGCGGTCGCCGCGGCAGCGTCTTCCGCATCGCCAAGGAAGCGGTGATGAAGGCGGGCCAGTACGCCTACCGCGACCGCAGGACGAAGAAGCGCGTGTTCCGCGCGCTGTGGATTGCGCGTATCAACGCGGCGGCGCGCGAGTGCGGCCTCTCCTACAGCGTGTTCATGAATGGTCTGAAGAAGGCCGCGATCGAGGTGGACCGCAAGGTGCTGGCCGACCTGGCCGTGACCGACATGGCCGCCTTCGCCAAGTTCGCCGAGCAGGCCAAGGCGAGCCTTCCTTCCAAGTAGAGCTGGTCCAGGTAGCCGGGACCAGGGCGTAACGCAACGAGGGAGGCTAACTTGCTTAGCCTCCTTTCGTTTATGTGATCGTCACAATGAAAAATCTGGAAAAAATAGTCAGCGCCGCACTGGAGCAATTTCGCCGCATCGATGATGCCGCGGCGTTGGAGCAGGCGAAGGCGCGCATTCTCGGCAAGGCAGGCGCGCTCACCGATCTGCTCAAGGGCCTGGGCAAGCTCCCCGCTGAAGAGCGGCGCGAGGCCGGCAGCCGCATCAACGCGGCCAAAGAGCGGCTTGAGGCCGCGCTAGCCGACCGGCGCGACGCCCTGGCGCAGGTGCGGCTGGATGCGCGGCTGGCGCAGGAGGCTATAGACGTCACGCTTCCCGGCCGTGGCGCGGGCCGCGGGCGCCTGCATCCGCTTACCCGTACCCAGGACCGCATCGAGGCGATTTTCCGCTCGATCGGCTTCGATATCGCCGATGGCCCAGAAATCGAGACCGACTGGAACAACTTCACCGCGCTCAACAACCCGGAGAACCATCCGGCGCGCTCGATGCAGGACACCTTCTACGTCGACAACAAGGACGCGAGCGGCAGGTCGTTGCTGCTTCGGACGCACACCAGCCCGATGCAGGTGCGCTATGCGCGCATGCACGCGCCGCCGCTCAAGGTGATCGCGCCGGGCCGCACCTATCGCGTCGACAGCGACGCCACCCATTCGCCCATGTTCCACCAGGTCGAGGGTCTTTGGATCGACGAGGACGTCAGTTTCGCCGACTTAAAGGGCGTGTATACCGATTTCCTGCGCCGTTTCTTCGAAACCGAAGAGCTGGAGGTGCGCTTCCGGCCGTCGTTCTTTCCTTTTACCGAGCCTTCGGTCGAAATCGACATGGCCTTCGGCGCCGGGCCGAACAAGGGCCAGTGGCTGGAGATTTCCGGCGCCGGCCAGGTGCATCCGGCGGTTATCCGCAATTTCGGGCTCGACCCGGAAAAATACATCGGCTTCGCCTTCGGTTCTGGGATCGAACGCCTGGCCATGCTGCGCTACGGCATCCACGATCTGCGCCTGTTCTACGACGGCGACTTGCGTTTCCTGCAGCAGTTCACATGAAACTCTCCGAACTCTGGCTGCGCAGTTTCGTCGATCCGCCTCTGTCGACGGCGGAACTGGCGCATGCCCTCACCATGGCCGGTCTGGAAGTGGATTCGATCGAGCCGGCCGCGCCGCCTTTCTCCAAGGTGGTGGTGGCCGAGGTCCTGGAAGTGGCGCGCCACCCCAACGCCGACCGCCTGTCGTTGTGCCAGGTCAATGTGGGCGCGCCTGAGCCGCTCTCTATCGTGTGCGGCGCACCCAACGTGGTGGCCGGAATGCGCGTGCCCTGCGCGCTGGTCGGCGCGCGCCTGACGGGCGCCGACCGTCAGGCGTTCGAAATCAAGCGTTCGAACCTGCGCGGCGTCGACAGCCAGGGCATGCTGTGCTCGGCCAAGGAACTCGGGATAGAGGACGATCACTCGGGACTCCTGCCACTCGCCGCGGATTCACCCATCGGTCGCAACGTGCGCGAAGTGCTCGAACTGGACGATGCCCTGTTCACGCTCAAGCTCACCCCGAATCGCGCCGACTGCATGAGCCTGCTTGGAGTCGCGCGTGAAGTGGCCGCAATCACCGGCGCCGCATTCAAAGCACCCGCGGTTCTGCCGGTCGCGGCGAAAAGCAACGCGCGTTTCCCGGTGAAGATTTCCGCCGCGAGCGGATGCGGGCGATTCACCGGCCGCGTGATCCGCAACGTCAACGCCGCCGCGCCTGTACCTGAATGGATGAAGCAGCGCCTGGCACGCTCCGGCCAGCGCTCGATCTCGGCGCTGGTGGACGTAACCAACTACGTGATGATCGAGCTCGGCCGCCCGCTCCACGTCTACGACCTGGACAAGCTCGCTGGCGGCATCGACGTGCGCTTCGGCAGGAAGGGGGAGCGGCTAAAGCTCCTGAACGAGCAGAACGTCGACGTGGACGAGACCGTGCTGTGCATCACCGATGCCTCCGGCCCGATCGGGCTTGCCGGCATCATGGGCGGCGATTCGACCAAGGCCGAGACGAACAGCAGGAACGTTTTCCTCGAATCCGCTTTTTTCTTCCCCGACGCAATCGCGGGCCGCACGCGCCGCTACAATTTCGCCAGCGACGCCGCGCACCGCTTCGAGCGCGGCGTCGACTTCGACAACAACGTCGCCGGGATAGAGCGCGCGACCGAACTGATACTCGCGATCTGCGGCGGCGAGCCGGGGCCCACAGTCGACGAAGTCGCACGCTTGCCCGAGCGCAAGCCGGTGCGCGTGCGCAGCGCGCGCGCGGCCAAGGTGCTGGGCATCAGCGTGAGCGACGCGGAGATCGCGGCGATTTTCTCGCGCTTGGGCCTCGCCAGCGCGAACACCGTGGAGGGTTTCGAGGTGACGCCGCCCTCGTACCGCTTCGACATTGCCATCGAGGAAGACCTGATCGAAGAGATCGCCCGCATTTACGGCTACGAGCGCATCCCGGCGAACCAGCCGCGCGCGCGCGCCGCCATGCTGCCGCAGCGCGAGGCGCTGCGTTCGCCGATGCGGGTGAAGGAAGCGATCGCCGCGCGCGACTACCAGGAAGTCGTCAACTTCAGCTTCGTCGAGCCCGACTGGGAGCGCGATTTCTGCGGCAACGACGCGCCGGTGAAGCTGCTGAATCCGATTTCGAGCCAGCTCTCGGTGATGCGCTCCGGCCTCGCCGGCAGCCTCGTCGCCAACGTGCGCTACAACCTCAACCGCAAGCAGGGCAGGGTGCGTGTATTCGAGCTCGGGCGGGTGTTTCGCGCCGACAACAACGTGGCGGACGGTCCGCTGACGGTGGCAGGCGTCGCGCAGCCGCTCAAACTCGCCGCCATCGCATACGGTCCGGCCTATCCGGAGCAATGGGGGCTCACCGAGCGCATGGTGGATTTCTACGACGTCAAGGGTGACATCGAAAGCCTGTTCACGCCCGGTGCGACGCGTTTCGAACGTACCACCCATTCCGCCCTGCACCCCGGCCGCGCGGCCGCTGTGCTCGTCGACGGGAACCCGGTCGGCTGGCTCGGTGAACTGCATCCACGCTGGCAGCAAAAATACGAATTGCCGCAGGCTCCGCTTGTGTTCGAGCTCGAACTGAATGCGCTGCTGGCCGTGCCCATGCCTGCCTACCGCGAGCTATCGAAGTTTCCGCCGGTGATCCGCGACCTGGCCGTGGTGGTGGATGAAGCCGTGCCGGCGCAGGCGCTGCTGGAGGCGATGCTGGGCTCCCGCCCGGCGGTGGTGCAGGACCTGTGGCTGTTTGACTTGTACCGCGGAAAAGGGGTGGACTCAGGCAAAAAAAGCCTTGCATTTCGGGTAGTTATGCAAGATACTTCGAAAACGCTGACCGACGCGGAGGCAGAGGCGGCGATGGCGCAACTGCTGCGGTTTCTCGCGCAACGCGTCGGCGCGAAATTGCGCACCTAGGGAGAAAAAATGACGTTAACCAAAGCCGAGCTGGCTGACTTTTTGTTCGAGAAAGTCGGGCTTAACAAGCGCGAAGCCAAGGATATGGTCGAGACGTTCTTCGAAGAAATCCGCGCAGCGCTGGAAAACGGCGACAGCGTAAAGCTTTCCGGGTTCGGCAACTTTCAACTGCGCAACAAGCCGCAGCGTCCCGGCCGCAACCCCAAGACTGGAGAAGAAATACCGATCACCGCGCGGCGCGTCGTCACCTTCCACGCCAGCCAGAAGTTGAAGGCGCTGGTGGAAAAGGCCAATAGTGGAAAGCCACAGCAGCAGCAGTAGCCTGCCGCCGATTCCGGCGAAGCGCTACTTCACCATCGGCGAGGTAAGCGAACTGTGCGGCGTCAAGCCGCACGTGCTGCGTTACTGGGAGCAGGAGTTCACCCAGTTGAAGCCGGTCAAGCGGCGCGGCAACCGGCGCTACTACCAGCATCATGAAGTGCTGCTCATCCGCCGCATCCGCGATCTGCTGTACGAGCAGGGCTTCACCATTAGCGGCGCGCGCAACCGCCTGGACGAAGGCGTATCGAGCAGCGGCCGCGCATTGGCTGCGCGCGGCGAGCCGGGCAAGGTCGATCTGGCCGCGGTCAAGAGCGAGCTCAAGAGCATCATCGAGACCCTCGACAGCGGCGCCTGAGCGGCGCCGATACAACATCCAGTGCTGGTCTGCATTCGGGCCGGCGTGATAAGATCAGCAGCATCGGGGCGTAGCGCAGCCTGGTAGCGTACTTGCATGGGGTGCAAGTGGTCGGAGGTTCAAATCCTCTCGCCCCGACCAGTAAATTTCAAAGGGTTCCAGCGATGGAGCCCTTTTTTATTTCTGCGACTGTAGCCCAATGTAGCCATCTCGCCGGCATCCACCAGCCGAAGCCCTAATACATGACCCACATAGCAGTCGGCAGATTGTTTTTGGGGCGCCACCGGTTTTCTTGGACACGATTTTGGGGTAAATAGTCGTTGTCTGAAGAAGGGGGTTACCGATTTCTAAGTAACTGCCTTTTTACCAACGTGTCATACGACTGCCCAATAAGACACTTGCGGCAAATCGTCTGCGGCGATGGTCCTCGGGCGCAAAGTCGGCGGCGATACTGGTTCGTGCTTTCAGCGGTTCCTCGAGCTGCCAGACGGGTGCCGGCCGGTCGTACAATAGCCTTGGAAGACCTGCCGGCCATGACTGGCAAGGACGCCGTGCCTGGCATCGCTCTCGACCCATTCGGCGTGCACTCCGCAAGCGTGATCGCGCAGAACGCTTACCCGCGTTCGCGCTAATCGCCGGAGGTTATTAGAAACCAATTCGAAGTTCGTTCTATTTCCCGGCCGGCCCGGTTAAGGTTCGGCCCGGACGCATGGAAGGAAAATTGTAAATGCTTAGCTTGATCAAACAGGAGAGCGTCGCCGTCGACGCGTGGAAACTCCTGACCCTGGCCGAGAACGAAATGGCTGGAACCGTGACCTTGCCGGTCGGCCCGCTGCTGGTCCCGGTCGCCGTGTGGCACGCCCGCCGGCGCGAACTGGTGGAGCGGGAGTATGCCCACGGCTGGCCGCTGGGCGTGTGGCTGGCCGCCACGGAAAGCCCCAGGGCCATTGCCGAGGACCTCGACGACTTCAGTGTCGTCGCCGTGCACTTCCCGAAAACCACCGATGGCCGCGGCTGCTTCACCGCGCGCCTGCTGCGACGGCGCTATGGCTACCGCGGCGAGTTGCGCGCCGTCGGCGAGGTGTCGCGCGAGCAGTTGTTCTACCTGTGGCGCAGCGGCTTCGACGCCTTCACTTTGCGCGTCGCTCAGGCCGGGCGCGCGCCGTTCGGCGGCATGCCCGATATCGACCGGGCAGCTCAGGCGGCAGCCAATCAGCCGCTGCGCCTGGTCCCCCGCTGCCCGGCATCCGAGCTCCCTCGCTTCGCGACCGCGCGCACAGCATGAAGCGCGACCTTCCGTTCGGCGTCAACGACACGCAACTGCAGGCGGCGCTAGCGCGCAAGGTCGCTGCCGCGATCGAACTGCTCGCGGATATCGCGCGCAGGTTCGCGCCGGCGGCGCTTGCCTCCAGCCTCGGCGCGGAAGACATGGTCCTGACCGATCTCATCGCCAAGCACGCGCCGACGATCGAAGTCTTCACCCTTGATAGCGGGCGGCTGCATGCCGAAACCTATCGTTTGTTGCAACAGATCACGGATCATTACGATCTGCGCATTCGGGTGGTCTATCCCAGGGGCGAAGCGCTGGAGCGCCTCGTCGCCGAGCATGGGATCAACGGGTTCTTCAACAGCGTGGCAAGCCGCAAAGCCTGCTGCGAGGTGCGCAAGGTGGAGCCGCTGCGGCGTGTCCTCGCCGGCAAGCGCGCCTGGATCACGGGGCTGCGGCGCGCGCAAACCCTCACCCGTGCGGGCCTGCCACTGCAGGAACACGACGCGGCGAACGGTCTGGAAAAATTCAGTCCTCTCGCCGACTGGCAGGGGCAGGAAGTCTGGGCCTATCTCCACCTTTTCGGCGTTCGCTACAACGCACTCCACGATCGCGGCTTTCCGAGCATCGGCTGCGAACCCTGCACCCGCGCGGTGACGCCGGGGGAGGATATCCGCGCAGGACGCTGGTGGTGGGAGGAGCCGGGAGGCAAGGAATGCGGTCTGCATCCGGCGCAGCGCAGACAGGCCGCCGCTTGACCCCGGGCACGCCGATGCGCGCTCCGGTTTGGGTGCTTCGTAGTTCGAATCCCGCCAAAAACAATTCAACGCCTTTTCGATCATGAACCCTATCCATCACGAAATACCCGAACTCACCCGGGCAGCGCTGCCCGCTGCTGGCGCGGCTCGCCTCGATCACCTCGACTGGCTGGAATCCGAAGCCATTTACATCCTGCGCGAAGTGGCGGGCCAATGCGCGAATCCGGTCTTGCTGTTCTCCGGCGGGAAGGATTCGGTGTGCTTGCTGCGACTGGCGGAGAAGGCATTTCGGCCGGGGCGTTTCCCGTTCCCGCTGCTGCATATCGACACCGGCCACAATTACCGGGAGGTAATCGCATTTCGCGACCGGCGCGCCGCAGCGTTGGGCGAGCGCCTGATCGTGCGCTCGCTCGAGGAATCGATCCGCCGCGGCACCGTGGTAGTGAAGAGCCCGACCGAGTCGCGCAACAAGCACCAGTCGGTGACGCTGCTCGAGGCCATAGCCGAGTTCGGTCTCGACTGCTGCATCGGCGGCGCGCGGCGCGACGAGGAAAAGGCGCGGGCCAAAGAGCGGGTGTTCTCCTTCCGTGACGAGTTCGGCCAGTGGGATCCTAAGAACCAGCGTCCGGAGTTGTGGGATCTCTACAACGCCCGCACCTTCAACGGCGAGAACATCCGCGCCTTCCCGATCTCCAACTGGACCGAGCTTGACGTGTGGCAATACATCGCGCGGGAAAAACTGGAACTGCCCTCAATCTATTTTGCCCACCGCCGCCAAATCGTGCGCCGCGGCACGGCCCTGGTCCCGGTGACCGAATTGACGCCACCGAAGCAAGGAGAAAAAGTGGTCGAAATGAGCGTGCGCTTTCGCACCATCGGCGACATTCCCTGCACGGCGCCGGTGGAATCGTTCGCCGATACGACCGACAAAATCGTCGCCGAAACCGCGACCATCACGATCACCGAACGCGGCGCAACCCGTCTCGACGACCAGACCTCGGAGGCGTCGATGGAGCAGCGGAAAAAGGAAGGCTATTTCTGATGTCCGCCATTGAAAATCTGTCTGCGATCGACAATGGCCTGCTGCGTTTTCTCACCTGCGGCAGCGTCGATGACGGCAAGAGCACGCTCATCGGGCGCCTGCTCTACGACACCAAGACAATACTAGCCGACGCCTTGCACACGATCGAGCACACGTCCAGGCGTCGAGGGATGGACGGCATCGATCTGTCGCTGCTCACGGACGGACTTTCGGCCGAGCGCGAACAGGGCATCACCATCGACGTCGCCTACCGCTATTTCTCGACCGGGCGGCGCAAGTACATCATCGCCGACGCGCCGGGCCACGAGCAATACACGCGCAACATGGTCACCGCGGCGTCCACGGCCGACCTCGCCATCATTCTGGTCGATGCGCGCAAGGGCGTGCTGACCCAGACCCGCCGCCATTCCTGCATAGCGCAACTGCTCGGCATTCGCCATCTTGTCATCGCGGTGAACAAGATGGACCTTGTAGACTACTCACAACAGGTGTTCGACGCTGTTAAGCGCGACTACCGCGCTTTCGCCGAGCAGATCGGGATTGCGGATGTGCGTTTCGTACCGATGTCGGCGCTCATTGGAGACATGGTCGTGGACCGCGGCGAGCGCCTCGACTGGTATCACGGGCCGACGCTGCTGGAAATTCTCGAAGCGACACCGAGATCCCACTCGGAGGCCGCCGAGCCGTTCCGCTTCCCGGTGCAGTATGTCTGTCGCCCACAGGCCGCCGACGACCCCGAACTACGCGATTTTCGAGGCTACATGGGCCGCGTGGAGTCCGGCGCGATTGCGCTCGGGGACGAAATTCGGGTGTTGCCCTCAGGCGGCACGGCCCGGATAAAGGAGATTCGCTCGGGCGAGCGATCGGTGCCCATTGCCGCCGCCGAACAATCCGTGACCCTGCTGCTCGATGCCGAGCTCGACGTCAGCCGCGGCGACATGATGGTCGAATCGACGGACGCACTGCAGCCGCGCAAGCGGCTCGATGCGATGCTGTGCTGGCTGTCGGAGATACCCCTGGATCTGAACCGGCGCTATTCTCTGCGCCACACCACGCGGGAGGTGAAGGCATTGGTGGCGGGCATCGCCCACCGACTCGACATCAATACGCTGGAACGCGAGGCAACGGCAAGGCTGCGGATGAACGACATCGGCCGGGTGTCGTTCAAGCTCGCGCAGCCGCTTTGCGCGGACCCCTACGCGACCAATCGCAGCACCGGGGCGTTTATCGTCATCGACGAAGCGAGTAACAATACCGTCGGCGCCGGTATGATCCTGTAGCTAGGTCGGGGCAAAGTCTTTGACTCGGCCGAACGGCATTTTCGGGTAGACTGCCACATTTACGGCAAATGCGCCGTAGGCACCGACGCCAATGGTGTATCCATCGGGAGATGTTTTTGCAACAACGTTCAAGCCAATATTGTCGCCGGCACCGGGACGGTTATCGATGCGGCACCGGGACGGTTATCGATGACCAATGGCTGCTCTAGACGCGAGCTCATTTTGACGACAAGTGCCCGCGCCCTAAGGTGGCGCTGCCACCGGGCGGAAAAGCGACAACCAGCCTGAGGGGCTTGGCCGGATCGATCCTTTCCTGCGTCTGCCGTGCAAAGCGTTGCCCAGAATGGCCCAGGCGATGATGCCGGCGACTAGCCGGATGACTTCAGAGGAATTGCATGAGAAAACTCATCATTGGCATCTCCGGCGCGTCCGGCGCCGTGTACGGCATCCGCACCCTGCAGGCGCTCAGGGACATGCCCGACATCGAGACCCACCTAGTCCTGTCGCCGTCGGCGAAGCGCACCATCCTCGAGGAAACCGACTGGGACGTGCTTGCGGTCGAGGCGCTCGCCGACGTGGTGCATAGTCATCGCGACATCGGCGCCGCGATCGCGAGCGGCTCGTTCCAGACGAGCGGCATGCTGGTTGCGCCATGCTCCATCAAGTCACTGTCCGGAATCGTCAATTCCTACAACGACAACCTGCTGACGCGGGCAGCCGACGTCTGCCTCAAAGAGCGCCGCCGCCTGGTGCTGCTGGTTCGCGAAACGCCGCTGCACCTCGGACACATCGAAATGCTCGGCCAGGCGGTGCGCTACGGGGCCGTGGTGCTGCCGCCGGTGCCGGCCTTCTACAACCGGCCGCAAACTGTAGACGACATCGTCAATCACACCGTCGGCAAGGCGCTGGACCAGTTCGACATTCCGCACCGGCTGTTCAAGCGCTGGAAGGAGACGGTGGGCGAAGAAGTGCTGCGTTCGGCAGTCGAGCGATGATCCAGGCGGAAGCGCGCGACCGGGCGCTGGATTACCTTGGCCGGCATTGCGTGACGACCCTCGCCACTCACGGCCCCGAGGGGCCCTGGGCGGCCGCCGTCTTCTACGCCAACGACGGCTTCAATCTGTACTTTGTCTCCTCGCCCGCGTCGCGCCATGGCCGCAATCTCGCGGCACACGCGAGAGTTGCGGCGACCGTGCATGAGGATTACCACGACTGGCGGGAGATCAAAGGGATCCAGCTCGAAGGCACGGTCGAGCAGGTCTCGGCCGCCGAAGAGGCGAGCATCCGGGAACTGTACGGCAACAAGTTTCCGCTCGCGGCCGACCCGGCTTCCCCTCCGGCTGCGATTGCCGCCGCTTTTGCAAAAGTGCGCTGGTATAGGCTTGCCGCGGTGAGGGTATATTTCGTCGACAACTCGGCCGGTTTTGGCCATCGCGACCAGGTGCTTTGAGCGCGATGTGCCCGGGCGATGCGAGCGAAAGGCTCTGGAAATTGAATTATTGTTCCATCGTCTGCTTGTAGCGCTGACGCGCTGCCTCCTCCTTCATGACGTCGTCGATTTCGCGCATGACGCTTCCCACGTCGGCGAGTTTCTTGCTGCGCTCGAAGCAACCGGTCAGCGTGATCTCGGGGTGCAGCTCGCCGCTCTCGTAGATCGACCAGATTTCGCGGCCGTAGTCGGTGCTTCGCAGCTCGGGGGCGAAGCGGCCGAAGTAGGCGCTCAGGTTGTCGACGTCCCGCTGGAGCATGATGCCGGCGCTGTTGTTGCCTGCGGCGTCGACGGCTTGGGGGAGGTCGATGATCACCGGTCCGTCGCTGCCGACAAGCACGTTGTACTCGGACAGGTCCCCGTGGACGATACCGGCGCAGAGCATGCGCACGACCTGCATGATCAGTGTGTGATGGTATTCGCGCGCCTGCGCTGCGCTTAGCGCCAGATCGTTGAGCCTTGGCGCTGCGTTGCCGTTTTCGTCGGTCACCAGTTCCATCAACAGGACGCCCTCGAGGAAGTTGTAGGGCTGCGGAACACGCACACCGGCGGCGGCAAGACGGTGCAGGGCGTCCACCTCGGCGTTCTGCCATGCCTGCTCCTGCTCCTGGCGGCCGTAGCGGGAACCTTTCTCCATGGCGCGGGCGCGGCGGCTGTTCTTGACCTTGCGGCCTTCGGTGTACTGAACGTTCTGGCGGAAGCTGCGCTTGTTGGCCTCCTTGTATACCTTAGCGCAGCGGATATCTTCGCCGCAGCGGACTACGTAGACCTCGGCTTCCTTGCCGCTCATGAGCTTACGCATGACCTCGTCGACGAGACCCTCCTCGACGAGCGGTTCGATTCTTTTCGGAGTTTTCATGAACGCCTTTCCGCGCTGCTCTGGCGCTCGATGATGGTGCGGGCTGCTGCAATTTTACGCTATCCGGCACATACTTTACTGCCCAGTCAGTTCCAGCGCCTGAGCAGGACGGGGCGCTCTTCCTCCAATCGCCCTAATAGGTGATTACTTGATTCAGGTCAAACGGGCTGATGGCCAAATCGGCAGGATTCAAAGTTCCGCTCGCGTCGATGACGAACTGATCTGGGAGGAGGGTGCCATGGAGAAAAGCGAATGGGAAATCGCGTGGAGCGACGGCTTGAGTGTCGGAGTTCCCGAGATGGACGAAGAACATCGACAATTCATCTCGCGCGTGAACGACCTGAACAAAACCATCATCGGATGCGGAGACAAAGCGACGGTCGAGCGCATGATGGATTTGATGCTGAAGGAAGCGACGCATCATTTTTGGCACGAACAAGAATTGCTGGCCCGGTGGAAATATCCGGACACCGCAGCCCACACCGCCACGCATGCGCAGCTCACCGCGCAGTTTGCGCGCGTGATGAAAGAAATCGAGGAGTCCGATATAAGCTTCGTCTGGGCGCTCAAAGGCTTGCTCCTCAAACAGTTATTGGTCGAGCATCTGTTGAAGGAGGACATGAAGTACCGGGACTTTCTGCGGGAACAAACGGGCCACACCAGGCTATAGAGCGAAATGCCGGAAAAAAAACCGATGGCGCTTGTTGAAACGCCACCGGCCTGAAGACGGGATTCCAAAGGAGGAGGAGGAGAAACCCCGCAAACGAATAGTACAACAAACGATGGTGCAACGCAATAGTTATTTTCCGCCGGCAGCCCAGACCCCGCCGTTCTCACATCTGTTTTTCTGATGGTTGTCATCAGATAATGTGTTATGTTGCAATGCAATATAATATGATATGAAATTTCCCAGCGACAGCATGAAAAAGCCTATGTCCGCGAGGGCAATCCGACGCTCTGAACTGGGCTTGCTCGGCCCGGGGTGCCGCTTATTTCAGACTGAGCCCAAGCTCCCAGCGGGGCGTTTGACGGAAATCATCTCGGCCGCGCAAGGACAGGGTATGTTTTCCTTAGGCACGCGCATATGGATCATTGGCAGGCGGAGCGTTCCGCGCTGCGGCCGCGGGGCGCGCACGAACGCATGGCGACGAGATCTCAATCGTGAAAAATCAACGCAGGGAATTCCAGCCAATCGGCAGGGAGCAACTGCTGCAGGAACTGGTACATGACAGCTACAAGGCGGGGCGCAAGCTAGCGGAACCGACGCGCTGCCCCGATTGCGGCGCAGTGTTTCAAGACGGCCGCTGGATCTGGGGTACCGCGCCCGCGGCGGCGCACGAGGAGAGGTGTCCGGCATGCCATCGCACCCACGACAAATTTCCCGCGGGGTTCGTGACGCTGAAAGGCGCATTCCTGCGGGCGCATCGCGACGAGATATTGCATCTGATCAGACACCACGAGGCGAAGGAAAAGGCGGAACACCCGCTGCAGCGGATCATGTCGATCGTCGACAGCGCCGATGGCATCGTGGTCACGACCACCGACACCCATCTTGCGCGCGATATCGCGCAGGCGCTGCACCACGCGTACAAGGGCGAGCTCGAGTTCCATTACAATAAGCAAGAGAACTTGCTGCGCGCGACCTGGACCCGGTGAAGGCGACCGGGTAATCGCAGGCAGGGCGGACGGCGATCCGTTCGCGCCCGCCGGCCGATCAACGTTCGAGGCGAGTGATCTTCGAGCCTTCGAACGTCAGGTTGTACATCAGTCCTTTGTTCGAGAAAATAAAGCCGATGATGGGCTGCCGGACGGTATCGGTGCTGAGTTCGCCGCCTGCGCCCAGCGTCGCCAGCGCCACGCTTCCATCCACCCCCGCCTTCCAGCCTTCGCTTTTGCGAAAGTTCTCCAGCACTTTCGGATTCATGAACAATATGATCTGGGACTTGACCTGGGCGCCGAGCTGGAAGCCGATCGAGGCGGCAGCGGTGCTGTAATAGGCGGCGGTCTTTCCCTTGATCAACAGCGCGCCTTCCCCGTACTCCCCGCCGATGCCGATGCCCGCTTTGAGCACTTCCGGAAACACCAGCATGCCCGCCGCTTTCTGCGCCAGCCGTTTGCCGGCGCTGGTCTGCTTGTAGAAATCCTCGACCGCCTGCTGCACTTTGGCATCGATCTCGTCCTTGGAAGCGGCGAGCGCAATCGACGGCTGACCGGCGCCGAGCATGATGCAGAGAATAAAAGCCGCAATAGTCCTGCCGATCATCTTCCGTCCCCCGTTGGATATTGCGGCATCAGCTTACGCCGAAAGCCGCGGCGATGCGAGTTTCCCCCGCGTTTCTGGCAATCGTTCGCGCTTTGCCTTAGAGTACCGAACAAGACGAGGGGACCAGGGAGGAAAAGGAAGGGTCCCTCTCCTTCCTTGGCCCGTCGTGCTCCCCTAAATCGGCCGCCTAACGGTAATTTCCTTAGGCGCTCTTAGGAGAACCGGAATTTCTCACCCCCGTTCGGAGACACCATGCCCCACGTCATTACCTGCGTCGAAGACCTGCGCCTTCTGGCGGAAAAACGCGTGCCGCGTATGTTCTACGACTACGCCGATTCGGGCTCCTGGACCGAAGGCACCTACCGCGCCAACGAAAGCGACTTTGCCGGGATCAAGCTGCGCCAGCGTGTGGCGGTGAATATGGAAAACCGCACCCTGAAGAGCAAGATGGCGGGGCAGGATGTGGCGATGCCCGTGGCCCTGGCGCCGGTAGGGCTCGTGGGCATGCAGCATGCCGACGGCGAGATTCTGGCCGCGCGCGCAGCCGAGAAATTCGGCGTTCCGTTCACCCTCTCCACCATGAGCATCTGTTCGATCGAAGACGTGGCCGAGAACGTCGGCAAGCCCTTCTGGTTTCAGCTCTATGTGATGCGCGACCGCGATTTCATCAAGCGCCTGATCGACCGCGCCAAGTCGGCCGGGTGCTCGGCGCTGGTGCTCACGCTGGACCTGCAGATCATGGGCCAGCGCCACAAAGACATCAAGAACGGCCTGTCCGTCCCGCCCAAGATCACTTTGCGCAACATGCTCAACATGAGCACCAAGCCGCGCTGGGGGCTGGGCATGCTCGGCACCAATCGCCGCACCTTCCGCAATGTGGTGGGCCACGTAAAGGACGTCAGCAGCTTAAGCTCACTCTCGACGTGGAGCGCGAGCCAACTCGACCCCACCCTGAACTGGGACGACGTGAAGTGGATCAAGGAGCGTTGGGGCGGTAAACTGATCCTCAAGGGCATCATGGACGCTGAAGACGCCGAGATCGCCGCGTGCTCCGGCGCGGACGCGCTCATCGTTTCCAATCACGGCGGCCGTCAGCTCGATGGCGCGCCTTCATCGATTGCGGCCCTGCCGCCCATCGCGCGCGCCGTGGGCGACAAGATCGAGGTGCTGATGGACGGCGGCATCCGCTCCGGGCAGGACGTGATCAAAGCCCTCGCCTTGGGCGCCAAGGGTGTGTTCATCGGCCGCGCCTTCGTCTATGGTCTGGGCGCGATGGGCGAGGCGGGCGTGAGCACTTGCCTGGAGATCATTCAAAAGGAGCTCGACGTCACCATGGCGTTTTGCGGCCTGCGCGACGTGAAGCAGGTCGACGGGAGGATCCTGGTGCCCGGGACCTATTGAGGGTGCCTAAGCCGGCCAAACCGGAAGCAACGGCGAGCCCGGATCGCCAAAGCCGGTCCAGTGCTCGGTATTTACCCCGCTTCCACCGAGGCGGGGCACTATGCCAATCTCAAGGGTAATGCGCTGCTGAAATACGCCGAAGGTAATTGCATCTGGACGCTGTTCTTCGGGGTGGGTCTCCAAGCCGGGCAAACCGTGCCGATTCCCGATTCGATGCGCTCTGGATTGATGCGGTTTACCGAATCGGGGTGACGCTCCGGAATAGCGTTGTCAAAAAAACACCAGGAGGAATCGTGGACAAGAAAGATCTGCAAGGAAAAGTAGCGCTGATAACGGGTTCCACCAGCGGAATCGGCTTTCGCATTGCGGAGGCGCTCGCCAAGCGGGGCGCCCGAGTCGCTTTGAACGGTCGCAGAACGGCGGTGGGGGAGGAGGCGCTGGGGCGCTTGGCCCATACCGGCGCCGAGTTAATTTTTGAGCCCGGCAGCGCCGCCCGTTACGATGAAATCAGCCGGGTGGTGGCCGCCGTGGAGCAGCGCCTCGGCCCCATCGACATTTTGGTGAGCAGCGGCGGGTCGGAAAAACCGGGCCCCACGCCGTTCCATGAACTGAAACCCGAAGATTTCTTGAAGGCTTTCGAGACCCGCTACCTGCCGCGGGTCTTTCCTGTGCATGCGGCGCTCCCCGGCATGCGGGAGCGGCAGCGGGGCTCCATCGTGCTGGTCACCACCGATGCCGCCCGCCACCCCACGCCGGGGGAAGCGTTGATCGGCAGCACCGGGGCTGCGACGATTTTGATGACCAAGGCCCTGGCCCGGGAATTTTCCCGCTGGAAAATCCGGGTCAATTGCGTCGCCTTGACACTGACCTCCGATACGCCCCGTTACGATGATATTTTCAGCAAGCCGGGTTTCGAGAACAAATTGTTCAGCAAGGCATTGAGCCGCTTTCCCCTGGGGCGGGCGCCTAGGGCGGAGGAAGTGGCCCAAGTGGCGGTTTTCCTGGCTTCGGATCAGGCGGCCCAAGTGTCCGGCCAGACGATCAGCGTCAACGGAGGTTTGTCGTTCGGCGGATGGTGAAACTCGGAGGTTTATCCGCGAAGCAGCGCCGAGAACTCTTCCGTCGGCATACAAGATCGGGCGCCGTCATTTATAATCCGACGTACATGCGCATCCTGCTCAGCAACGACGACGGTTATTTCTCCCCCGGACTGGCCCGTCTCGCCGAAGAGCTTGCCGGCGTGGCCGAAATCACGGTGGTGGCGCCGGAGCGCGACCGTAGCGGCGCGTCCAACTCGCTCACCCTGGACCGGCCGCTCTCGGTCAAGCGCTCGGCCAACGGTTTCCTGTACGTCAACGGCACGCCCACCGACTGCGTGCACCTGGCCGTCACGGGCCTGCTCGATCAGTTGCCCGACATGGTGGTGTCGGGCATCAACCTCGGCGCCAATATGGGCGACGACACCATCTACTCGGGAACGGTCGCCGCGGCCACCGAGGGCTACCTGCTCGGAATTCCGTCGCTCGCAGTCTCGCTGGCGAGCAAGGCCGGCAGGCATTTCGATACCGCCGCGCGGGTGACGCGAGAGCTGGTCGAGCGCTTGCGCCGCGTCCCCATGTCCGGACCGGTGCTGCTCAACCTCAATGTTCCGGACGTGGCCTACGACGAGCTGCGCGGACTCGAAATCACGCGCCTGGGCAAGCGCCACAAGGCAGAACCGGTGATCAAGGAAGTCAGTCCGCGCAAGGAAACCGTCTATTGGATCGGTCCCGCCGGCGGCGCGCAGGACGCGGGCGAGGGCACCGATTTCTACGCCGTTGCGGCGCAGCGCGTGTCGGTGACGCCGTTGCAGGTCGATCTTACGCACTTGAACCAGATCCCGCTGCTGCGCGATTGGTTGAAGCAATGAACCGCCGCGGCCACCCTCAGGTGCAAGGCATCGGCATGACCTCGCGGCGAACGCGCGCGCGCATGGTCGAGCGCCTGCGCAAGGAAGGGATCACGGACGAAACCGTGCTTGCGGCGCTGGGTACCGTGCCGCGCCACTTGTTTGTCGAGGAGGCGTTGGCAAGCCGCGCCTACGATGATGATGCACTGCCGATCGGCTTTTCGCAGACCATCTCCCAGCCCTATGTCATCGCCCTGATGATCCAGACGCTGCGCGCCGGGCGCGAGCTGGGCAAGGTGCTGGAGGTGGGCACCGGTTGCGGCTACCAGGCGGCGGTGCTGGCGCGGGTGGCGACCGAAGTGTATTCGGTCGAGCGCATCGCGCCGCTGCTGGCCAAGGCGCGCGCCAATCTGCGCGGCCTGCGCTTGTCCAATCTGAGGCTGAAGCACGGTGACGGCAACCTCGGCCTGGCCGAAGCCGCGCCCTTCGATTCCATCATCCTCGCCGCCGCCACCCCGCAACTGCCGCAGGCGCTGTTGCAGCAGCTCGCACCGGGCGGCAGGATGATCCTGCCGTTCGGCACTTCCGCACAGGTGCTGCGGCTGGTGGAACGCACCCGCGCGGGCTTCAGCGAAACCACGCTGGACGCCGTCCGTTTTGTGCCCATGTTGATGGGGGTGGAGTGAAGCGCGCATCGGCTTTGCCCTGCTGCGCCGCCGCAGTGGCGTTGACGCTCGCCGGCTGTTCCAGCCGTCCGGTGCAGGCGCCGGTGATCGAACGCGCGCCGCCGGCCGTCACCCGGCCGGCGGCGCCGCCCGCGGCCGATACGCGCCCCGAAACTTATACCGTCAAACGCGGCGACACCCTGTTCAGCATCGCGCTCGACCAGGGCCACGACTACAAGGAACTCGCTGCCTGGAACAAGCTGGATAAGCCGAACCTCATCCATCCCGGCCAGCAACTGCGTCTGAAGCCGCCGCCAGGCGTGCAGGAAGCGCCGGTGACGGTGAGTCCGGTAACTTCATCGGGGCGGGTCGAGACGCGCCCGCTCGCTGCGCAGGGACCGGTGAGAGCGGAACCGGCGGCGCGCCCGCCCGGCGCGCAGGAACCGATCAAGTCCGAACCTCTGGCGCGCAAGCTCCCGTACTCGCCGGAGAACGTGGCGCTGTTGCAACGCGGTGAAACACGGCCGGGCGCAGGCCCCGTGCCTGCAACTGCGCTTGCACCGGTACCTGCGCCTGCATCTGCACCGGTACCGGTACCGGCACCGGCGCCGGCCGGGAAAACCGACGCCGATATAGATGACGAGGACAAGGTCGAATGGGGCTGGCCGGTGCGCGGCAAGATCCTCGCCGGTTTTTCCGAGGCGAGCAACAAGGGTTTGGACATCGCCGGCACGCTCGGCGATCCGGTGATCGCCGCAGCTCCGGGGCGCGTGGTCTATAGCGGCAGCGGTTTGCGCGGCTACGGCAAGCTCGTCATCATCAAGCACAACAAGACCTATCTGTCGGCCTACGCCCACAACAAGGACATTCTGGTGAAGGAGGGGCAGAGCGTGGTAAAGGGCCAGAAGATCGCGGAAATCGGCAGTACCGACACCGATGCGCCCAAGCTGCATTTCGAAATCCGCAAGCTCGGCAAGCCGGTGGATCCAGCCAGGTTCCTGCCCCCGTCGTGACCCGGCCATCCTCCCACCCGGACGACGAAATCGAGGGCGAGGCCCAGGCCGTGCCCCCGGCCGCGGCGCGATCCGAGCCGCCCGACCCGGACACCGAATTCCTCTCCGACGTCACCCAGATCTACCTGCACGAGATCGGGCTCAATCCGCTGCTCTCGCCCGAGGAAGAACTGGCCTATGCGCGTCGCGCCGTCCACGGAGATTTTGCGGCGCGGCAGAAAATGATCGAGCGCAACCTGCGTCTGGTGGTGAACATCGCCAAGCATTACCTCAACCGCAGCGTGCCTCTCCTCGACCTGGTGGAGGAGGGCAATCTGGGACTGATGCACGCCCTGGAGAAATTCGATCCCGAACGCGGCTTCCGCTTCTCCACCTATGCCACCTGGTGGATACGCCAGAACATCGAGCGCGCGATCATGAACCAGTCGCGCACCATACGGCTGCCGGTCCACGTGATCAAGGAACTCAATCTGGTGCTGCGCGCCAAGCGCCATCTGGAGGCGCACGCGGATCGGGAGGCGAGCGTCGACGACATTGGTCACTTGCTCGGCAAGCCGGCGGAGGAGATACGCAGCCTGCTGGCGCATAACGAACACATGGCTTCGCTCGAAGCGCCGCTGGACATCGACCCGATGCTGTCGGTCGGTGAATCCATCTCCGACGAGCAGACGCTCAATCCGGAGGCTGGACTGCAGACCCAGGAGATCCAGTCGCTGGTGCGGCAATGGCTGGAACAGTTGAACGACAAACAGCGCAGCGTGATCGAGCGCCGCTTCGGCTTGAACAGCCAGGAAGTCTGCACGCTGGAGGAACTGGCCGGGCAACTGGGCCTGACGCGCGAGCGCGTCAGGCAGATTCAACTCGAGGCGCTGGGGCAGTTGCGCCGCATCCTGCGCCGGAGCGGGCTGTCCAAAGACGTGCTGTTGTAGCGGCGCGACCGCTGCGGGCTGTTATACGGCGTTTCAAATACCGTCGAATGCCAGGAGCGGATTTGCGCGCTGCGCGCGCCAACCGTGTTTTCTGTACGGATGAAAAGCGCATCCGTACAGAAAACACGGTTATGCAATTACCCCTCAACAATTGCCACATCCGCGCGAATGTTATCCACAGGCAGCCTGAAAGACGCGCAATTACTAGCTTCCAGCGATAGCGACATCTTTGCTTTGGTTGCGGCCAACGGCCGCGCTAAGGATAAAAACAAGGACGGTTTAGGGTTGCTTTTATACAAGAACAAGATCGTCGAATGCGCGCGGATGGCGCTTTTTCATCCGTGCGCATTCGACGATCCGCGCGGACGGTTCTTCGTCCGCGCAAAACCGGAACTCTGCAACAACGGGGGACTCGATATGAGTGGCCGCGAATAGCAGCAGTCGCCCGCCGCGCGAATTTCAGGGTTATTGGTTGAGCGTCTCGGGCGGCTTGCGCTTCAGCTTCGCGGTATCGGCTTCGTCGATGAAGTCTTGAGCGAAATTGATATTCTTGTTCACTTCCTCGAGGTACAGGTTCTGCCCGCCGAAATGCTGCTGCGCGTAGGAATAGCAGCCGCCCAGCTCGATATCGAGCCGCTTGGTTGCGCCCCGGAAAAAAATGGGCGTCTTGATGACCAGGTCTTCGCCTGAGGCAAACACCACCTGCTCCACGCCCTCTGGCGTGCGCTTGGTTGCGAGGCCGCCGGCGACGAACTCAGGATACAGGCGGTCGCGGCATTTCTCCAGATAGCAGCGGTCCGCCATCTGGGCGATAATGTCGGCCGAACCAAGCATGCTGCCGAGCAACCTGTAGATGGGCGAGGGGACGTTGATCTTTCCCACGGGCATCTCGTATCCGGTGAAGTGAATCAACTCGGCGGCGATATCGGCCATTTCCGCCATGCCGATTTTCGGCAGATAGTCCTTGAGAAAAAGCGACCCGCGCGAGACGTGGGTAAGGGTGTACTCGGCGCCGTTCTTGTGCTTGCGGTCTTTGAGCTTGCGCACGTATCCCATATCGTGGAACAGGGCCGTGATCACGCCCAGACGGAACAGGGAATCGCCGAAAGGCTGGGTGCCGATGCGGGCGCGCTCGTAGCCGTCGATCAGGCGCGCCATGGCGAGCGTCACGTCCAGAACATGCTGTACGTCGTGATAGGCGGTGTCGCAGGGGTAATAACCGGGGAATTCGCCCTGATAGAGCCGCGTCAGGTCGCGGAAGGCATGGTCGATTTGCCGGGTGGGCGCCGACGGGTAGAGATCGAGATAGATGCGCTGTATCTCGTCGTTGACGACCTGCGGATCGGTGGTATTGATCTTCGAGGTGACGTCGTAATCGTTGCCGCGATAATTCATTGTCGCCTCCGCGCGCCCTTAAGCTAAGCGTCCATCATACCGGGTCGAGGGCAGGATCGGCTTTGGTTCTCAATACGGGCAAGCATCATTATCCCGCATTACGCAAACACATGACGATTTTTCCGCCGCGCGTCACAATTTTTAACAATTTCCGCGACCAGGCGGAATAGCAAGTCAAATCAGACCGATAGAATCCGGACGGATTCAAGCCTTGAGAGAGAACGGGCTGAAGTCGGTGTCCCGGTCGTAATAGTCCTCGCGCTCCGCCCGCTTGAGCGCGTTGACCACCTTGTAGGTCAACGGGGTGAATACCACTTCGACGCCGACCTTGATCAGGAACTGCGACAGCATCACCAGGGGCAGTTTTTCGTCGGGAATGATGCCGCTGCCGTAGAACGCGAGGGGATAGAACAGCGCCGAGTCCACTGCCTCGCCGAAAATGGTCGAGCCTATGGTGCGGGTCCACAGCCATTTGCCCGCGGTGATGATTTTCATCTTCGCCAGCACGTAGGAGTTGACGAATTCGCCGCAAAAGTAGGCGCACATCGAGGCGAGGACGATGCGCCAGGTCGAGCCGAAGGCGATTTCGTAGGCCGGCTGGTTGTTCCAGAACGGCGCCGGCGGCAGCGCTACCACCACCGCCGCCATGAACGAGGCGAAGGCGAGGCCGGCGAATCCGGCCCAGATCACTTTGCGCGCGCGCGCGTAGCCATAGACTTCGGTGAGGATGTCGCCGAAGACATACGATATGGGGAAGAAGAGCACGCCGGCGCCGAAGGTAACCACGCCCAGGAGCGGCAGATCGATCTGCGCGATCTTTGCCGGACCGATCAGGTTGGAGCAGATCAGGACCGTGACGAAGGCGGCCATGACCAGCTCGTAATAGCGGAACTGTCGCGCCGGGTGGGCGGGTTGGTTCATCGGCAGTCTCGATAAGTGGTGCGCTATTAGACCCCGAGCGGCGCACGCCGGTCAATTGTCGGAGGTAGCGTTGCCGGAGGTAGCGTCCTCGGCGCCGTTACGCTGACCGGCGCTTGGCTTTTTTCTTTTTCTCCCTCGGCTTCGGCGTAGGAACCAGCACGGTTCCTCTACACTTTTTCGCCCCGCAGCAGCACGGCCAGCGCGCCTTCACCGCTTTGGTGAGCCGCTCGCCGGCCTCGATATAGTAGTCGTAGGAAATCTCCTCGCCGGGCCGGATGTCGCGGATGGCGCGGACGTAGATCCGCTTGTCTTGCTCAAAGGTATTGCAGTTCGGACCGCAGGAATGATTGATCCAGCGCGCGATATTGCCCTTGGCGCCGCCGTCGATGTTGTAGTCGTGTTCGACGCCGAACACGAACGTGTGGTTCAGGCCGTCCATGTTCTCGGGATAGCGGCGCGCGACCTCGGTTTCGCTGAGGATCTCGCCCTGGTATTCGCATACCGTTTCGTCCTCGCGTATGCGACGGCGGGCAAACACGCCGCGCCCGTGTATGCCGGAGCGGCGCACGACGATGCGCGGTTCCCGGCGTTTTTCCCCGATACTCTTCATCTGGTGACACTGTTTCGCGCAAAGCTCGCATTGTTGCGTTGTCCGGCGCAACTTGCAAGCCTCGCGCGCTGGCGCAGTTGAAATAGCAACCGCTATTTCATCTTTGCCAGTTTCTCCAGCGCTTCGCCCGTGACCCGCACCAGCTTCCATTCGTGCATGATGGTGGCGCCCAGCGTTTCGTAGAAGAATATCGCCGGCTCGTTCCAGTCGAGCACCGACCACTCGAGCCGCCCGCAGTTGCGCTCGGCCGCGATGCGCGCGACGTGCAGCAGCATGGCGCGGCCGAAACCGCGGCGGCGGTGCTCAGGACGCACGTACAAGTCCTCCAGGTACAGGCCCTTCTTGCCGAGAAAGGTGGAGAAGTTGTGGAAGTACACGGCAAAGGCGACAGGCTCCTCCCCGCTGTAGCCGAGCAGCACTTCAATGTGGCTTTTCGCACCGAACAGTTCTTCGGCGATCACTTCCTCGGTGGCCACGACCAGATGGCTGAGCTTTTCGTATGCGGCCAGATCATTGACGAAAGACAGCACCAGCGGCACGTCCGCACGCGTGGGCCGGCGTATCGTCAGCGTTGGCGTGCTCATTTGGTTTGATAAGCCGATTTCACCGCGTGCGCGAGCTCCAGCACGGCGGCGGCGTACAGGCTGGAGCGATTGTAGCGCGTGAGCACGTAGAAGTTGGTGAGGCCCACCAGGTATGCGCTCGCCTCCCCCGGCGTTTCCAGTTCGATCAAGGCGCAAGGCGCATCCGCCCTGGTCTCGCCGCCGGCGCTGACGCCGCTGACGTTCACTCCGAACTGCGCCAGGTCGCCGCAGCGGTAAGTCGGCTTGATGCCGGCGTCGACCAGCCTGCGGTAATTTCCTCCCTGCACCCGTGCGGCGAAGGCCACCGGCTGGCCCGTCTCCCAGCCATGCGCTTGCAGAAAATTGGCGACGCTGCCGATGGCGTCGGCGAAGCTGCCGGAGAGGTCCTGCTTGCCGTCGCCATCAAAATCCACTGCGTAGCGGCGGTAGCTGCCGGGCATGAACTGGGGAATGCCGATGGCGCCGGCATACGAGCCCTTCAGCGCGAGCGTATCGATGCCGGCGTCGCGCGCGTACAGCAGGTAGTGCTCCAGCTCGCCGCGGAAGAATTCGGCGCGCGGCGGGTAGTCGAAGGCGAGGGTGGCCAGGGCGTCGATGACGCGGTAACTGCCGGTGTTGCGGCCGTACACGGTTTCCACGCCGATGATGGCGACGACGATTTCTTCGGGAACGCCATAGAGCTCGGCGGCGCGGGCGAGCGCCTCGCGCTGCCGCTCGCGAAATTCGACGCCGGCCTGGATGCGTTGCGGCGTAAGGAACAGCGCGCGATAGGCCTGCCAGGATCTGGCGCGCGGATCGATCGGCGGGGTGATGGAATTGATGATCGCCGGCTGGAAGCGCGCTTTGGAAAATAATGTGCGCAGTTCTTTCCTGACGAAGCCGTGCTTCGCCACCATCTCGGCGATAAACCGGCGCACGTCTTCGCGCTCGGCGTACTGCGCGGCGGCGGTGGCAGTGACGGTGATGGAGGACGCCAGCGCGAAGGCGAGCAGCACGCTCAGCAGGCGCGCGGGCCGGCTCAAACGCTGAACTCCCGCACCAGCACGCGCAACTCGGCCAGCATGCGCGGGTCTGACCGTTCGCCGTAGCGCAGCGCAATGTAGCGCTCGCCGATGGCGCGTATGAGATCCGCCTTGAGCGGATAGCGCTCGGCCGCGCGCGTGACGAAATCGGCCGGACCTTCATGGGCTGCGCGCGGACTGCCTTTCTTCCCGAGCTTCGCGCAGAAGCGGAGCCACAGGCGCTGCACCGGGTCGAGGGTGCGGATGCGCCGCAACAGCCACGCGGTGAGGAGGGCGAGCAGCCCGCCCACGGCCCAGAACAGCGTTAGCGCCATGTTCTCCCAGCTCGGCTCGTTCATGCCGAAGCCGGCGAGGAATTCGCGCTGGCGTTCCGGGTTGTAGCCCAGTACCAGTTGGTTCCATTTGTTGGCGAGCGCATCCCAGTTGTAGCGCAGCTCGCGCAGCCAGACGAGGGTGGTGCGCGCCATCAGCGGCAGCGGGTCGGTCGCGGGCACCGCCGCGGCAACGCCGGATTCAACCCGCACCGGCGAGGCGGCGGCGGTAGGATCGAAGCGCACCCAGCCGCGGCCCTTGAGCCAAACTTCGGCCCAGGCGTGGGCATCGGACTGGCGCACTATCATGTACCCGTCCACCGGATTGATGTCGCCGCCTTGGTAACCGGTCACGACGCGTGCCGGCACGCCGGCTGCGCGCATCAGGAACACGAAGCTCGAAGCGTAGTGCTCGCAAAAACCGAGCTTGCTGCCGAACAGGAACTCGTCCACCGAGTCGCGCCCGAGCAAGGGCGGCTCCAGCGTGTAGACAAAACCTTCCTCGCGAAAATAGCGCAAGGCCCGCTGGACGATGGCCGCGTCGGTGTTCGCGCTCTCCGCCCACTCCAGTGCCAGCCGGCGCGCCCGGGGGTTGAATCCCTGCGGCAGTTGCAGCCCCGGCCGGAGCTCGTCGGCATCGTCGGTGCCGCGTGTGGTGAAATTGGTGTAGGAACTCATGTCGTAGCGCACGCGGTTGCGTACCGGCGCGCGCGAAATCAGCATGTAGTCGGCGGTGACGCTCGCGTTGGGCGGTATTTTCGCCGCCAGCTCGAGCGCGAACAGCCAGTTGTGATTGTGCGGTTCCAGGGTAAGCTCGTAATCGTAGGGAATGCCGGTTGCTTCGAACCTGAGCTGCCCGAAGGGGCGGAAATCGCCCGGGCGCCAGGTGCGGCCATCGAAGTGCCAGAACACCGGCCCGCGCCAGTAGAGCTGCGGCCTCCCCGGAGCGCCCTTCTGGAATTTGACGCGAAAGGCGATCGCGTCGGACTGCGACAGCCGGCTGATTAAGCCGGGCGACATCGAGTCCGACAGCCCGGTGACGCCGCTGTAGGCATCCTGCGGCAGCCCCCATAGCGGGCCCTGCACCCGCGGGAACAGGAAAAACAGGATCAACATCACCGGCACCGCCTGCGCCAGCAACACGCCCGCGGTCTTGAGGTTGGCGCGCAGTGCGCGTCCGGGCGCGGCGAAGTGCACCAGACTGGCGGTGTTCACCAGGGCCGCGGCGAGCATCAGTCCCGCCGTGGGCAGCGTCTGCGAATAGAAAAAATTCGTCAGCGCGAGAAAGTAGGCGAGCAGGATGAGCACAATGGCATCGCGCTGATGGTGCAGCTCGAGCAGCTTCAGCGACAGGAACAGCACCAGCAGCGCCACGCCGGAATCGCGTCCGAAAATGGTGCGGTAGGTAAAATAAACGCCGAACACGCCGCCGGCGACGAACAGGGTCAGCAGCCATTTCTGCGGCAGCACGCGCTCGCCCAAGCCCAGATAAACGCGCCAGGCGAGGAAGATCAGCGCGATCAGATTGAGCCACCAGGGCAGGCGCGGCGCATGCGGCGCGGCCACCAGCGCGAGACCGGCGAGCAGCCAGAACAGATGACGCAACTGAATCGTTGTATTGGTCGAATGTTGAAAAATTCGATTCATCAGCGATGTGTCACATGGTCGCGAAGCAACTTCGCGCTCAGAAGGTTCTGATTTGGGGGATATACGCCCCGAAGGAAGTCCCCTTGGGGGACAAGGGGGCGCGCCCCCTTGTTCGTCGCCCTATTAGAGATCATACAGCGCGAGCGCCCGCAGGCAGTTGAGGCGGTGCGGCTCGCCTGCGTCCGGCGCCAGTTCCAGCCCGGGCAGGCGCAGGCCATAACGCAA
>Ga0209514_10002406_pt1 | contig 28995 bp, 25 predicted proteins | sample Subgrocontami58m_FD_187452 | JGI IMG/M metagenome (GOLD analysis project Ga0209514, IMG submission 187452) | Subsurface groundwater microbial communities from S. Glens Falls, New York, USA - GMW37 contaminated, 5.8 m (SPAdes) (version 3) | ecosystem: Environmental > Aquatic > Deep subsurface >...
AGGACAGTGTTTTTTTGTTCATAATACCATCATCCTTAAACCAGTTTAATGATTGTGGCTTAATACTATACTTATGGTGAATCTAAGACCAGAACCTAACAGCACACATTTTTGATTAATATGCCCATTCTGAACGTAGTGAAGAATCTCCAATTCCTCGCTGATACGGGGTATGTCGTTGCGGCGAGAGATTCTTCGGTCGCTATGCTCCCTCAGAACGACAAAGTGTAATCTTATTTAGTCAATTACGATAATAACGTTTCATTCGCTGATATTATAAAATTGGCTTTACAGGTTTCCTATCTATGTGATAGATTATACATTGGTATTGTTTTGGGGGGAGGACCAATAGTGTCAACAAAAAATTCACCACAAGCCGACCAGGCCGCATTGGGTAATATGCGCCACTCGGCAGCACATGTTATGGCCGAGGTAGTCCAGGCAATGTTCCCCGGAGCTAAATTCGGCATCGGTCCAACGATAGACGATGGCTTCTATTACGATTTTGAGCTTCCGCGCCCTCTGGTTCCCGATGACTTACCCGCTATTGAAGCCAAAATGCGGAATATTATCACTGCGAACCACATCTTTCAACGGGAAGATGTGGAAAAAGAAAAAGCCAGGCAGCTATTTGCCTCCCAACCTTACAAACTGGAACTCATTAATGAACTCCCTGATGAAAAAGTAACCATTTACCGCCAGGGATCCTTTACCGACCTCTGCCGCGGCCCACATGTAGACTCAACAGGCAATATCGGCCCATTCAAGCTTACGAGTATCGCCGGCGCCTACTGGAGAGGCGATGAGCACCGTACCATGCTCCAGCGGATTTACGGGACTGCCTTCGCCACTAAAGAGGCTCTGGATGATTACCTGCATAAGATAGAAGAAGCCGCCCGTCGCGACCACCGCAAGCTGGGACGGGAGTTGGATTTATTCAGCATTCAGGAAGAAGTTGGGCCTGGTCTAGCGTTATGGCATCCTAAAGGCGCTATGGTGCGTCATATTGTCGAAGGATTCTGGAAGCGGGAACATATCAAACGCGGGTACCAGCTAGTTTATTCCCCACACATTGCCCGCCTTGACCTGTGGAAGACCAGCGGACATTGGGAATTGTATAGAGAAAGCCTTTATTCACCTATGGATATAGAGGGCCAGGATTACATAGTCAAGCCAATGAATTGCCCATTCCACATTTTCATGTATAAAAGCCGCATGCGCAGCTATCGGGAGCTTCCATTGCGTTTGGCCGAATTGGGCACAGTATATCGTTACGAACGGTCCGGTACACTCCATGGACTGGCCCGCGTCAGGGGCTTTACCCAGGACGATGCCCATATCTTCTGCCGTCCTGACCAGCTACAGGAAGAAATCATAAACGTTCTTGAACTGTCCCGCTTTATGATGAAATCCTTTGGCTTCCAGGATTATGAGGTGCTTCTATCCACCCGGCCTGACAAGTATGCCGGAACACTGGAAATCTGGGCTGAGGCCACTCAAGCGCTGGAAAAAGCCCTGGCCCAATCAGGTATCCCCTATAAGGTTGACCCGGGCGAAGGGGTGTTCTACGGGCCGAAGGTAGATATTAAGCTGAAAGATGCCCTGGGCCGTCTATGGCAAGGACCTACCACTCAGGTGGACTTTAATCTGCCGCAACGTTTTGACGTGAACTATATCGGTGATGATAGCAAGGAACACCAGGTAGTTATGGTACACCGAACAGTCCTGGGTAGTATGGAGCGGTTCATGGCTACCCTGGTGGAACACTATGGTGGCGCCTTCCCTGTCTGGCTGGCGCCGGTCCAGGCAACCATAATCCCTATTGCTGATAGACATCTGGACTATGCCAATCAGTTAGCCAACCGGTTACGTGCTGAAGAGGTTCGGGTGGAAGTAGATGCACGCACCGAACGCATGAACCTGAAAATAAGAGAGGCCCAGTTAAATAAGGTGCCATTCATGCTGGTCGTAGGGGATAAAGAACAGGCTACAGGAACGGCATCCGTGCGCCAGAGAAACAACCAGGACCTGGGCCAGAAATCCGTAGATGACTTTATAGCTCTGGCCAGGGCTGCCATCGATAATAAAACTTAGGGTCAGGGGAGTAATTGTGAGTAAACTTATTGATAATCTTCGCAGGGTTTTCCGGACCAACCCAACGCCGATAGGTTTCAGGTCGGGTACTTCACCACATCCAACCCCGGCGCTCCTTATAGGTTACTTATCCAATACTAATAGGGAAATCATCGATTCCATAGGGAAAAGCAACCTCGATGGTATCATAGTGGAAGGGGGAGCAAAAGGGATCAGCTCTCAAGACTTGAGCAAGCTAAGCAAGTCTTTTGGCTCTATACCGTGGGGTATTTTTTGTACATCGGACAGGTATGAGAACGGAGATTCCTTTGTAAAAGCCGGCGCTGATTTTATTGTTGCCGACACGACTTCCACCCCTGCGGCGGCCCTACTACAAAAACAACTGGGGCATATACTGGCAATAGAGCCAGACATACCAGATAGCATGGCCAGAGCTATTGATTCTCTCGGCGTAGAAGCAGTCTATCTCCCAAATGGACTCAATGATTGCCCCGTGTTGAATATCGGTAATCTTCTGGTTTGTCAGCGCATATCAGGCCTTCTTCGTAAGCCATTGTTGGCCAGTGTTTCCCACGAGCTAACATCTACCGACCTTCAGTCTCTTATAAGCGCCGGGATTAAGGGTATGGTGATAAAATTGGCCGATAGTAATATATTGGTCCGAATACCAGAGATAAAGAATATCCTCGGCACGCTGTCCGCACCAAAGACAGGAGGCGGAGAGGTGACTATACCCCGGATTAATTCTGAGAAACCGCACCCGGAGGAAGATGAGGAGCCTGATTAAAGTTTTCTTAACGCGGGCCGCCATGCGGTCAACGCTATCGTTGCCAGAACCACAATAAGTCCACCGCCACCCACAGCCCAGGGGGCCCCTATCACTTCAGCTAATGCCCCTATTGGCAACACGCCTAAGGGTGTCAGTCCAAAGGTCATAATCATAAAGCTCATAACACGCCCGCGCATCTCAGGCGGAGTCTGGGTAAGCAATAGCATATTATTCAACGAGTTATAGCACATATTTCCGATTCCTACTCCAGCGAGCAGGGCAAGGGATAAAAAGTAATTACGGGACAATGAAAAAAGAAACAGGAACAATCCAAAACTTATTGCCAGACTGATTACAATTGCCCCTTTACGCCTGACGTTTCCCAGAGATGCAATTGTCAAAATTCCTACCAGCGCGCCTATTCCCACTAAAGATGTCATCCAACCCAGACCCCTGGCGCCAACTGACAACACCTCAGAAGCGAACACCGGCAACATGTACATATATGGCATAGCAAAGAGGGTTACTATGGCAAACTGGATGATAAGCTCGGTAACAACGGGATTGTTCTTTATGTACTTCAAACCCTCCTTAACATCAGCAGTCAAGGATTTATGGCCTATATTATGAGGGTTCCCCCGCACTGGCACAATTGCGATGGTAGCCACCGCCAGAGCGTTGATAGCAGCAGTAATAAAGTAAACTTCAGCAACCCCCACAGTAGCAATGATGGCCCCGGCTACTGCCGGCCCTGCCACCCGGGTCAGATTGGCTGCTATAGAGTTCAGGGAAACAGCATTGAGTAACTCCTTGTCACTGACCAGTTCGGGCATATAAGATTGTCTGGCCGGGGTATTAAAAGCCATAATAATGCCACTGAAGAAACTGGCGATCATAAGGTGCCAAATGGCAATGAGGTTTAGCCAGATAAGCAGGGCCAGGATAAAGTAAATCAACGTCGCCCCGGTTTCAGTTGCCAGAATAAGATTTCGTTTGGGTACCTTATCAGCAACTGCACCGCCTATAAGGGAAAACACAATTATGGGAACTCCCCACAAAGATATAACAATTCCCAGAGCCAGGCTGGAATGGGTCATGTCATAGACCAACCAACCACGTGCTAACTGCTGCATCTGGCTTGCGCTAAAAGAAAACAGGATTCCTATCCAGTACCACCGGAAGTTGCGGTTAGCGAAAGAGTGAAAAGTTGTGACTTTATTCCAGGACACGTTAGCTAATCCTTTTGTTTATAAAATGGAATTTATGTTCTCTGAAAATAGACGCATTTTGTCATCCTGGAGGAGTCACGAGTTATCGGGACGACGAAGGATCTCAGGGTGGCAGGGAGTTTTTTTAGGTTGACTTGCCCCGCACTGAGATTCTTCGCTTCGCTCTAGAATGACAGTGCCAGTCTATTTTCGTAATTAGTGGTGAGATCTGAAAGATCTCGTGAAAAATTTCTTGAAAACAAAGTTGCCCCCTCGGCTTACCGGGGGGCAACTCTAATTAGACTATGATAATAATTGTTTTCCCTGGCTTCAGGCCTGTCCCCACTTCTCACGGCAGGCTTTCCTCAACACCTTGCCCATGGGATTGCGGGGCAATTCATCCACAAATATAACCGACCGGGGCCGTTTAAAACTGGAAAGCTTGGCATGAGTGAACTCGATGATTTCCTCCTGTGTAGCCTTGGCCCCCTTCTTCAACGCAACGATAGCCCGCGGCTGCTGCCCGAATTCCGGGTCTGGTATACCGATAATTGCCACTTCGTCTACCGCCGGATGGGACTGGACAACCTGCTCTACCTCTTCGGGTGATATATTCTCTCCACCACGGATAATCATATCGTCGCCCCTACCGGAAAGATAGATGTATCCTTCCTCGTCCATCCAGCCCACATCATTGGTGTGCAGCCAGCCATCTTTGCCTATTGCCTTGGCAGTTTTCTCCGGGTCTTTCCAGTAACCCGACATCACACGCTGCCCTTTAGCCACAATCTCCCCTACTTCACCCGTGGGCAGAAGCTTCCCGTCCTCTCCCATAATAGCAATCTGTACATCTGGCAGTGGCTTGCCTATGGATGACGCCAGACGGCGTAGTTTCTTCGCTTTGACCTCTTCAGTGCCCTCTATTATATGGTCCTCTATACCCAAAGCAGTAATTGTCGAGGCGGTCTCTGTTTGCCCGAAAGCGTTTATGAACCTGACATTCGGTAAAACCTGAATTGCCTTCTTTATCACATCAAAGGGCATGGAAGCGGCGCCATAGGTAATCACCTTCATGCTGGAGAGGTCATATTTCTTAAAGTCCGGGGAATCAATTACCCATTTAAGCATGGTGGGCACCAGCATAGCGCGATTAGCCTTTTCTTTCTGGACAGTCTCCATCCACTCCTTGACCTCGAACTGACGCATCATAGCCATAGTGCGGCCACCGTAGATAGCGGCCATCATACCCTGGATACCCGCAACATGATACAAAGGAACAGTAAGCAGATTGACTTCGGCCTTTTCCGGATCACAGGGTTCCACGTTCCCCAGGACATATACTCCGAAGCTGTTGTGGGTGATGGGCACACCCTTGGGTTTGCCGGTAGTGCCTGCTGTATAGAGAAGGATTGTTACATCACTGTCATCTACGACAGGAAAAACTTCTTCAGGGGAGCCAGAAGCCACGAAATCATCAAAGTATTGCATGTTCTTGGCCCTTTTCCATACCGAGATGTAATGCTTCACCCCCGGCACCTTGTCCCGTATAGCCTCTATCAAAGAGATGTACCGGTCGCCAACGAATACCGCCTTGGCCTCAGAATGTTGAAGCAAGTAAGCGATCTCATCCTCTTTGGCCCGGAAATTCATGGGGACAAAGATACCGCCGATTTTAGCAGTGGCGTAATATACCTCCAGTATCTCAGGAGAGTTGACCTGGAGCATAGCAACTGCATCTCCCTTACCTAGCCCTAGAGCAGTAAGAGCATTTGCCAACCGGTTGGAAGCCTCGTTAAGATCCGCATAGGTGTAGCGCTTGCCCTCGAAGATGATCCCCGCCCGGTCGGGAACGATGGAACTGGTAATAGTCATGAAATCTAAGGTATTCATAAAGTGTAACTTACCCCCTCTGGCCCCCTCTCCTTTTTAGAAAGGGGAATATTTTATTTTATTTTCTATCGGATATTATACCCGATTTTACCATTTCTACCACCTGGGACATGATATCACCTGCTTTACCGTTAATAACAACCTCAGCATCCTCGTTTACAGGCGTTGCAGTAAGATTAACTATAGCCAGTTTAGCCCCGGCCTCGACTGCATAAACAGGCATATAAGCCGCTGGATAGACCAATAAGGTCGAACCTATAACCAGAAAAACATCCGCCGCTTTGGAATGGGCGGTAGCTTCCTGAAGGTCCCGCGCCGGCAATGATTCGCCAAAAAAAACCGTATCCGGTTTGAGGATGCCGTGACATGCCTTACAATCAGGTATCTCCTCGCCGGCTTTCAGCCTTTCCTTGATAGTCTCCATCGGATGGCGCTGTCCACAGGTAAGGCAGACTACCCGGAGCATATTACCATGAAGCTCAAAGACCTTTTCCTTCGGAACATCGGCCCTCTGGTGCAGGTCGTCCACATTCTGAGTGATGATGCAATCCAGCTTGCCCAGCTTATCCAGTTCCGCCAGAGCATAATGGGCCCGGTTAGGCTGGACATCCGTGAAAAACTCGGTGGCCATCATATGCCACATTATCTTACGCGTTTCCATGCTATGGAGGAACTTCCGGATGGTAAAATCATCCGGATCATATCTCTCCCACAGCCCGCCCGGGCTGCGGAAATCGGAAATGCCCGACTCCGTGCTCACCCCGGCGCCGGTGAAGACCACCATACGTTTGGAGGCAAGGATGAGGGTGGCGAGATGGGCGATTTTTTCGTTGGGCAATTTTAACATTTCCAAACTACAATAAATTTTTAACTATTAAATTGTATTACCAAAAAAGATAAATTTGTCAATGTTTTTATCATTTAATATAATTCCTTGCTTACAAAGTTCAAGGAATTTAACTATAAGTTTCCTTACATGCTCTTCAAAATTATGAACTTCTTCTTCGGAGAATTTGGTATCTAATTTCTCGCCATGAATAATATTACTTCTTTCATCGTACACCTTTTTAACTGCAATAAAGACTTTTTCTCTTGCTTCACCGGGTGGATATAACATACAGGCAAATCTCAATGATATTTTGTAGGTTACCTCTGTATGGCTACCCAGTAGCGCTTCCATAGCAATCATAAGGTTAATGAGCCTGTCAGCCAAAGCTCGCTTATTATAAGAAGAACTGAATCTATTAATAGCGACGTCTAAAGGTTGAAGCTTACCCCAAATTGTTTCCCAATACCGATCATAAAAGTCCTTTAAGTCAACCAGTTTGGCATCGCTCAAATCATATCCTGAACCAGGAGTTACTTCGACCGGGTATTTGAGTATAAGTCGTAGTTCATCCAAGTCATATCCAGTTTTACCGTCACATGGTGCAGGTTTGGGTCCAGGGTGCCTTACGGCCCCTGGCAGATCCGAAGTGGAAATAAATTGACCACACTTTTTCCCATCTTCAATTACCCTGACTTTGTGTTGGCGGATATAAATACCCCCCGATTGAAATAATCTTAATAAAATTTCGAGGTAGTTTAATACGACATCAGCTACAATAAAAGGTGATTGCTTCTCAGAAACTTGAATTACGCAGTCTATGTACAGGTTAGAAACGGGGTAATCGCGTTCTTCTTTGGGTAAATCATCATTAGTGAATGGATCATATCCCCGATTCCGCGCATCGATGTTTATATTAGGTGATCGGTTTATATTGAATGGCCCTATGGTTATAGGAACTTTGAATGGATGTGCTCCAAGCCAATCATATTCAAGTTTTGCTCGCACAAGGTATTTGTTATTCATCTTGCCCTTTAAAATGGTTTTTCCGGCTAAAGAATCCGTGGCCCCAACGGAGGGCTATTTACTTAACCCGTTGTACAGATTTCTTTGTCACTCTGAGTCCCGACAGCTCGGGATGAAGGGTCTGGGGTGGTTGTGGGGTTCTCGTACCAATCTTCCGCCAGGTCAACCCAGTATGGGTTTATTGATTCAATGAGCGCGACCTTCTTGCTACGTCGCCACCCCTTTATCTGTTTTTCTCGTGAAATTGCCACAGTTACGTCATCTGTTTCTTCATAGTACACAAGTTTTGATATATTGTACTTCGATGTAAATCCATCAACCTGCTTATAGCGGTGTTCATAAACTCGTCGGGTCAAGTCATTGGTCACTCCGGTGTATAGAGTGCCCTTATAGCTTGCCATTATGTATACGTAGTATTCTCGCAATCAGTAACGCCTCCACCCCAGATTCTTCATCCCGAAACATCGAGATTCAGAATGACAAATACAGGATATTCACTCTGGAAAGATAACAGTTTACGACCATATAAAGTTAACCATAGGGAATTGCTTCACTTCGCTCGCAACGATAAGGGTAATTGCTAGTAAGCTATAGTCATTTCCCCTCAAACTTTGGCTTACGACCCTCTTTAAATGCCTTCAATCCCTCCCGGGTATCCCCCTGGAACATCAAAGGCATGGCCAGTTCCCGTTCCAGTGCGAGTCCCTGTTCCAAAGTCATATCCATACCACGATTGACCGCCTGCTTGGCTGCCATTACTGCTAAAGGAGCTTGCTCCATGATTTTCCGGGCCAGTTGCTCTGCGGCAGGTATAACTTCACCTCTGGGCACGACACGGTTCACCAGACCTATCCTGTGTGCCTCTTGAGCATCCATCAAACTGCCGGAGAGGAGCATCTCCAGGGCTTTACCCCGGCCTATCGTGCGGGGCAATGTCTGAGTGCCCCCAGCCGCCGGGATTATCCCCAACCCCACCTCTGGCAGCCCGAAGCGGGCATCCTCAGAGCAGATTCTTATATCACAGCACAGGGCAATCTCAATGCCGGAACCCAGGCAGAAGCCGTGGATAGCGGCAATTAAAGGCTGTGGCACGCTAAGGAAAAGCCCCCAAACATCCCGTTCAAAACGCACCTGGCGGGCAATGGTCGCCGATGGCGCGCTGAGGAACTCGGTCAGGTCGGCGCCGGCGCAGAATGCCTTATCTCCTGCCCCTTTTAAAATGGCAACCTGTACCTCGTCATCATCCTTAATCGCATCCAGTACCTGATATAGCTCGTCACGCATCCGGGTATTGTAGGCGTTGAGCGCCTGTGGCCGGTTAAGGGTGACATATGCAATCTTATCTTTTTTTTCAAATATGATGGTATCGAATGCAGACAAATTTGCTCCGACCTAACCCCCAACCCCTTCCCGTGTCGGGAAGGGGCGATAGGTACTATTTCAAGTTTTATGGGCTGCGGCATGGGCCCGGGCGCGGGAGAACAGCTCTTCCAACTCTATTTCATTATAGAATTTGCCGATGTCCTCGACTGTGTGGGCATCGCTATTCGTCAGTAGAAGCAGGTCATTCTTTTCGGCCACCTCCCGCACCTTATCCTTGTCTATCTGCCAGTTGTGCATGCCATTCTCGATTTCAATTCCCTGGACGCGGTCCAGCCGACGCTGGAAGTCCCAGGGGGGATAACCGGGATGAGCAATAAAGCGAAAGGTTACATCCTCCGAAAGAAATAGCTCCACTACCTCCACAGGCCAGACAGAAATCTCCTGTCCGGGGATAATCAGGACCTGGTCTTTGAAGTGTTTGTCTGCTATCTCTTTGACCTGAAAACCATAGGTTTTATAGTCGTGCTCGGTGACGGCAATGCCATCCAGCCCTCTGGCTTTAATCTGATTGATCAGCTTCTCGACGACATTTACATCAACCCAGCGCTGTCCGGTAGCTTCGAAACAATGGGTATGCAGGTCTAATTTTAACTTCAATCTAACTCCTGACTAGATTTGTACTTCCTCTCCCTTGAGGGGAGAGGTTAGGTGAGGGTGATTTACCCCCCCTTGGCTTTCTTAATAAGCTCTTCTACGGTTATCTCGTTGTAGGCAGCCCCAATATCGTTCAGGTCATGAGCATCGCTATCGTGCAAAAGCATGAGATTATATTTTTCTGCTACTTCTTTCACCTTTTGTTTATTGATATGCCAGTTGTGGAGCTGGTTTTCTATTTCGATACCATGAAGTCCGACTAAAACATTAGGGGTCAACTCGCCGGGATACCCCGGATGCGCCAGAAATTTAAAAATAACATCATCGGCTAAATAAAGCTCTACAATCTGAACCGGCCAGACATTGATTTCCTGCCCGGGTATAATAATTACCTGGCCGGGAAAGTGCTTCTCGGCGATTTCTTTCACCTGGAAGCCGTAGGTCTTATCATAGTGCTCCGTTACCGCGATTCCATCCAGTCCCCTGGCTTTTATCCGGTCTATGATTTTACCGACTATTTCCACACTGGCCGCACGAAAGCTCGTGGCCTCGAAACAATGGGTATGTAAATCTAGCTTCAATAGCTTACCAACCTTTCTCTATCCTTGATCCGTGGATTACGTACCCACGACTGAAGTCGTGGGCATGGGAATCCGAATCTATGCCCCAGACTTCAGTCTGGGGTACTGTATAAACCCACAAGGTTTATAGTACAATGCCTCTAATCAAATACAAAATGACACCCAAAAATCCACGGATTACGGTTTATCCGGTTTTATTCACCTGTAAAATTGGGAGTCCGTTTCTCCCGGAAGGCAGTAACGCCCTCAGTCCTGTCCCGTGTACTGAAGAGGAGGAAATAAAGGTCGGCCTCCAGCCGCAACCCCTGCTCCAGAGTCATATCCATCCCCTTGTTCACTGTTTCCCGGGCAAACCTCACCGCAACGGGGGCTTTGGCCGCCAGCTTCCTGGCCCATTCTTCGGCTTCGGGGAGAAGCCTGTCGCGGGGAACAACTTTATTAATCAGACCTATCCGCCAAGCCTCCTGAGCATCTATTCGCTCGCCCGTTACAAGCATCTCCAGCGCTTTGCCGCGGCCTATCAGGCGGGGCAGTCGTTGAGTGACGCCACTCATCGGTATGTAACCTTTCCCGACATCGGGGGCGGCAAAGACGGCGCTGTCGTCGGCTATGCGGATATCGCAGCCCAGGACCAACCCCAGGCCGAGGCCTAACGCATAGCCATGCACAGCAGCGATAACCGGCCGGTTCAGGCTGGCGATAATATTTACCGAGTTACTGCGCAGCACCAGCCTCTGTTTCGACTCGTATTGATGATTCTCCAGGCCGTCGGAGAACTCCGTAAGGTCTCCGCCGGCGCAAAACCCCTTTTCCCCTTCACCCGAGAGGATAACGACATGGATATCGTCCCGTTGACGAATTATCTGGCAGGCATCGGTCAGTTCGATAGCCATCGTATCGTTTAAAGCATTAGCTACCTGGGGACGGGACAGAGTAAGGAAGGCAATGCCATCCCTTGCCTCGAATTTTATAGTGGAATACGCCAATAGCGCCCCTTTAGCCAACAGATTAAATCCAGACGGCAAAAACGCTTTTATAATAGTAGAGTTTGAAGGGGCTGTCAAGGAAAGTAATGATAGGCACTAACACAAACGCATTAGATAATATTGCATTAGTGACTCGTAGGGGCGAGTTTGAAACTCGACCGCTGGGCGGGCAGGTTCTAAACCTGCCCCTACAGTTAATACGTTTGTATCAGTTCAAACTGAGGTTGCTCAACGTTTCATCATGGGGACGGCCGGGCAGGGTATCCCCGACCTCGGCCTTAATCTTGATTGACCAGGGTTTGGGATGGGGGACGCCTGTCCACGACCATATCCACAAGACATCCCCACCGGCTAAGTCTGCGGAACTGGAAAGTACCGCCTTAACAATCTTGCAATCATACTTGCGTGGCCCCGGCATTAAATCCCTGACGGCTACCGTAACCTCTTTTTTCTCCACAAGCTCGCTGAGGTCGCTTACGAACATCATGAACTCTTTCTTCATGTCTTTCTCCTACCCCGGACAAACCGGGGACTAAAATTATTTAACCGCGGAGGCCGCAGAGAACACGGAGAGGAAATGAAAAAACGAATTTCTCAGCGCCCTCTGTGCTCTCTGTCGTGAAAAAAACTTAAGGTACTACTCTCTGAACCCGTATTTCTTCCAGTTCGCTATGACTTTGTCTTTGAGTTTCTGGCCGTACATGACGTCAAAAGAGTTACGCACCGGGACCTGGTTCCATCGGGACCATTCTGCCGGCCATGTGCAATCGAAGACCACCAGTCCTCCCTTGTGCGCCCTCCTCTCCTGCGCCGAGTAACAGGGCGTAAGGGCGTTTCCCTTCCCATCCTCGACCGGTGTAATACTTACTCCATGCAATGGATGGCATTTGGTGGCGAGGGCGTGAGTGACCGCAGCATAATCGAAGACGTTCTCCTCATCAACTACAACTACCTTATTTACATCTACTCTGCGCCCGGAAAGGAAGACATCCTTGACCTGCTCGACAACTTTGCTGCCACCCTGCTTTACCCCCACCACAACCAGATGCGTGACGGCCTCCGGCGGAGCATATACATCGGTAACCGGCACGCCATGTCTTATGAGACGGTGCTTCATGGCTACTGCCGCCGTCATCGAAGCTACGATAGAGCTATCGTCGGGGGGAACGCCCAGTTGAATCGTGGTGAAAATGGGTGAGTTCCTGTAAGTTATCCTGTTCACCCGATACAGTACGCCACTCCGAATCCCTTCAGTCCTGAATCCGGGGTATTCGCCGAAAGGACCTTCAGGCGCTACCTGGTCAGGAAGAATCTCCCCTTCTATGATAATTTCGGCATTGGCCGGAACCAGCAGGTCGCTGGTTTCACATTTGACCAACTCCATCGGTTCCTGGTTCAAGGCGCCGGCATAGTCGGCTTCATCCACCCCCACCCCATACGACACCGTGGACACCGCATTCGATGCCGGGTCAGCGCCGATAACCATAGCTATGGGCATGGGCTTTTTTGCTGGTACGTATTTTTTATGCAGCACCATACCCAGGTGGCTGCTATATCTGGGCCAGCCGACCATATACCTCTTATTATGGATCATGAAACGGTACATGCCCCAGTTCTGCCAGCCTGTATCCGGGTCCCTGGTAACCTCGAATGCCCAGGTTCCTATATACCGTCCGCCATCGCCATCGTGCAGGTAGGGAACCGGAAGTTGATAGAGGTCAATATCCTTTTCGGAGACGATATTTTCTTTACAAGGGCCGGTTTTTAGAACCTTTGGCTTGATGGGGTGTTCAATACGCCGTTCGTATTCTGTATAGATGTCTTTAACAGGTGTCTCCGGGGGCAATCCCATAGAGATAGCCACCCGCCTGAAAGTCCCCAGCATCCCGCTGAATATGCAGTGGCCGGGGTAATCCTTAATGTTTTCAAATAAGATTGCCGGGCCGCTTTTTTCATAAGCCCGTCTGCCAATGGCGCCGATCTCCAGGTCCCAGTCAACCTCTTGCTTTATGCGCACGATGTCCCCGGTCTTCTGTAACGCCTCTATGAACTGACGAACGTTGCTGGACATAAATGCTATCTCCCTTTCCCAAGTATAATCACTTACATTACCTGCACAGCGGGTAGCTAAGTTGCCTAAAATATACTTCTGCCAGGGATTGCTGTCAATCCCGTATCCAGGGGTCTTGTAAGGCTATCGCGGTTGGGGTAATCTATGCAGGCAGAAGGCTAAAGCATGAAAGGAGGCAAATCCATGAAATATTACGAAGACATCCAAATCGGTGATAAGGTGCTCACCCCCGGTAAGACACTCACCGATGCTATGGTAACTGTGATGGTATCCCTGGCAGGCTATACCGAACCATTCTTCCATGACGAGGAGTTCGCCAGGCAGACGCCTTTCAAAGGAAGAATCATGCCGGGATTGCTGGTAGTCCTGGTGGCAGGGGGTCTGGCAGAGCATACCGGATACTGGGATGGCGCCACCATCGGTCTGATGGGAGTGGAAAACATCAAATTTCCGGCGCCGGCTAGACCCGGCGATACTATCAGGGTGGAGATGGAGATTATTAATAAGAAGGAGACCTCCAAGCCCGGACAGGGACTGGTGTGGGACAGGAAGACCTGCCGCAATCAACGCGGCGAGGTAGTGGCAGTCGCCGATTTTATCCACCTGGCAAAGCGCCGGCCCCAGGCTTGATTCCTGAAATTGTAGTTGACGCAGGTTACAGGCACTGCTATCATTCTGTGCATCACTATTCGGGGAGGAGAACTTGTTACACTATCCAGTACCTGTGGAGGTCAGCGAATGAATGATTCCCTGTTTTCCTTAGAAGGCAAAGTAGCTATAGTCACCGGGGCCAGTAAAGGCATCGGCCATGCCATAGCCCTGGGCTATGCCAGGGCAGGCGCGCAGTTGGTTATGGCCGCCCGCAATCTCCCCACCCTCGAGAAAGCGGCGGTGGAGGTCAAGAAACTGGGCAAACCTCCACTGATAGTCCCCACAGACATCTCCCGGAAGAGCGATATAGATAATCTGGTGCGCAAGACAGTTGATACCTTTGGCGCTGTCGATATCCTGGTGAATGACCCGGCTTCGACTCTTTTAAAGCCCATCATGGATGTCGAGGAGTCCGAGTGGGATTCTATGATGGATACCAACCTCAAAGGGTTCTATTTGCTGTGCCGGGCCTGCGGCGCGGTAATGCGGGAGAAGAAGAAGGGCAGCATTATCAATTTGACTTCCAATCTGGGATTTAAAGTCTCCCCCCGGATGCCGGTCTATTCAGTCGCCAAGGCAGGGATTATAATGCTGACCAAAGCCCTGGCAGTGGAGCTTGGGCCTTACCATGTTAGGGTTAACTCTATCGCCCCGGGGTTGACCATAACTGAGTTCAGTTTTAATCCGCAGCAAAATGAGGCATACCGGGAGGCGAAGGCACAACAGAATCCCTTGCGCCGACTCGCTGAGCCGGAAGATATGGTAGGGGCGGCTATTTACCTCGGCTCGGATGCATCTGCCTATGTAAACGGCCACACGCTGGTAGTCGATGGCGGCGATATGGCTTGAAGCTATGAAGACAATCATATTAGCCTCGGCGTCTCCCCGCAGAAAGGAACTGCTGGAACAGATCGGCCTGAAGTTTGAGATCGAACCCAGCAACTATGACGAGGACCTGAACCCCGCGTTAGATCCCCACGAGCTGGCGAAGTCATTATCCTTGAAAAAGGCGGAACTCGTAGCCAGAAATCACAGGGACGCCTTAATCATAGCAGCCGATACATTTGTCGTCCTTGAAGGTAAGATACTAGGCAAGCCGAAAACGGAAACCGGCGCCGGAAAAATGCTGGCAGCTTTAAGCGGGAAGCAGCATTCAGTCATTACCGGTTTTACCATCATAGATACCGGGAGCCATAAAGCGCTATCCAGGTCAGTAGCCACAGAAGTCTATATCAAAAAACTAACATCAAATGAGATTGATGCCTATGTCAAGTCGAAAGAGCCGTTAGATAAGGCCGGGGCCTATGCGATTCAGGGGTTAGGGTCAGTTATCGTGGAGAAGATCGAAGGTGATTATTCTAATGTGGTCGGGCTTCCCCTGAGCGCTCTGGCGGAAAGCCTGAAGGAATTCGGCGTCCATGTCCTTTGAATGCCTGTTCCGTAACCGGTCTTGCCAATTATCCTGGAAATAACCTGTAGCTCGTATTTACGAGAAACGAAATGACGGGCAATGTCATAATCCCCCTATATCCCCCTTACTAAGGGGGACTCAGGGGGATCGTTTCACCCGCACCCGCGCCACTTCCTCTCCAGCCACATAACCTGTAGAGAAGGCGGCTTGCAGATTATAGCCGCCGGTATCACCGTCCAGGTCCATTACCTCGCCGCAAAAATAAAGTCCCTCTACCAGGCGGGAGGCCATGTTGCGCGGGTCAATCTCTTTGAGGGAAACTCCCCCGGCAGTGACCATTGCGGAAGCCATAGATAGCGGCCCCTCGATGTTAAAACGTAGTGACTTAAGGCAGCGTAGCAGCCGTTCCCGTTCCTCGGCGTTTATTTCATGGCCGAGCCTATCAGACGGGATGGCCGTCATTTCAATGAAGGTGTCAACCATTTTAGGTTGAAGCAGGCTACCCAGTATGTTTTTATAGGTCCGCTTACCGAATCGGTTGAAGTCCTGCTGAAGCTGCTGGCGGAGTTGCTTTTCGTCAAGCGCCGGTTTCAGGTCTATGGACACGCTGACGGGGCCATTATCCAGCGCGTCCACGACTGCCAGGCTCATCAGCAATGTTACCGGACCTCCGATGCCAAAGTGGGTGACCATCACATCCCCCATACGGCTTTCGATGATTTGCCGGGAAGGCTGCCTGTCACTTATGCCGCGCCCGCAGTCGGCGGTTGAGGTCAGCAAGGGATTAATCTTGTCGGCGGTGCACCGATAGGCGGTCAGGCGGACGTTATGAAGGCTTGTGCCCTGCATACTCTTAGCTCGCTGGACTTCAGAGACACGCAGGGGAATTAAAGCCGGGCGCAGTTTAGTGATGGTGTGGCCGAGAGCAGCGGCGAGGGTGTAGCCATCTCCAGTGGAGCCGGTCTCAGGATACGAGGCGCCTCCCGTCGCCAGGACCACTGCCGTGGCCGGGAAAAACTCCTTCTCTGTTTGCACACCTTTCACCTGCCCGTTAACGGCCTGTATCCCGGTTACCCTGATGCCGGTGAGCAACTGGACGCCATGGTCAGCCATGTACCGCTCCAGGGCTTTAGTTATATCACGGGCATCGTCAGAGACGGGGAAAATCCGTCCATCAGATTCGCTTTTGGTCTCCACGCCGTAGCGCTGGAAAAAAGCCAGCAAGTCATCGCGGAAGTAGCGGTGAAAAGCGCTATAGAGAAAACGGCCGTTGGGGCCGTACATGGCGATGAAGTCATCCAGCTCTTTAGTGTTGGTCAGGTTGCAGCGCGTCTGGCCACTGATGAGGATTTTGTTACCGGGGCGCCCGGTCTTCTCCAGCAGGACAACGCTGGCGCCCAGTTCGGCGGCCCGGCCGGCGGCCATCATGCCGCTGGCCCCACCGCCGATAATGATAATACGATTAGTGGTCACGAATTATCCTTACCGGCATAGGGCGCTATATTATCCTCGGGATGAGGGAGCAGTTTGACTTGTTCAAATCAGAGGGGTGCTTCATCAATTAATACTTTAAATAGCTTGGCTACTTGCGTCAAGTTCGTACCTTATTTAACATTAACTCAAGTTATGCCGCCAAAGTTAAGAGCAGAAATTGGCGCTGTACCTTCAGGGATTGTCCATATTAGTTTTGCCCATGAGCATCCTTATCTCATATTTTAATGTAAAGTTGGATGACGCCTGTAGAAAATTCTACAATATTTCGATATTGTTATAATTCTGTTCAAATTGGTCACATCTTCTCCTTTATCGGAGTCGTGCACCCGCAGCCCTGATCCAATCTCAACTGTCATATCACTCAACAAAAAAGATGCCATTTTCTCATAGATACCTGATCCCCTAAAAAACGTTTCCGTTGCTTTAAGGAAAAATTTTCCCGATTGTTCCCGGTTCCCATTAGACTTCATCCATACCGCTGCGTTTAGATAATCATTAGAAGCTGACAGCAGTTCACTTTTTTCTTCGTTTATATGGGCTCTTTTTAAAGCAGCTTTGATTGCCCCTTCATATAGTTCGTCTCTTCGTTTCTTGTCATCCAGCTTTTCAGCCAATTCGACTGCCTCTTTGTAATAATCCGAAATTTCTCTATATTCTTTACTTTCTTCTGCCTGTTGGGCATATTTTAAAACAGCTTCGATTGCCCCTTCATATAGTTCGTCTCTCCGTTTCTTATCGCCCAGCTTTTCAGCCAATTCGGCTGCATTTTTGTAATAATCCCAAATTTCTCTATATTCTTTACGTTCTTCTGCCTGTTGGGCATATTTTAAAACGGCTTCGATTGCCCTTTCATATAGTTCGTCTCTTCGTTTCTTATCGCCCAGCTTTTCAGCCAATTCGGCTGCATCTTTGTAATAATCCCAAATTTCTCTATATTCTTTACGTTCTTCTGCCTGTTGGGCATATTTTAAAACAGCTTCGATTGCCCTTTCATATAGTTCGTCTCTTCGTTTCTTGTCATCCAGCTTTTCAGCCAATTCGGCTGCATCTTTGTAATAATCCGAAATTTCTCTACTTTCCTCTGACTGTTGGGCATATTTTAGAGCAGCTTCAATTGCCCTTTCATATAGTTCGTCTCTTTGTGTCTTATTGCCCATCTTTTCAGCCAATTCGGCTGTATCTTTGTAAGAATCATATGCACCATCATATTCCTTTCGTTGTTCCATTAGCTTGGCTTCTTTTATTGCTACCTCAATAAGTTTGTCATGGAGAACTTTGTAATATTGCTGGTCACCAAGTTTACCAATGAATCCGACAACCTGGGCTAATTGAGAAGGTCTTTCATATTCTACCCATTCAAAAATACCAGTTTCGAGTAATTCCTCGTTAGGCAAAGCACAATGAATAGATTGCACTGTCTCTAGATTATTTACCATTTTCTCAACTAAACTTATGATAAGTGAAGAATTATTAATAACTGCTGCCCAACGTATAGCTTGTAGGTAATATCCCAACATTCCATTTTTAACAAACTGAAACAACCCATGTTTTATTATTTTTTGCGATTTTTCAAAACCCCCCTTCTCTAGCAGGGAGATGGCATGCTCAACATCTTTTGTGTTTTCAATATTTATTTTTGTTGTCCCAATAGCGAGAACCACAGCCATTTTCTCATAATCTTTTATCTTCTCGAAATACGTTAGCATAAAAGAACGCATATGGATAAAGATTTTATAATTGACATGTTTTAAGGCAATTGCCGAGACAACACAGTATAAATTAGATAACTGGTAAGTATTTGACGAAGCAGTTTGTTCTAGTATTCTTTGCAAGTTCTCAATATCATTCAGTAAAAGACTTTTGAAACAACACATGGCTATAGTCGGTAAATTAAAGGATATCGATACCTCATCGTCAGGTGAAACAAGAAACATTTGGAGTGCGGTCTCAGTCTCGGAATGAAGTTTAGCAAGGTTATCCATTCTTGCTGCCAGCCATTCTCGCTGAATAAAACCTTTCATTTGGTCATGGACAAAGCGAAATCGGTTGTTTTCAAGACTTTCAATAATATTTTTACCCATGAGAAGGTCTGCGGTATGTCTGAAATTGTCGGGTTCACTCTCAAGATCGGCTATCAGGTCTTCTACTGATACTGTATATTCACGGCGGGTGCCCATGAATTCAACAAAACGTTGCTCATTTGGTGTTAGTGCTTTCATTACTATCGGAAATATATCTTTTTGGTCTTTGATATGTAACTCAGCCCATATTGATGCATCAAGTACCTTTTGCTCTCCCAGCCTTCGAAAAACAGTATCAGCTAATAGTTGGACAAAGAAAGGTATACCTTTTGAAAGGGTAGCTATCTGTTTTGATACTCCATATTCGATGGTAATATCGGGTGGTAATGGTTTTTCTATGGCTAGAATCGTATCGTTCTCTGAGAATTTTTGAATGCTTACTACCCGGGCCGGTAGGTGGTCGTTAGCAAGGGCAATCAAGGGGTCATAGTCATGTTCCCTGATTGCCAGAATAAAGAGGATGGGCGCTCTAAGATTTAGCAACTCATTCATTATTCGTACAAGAATCTTTATAGCATGTTGCTGTTTTTCTGGCTCTTCCTCTAGCCAGGCTAATCTTTCGGCCTGATCTATAAAAATAAGCATTTTCCCAACCTTCTGGGAGGTGATAGCCTGGGCTAGTTTATGAAATGCTTCAATAAAAACTTTAGCAGATTTTTCAAAACCATATTTTGCAACCATTTCACTTGTAATCAGAATATCATCTAGCGCCGTATCAAGCGCACTTCGTAATTGGATTTCGTGTTTTGAAGTCTCTACTCTGGATAATATCTCTGCTGAAAGCCGTCTAAAAAAATCAAAAGTACGCTCATTGTCATATACCTCTATTGAACCAATCCGGCATTCGACCAACGGTTCTGTTTGTAATCGGCGAATCAAACTGGATTTTCCTGTACCTGAGGGACCTAATATTAGAATATGGTTATTGGTTTGCACATGCGCCCAGAACTCATGAATTTGCGTTTCACGACCTACAAAATTATCTTTTGCCGGGCCAAATGGGGTATATGGACTTACAAAAACACCGGGTTCTCGAAAGTCAGCGGGAGGGGTAATATAACCGGGTAATACGTCCTGTTTATTTTTAAACTTATTAATCGATTCACATAGGTTAGGAATGTTCACTGGAGAGGTCAATGTGGTCTCTGGAATTCCCTGGACTTTGCTAATCACCCTTTCTTGTGTCAGTTTACTTCCTTCAACAACGCGGACCGGTCCGTAAATGGCCGAATTGCCTAAATTTATCCCAGCGGCATTGCATAAACAAATATAAGTATACAAAATGTAGCATTGTCCACTACTAACATCATCGAACAAGTGTACTGCGTGATTGAATGTAGGCAGGAATAATAAATTTACATCATGCCTACGGATTTCATTGTTAAGCTCTAGACTAGTGAGGTCATAGCATATGATGGCAACAAACGTACCAAAGCCGCTATTTTTAAATACGAGTATTTTGTTGCCAGTTTTTACACGTTGATCTTCTATAGGAGCCCTGTAAAGTTTACGCTGAAGTGGTATTACAATATCTTTGAAAGGCGTAAAAACAGCGCAAGCATTTTCGTATTCAGGTCCATACATTAAACCGCCTATAATATAAACATGATGTTTCTCTGCAAAGGCCTGCAAATCTTCTTGCATACCCCAGGGTATAGAAAGTTCAGGAAATACAATGAAGTTCGGTTCATCAAGAATAGCGCGCTGGAGTTGTTTCCTGATTCGCTCCTGCTGTATCTCAATGAGATGCGCTTTCTCTGCCTTTTCCACTGTATTAAGATAGATATCAGGACGAGTCTTTGATGGGTCAGGAGATATTGTTTGGGCTAATGTTACTCGTGCTTGCGTGATTGCACCCACGCTTTTTAGATCAATTTCGACTATCTCAATTGTCATAGCATCTTTCTCCTTGAATAAACACAACGAGTCTCGCCAAATAATATTATTGTTAATATGTTGTTGTCAAAAATTAATCAAAGTTAAGAATCTTCTAATTAAGGATTGTGCCAACCTAAACTTTATTATTTTAGGTTATTAATAACAGCAGATATTAAAATATTCATAAATTAACCAAAAGCCATAATGTTACTAGTAATTTTAATATTATTCCACCCTAATCACCGTCGCATCCGCTTGGGCCAGCCCGCCGCAAATAGCTCCCAGGGCATAGCCGCCGCCTCTTCGCCTCAGTTCGTACATGAGGTTCATGATTATCCGGGCCCCGCTAGCGGTGTTCGGGTGTCCGATAGCTATGGCGCTGCCGTTAATATTTGTCTTATCTCTTATGAGCTTTAGCTTGCTGGTATCGTCTCCAGCTAATATCGTTGTTGATACCAGAGGCACGCAAGCAAAAGCCTCGTTTATCTCTATAACAGCTATATCGTCAATGCTCAGTTCGGCACGCTTCAAGACCTTTTGCATGGCATAGCCCGGCCCTTCGGGTAACCGGCTGGCGTTGATAGCTATTGATACCTGGGCGACAACTGTAGCTAAAGGCTCCAGTCCGAGTTCCTTAGCTTTTTCCCGAGTCATCAGCAGTATGGCTGTGGCTCCATCGTTCATACCCGGAGCGTTGCCTGCTGTGATAGCTTTTGTGCCATATACCGTTTTAAGTTTGGAAAGCCTTTCTAGGGTAGTATCCGGCCTGTACTGCTCGTCAATATCCAGTATCTTAGGCTCGCCCTTTTCCTGGGGTATACTCAGGGGCATTATCTCGTCTTTGAACTTGCCGGCCTTCCAGGCATAGCCATAGTTTACATGGCTGCGTAGCGCCCATTCGTCCTGCTCCTGCCTTCCGATACCATGTTCAGCAGCCACATTGTCGCTATCCACGGCTACCGGGTTATAGTCTTTGTAGCCCAGGGCAAACAGGGGGTCTTCCAGTTTGACATCACCCAGACGGAAGCCCTGAAATCTAAGCCCTCTGGCGATAAGAGGTTCCTGGCTGAAGGAGGTAGCTCCACCGGCTATAGCTGCATCTATCTCGCCCAGCTTTATGGTCATAGCGGCCAGCTTGACGGCGTGCATTGCCGATACGCAGGCCATATCGAAAGAGATGGAGGGAGTCTCGTGGGATAACCCAGCCTTGATAAGTGACTGCCGGGCGGCGACGGGCGTGTATGGGTCTTTGCAGGCCGATGTATCGCCAACCCCCCAGAAAACCTCGCCGACTACTTCAGGGTTGAGCTTAACCCTTTTTAGCAGTTCCCTCATGGGGATTGCGCCGAGGTCATAGTAGTCAATATCTTTCAGCGCGCCGCCGTATTTGCCAAAGGGTGTTCTAACGGCGCCCACAATTACGACATCGTTCTGGTTGTTGTACATTAATTTCCTCCAATTGGTTACCCCCCCAATATGATCCTATATTGTCACCCAAAATGTCATTCTCCAGAAAATAGGCGCTTTTTGTCATCCTGGAGGAGTCACGGGTTATCGGGACGACGAAGGATCTCAGGGTGAAAGGGAGTTTTTTAAGTTGACTTGCCCCACCCTGAGATACTTCGTCACGCCTTCGGCGGACTCCAGTATGACAGGTCGCAATCTATTTTCATCCTTATAGGTCCCGATGAATCGGGATGGGAAATTCTCCCGAAAATAATCGCCAAGTTGAGCGTGTCGAAACACTGGGGCGCTTTTGCTTGCCCTTCGACAGGCTCAGGGTGGCGGCCTATTTTCATCCTTCGCGGTGCCCCTTGCAAGGGGCATAATGGATTCTCCTCTCAAAAACACTCTTACGCGGTTGATGCCAAATCACTGCTTTGATTTACTTGATGGAGATAAGTTACACAAAACCTCGGTCATCCCGGCAACATCTACTGTTGCATCGTAGTCGCGGTAGCCCGGCAGGGTTAGCTTGAGGGAATATCTACCCCTCGTCCCGGAGATTTTAGCCGGTGTATTACCACGCAGCAATCCGTTGATGTATAAAGCTGCTCCCTTCGGTTTGGAATCCACCGCCAGAACGCAAACGATAGGCATTAAGGCATAGGAAACGGACTCATGTTTGGATACACTCACTGTTTCCGTATGCTCGTGATAGCCGGACATAGACACCCTTACAGAATAGCTGCCCTTTAATCCAGGGACAGTTGAAGGTGTGGTGCCTCGAAACTGGCCGTTGAGATAGATAGATGCACCCTTGGGATTGGAATCTACCAGGAGTGTAAAGTTCAGGGGAGGAGATTGCTGTGGCATTGTTACATCTCCTTTGCTTCGCTGAATCGTTTGTGTCTGTTAATATACTATACCTTACCGATATCCTGAGCATCTCATCAATAACGACAGTGCGGAGGCCATCTCACCGGACTCTTTATCACCGGTCATTCAAACATTAGAAAACGTGGTTTCGCCCTCCCGGGGTTCGCAATGGATGGTAATTACCGCATTTGGTATCTTGGACTTGATATCGGCTTCCAGGTGGTCGCACATGGCATGAGCATTCTCCAGGGTGATGTTCTTGCTCATGACTAAATGTAGCTCGATATACGGGGTGCTGCCTACCTTACGGGTCCTCAATTCGTGAAAAGTGACCGAGTCCCGCACGTGTTCCTGGATACTGGATACAATCATAGCTTCCTCAGGTTGGGACAGCCGTTCGTCCAGCAGACCGCCAAAAGATTTACGGTAAACGTCAACAGCAGTCTTAAGGACCAGTAAACCAATACCCAGGGCGATAATAGGGTCAAGGATGGTGAATCCTGTGAATCGGACAAAAATCAGTCCAATAAAAATGGATAGGGAAGTGTATAAATCGGTGTTGCGGTGTCGCGCGCTGGCTTCCAATGCCAGGGACCCAGTGGCGCGGGCAACGCGAAAAAGATACCGGCCCACAAACAGGTTTACCAGTGTGGAAACGGCCATTACCGCTATACCTACGTCCAGAAATTCTAAATGGATACCGAGAATTAACTTTTGAATTCCACGGAAGATGACGTAGGAGCCAGCCGCAAAGATTATTACGGATTCAATCGTTGCGCTGATGTTTTCTGCTTTGCCGTGACCGTATGGATGGCCTTCATCCGGGGGTTTGGCAGCAAAGCGCAGGCTGAAAAAGGAGATAACAGCCGCCAGCAGGTCGCCCATGCTATCAAAAGCGTCTGCCAGCACGCTAATGCTGCCGGTAACAATCCCTACCACCACTTTTGCAGCAATAAGTACCGTTATAGAAACAAGAGGAACGCTGGCAGCTCTAGCTGCAGCTCCGTCTTTGGCGCCAAACATTATTAATTACCTCAGGCAGGTTTGGTTTCCCGCTTTCTGAACCATGTCTTCCACTCCTTGTTTTCCCAGACCACCATAATGGTTGCCGCAGTGAAAAATCCGCTATAAGTCCCGGAGGTGATACCGATGAGAAGGGCCAACATAAAGGTCTGGATGGTCACACCCCCGAAAATGTACATGGCAGCAATTGTAAGCATAGTGCCCAGTCCTGTATTCAGGGAGCGGGCCAGCGTCTCTACCAGGCTCCTGTTCACCACCACTTCATACACCTTGCTAACCCCTCTGCTCATGTTCTCCCGGATGCGGTCAAATATTACCACGGTATCGTTTACGCTGTAACCGACAACCGTAAGGATGGCAGTAATGAACAAGGCATCTATCTGGGTATTGAAGTACCTGCCCATGATTGAGAAAATACCTACAACCACCAACACATCGTGGATGAGGGTAATGATCGCCGTCGCCCCATAGCGCCATGGACTCGGCATCTTTCTAAAGGCGATGGCTATATATATCAACATGCCTATAGAGGAGGCAATAACGGCGATAATGGCAGCCTTTACTACCTCAGCCGCAACCAGGGGTGACACGGAATAAAAGTCCAGCGTGGTCATTTCGCCGAAACGGGACTTCAGGCCGTCCTCCAGTTTTGTTTTTTCATCTCTACTTATCTCCTTGGTACGAACCAGGAAATCCCCTCCCCCGGTGCGCTGGATGATGGCTTCGTCGTGCCCGAGGCCTGTCAATGCCTCCCGCAAATCTGCCTGTTCTACCGGTTTCTCAAAGTGGAATGTCAAACTGGAGCCGCTGGTAAATTCAATCCCCACCTGAAGCCCGGGTGGTATAAATAATGATATAAGACCCGGTATAACGATAATGGCTGAAACCAGGAAAAACCAGTATCTTTTTCCAACCAGATTTAACATTTTATCTCCTTACTACCTGTACATCCATGTCGTTTTGGACAAGCCAGTCGCCAGGAAGGCCCTTAAGAACGAATGGGTTACTATGATGGCTGTTATCATGCTCGTTAATACGCCTATGATGAGCGTAATGGCGAACCCGGTAACCTGCACCGCTCCGAAGCGGCTGCCGAACCACAGCAGAATCACTGCAGATATGATCGTCGTAAAGTTGCCGTCCCGGATTGCAGGCCAGGCCCTGTGGAACCCGGTCTCGGCGGCAGCGACAACTGTGCGGCCGCCCCGCATCTCCTCTCTCATGCGCTCAAATATGAGAACATTAGCATCGATTGCCATACCCAGAGAAAGGATGAATCCGGCAATACCTGGCAGGCTCAGGGTTATTGGCCACAGCTTGAATATAGCCAGTAGCAAAATGCCATACACACCGAGGGCCAAGGAGGCCACAAAGCCGGGTAGACGGTAATAAAGGACCATAAACAGGATGACTGCTGCCACACCTATCTCTCCAGCAACAAAGCTCTTTCTTAAGGAATCAGCCCCCAGGGTAGCATCCACATCCAACTGCTGGATAATTTTCATAGGCACAGGTAAAGCGCCGGCATTAAGCTGTATGGACAGCAACTCAGCCTCTCTGATTGACATTCCTTCTATAATACCCCTCTGTTTAATTACTGCTCTTACAGTAGGGGCTGAGATCAACTGGTTATCCAGGAATATTCCCAAACGTTTGTTTACCAACCGTGTAGTAATTTGCTCGAAGAGCGCTGCGCCTTCGTCATTCCACTCGAATTGCACAACCGGTTCGTTAAGAGGTGGCTGGAGGGAGACTCCAGCGTTACGCAGGAGGGAAGCTCCAGTCAAAGCTACCTCATCACCGTTGGAGTTCTTGCCTTTTGCCGCCACCCATTCGGGGTTTCCCTGGGCATCGGTGGCAGGTTCCCCCTTTTCATTAAGCTTTTGTTCTTTAAATTCGAGTTGGGCCGTCTGGCCAATAAGTTTTATAGCCTCGTTAACGTCCTTTACACCCGGCAACTGGACTATAACGCGGTTGCCGCCAGTCTGGCGTTGCACTACTGCCTCCGAAATGCCGTAGGCATTAACACGGCGCTGGATAATATCCATTGCGCCTTTCAAGGCATCCTCCGGCCGTTCATTGGCTCCAATCTTAGAAAGGTCCGCCTCCATCGTTAAATAGGTGCCACCCCGTAGGTCCAGCCCCAGGCTGAATCCTTCCCGGATAAAACGGTTAGGCCGCCCGTTTTCATCCTTCCCCGGCATGGGCAAGTCAATACGGGGTGTTATCACCGCCCAGGCTAGAAGCGCTGTTAATACCAGTATCAGGATAAGACCGATATTACGGCTCCGTGTCATAACATCTCCTCTTCTATCTTAATAGTCGTCCAGGCTCAAGTTTACAGCCGTACAGACCTTTATGATTATACTCCACGTTTTAATTGGGGTATAGACCTGTAGGGGCAATTCACAGGGTCTTTGCATTGTCATTCCCTGAAAATAGCCGCTCTCATGTCATCCTGGAGAAGTCACGAGTTATCGGGACGACGAAGGATCTCAGGGTGGCAGGGGTTTTTTTCAGTTGACTTACCCCACCCTGAGATCCTTCGCTTCGCTCCAGCATGACAAATGGTGGGACCTTTTCCACGTAGGATTTTCTAATAATGCAAAGACCCTGGGGCAATTCATGAATTACCCCTACAATTTTGGCCGGTGTTGCTTTACCCAGTCCAGGGCTTGTTCCCGGTTAGATACTTCGCCAGCGCCCTGGGCTTCTTTTAAATTTTCCAAAAGGCTACCCAGCGCCGGGCCGGGCTTAATCCCAAAAATTGTCATTATGTCGTTGCCATCCAGAAGTTTAGGCGGACGGGTAGCGCTTTCCTCTTTGAAATGTTCGTCCAAAACATACTTCACCATATTAGTATGATCTGTCCAGCCATTGGGAATTAATTCGGGGCCCCGAGTGGCCCAATGGTCTGCCAGGCTGAGGAATAAAGTGTCTATCGCTGCCTCTCCTGCATCCCGAAAGTACCGGTAGATGGCTCGACGGCTGGGCAATTCTGCCCCTGACGACATCTGAACGGGCCGCATATGGTGCAATACCAAACCTTCAACCAGCTTTATTTCCCTGTTACTGAAACGCCATCTCTCCAATATCTCAACCACCAAGTTAGCCCCTTCCTGTGCATGTCCCAGAAAACGGATGCGCCCATTTGGTTCGATACTACGCATCCGGGGCTTGCCGATATCATGGAGAAGGCAGGCCAGTTTTAGCAACGCCTTACGGGGGGTTGTGCCCACTAACTGGTTGAAATGCTGAACCAGGGTCTCCGACATTGGGACTTGAGAGACAATCTCTTCCTTCGATAATTTTCCACTTAAGGAGGGAGAGGAGTGTTCGGCTTCCCCAAAAATATTTTCTAAAGTCTCCACTGTCATAAGTGAATGTTCGAAAACCGGCCAATGGTGTTCCGGAGGCTGGTCCGAGCCCTTTGCCGTTGCCATCTCAGGTAACAGAGCCGTCAGGAGACCCAACCTGTCCAGATAAGCCAATTGCGTTGACGTCCGGGGTAGGGCTAACAACTGTATTAGCTCGTCACGAATCCTCTCTCCGGCAACCTGAGAGACTAAATGGCTATAGGCTGTAATAAGCTCTTCTGTCTTGCTATCAATACTGAAGCCATATTCTGCCGCCAGCCGCACCGCCCGTAGGAGACGCGCCGGGTCATCCGTAAAAACGTGTGTGGTTACTGCGCTCACCAATCTTTTCTCTAAGTCTTGCCGGCCACCCAGAGTGTCAAAGATAGGGAAATCAGTGGATTCCGGGGATATGGCGTCAAGGTTAATAGCCATAGCATCGATGGTGAAATCACGGCATAACAAATCATTCTCAAGACTGCCCCTGAGGGTGGAGAAGTCTATAATCTCATGGCCGGGTAGAAGGACTACTCTGGCTATAGCGTTAGCTTCGTCCAGGCCGATAAATCTTCCCCCGGCTACCTGAGCGAATTCCTTTGCTATCTCTAAAGCCGGCGCCTCTATTGCGATATCAATATCTGCCGTGTCCCTGCCCAGGAGCTTGTCGCGGACATAGCCGCCAACCACAAACCCTTGTATGCCTCTGGTTTTCATGAAGTATTTGAGTTTAACCAGAAGCTCCAGAGGGGTCGCGATAACAGCAGACGATGTCTCGGAGATAGATGTGTCGTTTTTTTCTTTCATGTGGAGGACGGTTGCATTATACTAAATCAAAGCTCAAAGCTCAAAGCTCAAAAATCAAAGACAAAACTTAAAAGTTAAAACTAGAATAAGGGAGAAAGTCCAGAAAGTTATAAGTTATTCGCTATGGTTTTGAACTTTAACTTTTAACTTTTGAGTTAATCCCCTTTGTCCCTTTTGCTTTTACCGCCCCCGCCTCCACCTTTGCGCCGGGTGAGCATTACTTCCACTCCGATAAAAACTAATATCAAAGGCCATAGTTTTACAGCGGTATGCCACCATCCCTCGGAAACCTGACCTATGTTTCGCAGAAGGACTAATACTCCCAATGCGATCAATACCAGCGATAAGGTTATTTTTCCCGGCATATACCCGCGTTCCTTATTTTTGGGGTTTCATTATCAGGACTATTATACCACCGGCTACCAGTAAAATCGGCCACACGGTTGAAAACACCTTCTCCCACAAAAAGGTAGGCTGTAAAAGCGGCTGCATGAAGTTTTCGACAAAGAATTCATTAACATTTTTAAGAAGCCACAGCAAGCCGAGCACA
>Ga0209514_10002407_pt1 | contig 28982 bp, 16 predicted proteins | sample Subgrocontami58m_FD_187452 | JGI IMG/M metagenome (GOLD analysis project Ga0209514, IMG submission 187452) | Subsurface groundwater microbial communities from S. Glens Falls, New York, USA - GMW37 contaminated, 5.8 m (SPAdes) (version 3) | ecosystem: Environmental > Aquatic > Deep subsurface >...
CATGATGCCGAAAGCTACAAAAGGCATGATGCACGGGTTGCAGTTGTGGGTCAATTTGCCCGCGAAGGATAAAATGATGGAGCCGCGTTACCGGGGCATACTCGAACATGAGGTGCCGGTCGTCGAGATACCGGAGGGCGAAGTGCGGGTCATCGCCGGCGCTTACAATAATGTGACCGGTCCCGTTCAGGAACTGGTGGTAGATGTTGAGTACCTGGATGTCCGGTTAAAGAAGGGGATGGCGCTATCCCACGCGGTAAAAAAAGGATACACCACCTTTTGTTATCTTATTGAAGGAGCAGGCGTGTTTGATGACTCGCAACTGGAAAAAGGGCAGCTGATCCTGTTCACGGAAGCCGGAAGCATTGCCGTAAAGGCGATTGAGGATATCCATTACATATTTGTCACCGGCAAGCGGCTTAAAGAACCGATCGCCTGGGGCGGCCCGATCGTCATGAATACCCGGGAAGAGCTCGATGCTGCTTTCAGAGAGCTTGATGAAGGCACGTTTATCAAGAAAAACCAGAAATCGACCGGCCGGGAAGTGCATTAGCAGTTAATAAATTGATGAGTATGGGTTGTACCGATTCGTATTTCGAGAAGCAAGCCACAGACCATCGGATAGGGATCGATCCCCTGAACCTCTGATGGGATCAAATGCTGCCGATACCGTTTATGGAAAGACAAAAGAAGTAGGAGGAGAAACTCGCAATGACTGATCTGATGCCGGCAATCTTCTGCGGACACGGCAATCCAATGAACGCAATATCCGAGAATGCCTACACTGCAGGCTGGGCTTCCATCGGTAAATCCATTCCCCGTCCCAAGGCCGTGCTTGCGGTATCCGCCCACTGGTATGTACCGACCTGTGCGGTAACGGCTAACCTCACCCCTCACACAATTCACGATTTTGGCGGTTTCCCGAGAGAACTTTACCATGTGGAATACAGAGCACCCGGCAGTCCCGAACTTGCCCGGCGTGTTCGGGATTTGCTTAACCCTCTTTCGGTAGGACTTGACGAATCCTGGGGATTCGATCATGGAACGTGGGCGGTTTTACGTCACGTTTTTCCGGAGGCCGATATTCCTATAGTGCAGCTCAGTATTGACGAAACACAATCGGCCCAATTCCACTATGAAATTGGCAAACGACTCGCTGTGTTACGATCCGAAGGCGTTTTGATCGTGGGAAGCGGCAATATCGTCCATAATTTACACACCTACGCATGGGGCACGCAGGGGATTGATCCTTTCAACTGGGCTGTCCGATTCGAGAAGCAGGCGCGGGAACTGTTACTAAAAGGCGACGATGCACGGCTTATCGCTTACGAAAGGTTAGGGCGCGACGCTCAGTTGTCGATTCCGACGCCCGAACATTATCTGCCATTGCTTTATGTCATTGCCGCTCGCCGGGAGGGTGAGCAGGTCAGATTTCCGGTTGAAGGGGTCGATGGAGGCTCGGTCTCCATGCTCGCAATTCAAATCGGCTGATTAGCCTGTCAAGTTGCTTCACCAAACGTACTGCAACCGCGGCTAATGTAGATCATTACTGTTTCTCAATCCGCATTGCCTGTCCGCCATCTAAAAAATCTGTGCACTGATAATATGCGGCACCACAAGAATACCCGACAATCAGGAGGAAACTATATGTTTGACATGAAAAACGTTTCTGACGGGATTTCCCTATTAAGTTCTGTGCTGTCTACAGTCAAGTCGGTTATCAGTATTCTGCCCAAGCGCGAGAAAGAGGAAACTTTTCAAAAGCTCTTAGAAAGCGAAGAAAAACTGAAGACAGCTGAAGCGCAGATAGCTAAGGGCCTAGGATACGAACTGTGCAAGTGCACTTGGCCACCTCAAATTATGTTACATGCCGGCGAGGAAGAATATGGCGAGAGATTTCGTTGTTCGGCTTGTAGTCGTACAATCTCGTCAGATGACATGCCTCCCACCGGTAATTGGCGCTCGGCTTGAGACTGAGAACAAGATAGTGTCGAGGTGCGATTCTAAACCAGATTAAGGCAACGAAATATATTCTTCCCAGTGCCCACATTCGTTTTTCCCGGCTAGCCAATAAATTAAAGCACTTATGAGGCATCGTAAGTGCCTTTTTTACTTATAAAATACCATCGCATACCTGGGCTTCTATCTTGCTGCGCAGAGAATGTAAAGCAAGATCGTGTTTCCCAAAGAAAACGTGTTGACATATAATTATCGTTTTCCTATAGTTTTCCCTGTGGCGAAATCAACAGCTTAACAAGCATGTCCCGTAGGTTGCGGAGGAAAGACAATGAATCCGCTTCTCAAACGCATATCGGATCGACCCGAACATTTTCATCGGCAAACCTGGCATCCGGGGTACTCGGATTTGAATCTCGCTCATTCTCGATTTGTGGGCAATTGGCACGACGATAGAAGAAATCTTAGCAGAGTACCCTCACCTGACAAAAGAAGACATCCAGGCGGCGACATCTTATGGCGCCGAGATGTCACGCGAAAGGTTTGTGAGATAGCTGTCGGATGAAATTTAAGTCGGATGAGGTTTCGGTAACCGAACTCACGGATGTTTCGGGCAAGCGGCTTCGATGTTCTCGCTGGTCCGGGCATTTGGAAGGCTGCAGCGCTCAGCGGCTTTATAATTTCCCTAAGAGCACAAATTTACCGGTATTCCTGTGCTGTGATAATCCAGGAGGGGATATGGAATGGAAAAAATTGCATAGAAACGCACCTGAACGAGAAGTGAATGGTCTTTTCCTCTGCCTGGCGATCGTTTTGCTGGTGCTGCTATGGTTAGATACTTCTTTTGCCGGCCTTAACCAGTGGACGAGCAACGGTCCCGATGGGGGCGGTGTTGGAGCCATTGCCATTGATCCCACCAATCCGACCATACTCTACGCATCAGGTGGAGGAATTTACAAGAGCACAAACGGGGGAGACAGTTGGCGTGCGGTCAACAACGGTCTGGCGGATGCTACCGTCGAAGTTTCAAGCATCATGTCAATTGCCATTGATCCAATAAGCCCCACAACCCTTTATGCAGGAACCTATCACGGAGGGGTATTCAAGAGCGGCGATGGCGGCGACTCTTGGCAGCAGGCGAGTAATGGCATTACCGATCCTTTTATCAATACTATTGCCATCAATCCGACAAATTCGAACATTCTTTATGCGGGAACCGGTTTTGGGGTATTCAAGAGCAGCGACGGTGGCAGCAGCTGGAGCGCGATCAATAACGGGCTGACGGATGTCTATGGCTATCGCTTCGTGAAAATCATTCTCATCGATCCGAAGGTGCCGGATACTCTTTATGCGGGAACATACAGCGGGGTGTTCAAAAGCACCAACGGCGGCGACAGTTGGAGCGCAGTGAACAATGGCCTTACAAATTTGGGGGTGATACCTCTTGTTATCGATCCGTCTAACTCGAACATTCTTTATGCGGGAACCGGTCATGGGGTATTCAAGAGTACCGACGGCGGCGGCAGTTGGAGTGCGATCAATAACGGCCTGCCTTCGTATTACGGTTTGGAAATAAATCTCTATTCACTTGCTGTTGACCAGACCAATCCGGCCACCCTCTATGCCCATATAGAACAAAAAATTAGTGGCGGCCTCTTCAGAAGCACGGATGGAGGAGCTACCTGGAACCGATTAAACACGAATCTCTACGTTAATCTACTGGTCACGGATCCAGTTACTTCCGGCACGCTTTATATGGGGACTTACGGCGAGGGAATATGCAAAAGCACCGATTACGGCGTTAGCTGGAACTGGAAAAGCTCCGGCTTGACCAGTTCGCTCATAATGAGCCTGGCGGTAGATCCAAACGCTCCCTCTACTATTTACGCCGGGGGGGGCAATTATTCAGGAGTATTCAAGAGCATCGATGGCGGAGCCAGTTGGAGTAACTCCAGTACCGGTCTGTTGGATAAGTCTGTCATGTGCTTAGCCATTGACCCCGTTGACTCAAGCACTGTTTATGCGGGAACTGGCGCCGGCGTATTCAAAAGCACGGACAGCGGCAATAGCTGGAGCCTGGTCGGGGATATTGTGAGGACGTATACCTTTGATTTTGTCCGTGCCCTGGCAATCGACCGAAACACTCCTGGCACTATTTATGCGGGAACAGAGTACGGGGTCTTCAAGAGTGCAAACAGCGGTGACAGCTGGAACCTCGTCAGCGTTGATCTTCCAGAAGCCCACATCGCTGTCCTGATCGTCGATCCGACCGTTTCCAATACTATTTATGCAGGAACTGATAGGGGGGTATTTAAAAGCACGAATGGTGGTACCAATTGGAACCAAGTTTATGTTGGTATGAAGGAGCCTGATTCCTTTATATATGTTAGCTCTTTTGCTATTGACCCTGTTAACACCAACACCATTTACGCAGGAACGGGATTTGGTGCATTCAAGAGCATGAACGGCGGGGGAAGCTGGACATTGATCGGTGAGAAAATCGGGATATCATCCATAGTGATCGATCCGACTAATCGGAATACTTTGTTTATGAGTTCCGATCACAAGTTGTTCATCAGTACGAACGGGGGGTATAACTGGATGCCCATAACAACCAACCGGATGTTAGGAGGTCCTCTAAGTAACCTCACCGTTGGTGCCGCAAGGCCAATCACCATCTATGCGGCTGTTGCCGGAGGAGGGGTGAATTCAATAACTCTTACGGATCTTCCCACCACGGATGAGGACCCACCGAATGGTACGTCTACAACCTGGAAGACCGTCGCAATGCGAAGTGTGCACATCCTGGCCTTGCGATCTGATGGCAGTCTCTGGACCTGGGGTGACAACTATTATGGCCAACTGGGGGATGGGACCAGTGTCGACAAGGACAATCCAACCCGGATTGGAGATGCCAAGGACTGGGTTGCCGTGGCGACCGGCAACTACCACTCGCTGGCCCTGAAATCCGACGGCAGCCTTTGGGCTTGGGGCAGGAACAATGCTGGTCAGTTAGGTGATGGAACTAATACGGATCGATTTATCCCGACGCGGATCGGCACTGCGACAGGCTGGTCGGCCGTCTCGGCAGGGGACAGCTTCACCCTGGCCCTGAAGTCCGACGGCAGCCTCTGGGCCTGGGGAGCGAACGGTTTCGGTCAGTTGGGTGACGGCACCCTGACAAATAAAAATATTCCGACAAGGATCGGCACTGCCACGGACTGGGCCATCATTGCAGCAGGTTTGTCCCATGCCCTGGCCTTGAAATCTGACGGCAGCCTTTGGGCTTGGGGCAGGAACAATGTCGGTCAGTTAGGCGACGGTACGAATACGGATCGATCGATCCCGACGCGGATCGGCACTGCGACGGACTGGTCAGCCTTATCGGCAGGGGACAGCTTCACCCTGGCCCTGAAGTTTGACGGCAGCCTCTGGGCCTGGGGGGGGAATGGCGGTCAATTGGGCGATGGGACTATCGAGGGCAAGAATATCCCGACTCGGATCGGTGCTGCCTCAAACTGGACAACCATTTCTGCTGGGTGGCACCACACGCTGGCCTTGAAATCGGATGGCAGCCTCTGGGCCTGGGGAGAGAATTATTATTATCAACTGGGCGATGGAACAAATGAAGGCAAGAGAGTGCCGGTGCAGGTCGGCACAGCCACGGATTGGACGGCCGTGGCAGGAGGTGCCTACATTTCCCTGGCCTTGAAGTCGTATGGCACACTCTGGGGCTGGGGCGCGAATGTGGATGGCCAGTTGGGCGATGGGATCACCGTTGCTTCGCCAAAGCTAATCGGTTTGACAAAACTTACTGTGATCAAATCGGGCAACGGGAGCGGCAATGTGGCCATTAATCCCGGCGCTTTTGTTTGGTCATTCGATAATAACAGCGGCACAGCTTTCTATAGCTTGGGTACCCAGGTCACCTTGACGGCAACACCCAATATTAATTCCTCTTTTAACGGCTGGAGTGGTGCAGCCTGCAGCGGTGGAGGCTCCTGTAGTTTAGAATTGGACGGTGCCAAAATAATACTGGTGAATTTTATGACTTTGGTTCCCGTTACTACCGCCTCGTTGCGGGGGGGCATATACACCTCGCCCCAACTCGTTACTTTGGCAGCTAAAGAAGGGGCAACCATTTACTACACTACGGATGGTTCTGCGCCAACCACCGCTTCACCCGTCTATTCGTCGGCGATCTATGTCGCAGCCACGACGATTGTTAAATATTTTGCCGTGGACGCAGTGGGGCATACTGAAGAGGTTAAGACAGCGCGTTACGTTATTCTGCCGCCTAACTGGAAAGCTATTGCAGGTGGTGTCGGGTATACGATGGCCTTAAGGGCTGATGGCAGCCTCTGGGCGTGGGGCGACAACTATTACGGTCAACTGGGCGATGGGACGAATAACAATAAGAATATGCCGACCCGGATCGGTGCCGATTTGGATTGGGCGGCCGTTGCCGCAGGAGCGTTCCGTACCTTTGCTCTGAAGTCCGATGGCAGCCTCTGGGCTTGGGGAAACAATTTTAGTGGTTTACTCGGCGACGGTACCACGACAGATAGGACAGTCCCCACGCGGATTGGCAGCGACTCGGACTGGAAAGCGGTTGCCACGGGTCAAAATCATTTTACTGTCGCTTTGAAATTGGACGGCAGCCTCTGGGCCTGGGGAGCAAATAGTCTTTCCGGCCAGCTGGGCGATGGCACTGTTATCGACAAATATATCCCAACCCGGATTGGCAGCGACTCGGATTGGACGGTCGTTGCACCCGGGAGTGACCATTCCCTGGCTTTGAAGTCCGATGGCAGCCTCTGGGCTTGGGGATCGAATGGGGCCGGCAAGTTGGGCAACGGAACCATATTAAACAGGAATATTCCAACACGGATCGGTACCGATTCAGGTTGGACCGCCGTTGCCGCGGGGGGGAGCCACAGTTTGGCCTTGAAATCCGATGGCAGCCTCTGGGCCTGGGGAGCAAATAGTTCTGGTCAGTTGGGCGACGGGACAGTTGTAGGTCGGCACATACCGACTCGGGTAGGCAATGCCACAGATTGGGTCGCCATAGCTGCGGGACGCGTTCACTCCCTGGCCCTGAAATCCGACGGCAGCCTCTGGGCTTGGGGAATGAATTATCGCGGTCAACTGGGCGATGGGACGATAACAGACAGAAATGCCCCAACCCACGTGGGCTCAGATGCGGACTGGATAGATATATCCGCAGGTGATGACTATACGCTGGCACTTAAATCGGATGGCAGTCTTTGGGCTTGGGGCTACAATGAAAGAAGCCAGCTGGGAGACGGGACTGCGATAGACAGCAACGTGCCCGAACAAATAGGATTGATGACCTTGATCGTGCGCAAGTCCGGTGCGGGCGGTGGCGATGTATTGGTCGATCCTGGCAAGCTGGCCTGGTCTGGAACGCGCGGCCGGGCGGTTTATGATTTCGACACGACATTTGCTTTGACTGCCATTGCCGCTGATGATGCCACCTTTGTCGGCTGGAGCGGAGAAAGCAGCGGTGTCGGCAGTTGCATTGTTGGGGTTACACTGGCGCACCGGACCGCAGGCTTGGAGGCCATTTTTAAATCGCTGACTCCCAGTACCGCTGCTTCTCTCCGAGAGGGAATCTACACTGTGCCGCTGAGCCTAGAGCTTACTACTGACAAAACCGCAACCATCTATTACACCACCGACGGCTCGACGCCCACCGCCAATTCAACTGTTTATGCATCACCCATTAGCATTGGTTCCACGACGGTTCTTAAGTACTATTCCGTCGATGCCGTGGGACATATAGAAACAGTAAAGATGAAGCGCTACGTTATCTTGCCCCCCGGCTGGTCATCCATAGCCGGTGGATCCTACCATTCTCTTGGTTTGCAGTCCGATGGCAGCCTCTGGGCCTGGGGTGAAAATTATGCCGGCCAGTTGGGCGACGGGACTAATATTGACAGGTTTTTCCCGATGCAAATCGGCACAGACAGGGACTGGCTCGACATTGATGCCGGATGGCAAGACTCCCTGGCCTTGAAAGCCGATGGCAGCCTCTGGGCTTGGGGTGAAAATTATGCCGGCCAGTTGGGTGATGGGACTGCCGTAAATAAGAACATCCCGACACGTATCGGTACAGATCGGGACTGGGTTACCCTGGCAGCCGGGGGCGACCACACCGTTGCTTTGAAATCCGACGGGAGTCTCTGGGAGTGGGGTGCCAGTTACCCCAGTTACCAAGGCCAGTTTGGGGATGGGACCGTCACAAATAGAAACGTTCCAATGCGGATCGATGCAAGCACGGACTGGGTTTCCATAGCGGCAGGTGGTGGCAAAACCCTGGCCTTGAAGTCCGACGGTGGCCTTTGGGCTTGGGGAGCGAATTATTATGGTCAATTAGGCGATGGGACTACCATGGACAGGTATATCCCGACCCGGATCGGCACCGATAAAGACTGGATTGCCATCGCGGCAGGGGGTGGCCACACCGTGGCCTTGAAGTCCGACGGCAGCCTCTGGGCCTGGGGAGTGAATTATAATGGTCAATTGGGCGACGGGACACTCCTAAGTAAGTATACCCCAATACAGGTAGGCACGTCTACTGACTGGGTTGCTATAAAGGCAGGCCAGAGCCATACCGTAGCCCTGAAGTCCGACGGCAGTCTCTGGGCTTGGGGTTACAATCATTATGGTCAATTGGGCGATGGGACCGTTGTGGGGAAGAATATCCAGACACGGGTCGGCACTGCGACAGACTGGGCAGACATAGCGGTCGGTGGCGAACACACCCTGGCCTTGAAGTCCGACGGCAGTCGTTGGGTCTGGGGGAAAAATTACGATGGTGAACTGGGCGATGGGACGTCTTCGATAGGCGGCATCCGTAGTCCGAAAGAAATAGAAAGAGGAGTTCTGACTATCGCCAAGTCAGGAGCCGGTGAAGGAACCGTATCGGCAAGCGTCCGCTCGCTGAACTGGGAGGGAAAAACGGGCATAGCTGTTTATGAACTCAATATGCACCTTGCCTTGACGCCCATACCTGCGGAAAGATCGTTATTTCTTGGATGGAAAGGGGCATGCACCGGTTCAGGAACGTGCAAAATCGTTATGGACGCGGATGAAATTGCAACTGCCACTTTTGTCATTAATACGGATATTGACGGCAACGGCAAGGTGGAGCTGGCCGATGCCATCCTGGCGCTTAAGATTATGTCACGCGTCACTCTTCCTCCCGAGATCGAGATCCACAGGGAAAACAGCTTGAATGGCGAAGGTAGAATCAACATGGGGGATGCGCTCTACATCTTGCAAGAAATGGCGGGCTTGTACTAATTTGTGCGAAGCGGACAAGTATTGAGTATGGGCCGCGCTAAAAAGCTGCAAGCCGGTTCGCTCGCCGTTATAGGAATATACCTTCTTCCCAGTGCCTATCATTTTTCCCGGCGAGCCAATAAAAAAGTGGTTAGGTGAAAGCCTAACCACTTAATTTTATGGCGCTATAATGCATGTCATCCAACAACATCCACCCAAACTGGCTGGTGGACAGAACTTTCCCAAAACTGGACCAGCTTTCAAGCCGTCTGAGTATGGCGCACAATTTGATGAGACCGCAGAGCGAAGGATTCCTTTTTGAAGTCAATATTTGAAGCGGCTTGCGCAAGGGTGGTTGCGACACGTGGTCGTAACATTCGCTTATTGATCATCCGAGATGCGAGGGGATCACTCGTTTCTTTCGCTGGCTTGGATGATTGAGGCGTACAGCTTTTGACAGACCCGTGAAGTGGTTTCCTCTTCCAAAAAACCTACCGGGCTCGTCTAACTACTGAAATGACAACTCCCGTATCTTCCTGCGTTTTGCCGAAAGGCATCCTGATTGCCAATTGAGGATCAGGCTTGCATCACTGTCAGGAATTAATTGAAAATAATTGGAATTTCGGTTAATTATCTGGCGGGTAGGGGAAAGGCAGTAAGCAAGGGAAACCTGAACAGGAGTTTTCAAATGAACAAGTTACCTCTCTTTGTGGTTATGCTTTTAATGATTGCCACCCAGTGGCGGTCAAAAATCAAATGGCGGACAGCAGGATTGGCATAAGTTTGCGTATTGATCGATGCCGTTGCGCCCGGCTGCATGAGGAGCAGAGCACATGGCCCGGTCTGTACGCATGTTGAACCTGGAAGATTCCGGAGAATGTTTCCTATGAGTACGGAAGTGGCTATTCTGCTGCTGGAAGCACTGACCATGTACCTGCTGGTGCTTTGCGCCCATGCATGGCGCCACCGCGTGGGGCTGGCCCACTTCTACGCCCTGCTCGGGGGAATAACAGCGGTTATGTCCTGGGTAACCGATGCCGGGGCCAAAGTCGAAGTTGCCGGCATTACGTTTATTGTCGGCTCCACCGTTTTCTATACCTCTTTGCTGCTGGGGGTTTTTGTGGTGTACGTATTCAACGGACCACGGGCCACACGTGTCGCTATCTCAACGGTTGCCACTGTGTCCATCCTGGTGCCGCTGATTGCTGCCTTACTGCACCTGCAGATGAAGGTTTCCGGCCAGATCCCGCTGCTTTGCGTGCCCATGCCGAGCTTGCGAACCAACACGGCTTCCGTCGTGACTACGGTGGCGGACATGTTTTTCTTGGCCATTGCCTGGGAATATCTGGGTAAACCCAAGCTGAATCTGCAACTCTGGCGCCGGGCCTTTCTTACCTTGCTCGCGGTGATGTGGCTGGATGTCGTCTTGTTTTCCACCGGCGCGTTTCTCGGCAAACCCGATTACCTGAACATTATGAAGGGCTCGCTGTTGAGCCGGTTCATCGTCTCGGTGACGGCCTTTCCCCTCCTTTATTGTTATTTGAATTGGCAGAACAAGAAATTGCGCATTGACATAGAGCACCGGCCCGTCTTGGCCATCCTCCGGGAGATTGCCCAAGTGCGGGAGGAACTGGGAGTCATGCAGCAGGAAATTGCCCGGCGCCGGCAAGTGGAAAAAGCCCTGCGGGATAGCGAACATCTGCTCAGATTGGCGCAAGAAGTCGCCCATATCGGCCATTGGAAACTTGATCCGGTGACGCAGAAGTTCCATGGTTCAGAAGAGTTCTATAAAATTTTCGGCGTCGGCAGGGTGGATTCGCTTCTGAAACTATTTTTCGAAGCGGTGCATCCCGAAGATCGCTACTCCGGTTTTCACCAGGTGCAGGAAGGGCTGAAGGAAGGCCGCGCCTGGGATATAGAACATCGGCTCCTCCTCAAGGACGGTTCCCTGAAATGGGTGCACTCCGTCGGCCATCCCATTACCGATGACTCAGGCAAAGTTGTCTTCTTTATCGGCACAGTGCATGATATCACGGAGCGCAAGCATGCCGAGGAGGCCTTGCGGGAAAGCGAACGCCTGTATCGTTCGCTGTTCGAGAACATGCTGAACGGATTGGCATATTGCAGAATGCTTTTTGATCAAGGCAAACCGCAGGACTTCATCTTTCTTAGCGTTAACAGGACTTTTGAGTCATTGACAGGCTTAAAGAACGTTGCCGGGAAAAAGGTATCCGAAGTCGTTCCCGAGATACATGAATCCGATAAAGGGCTGTTCGATATTTACGGCAAAGTTGCTTTGACCGGCAAGCCCGAGAAGTTTGAGAAGTATATCGAGACCTTGAAGATGTGGTTCTTGATTTCGGTATACTGTCCCGAAAAAGGATACTTTGTGGCCATATTTGACAACATTACCGAACGCAAGCGCGCCGAAGCGGCATTGAGGGAGAGCGAGAAGAGATATCGTGAACTTAGTATCCTCGATAGCCTGACTCAGCTCTACAACTCCCGGCATTTTCATTCCCAGCTAAAAATTGAGATTGATCGGGCCAACCGTTACGGGCAGCCTTTAACCCTTATGCTTCTTGATATCGACGATTTCAAGGTATTCAACGACCTGTATGGCCACATCAGGGGAGATCAGGCCTTAACGCGATTCGGTCAGCTATTCAATAGATGCCTGCGTCAAGCAGATTCAGCCTATCGCTATGGCGGCGAGGAATTTACCATCCTTATGCCCATGACAACAAGTGAGGAAGGTGTCATCACTGCGGAAAGAATCAGAAAAGAATTCAAAAAAGAGGATTTATCCCAGCCACCGGACACAGATGTCCATTTGACAGTGAGCATAGGACTCGCTCAGTATGAGCCGGGAGAAGACATGAAAGACTTTGTCCACCGGGCTGACCAACTCATGTATAGGGCGAAGAAAAACGGCAAGGACAGGGTTTATTCCGACCATAGTTTCAAGAACACTCCGGGATGATAAGAAGTATAACAGAATATTTGCCGGCCGGGACCGGCGGTGTGGTGCCCGATCACCGGGTGCCGGAAACGGGCTCGCCTTTGCGGCGAGAACCGATGTAGAGCTTCAATCCGCCGTCAAATACCTGCGGGGATTTAAATGTATTCTGTTTAGACCGCGCAGCATTCTTGCTCTCCATGTCGGCAGTCAAGGCTGATCTATGCCGGCACACCCCGATTTATTCGATTTATTTCTTGACACACCCCCCCCTGAGACCTATAATCGCGGCGGTTGGGATAGACCTTGCCGAAGTAAAATAAGGTTCAGGAGTGAGATATGAGGAAGCCGGCTTCGTTGATTGTCTTTTTCTTGATGGCCCTTCTTTTTTTCGCCTCTGCATGGCCGCTGCTGGCAGCTGAACCATCGCCGGCTTTTAAGGCGGCCTGGGACAAGCTCGTCGCCGATGCGAAAAAGGAAGGCGACGTAGTTATCTATACTTCGATCACTCCTTCCCCCCGGGAAGCAATCAAGAAGGCATTCAAGAAGAAATTTGGGATTAATCTTGAATTCATCGGCGGCAGGGGAGAAGAAGCCCTCGCGAGACTGCAGACGGAAAGGCGGGCCGGCTTGTACACCGGCGACCTGTTCCTCCATGGCGGGACTACCCTGCTTACCCTGGTCAAACCGGTGGGCATCCTTCAAGTCATGGACAATCTGATGATCCTGCCGGAAATTAATGACCCAAAGGTCTGGCGGGATGGGAGAATGCCGTTTTACGACAAAGACCATACCACCGTGGCCATGATCGCCGGCTTCCATCGTTACGTCCTGCGCAATACCAACCTGATCAAAGAAGGCGACGTTAAGTCTTACCGGGACTTGCTGCGGCCGGAATTCAAGGGCAAGATCGCCATGCAGGACCCCACTGTCACCGGGACGGGCAGCGCTTTTGTGACCAAACTGGCCCTGGGGGTCTGGGATGTTGAGACCGCCAAGCAATACCTGCGGGAACTGGCAAAACAGGACCCGGCTATAACGCGGGATAAGCGGCTGCTTGTGGAGTGGGTGGCGCGGGGCAAATATCCCCTCGGGGTTGCCGTTGACTTTGAAAGCGTTTCTGATTTTCTGAAGGCGGGGGCGCCCGTGGATGTGGTCTACGTGGCGGAGGGCGGCAAGCTCTCTGTCGGAGCAGGGGGCTTGGCTGTCCTCGATAAACCCGCCCATCCTAATGCCGCAAAACTCTTTGTGAACTGGCTGCTGACCAAGGAAGGACAGACCATTTTTGCCGCTGCCTTCGGCTATCCCAGCCGGCGGGTGGACGTGCCCCAGGACCTGTTTGATCCGCGATTGTTTCCCCGGCCGGGCGAAAAGGTTATTGAAGACAGCGAAGTGGAAACCATGTGGCGCGGCAACGCCATCCCGATAGCCAAACAGATATTCGGCCATTTGCTGAAATAACCAATTATTGTTGAACCTCCTGAAGGCTTTTAGAAACTAAAGCTCCGGGGGCTTGGCAATCCATCCAGCCGTTGTCCGACAGCCTTAATCAAGTTTTGAGGAATTCAATAATCTCAGGAGGGAAGCTATGATAAAGACATCAACGTTCACTGTGGCTTTGGTTTTTTTGTTCGTCCTCGGTCTTGCAGGGGGAGCATCAAAAGCTACGGCGTCTACTAAGGATGATGGGAAGCAGAAGTGGGAAAGTGTGCTGGCAGCGGCAAAAAAGGAAGGCGCCGTGACGATATATACGCGCTGGACGCCCAGTGTCAGGAATGCCTTGAGCCAGGCCTTCAAGAAGAAGTACGGCATCAATCTGGAATTTTCCTCCTTTGCCCGGGGGGAGGAGGTGGCGGCCAAGACGGAAGCGGAACAGCGGGCGGGGTTGTACCTGGCGGATGTCTATGGTCTTTCGAATTCCGATCTGCTTGTCCAAATGAAGCCCAAAGGCTTCCTCGGTCGAATTCAGCCGCTGCTTATGCTTCCGGAGGTTTTGGATATCAAGGAATGGAGCGGGGAAAGGCTTCCCTTCTCGGACAAGGACGGCATGGCCTTCAGCATGGGCCGGAATGCCGCCCGGTTGGTTGTCTATAATACCAACCTGGTTAAGGAAGGAGAGCTAACCAGCGTTAAGGACTTATTAAAACCCCAGTATAAAGGAAAAATTACCTTGAACGACCCGCGGGTTACCGGGGCGGGCAATGCCCTTGTTACTTATCTTGGCCATATCCTGTGGGGCGAGACGGAAACCAGGGATTTTCTGCGGCGGATCGTAAAAGAGCAGGAAGCGCCTATCCAGCGTGATAATCGCTTGCAGATAGAAACAGTGGCCAGGGGAAAGTATGCCATAGCTTTGGGAGAACTGCCCTCCGTAGTGGAGGAAATGCAGAAAGCGGGGGCACCGATAAAACTGGCCAGATGCAAAGAGGATAACCGGTCCAGCGCCGCAACGGCCGCCTTTGGCGTACCGACAAAACCTGTCCATCCCAATGCGAGCATGGTTTTTGTGAACTGGTTGTTGACGAAGGAAGGGCAGTCGATTTTCGCCACTTCTTTCGGCCAGGCCAGCACCCGGCTGGACGCCTCTATAGAGGGCATTAATCCGGATTTCATCCCCGTAGCCGGTGAAAAGTATTATTTATCGGATAATGAGGATTTTATGGCCGCACAGGCGAAATGGCTAAAGATAGCCAAACAAATCATCGACGAGACTACGAAGTAAGGAGGTTTTTCATGGTAACAATGGCGTCAAAACTGACTTTCAGCAATACCGTGGCCGATTGGCAGGAGCGATTCAATGTGGCCCGGCTGCGGGAGGAACGGGCTGCCCGGGCCCGTCAAATAATGCGCAAGCATGGTTTTGCCATGCTGCTGGTCTCCGGCGAACCGAATGTGCGTTATCTCACCGGCCTGCGGGCACCGGCAACCTATGACACCCAGCTCCAGTATGTGTTATTTTTCGCCGAACACGAGCCGGTGGTTTTTGAACATGCCGGCTTTTACCACCAAATGCCGGAAGAGGCGCCCTGGATCAAGAACTGGCGCTTGGGCCGCTCCTGGCTGGCGGGTACCTGCGGTCCGGAGGCGTCGCAAGAGGAGGCGGAATTATTCGCGGCGGATATTTATGAAGAGATCAGGCAGCGGGGCCTGCTGGGCGAGAAGTTGGGCATTATAGGCATGGACGGCCTGGGGGTTGCCGCCCTGGAAAAGAAGAAACTCCACTGTGTCCCGGCCCGGCAGGTGATCATGGAAGCCCGGACCATCAAAACGAAAGACGAAATCAATTGTTTCAAGATGGTGGCGGCGATCGTCGACTCCACCTGCTATCGGATTTGGGAGGCCCTCAAACCCGGCATCCGGGATACGGAACTGGATCTGGTCATTGCCAAGGCTCTGGTGGAGACGGGAGCCGACGTGCTAAAATCTCCCTGGAAACTGTCCGGTCCCGGCACTTTTGAGCGAGGTCTCATTAATACGGGCCGGCTCATCCAGCCCGGCGACCTGTTCTATGTGGCCCTCTGCGGCATCACCTTCCTGGGCTACAAGAGCTGTTTCTATCGTACCTTTGTGGTGGACCGCAAGCCTACAGACAAGGAGAAAGACTGGTATAAGCGGGTCCTGGAACGAGTAGACGCGGTGATCGACGCCATAAAACCCGGGAACACCACTGCCGATGCCGCCAAACATCTTGTCCCGGCCAGTTCCTGGGGATACAAACATGAGGCTGAAGTCCTGACCGTGGAAATCGGTCACGGATTGGCGCTGGGTTCGGGATACGACCCGCCGATTATTAACCGGCAATGGTCCCTGAAGCATCCTCAGCCCTTTGAGGCGGGGATGGTGATGGCGGTTGAATGCCTGGAGGGCGAGCACCGGGTGGGCGGTGTACGGTTGGAAAACATGATTGTGATTACCGAAAAGGGGGCCGAGATCATGGATCATATGAGGCGAGACGAGATCCTGGTAGCCCCGCGGTGAAATTATTCACAGAGTCAAGGTTTATTGTGGATATCGTCATTCCGGTGGGAACCGGAATGACGATATCGGATTGATTCCCGGGAGCTTCGTCACGCCTCCCGCAATCGCTTAAGATATTTCCTGATGCGTTTTGCATTGGCGCCGATATCGCTTCTCCCGACGCGGGAAAGGGAGCGGACGTCAATTCGGCTTCCCTCTTTGGTTGCCGTTATCCGGACAACGATATCATCCTTGAACCCGAACCAGAAGGTGGTGTCGGTGGCTTCGATTATTCCTTGCTGCTCATGGGCAGCGATGATCTGCCAGCCCATGGCCTGGGCTGCGTCCAATGCTTTCTTGAAAGCTTCGGCGGACGGCAGGGCGAGTTCAAGGGGCACAATGTCCGGGTAAGCGGCCTGCTGTTGGGCGGCAATAGCAGGTCCACCGTACTCCGTAGTATTTATGGCCGATTTCCTTAAGGGCAGGATAGTCACGAAGCGGGGGGGATTCGATACGTCGGTGGTAATGTCGTGGATAGGCGGCACGCGCCCGGCCTGCTGCCGGTAGCACCAGGGGATGCCGAGAACGACGAGGGCGATGAGCAGGCTGATCAGGGATAAGATGAGACCGCGGTGACTATGGCTCAACCAGGCCAAAACGCCGCCAAGGAGGGCGATGACCGCCCCAACTGCTCCGCCATAGGTAGCCCATTTCAGGATGAAGAGACCGGTACGATAATCCCAGAAACCCCACCGGTTGCCCAGTGCGGCGCAGACCTCAGCTACTCCGGCAGCCACTGCCACGATGAAACCCATGACGACAACCGACAGGTAAGTTTTGCCCATCATTCCTCCTTTGTCTTCCACGGAGTGTTGCAGCGGCCCTCTGATATTCAGCCAACCGGACGGATACTACTACTTGGTTACTTTGGCATCCTCGATAATCACCGGGTAGGTATAGCCCGCCCCGAAATCGCGATCCAGGCGTACACGGCCCTGTACCAAGACCACATCGCCCACCGCGGCAGTGTCCGCTGTGGTCACCGTCAGGTCGAAGTCGTTCTTCTCCGGTGAGCCTGAGCCATCGCGCAGGTGGAGCCAGTTCTTCCCCAAGATGCCGGAATTGAACTTGACTACCTTGCCGCGCAGGGCAACGGGTTTGTCTTTCAGCGACGCTTTGGCGCTGAATATCTCGGCTACGGTCTTGCCTTCCGCGCCTTCGGCTTTCTTTACCTTGATGGCGCCTGTGTCCGCCGGAGCATTGGACGGCGCGGGATGGGGCAGGGCCTGATCGGTTCCCGCCTTATTGCCTGTGGCGCCCGCAGGTGGAGCGGCTGATGTCGCCGCCGGCTGTTGATTTCCCGAAGCCTTGGTGTCAGTGGAAGACTTGCCCTGGCAGCCGAAGAGGGTAATAATGACCAGCAAAATGGGGACTATTTTCATATAACTGTTCTCCTCAGTAAGTTAAGAAATATTTTCTGCGTTTTTCGTCAGAATGTGAATTTCGTGAACACACTTTCCCCTTTATCGGGATAAAGTTGGCAAACTGTTCCGGATCAATAGTTAGGATGAAGTCCTCTATACAGCCGTTCTCCGTAGCGGGCTCAAAAACCATAGAATTGATCGGGACTTGCTCTTGCAAAAGGAATATAGGTGAAAGAGGGGTGCCTGTCAAGCAAATAGGCCGGCTGTGCTTTCCTTGACACATGACGATTTTGTTCTTAACTTGAAGCAGTTACAATATTGAAGCGTAGCATAAGCAGTCTTTACACAGGTGTGAAATCATTGAACTATGAAAAAAATTCCCCTTGCCTTGTCCTTTCATAAAGTTTCTTCTTTGCTGACTTCCCCATTTTGCCACACTCCTCTTTTTCCAGCCATAACATTGCTTTTATCAGGCCTGTTGTTTCTGCTCGGCTGCTCCGGGGGGGAGAAGGGAAAGGAAATGACCAGGCCAGCCGTACCTGTAACCGCAGCTGCCGCCGTGGAAAAAAATGTACCGGAAACGCTGAAGGCAATCGGGACCGTGGAGGCCTATAATACGGTGTCTGTAAGGGCGCGCATGGGTGGGGCATTGGTAAGAGTGGCTTTTGCGGAAGGGCAGCAGGTAAGGCAGGGAGACCTGCTCTTTGTTATCGACCCGCGCCCTTATCAGGCCGCTCTGGACGCCGCCCTGGCTGCTTTGTCCCGGGACAAAGCCCAGTTGGAGAACGCGGAAGCGGATGTCAGCCGTTATACAGTGCTGATGAAAGAGGAATACGTGACGAAGCGGCAATACGACCAGGTCATGACCAATGCCGAGGCCCTGAGGAATACTGTCCGGTCCGGCGAGGCGGCGGTGGAAACCGCCCGTCTTAACCTCCGGTACTGCAACATTCTGGCTCCGATTTCCGGCCGCACCGGGAACCTTCAGGTGCACCAGGGGGATCAGATCAAAGCGGATGACATAACAATGGTGGTCATCAACCGGATCTCACCTGTTCTGGTCAGCTTTTCGCTCCCGGAACAGCATCTGCCGATAATCCTGAAGTATCATGCTGCGGGCAACCTCCCGGTGGAAGTAAACTTTCCCAATGGTACGGCTAAGCCGGTTAGAGGCAAGCTTACCTTTATCAACAACACCGTGGACCTGAATACAGGAACCGTCCTCCTCAAGGCAACTTTTTCCAATTCCGACAGTCACTTGTGGCCGGGACAGTTCGTGAACGTTACCCTCATGCTGACTACACGGCCCGCTGCCGTCGTGATTCCTTCGTCGGCCGTTCAAACCGGGCAGCAAGGGCTTTTCGTTTTTGTTATCAAGCCTGACCTGACGGTTGAGTACCGGTCCGTCACGCCGGGACCGGAAAATGACGGAGAACGGATCATCGAAAAGGGGCTCGCGGTGGGGGAACGGGTGGTCGTGGAGGGCCAGTTGCGTCTGGTGCCGGGAGCAAAAGTGGAAATAAGGCCCGGCGTAGAACTTGGGGAGAAATAACCCCGTGAATATAGCGGAAATTTTCATACGCCGCCCGGTCATGACCACCCTGGTGATGACTGCGATCATGTTGTTTGGCATCATCGGCTACCGGCTGCTGCCGGTGAACAGCCTTCCGAATGTGGATTTTCCCACGATTCAGGTTTCGGCCAATCTTCCCGGTGCCAGTCCTGAGACTATGGCCGCCGCCGTCGCCACAACGCTGGAGAAGCAATTTACCACTATCGCCGGCCTCAGTTCCATGACCTCCACCAGTTCCCTGGGGGCGACCAACATAACTCTGCAGTTCAGCCTGGACCGGAATCTCGACGCGGCGGCGCTGGACGTGCAAACTGCAATCTCCGCCGCCCAGCGGCAACTGCCGCCGGAGATGCCCAGCCCCCCCTCTTTCCGCAAGGTGAATCCGGCAGAGCAGGCCATCATCCTCATGGTGCTGACCTCCCCCACATTGCCTCTGTACAGTCTGAACGAATACGGTGAAACTGTGGTGGCGCAGCGCATTTCCATGGTGAACGGCGTGGCCCAGGTCCAGGTATTCGGGGCCCAGAAATACGCAGTGCGGATTCAGCTGGACCCCAATGCACTTGCGGCGCGGGGTATCGGCATCGACGAAGCGGCAAACGCAGTGAGTCAGCAAAACGTCAATCTACCCACAGGCGCGTTATATGGGTTTCGCCAGTCTTATACCATAGAGTCCCGGGGGCAGATTACCTCCGCCGCCCTTTACGGTCCCCTCATCGTCGCCTATCGCAACGGCCAGCCGGTGCGCCTGCAGGAACTGGGGATGGTTCTTGACAGTGTGGAGAACGACAAGGTCGCCGCCTGGTTCGTGGACCGGCGGGCTATCATCCTGGCGGTCCAGCGGCAACCGGGAACGAACTCCGTGGAAGTAGCGGATAAAATTAAGGAACTTCTGCCGGGCTTCCGGTCGCAGCTTCCGGCCTCCGTTTCTCTTGAGGTTCTTTGGGACCGGTCGGAATCCATCCGCGCCTCCGTAAACGATGTCAAATTCACTCTGCTGCTGACCCTGTGTCTGGTCGTACTGGTCATTTTCCTGTTTTTACGCAACTTGTCCGCCACTGTCATCCCCAGCCTGTCTCTCCCTTTGTCCATCGTCGGCACCTTTGCCATAATGTACCTTCTGGGGTACAGCATTAACAATCTGACCCTTATGGCCCTGACACTTTCCGTGGGATTTGTCGTGGATGACGCCATTGTCATGCTGGAAAACATCGTCCGTCACATGGAAAAAGGCGAAGGAGTGCGCGAGGCCGCCCTGAAAGGGTCAAGAGAAATTAGCTTCACCATCCTTTCCATGACCTTTTCCCTGGCGGCGGTCTTTATTCCCGTGCTCTTTATGGGCGGCATTATGGGAAGGCTTTTTCGTGAGTTTTCCGTTACCATCGGGGTGGCGATTCTTATCTCCGGCTTCATTTCTCTTTCCCTGACGCCGATGCTGGCCAGCCGCTTTTTGAAGCCGCCGCGGCAAGAGCACCACGGGCGCATCTATCTTCTCTCGGAGCGGGTCTTCACAGCCATGCTCGCCTTTTATGAAACGGGGTTGCGCTGGTCCCTGGAGCACAGGCGGAGCGTCTTGATCTTTTCGTGCCTCGTTTTGGCGGCGGCAGTTTATCTTTTCGCGCAGATACCCAAAGGATTCCTTCCCAGCGAAGATACGGGACAGGTCTTTGCCTTTACGGAAGCCGTGGAAGGTGCAGCCTTCGACTATATGAAAGGTCGTCAACAGGCCGTGGCGGCAATTGTGAAGGCAGATCCCGACGTCGATGCCTTTATGTCCAACGCCGGTGCTATAGGAACCAGAGGCAGCAATACGGGGACGCTGTTCATCCGGCTGAAACCGCGCCCGGAAAGAAAGCTGACCGTGGATCAGGTCATCGCCCGGCTCGGCAACAAGGCGGCAGAGGTAGTGGGCATGAAGGTATTTTTCCAGAATCCGCCGCCGATCAACATCGGTGGAAGACTGGGCAAGAGTCTTTACCAATATACCCTGTATTCAGCCGATATCGAAGAACTTTACCGCCATGCCCAGGCATTGGAGCAGCGGATGCGAACCCTTCCGGGCCTCATTGACGTGTCGAGCGATCTGCAGATCAGAAACCCCCAGGTTAACCTGACGATGGACCGGGACAAGGCGGCTGCTTTGGGGATTACGCCCCAGCAGATTGAAACGGCTTTGTTTACGGCCTATGGCACCCGCCAGATATCCACCATCTATACGGCGAATAATCAGTACCGGTTAATAATGGAACTGGCGCCGGAATACCAGCGCGATCCCCGCGCCCTTTCCCTGCTTTACATCCGTTCGGCCAACGGACGACTGGTGCCCCTGCATTCCGTTGTTCATCTCGATGATGGCTATGGTCCCCTGTCGGTAAACCACTCGGGACAGTTGCCCTCCGTCACCATATTTTTCAACCTGGCACCGGGCACTTCTCTGGGTGATGCCGTTTCCGGGGTGAGAAAGCTTGCCTTCGAGACGCTTCCGGACAACATCAGTACGAGCTTTCAGGGTACGGCCCAGGCCTTTGAGGAATCTCTCAAGGGTTTGGGGCTGCTGCTTCTGGCAGCTATCCTGGTCATCTACCTGGTGCTGGGGATTCTCTATGAGAGTTTCATCCACCCCCTGACCATTCTTTCGGCACTGCCTTTTGCCGGATTCGGCGCGCTGGTGACTTTGCTCCTCTTTGGCATCGAGCTGGACATTTACGGCTTTGTGGGAGTGATCATGCTTGTGGGCCTGGTAAAGAAAAATGGGATCATGATGATCGACTTTGCCCTGGAAGCGCAGCGGAAAGAGGGTAAGACGCCGCAGGAGGCCATCTATGAGGCCTGTCTGATACGGTTCCGGCCGATCATGATGACGACAATGGCCGCGCTGATGGGCACGCTTCCCATTGCCCTGGGTTTCGGCGCCGGGGCGGAAGCGAGACGTCCTTTGGGGCTGGCCGTGTTAGGCGGCCTGGTCTTTTCGCAATTTCTTACCCTGTACGTCACACCGGTGTTTTATGTCTACATGGACCGTTTGCGGGGTTCCGTCGGCAGACGTTTTTCCCGGCAAGCATCAAAGGGCGGTGGGTGAAAAAAGAATGGGCAAATTGTCTTGACATTCGGGAAAACCTTCCACTATACTTCTCGCCATTCGGCTGAAATTCTTACCCCCGGCAAGCGGGATAAGTGTGTAAACGAAATTATTTTTCTGCCAAAACGTAGAAGACAATTCTAACTTGCTGCAAAGTCTTAAAATCTTAAGCGGGGAGAAAATTGATGTTTAAGCGTATCGACCATCTGGCGCTTCATGTTCCCGAAGTGGCCGCCGCCGTCCGTTTCTATGCCGAGAACTTCGGATTTGTAAAAACATTTGAAGCCCCGGTAGCCGGGGGGCATACTATCGCCTTCATCGAGTTGGGTGGCACCTTGATCGAATTGACCGAGCGCGATGAGGCAGAGCCGATGTCCGGTTTCCATCTTTGTTTGCAGACGGACGATTTTGACGCTGCGATGTCCGGGCTTTGCGCACGAGGGCTGCCCATGGTGACGGAAGCGCGCCCGACTTCTCCGCGCGGTCCGCACGAGGCAGCTTGCCGCCGGGCAGTCTTCCGCGGTCCTTACGGCGAATTGATTGAGATCCGGGGCTGAGCTACCCACCGGTCATCATTTGCGGGTAAAACCGGAAAAACCAGATCTTCCCCTTTTTGTCATTCCCGCCCTTAGGGAGTGAACCCCGGCGGGAAGCCAGTAATTGGCAAGGGGCGAATGTGAGTTTTGCCCCTCCTCAGGCCATGGTGCATCCCCGTAATCTTATGGAAGAAGCTCAACTACAGAAGCTCAACCTCTATGAGCATTGGCTCATTGATGAAGCTGTCCCTGTCATCCGCGATTTTAGTGTTCCAGATGTGCGGCAGCTGGAGTTGGGGCCTTGGGAACGCAAGGGGGGCAAGGGGGCGGTCATCAACCTCCGGGGGCTGGAATTGGTGGTGGATGCCTATGTCTGTGAAATTCCCCCCGGTGGAAGCCTGAAGCCCCAGCGCCACCTTTACGAAGAAACGATCTTTATCCTCGATGGCTCTGGGGCTTCTACCGTTTGGAATGAAGGCGGTTCTAAGCGTTCCTTTGAATGGCGTGGCGGCAGTCTTTTTGCACCGCCGCTCAATACCTGGCACCAGCATTTCAACGGCTCCGGACAGCAGCCGGTCCGCTATCTGGCCGTCACTCAGGCGCCCCTGTTCATTAATCTCTGTAACGACCTTGATTTTATATTCCGCAACCCTTTTGTTTTTAAAAGCAGATTCACCGGCAAGGATGAATTTTTCAGCGCCAAGGGGAAACTCTACGCCGGGCGGGTCTGGGAGAGCAATTTTATTCCCGATGTCCTGTCTTTCCAGCTGATGGAGTGGAAGGAAAGAGGGGCGCGGAGTTCGAACATCCGGTTCGAGCTTTCCAATAATATCATGTCGGCCCATGTTTCGGAATTTCCTGTGGGCACCTATAAAAAAGCCCACTATGGCCATGGCGACGCCCAACTGCTGATCTTAAGCGGTACCGGCTATACCCTTATCTGGCCGAAGGATGGCGGTGAAAGGGTGAGAATCGACTGGCGGGCCGGTACATTTTTTGCGCCGCCTGATCTCTGGTTTCACCAGCACTTTAATACCGGCGGGCAGCCGGCCAGGTATTTGGCGCTGCATGCCGGGGGGAGCAGGAAGTTTACGGGCGTCCGCCGGGAAGTAAAGGACAGCGGCGTAAGTGTCAAGAAGGGGGGAAGGCAGATAGAATATGAGGATGAAGATCCTGCCATCCGCCGGCTGTTCCGGGCGGAGTTGGCGCGGACCGGTGCTCCGTGGTTGATGGCGGAATTCTTTCCCGGCGAATAAGGCCTTGATGATTATACGCTGTTCCTGGACCCCGGTGCCTGCCCCGGACCCGATCCGGGGTCCACCGGGGTGGCCACTTTTTCGCAGTCGTCACTTTTTCAATTTGGTAAATTTCGAACCTTCAATGGTGGCGCCGGCCATTATACCCTTTTGACCAAAGACGAATCCCACGATGGGCTGCTTGATTTTCGACGTATCGATGGACCCTTCGACGCCAATGTCGAGCACCGCCACTGTTCCGTCGACGCCCGCCTGCCAGTTTTCACCGGTGCGGAATTTTGTCAGGCTATCGTTGTTCATGAAGATCAAAATGATGTCCTTCTGTTGTGCCCCTATCTGATAGCCGAAGGAGGCGGAAACGATGTTGTAATAACCGGCCGTTTTCCCGTCAATGCGCAGGGCGCCTTCGCCATATTCGCCGCCGATGATGAAGCCGGCCTGTATGACCCTGGGAATGACGAGAATGCCTTTGGCGGCGGCAAAGAATTCTTTGGCCCCCTTCACTTCTTTAACAAATCGTTCCAGTGCGGCATCGGCACTGACATCAATTTCCGCAGCCGTAGCGGCATAAGCGGCCGTGACCGGCAGCAGCCCGGATATCAACACTAAAGAGAGAATGAGAGTGATTCTTATGGCCCCTTGCTTCATGATCTCCTCCTTCTTTCCAAGAATATTCCCTTCGTTGGTAATAAAAGTATCCCAAGGGACGATAAAAATAAAGGTTAAAATTCAATAATTGATAGTAAGTGGATTGGTAGCGAATAACTACCTCTCGCTCTACCGGAGACGGCGAAATGGGCCTGCCGGACCTATGCGCGGCCGTTTTTTAGCCTGCTTTTCCCTTGACAGTGCATACGTCTTTCCCTATACTTCCGCCCATAAATATTATCACCTTTAGCTTACAGATACGTAAGGGGCATGGTTATGATTATCGATACCCATTTTCACGCCTTTCCGGCCAAATTTCTCGAGCTGGTTCCGGAGGCCTCCAAGGGCGATCCCCGGGGTGTCGGCTTTCATCCCTTCAGCTATGAGGAATATATCGGCCACCTGGATAAGTATGGTATCGATATCGGCGTGCTTTCCAATCCGTCCGGCGGAATCGAAGTGGGATTCGACCGGCAGCGTGCCTTAATGCTGGCCGTGCTTTGCAACGACGCCTATGCCGATTATTGCAGCCGCTACCCCGACCGCCTGAAGTGGTTTGCCCGCATCCCCCTGGTGCACATGGATGACGCCCTGGGAGAGTTGCATCGCTGCATAGAGGAACTGGGCGCCCACGGCGTAATTTTGCCTACCAACGTAGGACGTGAAAAGTCTCTGGACGATCCCGAATACCGGCCCTTTTGGGCCGAAGCGGTGCGCTACGACGTGCCGGTTTTCCTGCACCCCTGCAATGCCCTGTGCCACCCCCGCTGGCACAAATATTCTCTGGTGCAAAAGTTGAACTGGCCCGCCGATTCCACCCTGGCTCTCACCCGCCTTGTTCTTGCGGGGACCTTCGATCGTCACCCGGAGCTGAAATTGATCGGTTCCCATTTGGGGGGTATGACCCTCATGTATCTCGACCGCATCAACTGGCAGGAGGGAAATCCGGAGTGCTTAGGAAAGCCGGAAGATTATTTCAAGAAGATTTATTACGATATCGCCGGCCCCGTGAGGGCCGCGGCCATAAAGTTCGTCTGCGAGACCGTGGGTGTCGACCAGGTCCTCTTTGGCGCCGACTATCCCCACGGGCGGGAAGGGAGAGACGATCAATTCTATCCCATGGCCTTTCAGGCTATGGAGGAGTTGGACCTTTCCCCGGCGGATAAAGAAAAGATCTTTTATAAAAATGCCTTGCGAATCTTCCGGTTTTAGTAAGTTAGAAATTATTGCCTGCGCTTTTCCGGCAAGAATAATTTCGTTAACGCATTAGTAAGTTAGAATTTGCTTTCTGCAATAAATAAAGTAAACTCTAAACTTACTTATCCCGTTTATCGGTGTTAATGACGAGGAGCGATTTTCCTTCCCGGCGATGCATTTTTGTCTTGACAGGTAAAATCCTCTCCCCTATAGTCCCTTCTTCCCGAAAAAGGGGGGGTGAACAAAAAAATATTGGAGGGTGTATATGTTAAAAAAATTAGGTTGTCCGCTGTTAGCCGTTCTGTTTCTTGTCGTGTCCTTTGTTACCTGTTTGCCTGAGACCCAGGCCGCTCCACAGCCGGCCAAGAAGGCGGCGGAAGCCGCGAAGCCAAAAGAGCAAGTTCAAGTGCAGCTGCTCTCCATGACCATGGGAGGCAGCGCCTATGTCTTGTCCTTTGCCCTGGCGGAGATTGTGAATAAGAATTCTTCCTGGCTACATTTGACCGCCGCCGAGACCAAGGGGTCGGTAGCGAACCTGGTGACCCTGGCTAATGAGCCGGCGCTCCGGAAAAATACCATCATTTTTACCCATGAAGAAAGCAACTCCTGGGCCCGGCAGGGCCGTCCGCCCTTCAAGGCCCCCTACACCGGGGCACGGGCCATCGCCTCGCTGGCCGAGACGACACTGGTCTTTGCCACCCTGGACAAAAACATAAAGACCAAGGCGGATGCCGACGGCAAGCGGATCATGACCATGCAGAAGGGAACTTCCACGGCGATTATCCACGAAATGCTCTTTCACGACATCTGGGGCATCAAGCCGAAGATGAGCTATGGTGATTTCAATGCCACGAAAGACGCCCTGACGGACGGCGTGATTGATATCGGGGTGCAGCCCATCAATGGCGTGCCGGGGGTCGGCTACACTCCCATTCCCGCCCTTAACGAATTGATGACCACTAAGAACGTCTTTTTCCTGAGTGTTCCCGCAGCCGATGTCACCGCCGTGGCGAAAAAGGGAGATTTCGACGTCTATCCCCATACCATACCGGCCCGCGCGATCGGCGATAAACAGCCGGCAGCCGTGAGCGGGTTTTCCCACAGCCTCTCCTGGTGGGCCGACGAATCCATGAGCCAGGATGTCATCTATGAAATTGCCAGGGTAATCTATGAGAACGCGGAGAAATTTCAAGAATACCATAGAGACGGCAAGATGATTACCAAGAAGACCCTGGGACGGATCGGCATCGCCGACAACCTTTTCCACCCCGGCGCCCAGAAGTTTTACAAGGAGAAGGGCATCAAGCTCGGAATTAATTAAGTGTCCCTCCGAGTTTCCGGATGGACCCTAAGTAAGATAAGTGCTGAAAGGATACATGTAAATGGCTGAGCCGCAAGAACTTTTCAAATCACCTTTAGACTACATTATCGCTATCGTCGGCCTGGCGATGGTGGCCTATCAGATGGTCAGCACGCAGATGACCATCGTCTCGCCGGCGGAACATCAAAACATCCACCTGGCCTTCTCCCTGGCCCTGATCTTCCTTGTTTCAGCGCGGAGCACCCGCGGTTGGATGCGCATATCGGCCTACATCATGCTGGCCCTGTCCCTGATCGGCACGATATACGTGTTCTTCAATTTCCAGGAGTTGGAGAATATTTTTGATTATCCGAACACGCTCCAGTTGCTCATCGGGATCGCTATAATCCTGGTGGTGCTGGAATCCACCCGGCGACTTTACGGCCTGGTGCTGCCCATCCTGGCGCTGGTCTTTGTGGCCTACGCCTTCCTGGGGAACTTTTTGCCCGGTCCTTTCCATTCGGCCTATTTGAATCCGGCAACGATCATCTCCCGGCTTTCCATCGGCATCTCCGGGATTTACGGCATCACGTTGGGGATCTCCGCCAACTACATCTTCCTCTTCATCGTTTTCGGTTCGCTGCTGCAGGCATCGGGGGCTACCAATTTCTTCCATCAGATAGGAAAAGTCCTGGGGAGCCGGATCAAAGGCGGTCCGGCCCTTTCCGCCGTCTTCTGTTCCATGCTGATGGGCATGGTGACCGGCGGGCCGACGGCTAATGTGGCCATCGTCGGTCCTTTCACCATCCCCCTGATGAAACGCATCGGTTATAAACCCTATCAGGCGGCCGCCATCGAGGCGGCAGCCTCCACCGGCGGGTCCCTCATGCCCCCGGTGCTGGGTGCGGTTGCCTTCGTCATGGCCGGGTTCACCGGTATACCCTACGCCAGGATAGCACTGGTGGCCGTTATCCCGGCGCTGCTCTATTATTTCTCCATCGGCCTTTACGCGCAGTTTCAGGCCATGAAGCTCAATGTGCTCACGGTGGACGAAAAGCCGGACAAGCGGGAAATGCTCTTTTCCGGTCCCATCTTCTTCATTCCGCTCCTCTCCCTGACTGCCTTCCTGGTCATGGAAAAGACCCTTATGTTCGCCATCTTCTGGACCTGCGTCATTACGTTTATCGTGGGCAACATCAGGCCTTCCACCCGGCCGTCGCTTAAGCAATGGATGATTGCTTTTGTCGAGGGCGCCATCGGGGGCGCCCAGATTGCCGTGGTCTGCGCCCTCATCGGCTTGATCGTGCTGCCCACGACGATGACGGGAATCGGGATCAAGTTGCCCGCTGTCGTGGAAATGTGGAGCTTCGGAAGTCTGACGCTGGCCCTGATCATTACCATGTTCGTTTCCCTCATTCTGGGAACGGGCCTGCCGACGACGCCTACCTATGTGCTGGTGGCGATCATTACCGCGCCCATCCTGCAAAAAATGGGCTGCACTTTGTTACAGTCTCATTTCTTTGCCTTCTATTTTGCCTGCATGGCCTTCCTCACGCCCCCGGAAGCCATGGCGGCCCTGGTGGCCTCGAAACTGGCCGACGCACCCTTTATGCGAACCGGCTGGGAATCCTGCCTGGTGGGCCTGGGTGGGTTTCTGGTGCCTTTCCTGGGGATCTGGGCGCCCGTAATCATGCTGGAGCCGCAGAGTCTGTCGGGCGGCATCGTGGATCTGATCCTGGTAGTTACGCTCCTCATCGCCGTCCAGGCGGCGATTTGCGATTACTATTCC
>Ga0209514_10002411_pt1 | contig 28924 bp, 40 predicted proteins | sample Subgrocontami58m_FD_187452 | JGI IMG/M metagenome (GOLD analysis project Ga0209514, IMG submission 187452) | Subsurface groundwater microbial communities from S. Glens Falls, New York, USA - GMW37 contaminated, 5.8 m (SPAdes) (version 3) | ecosystem: Environmental > Aquatic > Deep subsurface >...
CGATGAGTTGACCCGGCTGCCCAATCGCCGATTGTTCCTGGACCGTCTCGGGCTTGCCCTCACCCAGGCGCGCCGCAAACGCCAGCTCCTCGCAGTCATGATGCTGGATCTGGATGGCTTCAAGATCGTGAACGACCGTCTGGGCCATGCCAAAGGCGACCTGCTGCTGCAGCGGGTGGGAGACCGGCTCAAAGCGTGTATCCGGTCAGGCGATACGGTGGCGCGCCTGGGCGGCGATGAGTTCACCATACTGCTGCCGGAACTGGCGCAGGCAGACGATGCAGCCAGGTCCGCGCACAAAATCCTTGACGCGTTTACGCATCCGTTTATGGTGGAAGATCAGGAATTGTCGATTGGCACAAGCGTAGGCATCAGTTTGTATCCCGCGGACGGGACGGACGCCGCCACACTGCTGAAGAACGCCGATTCGGCGATGTACCGCGCGAAAAAACAGGGCGGGAATACGTATCAACTCTGCACGCCGGCCATGAAGGTCAGGGCCAGCGAGCGGCTGACCCTCGAACGCAATCTGCGGCAGGCCCTGGATCAGCACGAATTCGTCGTCTATTACCAACCGCTGGTGGACCTGCGCAGCGGCAAGATCTTCGGCGCGGAAGCCGTGGTACGCTGGCAACATCCGGAGCAGGGACTGGTCTCGCCCGCAGGATTCATCGATGTGGCAATAGAAACCGGGTTGATCGTGCCCCTGGGCCTGTCGGTGCTGCGCACGGCCTGCACCCAGGTCAAGGCCTGGCACACGCGGGGGTACCCGCTGCGCGTCGCCGTCAATCTCGCGGCGCGCCAGGTCAGGCAGGAGGATTTTGTGACTCAGGTTACCAAGGTCATGAACGAAACCGGCCTGGCGCCGGAATGGCTGGACGTTGAAATCACCGAGCAGATGGCCATGCGCAATCTCGGCGTCAACAGCGCGGTGTTCGACACCCTCAGCAGCCTGATGGTCCAGGTCTCGATGGAAGATTTTGGGGCCGGGCATTCCCCGCTTAGCGAAGTGAAGCAGTACCCACCCAAAACACTGAAAATTGACCAGGCGTTTGTCAAGGGTATCGGCGCGAAGTCACGTGATGCCGACATCGTGAGGGCGGTGATCGATCTGGCCCACAGCATGGACATGAAGGTGATTGCCGAGGGGGTGGAAACCCGGGAGGAGCTGGACTTTTTGCGGGCCCACCAATGCGATTCCATGCAAGGCTATTTGTTCAGCCCGCCGGTGCCGCCCGAAGTCTTTGAGCAGTTCCTGGTGCAAGGCAAATGCCTTACGCCGGCAGCTTAACTCACCCGCAAGCGCCGATGGCCCCGCAGGCGGTGCAGAATTCGCAACCGTCTTTCCTGATCACCGCCGAGTTGCCGCATTCCTTGCAGAGCTGGCCGTGGATCAGCCGGTAGTTGTAGGCGTCGGCCTGGCGATCGTCCTCCGGTGTCTCGAGCACGCCCATCTCGCTGACCGGGAAACCGCGCTCATCCAGGATGCCCAGCATCGCAAACCGGTGAATGATGAGCCGCGCCACGTAAGCCACCGTGCTGAGGTAATTCTCCTGCCGCACTTCGCCGGGCACGCGCGCCATGAAATCCCCGAGCGGCTCGTCGTACGACAGCAGCTTGCGCAGTTTCATGCCGATCCACGCCGGATCGATCACGCGCATATCGAGCGACAGCAGCTTGCACAGGCCGTCGAGCGCCCGCGGATAAACGCCCGCCATCCACACCGAATACGGTCGGCGCTGGCCGTTGGGAAGCACGAGTTCCTTGAGCATCAGCACGAAGTCATCCTGCGCGCTCGGGTTGTAGACATCCGCGGTCCACGACATCGTGCCGTCGGTGCCGGTCTTCGGCTCTTTCTTCGCAAACAGCGCATCGAGCACCGGCGACTTGCCGCCCGGTTCCGCGAGCGCCCCGAGCTGGTCCACGCGGTAGCGCACGATGCGGGCGAACGCGGCGACAACGCTCGGCACGCGCAGCGGCTTGCCCTCGGGCGGCATCGGGCAATCGAATGCTTCGCCTCCCGTGCGCGAGAGCACGTCGAGTTTCATGCGCAGCCATTTGGCATCCTGAGCCCGCATGTCCATCGAAAGCGTTTTGGCGACCGCACCGATGCCACGTGGCTGTTCGTTGCCGTTGACCCAGACTTCGAACGGGTACGGCGCGCCACCGTTTTCCACGTGGCCGACGAAGATCGCGAAGCGGCCGAACGGCGACTCGACCATATAAGTCCACGCCGGGTTGCCGCCGGGTAACGTCGGCCGGCCAGGCCAGCGCAGGCTGCACAAGGCGGGCTCAGGTGCTGCTTCGAGCCGGATGCGCCTGTCGACATCCGAGGTATCGAGATCGTTGGGCTGGGCGGTCTCAGTGCCGGGAGTGACTGAAAGAACACTGCCCAGCACCACGTTCGGACGATACGTCGTAATGCCTTTCAATCCCGACTTCCATGCCTCGAGGTAGAGGTCCTCGAACTGATCGTAGGGATAGTTCTCCGGCACGTTCACCGTCTTGCTGATAGCGGAATCGACGAACGGCCCGATCACCGCCACCATGCGCATGTGGTCGAGCGCGGAGATTTCCAACGCGGTGACAAATGGCGGCGGAAGATGCGCGACGTCGCCGCCCAGATGCCGGTACAGCCGCCATGCGTGGTCCTCGACGTCGTAGGTCTTGTGCGTATCATCGGGCATGCGCTTCTTGCGCTGATAAATCCAGGAATACGGCGGCTCGATGCCGTTCGACGCATTGTCTGCAAATGCGAGCGAGATCGTGCCGGTGGGCGCGATCGAGAGCAGGTGGCTGTTGCGCAGTCCGTGCTTGGCGATTTCCTTTTTGAGCGCAGCGGGCAGGCGGGAGGCGAAGCGCGGCGATGCCAGATAGCGCCCGGCATCGAACAACGGAAAAGCGCCCTTCTCCCTGGCGATTGCAAGCGACGCGGCATACGATTCGTCGCGCATGGTTTCTGCGATCCCGGCGCCCATGCGGCGCGCCTCTTCGGTATCGTATTTCAGGCCGAGCATGATCAGCGTATCGCCCAGCCCGGTGAAGCCGAGCCCGACCCGGCGCTTGGCCTGCGCTTCGGCCTGCTGCTGAGGCAGCGGCCAGACGGTCACGTCGAGCACGTTGTCGAGCATGCGCACCGAAGGTCGCACTACGCGGCCGAACGCCTCGAAATCGAAACGCGCTATCGGTGTAAAAGGATCGACGACGAAGAGCGTCAAGTTGATGCTGCCAAGGCAGCAGCAGCCGTAAGGCGGCAGCGGCTGCTCACCGCAGGGATTACTGGCCTCGAGTTGCTCGCAGTAAGACAGATTGTCGTCATCGTTCATGCGGTCGATGAAAACCACGCCCGGCTCGGCGTGATCGTAGGTCGAGCGCATGATCTGCTGCCACACGTCGCGCGCCTTGACGGTGCGGTAAACCCACGCGCCGTCGGGACGCTGTCTGGGTGCTGCCACCATGTCGTTGCCTGGCGTCACCTTGTGCACGAGTTCCCAATCGCCGCCGGCTTCCACGGCGCGCATGAATGCGTCGGTCACTGCGACGCTCACGTTGAAGTTGCGCAGCTCACCGCGGTCCTTCGCGTGGATGAATTCCTCGACGTCGGGATGGTCGCAGCGCAGTATCCCCATCTGCGCGCCGCGCCGCGAACCGGCGGACTCCACGGTCTCGCAACTGCGGTCGAAGACCCGCATGTACGAAACCGGACCGCTCGCGCTGGAATGCGTGCCGCGGACAAAAGCGCCCTTGGGCCGGATCGACGAAAAATCATAGCCCACGCCGCCGCCGCGACGCATGGTTTCCGCGGCCTCCATCAGCGCGACGTAGATCCCCGGCTTGCCGTCGACGGTCTTCGAGACCGAATCGCCCACGGGTTGCACGAAGCAGTTGATCAGCGTGGCCTGAAGGTCGGTGCCCGCCGCGGAATTGACCCGTCCGCCCGGAATAAACCCGCCGGTGAGCGCCTCGTAGAATTCCTGTTCCCAGCGTGCGGGGTCTTTCTCGGCCGCGGCCAGCGCCCGCGCGACGCGGCGGCGCACATCCTCCACGGTCTGCTCGTCGCCTTTGGCATACTTCTCGAGCAGGACGTCGATGCTGACCTGTTGCGGTGGAATCGTGAATTTCGAGTCGTCCAGTTTCATTGCCTGCCCTTAGACCATACGCGGTATTATTCTAACGCTATATTACTGCGGTCGCGTGCTACATATATATTGCAAATAACATATGTCCGTGACAGTTTTCAGCGTCAATAGGGGAGAAACATCATGGCAAATCTGTGCTTCCTGACTGGCGGAGACGTTGCTCCCACCCGCAAGAATGGCGCGGGAATGCTGGGCGAGATTGCCTCCCGGTTTCAGCAAGCGGACGTATCCTTCCTGAACCTCGAACACGCGTTGTCCGAAAACGGCGAGTTGCTTCGCGGCAAAGCGTTTTTCCATCGCGGCATCCCGGCGCATGTCGATGGACTGGTGGAAGCGGGACTTGCGTGCGTCAACGTCGCCAATAATCACATTCTCGACTATGGCGAGCGCGCGATGTTTGACACGATCGAGCGGCTCGAGCAACACGCGATCGGCCATTTCGGCGCCGGACGCAACATTGACGAAGCCCGCAAGAGCCATGTTCTCGAAAAAAATGGCATCCGTTGCGGCTTCCTGGGCTACACCACGACGCTGCCCATAGGCTTCGCCGCCACGGCATCGTCAGCCGGCGTCAATCCCATCCAGGTCTACACCGCTTACCAGCCGAGGGCGAATCCCTTCGAGTACCCGGGCGTGACGCCGACGATCGTGACCCGCACCGATCCGGATCATCTGAACCGGCTGCGGGATGATGTCGCCGCACTTGCAAAGCAGGTCAATATCGTAATCGTTTACGTGCATTGGGGTTCAAGCATGTCGCCGCACGTACACGACTTCCAGCGCGAGATCGGCAAAGCCGCGATCGACGCGGGCGCGCATGCGGTATTCGGCGGTCACCAGCATGTCGTGTCGGCGATCGAGTTCCATAAAGGCTGTCCCATCGTGCATTGCAGCGGCAATCTGCTGTTCGACAAATGGGAGCCTTTCTTCTCTGATGAAACGCTGAAGACCTTCCTGTTCGGTGCAACAATTGAAGCCAGCGGTTTACGGGACTGTTATCTGCTCCCGGTAAAAAACGGCGTCGGCACGCCGCCCCGCCTGCTGTCCCGCCGCGACCCGCTGTGGCAGGAAATTTTCGATGATCTGCAGGCGCAATGCCGCGTCTTCGGGACCCAGTTGGTGGCGCGCGAGGACGCCGTTGAAGTACGCGCGGGTCCTTAATCCACCGCGAGATCGAGGATACCAGGCTTCGGCGTGAAACCCAGTCCCGGCGTCTCGGGCAACGTGACCGTCCCGTTCACGGGACCCGGGGCGCCGTCGAACAGCGACTCGACGCATTTCCACCCCTGCCAATGGAATTCGATGCGCCCGCCGTTCGGCACGCCGCCGTGCAGATGCATGTTCATGTGCGGGTAATTGCCGCCCATAGAAAGCGGAACGTTGAACGCCTGCGCCATGCCCGCGGCTTTGAGTCCCTGCGTATAGCCGCCGATGTCGCGCACGTTGGGCTGCGCGTAATCCAGCGCCTCGTGCATCAGGTATTCGCGAAAATGACTGAGGTCTGACGTCGCGGTGCTGCCCCCGGCCAGAGGAATGGTCGTCTGTTTGCGCAGATGCGCCATGAGGCGCACGTCTCCCTGCAGCACCGGGTCCTCGAACCATGTGAGGTTGCAGTGCTCGACGAGCTTGGCTAATCGAAAGGCCTGGTTGTAAGTCGCGCCCTTGTTCGCGTCCATCATGAGCTCGATTTTCGGGCCGACCGCATCGCGCAACGCCTGCACGCGCCGCGCATCCTCGAGTATGTCGGCGTCGGAGGGCTGACCGAGGATTTCGTCGTGCTCATGCGAACCGGCGGCGACGACCATCTTGAGGCTCGTCTGGCCCTGCGCAATCAACTGGCGCGCGACCTCGATCAGTTCGTCGGTGCTGTAACGCGGCAGGCCGAACGTGATGTACGCCGGCAGCCGGCTGTGCGCGCCGCCCAGCAACTTCCAGATCGGCTGGCCGAATGCTTTGCCCTTGATGTCCCACAGCGCGATATCAATGAGGCTCGCCGCGCAGTTCCAGGCGCCCATGAAATGCTTGCGCGCGGTCGCCCAGAAAAGTTTGTTGCGGACTTCTTCCGGCCGCAGCGCGTCCATGCCCGCAATGGCAGGAGCCGCTTCGCCATTGATGAATTCCCGGATACCGAATTTAAGCGGATAAGTCGAAAGTGCGTGACCTTTGAGGCCGTCGTCCGTCTCGATTTCGATGAAACTCGCGAGTGCATGCTGAGTCTCTTTCACCAGTGGAAAGGCAAATGGAATACGCAGCACCCACGAGGTGACTTTATGGATTTTCACCGAATCACTGCCGCTCGATTTTCGCCTTCTTCACGATATCCGCAAAGAGATCGACGTCGGCACGAAACTTCTTCGCCCATACGTCGGGGGGATCCCCCTGGGGCTCGTAGCCGTTATCCACAAAGTGGCTGCGTACCTTGGGTTCCTGCAATGCCTTGTGGACGGCCATTTGCACTTTTTTCACGATCGCCGCCGGGGTTTTCGCCGGCGCGAACATGCCGTGCCAACCCGCGTCCGCGACATATCCGGGCACGCTTTCGCCGACGGTGGGCACGTCGGGCAGCGAACTCAGGCGCTTGGCGCCGGTAAATCCCAGCGCGCGCGCGCGTCCTTGCTTGACGAGCGGCACCCCGACGGAACCCGCCGGAAAATGCACCTGCACTTCGCCGCCCAACAATGCAGTCATCGCCGGGCCGCCGCCCTTGTAGGGCACATGCAGCATGTCAATACCCGCCTTCAACGTAAAGAGCGCGCCCGCCAGGTGCTGGCCATTGCCTATGCCGGCGGTGCTGTAGCTGATCGGGCGTTTCTTCGCGAGCGCGATCAGTTCCGGCACCGTCTTCGCGGGAACGTCATTGTTGATCACCATCAGGTAGCCCAGGCCCAGCGCAACGTTGGTGATTGGCGCAAAATCCTTCTTGATATCGAAGGGCATCTTTTTGAGGATGCTCGGGTTGACGGCAAAAGCGAACGAGGTATTGAGCAGGGTATACCCGTCGGGTACCGCATTCGCGACGACATCGGCGCCGATGAGGCCGTTTGCCCCGCCCCGGTTGTCGATCACGATGTTCTGTCCCAGTTCGAGCTCAACCTGCCTGAACAGGACTCTTGAAAAGACATCGACGTTGCCGCCGGGCGGGAAGGGTACGATCAGGCGTATGGGACGGGTCGGGTACGCCTGCCCGAAAACGTTACCTGCCATCACGAATGCCAACAATCCAAACGAAATGATCAAGCGAAGCATGGCTAATCCTCCTTTATTGGAATAATGAATCCGGCTCTCGCGGGCCGGTCTCAGCTTACGAGGCCGATTTCACGCATGTAATGCAGCACGCCTTGATGTATCAGGTCCCGGCGCGGCGCGGCCGCAAGCGTGTTGCTCAATGTCGATTCCCGCGCCTGGGCGAGGCGCTTTCCGAGCGCATCTTCTCCCCGATGCAGCGCCCGCGCCAGGCGGTATGCTACATCCTCGTCAAGCGAAGCCCGCGCCAATACGAAAGGCCACGATCCTACCGATGCGATCGGCACGCCCTGTCCCGGGTAGCTTCCCGCAGGCAGCGCGGTCGCCTTGAGGAACGAGTGTTTCGCCATGATGCGCCTGATCTCGCCAGCATCCGGTGCAACGAAACGTGCCCCGCCCGGGTTTTTCGCGATCGCCACAAAAGGCGGCCATCCGACGCCGCCGCCCCACATCGCCGCGGCGCGTCCATCGAGCACCATGGGCGGACCATCCCCGGCTTTGTCGAGAAACACCGCCTTGAAATCCCGTTCCAGGTCGAGCCCGAGACCGTCCATGACATAGCGGGCAAGCACGATGAAACCCGAACTGCCGGCGCCCCAGACTACCGTTTTTCCCTTGAGATCCGCAATGCTCCGGTACGGACTTTCGGCGCGCACCATGAACATGCCGGACTGGGAATACGTCGCGTTGATGATGCGGAGGTTAACGGCTCGCGGCTGGCCAATGCCGTTGATCGCCTCATAGGTGACTTCGCCGGTGGCAAGCCCGAGATCGAGCTTGTTGGCTTCGAGCAACGGCACGTTTTCGGTACTGCCCTTGGTATTGCGCGCCTCAATGGCGAGCGTCGGGTCATACTCGTGGATCGTTTCAATATAGGGTGCGCCGTAGGCCGGGAAGCCACCGCCGGGGGTGGCTGTCCCGAGAACGATAACGGTCTTGTCCGCCATTGGTTTTCTCCTCACCCCTATATTACCGCAGCGCGGCGGAATTTTCCCTGAGGTACACCGGCAGATCGGTAGTCGGCGGCCGGGCGGGAACCTGGAAAAACAGATCGGCAACGAAGCCGCGGTGATAGCCCGTGTGGGTAACCACATGCAGCAGGATTTCACCGCGCGTCATCACGCCGGCATTGCCGCCGATGAGCGTGAAATTCACTTTCTCGTCCAGCGCGGCGTCCGACAAGCCGTCGCTCCAGTCGATGTACCACTTGTCGACCCCTTGTTGCAAGCGCCACAGTTCATCCAGCGGCGGATGATCCTTGGTATTGCGCGCCGTGTAGCCGTGCTCGCGTCCCTCGAGATGCGCCTGCCAGATCAGGTCGATCACGTAGTTGTGATTGAGCGTGTGGACCATGTTCTTGAACAGGCTTTTCCGCTCTCTGGTTGCTTCGCCCTCGGGGAGCGCCGCGACGGCATCGAAGATCAGCTGGTTCGACCACGCGTTGTAGCGGGTCAGCATGCACGCGGTTTGGGTGGTTATCATGGCATTGGCCTCGTCGAAATCAGTCGGTACGCGATTATGACATCTGCGCGACAAATCGGTGGAACTCCCGCGTTGCCGTTAGCGGGCTGTCGAAAAATGATTCGTGAGTTTTCTTTTTCCCGCGAGGGCCTTATCATGGTTTCCCATCAGGAGGAACCATGAAAACCCGTTTAACAGGTGTTGCGCTTGCAGCCGCGTGCTTGCTGGATACTGCCGGCGCCTGGGCTGCTTATCCCGAGAAACCCATCCGCATCATCGTGCCCTATGCGCCCGGCGGAAATATCGACGTCAACGCGCGGATCGTCGCGCCCGGACTGAGCGAGCGCCTCGGCCAGCCGGTAGTCGTCGAGAACCGCGGCGGCGCGGGAAGCCGGATCGGCACCGAGATGGCGGCAAAGGCTGCACCGGACGGCTACACGCTGCTGCTCGGCTCGAGCGGTTCGCTCACCATCAATCCGGTCTTCTCTCCGAATGCTACGATCGATCCGCTGCGCGACTTTTCCTACACGTCTCTGGTGTCCGACGTGCCGATGGCATTGAGCGTTCACCCGTCGGTGCCCGCCCGCAGCGTGAAGGAGTTCATCGCGCTTGCCAAAGCGCGTCCCGAACGCCTCACCATGGCCTCGGCCGGCGTGGGAAGCAACACCCATTTCACGGGCGAGTTGTTTCAGCTCGAGACCGCCACCAGGCTCGTGCATGTGCCTTACAAGGGTACGGGCCCGGCCCTGATCGATCTCATGGGCGGGCAGGTCGACCTCATATTCGATCAACTTTCCACCTCGATATCGCTCATCAAGAGCGGAAAACTGCGGCCGCTCGGCGTCACCACGTTGAAGCGCTCGTTCCTGCTGCCCGCGGTGCCGACGATAGACGAGTCCGGCGTGCGCGGGTTCGAAGCCTCGAGCTACACCGGCATCATGCTGCCGTCGGCAACACCCAAAGACATCGTGATGAAAATCTATGGGGCGCTGACTGACTGGCTGGACCAGCCCGCCACCCGCGAGAGTTTCGCCAGGCTCGGCGCGGAAGTGATCAAGACCACTCCCGAAGCAGCGGCGCGCCGCATCAGGGATGACGTCGCCAAGTGGATCAAAGTGCGAGAGGCAACCGGCATCTCGCTCAAATAGTGGCAGCCGGTGATCCAAACACTGCGCGAGGTTCCGCCGCCATGACCCATTTTGCGGATTTGCTTGAAGCACCGGGAACCCGTCTTGAAGCCGACGCCGACCTCGAGGCAATCTACGAACTGTGTCTCGAACGCGGCTGGAGCGACGGCTTGCCGGTCATTCCGCCGACGACCGAGCGCGTGGAGCGGATGCTCGGCTACTGCGACCGGCCGTGGGACGAACCGGTTGCGGTGATTCCGCCGCGCTACGGGGCCGCTACGCCGTTGCGGCTCGCGGCAAACGCCGTGATGGCGGGCTGCCAGCCGCAGTACTTTCCGTTGGTAATGCTCGCGATCGAAGCGATGGCAGAGGAACCGTTCAATCTCTACGGGATCCAGGCGACCACGCATCCGTGCGCGCCGCTCATCATCGTCAACGGGCCGGTGGCGCAGGAACTCGCCATCAATTCAGGTCACAGCGCATTCGGCGCGGGCTGCCGCAGCAACGCGACCATCGGGCGCGCCGTGCGGCTGGCACTGGTCAATATCGGCGGGGCCATTCCCGGGCTCGGCGATATGGCCACCGTCGGTTCTCCGGCGAAGTACACCTTCTGTGCCGCGGAAAACGCGGCGGCAAGCCCGTGGGAGCCGCTGCACGTGGAGATGGGGTATCCCGCGGCTGCAAGCACGGTCACCGTGGTGGCCGCCGAAGGGCCGCACAACATCAACGACCACGAGAGCATTTCGGGCAAGGGAATACTCACCACGATCGCCGGCAGCATCGCCGGCACTGGCAGCAACGATGTCTACCACGAAGGCACCCCGGTGCTCGCTTTCGGCCCGGAACACGCGGCGACGGTGGCGTCCGACGGCTACTCCAAGGCCGACGTCAAGCGTTACCTGTTCGAGCATGCGCGCCTGCCGCTCAGCAGATTTTCCGGGGAAAACGTGGCACGGCGCTTTCGCGCCAAGCTCGGCGGGCAGTACGCGAACGCGAGCCTGGACACCCTGGTGCCGATGCTGCAGGTGGCGGCAGATCTCATCGTCGTCGTGGTCGGCGGCGCAGGCAAGCACTCCGCATACATGCCCACCTTCGGCACGACCCGCGCAGTCACCCGGCCGCTCAAGCATCGCGACGGCCGCTACGTGCACTCGATCGAGGAACTGCGGAGGGGGTAACCGCGCTCTAATCCACCGTTGCGCCGATGTCCTTCACCACCTTGCCGTACTTGGCGTATTCCGAGCGGATCAACGCGGCCAATTCAGCGGGTGTCGTGATGAACGGCTCCAACGCACCCGCATTGCTGAACTTCTCTTTTATGTCGGGTTGGGCGAGCAGCTTGTTCACCTCGGTGCGCAATCGCATCAAAATGGGATCGGGCAATCCGGCTGGCGCGCAAAGCGCGAGCCAGATGCTGTTGCTAAAGCCCGGGTAGATTTCGCCGATCGTGGGCAGATCGGGAAAAACCGCCGAGCGTGCCATGCTCGCCACGGCAAGCGCACGCAGCCGGCCGGCCTTGATCTGCGGCGCGCTGGAAGAGCCGGCAAATACCGCCGCAACTTCGCCAGCAACCGTAGCCATGGCGGCGGGCGTGCCGCCCTTGTAGGGCACATGCACGAGGTTGATACCGGCGCGCGATTTCAGCATCTCCATCGTGAGATGGTGCTGGCTGCCATTGCCGCCGGAGGCGTAATTCAGCGGCGGGTTGGCATTGCGCGCAAACGCGATGAACTCCGTGAAATTTTTCACCGGCAACGCGGGATTGATCGCCAGCACGAATTCGTTCGTTACCAGCGTTGCGATGACGGTGAGATCCTTGAGTGGGTCGAACGGCAACTTCGCATAAAGATGCGGGTTGATCACGAGCTGGGCTTCGGCGCACAGCATCAGCGTGTGACCATCCGGCGCCGCCTTTGCAGTAGCCTCGGCCGCGATATTGCCGTTGGAGCCGGGGCGGTTTTCCACCACCACCGGCTGCCCCAGCGCTTCGGAGAGTTTCTGCCCCACTACGCGTGCCACGATATCGGGCGCGCCGCCGGGCGGTATGGTCACCAACAGCTTGATGGGCCGCGCCGGATATTGTTGTGCCTGCGCGGCGGTGACGCACAGCAGGGCAAGCGTAGCGGCGGCCATTCGCATCAGAATCATCTTCAAGCTTCCTCCAAAAGACAGGAAATCCAGAGTCCCGACTAAGAGCCCGTAGACGGGTGAACATTCATTTTCTCAGACGCGCCTGACCCGTCCAGTCTCAGCCTCCGATAGGCCTCTGCGCGGCAACGGCGGCGTAATACTCCCACGCCCGGCCAGCAGCCGCGGCGCCGGGACCGGTCTGATCGCGGATCAGCTCGGCCTCCCCGCGGGTGAACGTGCGGATTTTTCCGGCGTTCCCGCCAGCCGCGGCCAGCATGCGCAACTGCAGATCGGCGCTTTCTTCGAGGAAGCAAGCTGCCACCGTCGCAGCTCGCACATTGGCGAACGCGGTGGTAATGCCGTGGCCGCGCATCATGACGGCGACGCCATTGCCCAGGCGCTGCGCGACCAGGTCTCCCAACTCGCGCGAGCGGATCAGTCCGATGCGCTCGTATTCGGGTACGCCGTCCACGAATCCGCCGCCCATGTTGTGAACGACGCGGTGAGGCTCGCCGATCTGCGTCAGTGCGACGCAGGCGAGCGGATGCGCGTGGACGATGCCGTTAACCTCAGGGCGCGCGGCGTAGATCCGCGCGTGTATCCAGAACTCACTGTTCGGCGTGCCGTTGCCCGAAAGGACTTTGCCGTCTGTGTCGATAACCAGCAGATCATTCTCGTCGGCAAGGCCCGGGCTGCGGCGAGTGGAAATATAGAACGTGTTCGTCCCCGCAATCCGCGCGCTGGCGTGGCCGAACGCGGTCACCAGTCCGAAACGCTCGAGAATGCGGTTGGCCAGCGCGACATCATGCCGCAATTCCTTTGCTGTGTCCGCCATGCATCCTCTGTTCCGGTCTTGAGCGGGGTCACCGGTCAATTAACGACCAATCTATTCCAACCACCGGAGCGCGGCAAGCTCTTTCCCGCGCCCTGTGATTCTGCGACGTAACGCGCAAGCATTTCGTGACATTCATGGTTCTCCCCCTTTGATGCGACGCCTGGCCGCGCCGGTGATATGCCCGAATCACCAGTTTGCGCTCAGCCGGTCTCGACCGCCACGGGCCGTCCGATCCGCAAGCCGAGCTTGACGGCCGCGCTGCACGCGTTCCCGGCGATCTCGACCAGGCCGAGGCTGTTCGAGTACCAGAACAGCTCGCCCGCCGGCACGGCGGAAAACACGCGCGCATGACCCAGCGATCGGCCAGCGACCACGATGCGCGCATCGTGCGGCAGGTCACGCGCTCGCAGCCCGCTGAACGCGTTACCGTAGTGGTCGATGTAAATGATTGCGCCGAGGTCGTTGCCACCGAAATCAACGCTCAGACCAGCGAGGGATTCCGTCTTATCCGCTGGAAATTCGCCGCGCGCGATTGCAGCGGCGACCGGCGCAAACAGGTCGCGGCCGTGAAACGATTCCGCAAGCAGCTCCGGCCGCCACGTAATGCGCCAGCAAGTGCGCGCCTTGGCGCGGGCAGCGAGCACCGAGAGCAACCCGTTGTCGGGACCGACGTACCAGTTGTTGTCCGCGGCCAGCGCGACCGCATCGCGCGCGCCGCCGACGCCGGGATCGACCACCGCCAGCGTCGCGCTGCCTTGCGGTAGTTGCATCGAAATTGCGGCGAGCAGATGCGCGCTTGCCTGCACGTCGAACGCCGGCGCCTCGTGCAGCAGGTCGATCACCGCCAGGTTCGGTGCGTGCTGCTGCAGCACCGCCTTGACCTGACCGGCATACAGGTCCGCGGCGCCGAAATCCGTGAACAGAAATATGCTCATCGCCACTTACGTTGCAGCGAAATGCGCTGCAGGTTCCGGGTCGGCGACGTTGACGACGTGGCTGCGGAAGATTTCCGGCAGCCGTTGCAGCACCGCGTCCGCGCCGTGCATGTCGCTCGCCCGGATCGCGGTTGCGATGAGTTCTTCGCGCAGCAACGCCATTGCCGGAACCGCGACCGCGGCGTAACTCAGGTGCCACGGCTCGGGGTAGACACCGCCGCGATACCCGCGATACGGCCGGAAAAATCCGCAGCGCGCGGCGTTCTCGTCCAGCCACAGGTGCATCCGGTGGAACACGCCGCCCGGCTCGGCCTCGTCGGGCAGCAGGCGCACGCGATAGTCCGGCGGCAGCGCCGCGCGGTCGATGACATCGATGTCGCAACCCCAATGGTGGCGGCTGGCGCCGGGCAGCGCGCTCCACGCCAGAATCGCGTCGATCAACTCCGCGCCGAGCGCGGCGTAATCGCGAACGTTGCCGTGCGCGTCGTAGCACGGCCGCTCGCCGCGGTATTTGAGGTTCCAGATCCGGCACTGCGCCTCGAAGTCGCGAAAACCGCTGCAGATCTCAAGCCCGATGCCCTCGCGCGCAGCCGCCTCCCGCAGCGCCAGGAACGGCTCGACGACCTCCGGATGGAGCGCCGCGCCGAGATCGTCGCGCTGCACGACGTGCGTCCTGGCGCGGCCGGTCAGTTCAAGTTCGTTGAGCATGCGCGCATTCTAAAACGAAACAAAAAAGCCGGCACGAGGCCGGCTTCGAAACGCAACGTTTTGTTCTTATGCCGCTTTGGCAGGCGCTTCCTGTTTGACATCCTCGCCGGGCTCGGGGCGGTCCATGAGTTCCACCAGCGCCATCGGCGCATTGTCGCCCTTCCGAAAGCCGTATTTCAGGATGCGCAAATAGCCGCCGTTGCGCTTGGCGTAGCGCGGTCCGAGTTCGCCGAAGAGCTTGGTCACCATATCGCGGTCGCGCAGGCGGTCGAACGCAAGGCGGCGGTTGGCAAGCGACGGCGATTTGCCGAGCGTGAGGATCGGTTCCGCAACGCGCCGGAGCTCCTTCGCTTTGGGCAGCGTGGTCTTGATCACCTCGTGCCGCAGCAGCGACACGGTCATGTTGCGCAGCATCGCCAGGCGGTGGCTGCTGGTACGGTTGAGTTTTCTTAAGCCGAGACGGTGACGCATGGTCTATCCCTCAATGTGCGGTGTAGCGCAGGTTCAGATCATCTTCTCAAGACCGATCGGCGGCCAATTTTCCAGCCGCATCCCGAGCGTCAGACCGCGCGAGGCGAGCACTTCCTTGATCTCGTTGAGCGACTTGCGCCCGAGGTTGGGCGTCTTCAGCAATTCGGTCTCGGTGCGCTGGATCAAGTCCCCGATGTAGTAAATGTTTTCCGCCTTCAGGCAGTTCGCGGAGCGCACGGTGAGTTCGAGATCGTCGACCGGCCGCAGCAGGATCGGATCAATCTGCTGCGCTTTGGGCTGCTCGATCTGCACCGGTGTGCCCTTGAGATCGGCAAATACCACCAGCTGGTCGACCAGGATGCGCGCCGCATAGCGGATCGCTTCTTCCGGCTCGATCGCGCCGTTGGTTTCGATGTCGACGATCAGCTTGTCGAGGTCGGTGCGCTGTTCGACGCGCGCCGAATCGACCTGGTAGCTGACGCGGCGCACCGGGCTGTACGAGGCATCCAGCACAATGCTGCCGACCGCGCGGCTGGTGGCCACTTCGAGCTGCTCGCCGCGGCTGGTGCGAACCGCCGCCGGCACATAGCCGCGGCCATGCTCGACCTTGATCTGCATGTCGAGCTTGCCGCCCGCAGTCAGATGCGCGATCACGTGATCGGCATTGACGATTTCGACGTCGTGCATCGGCTCGATGTCGCCCGCGGTCACCACGCCTTCGCCCTGTTTCCTGAGCGTCAGCGTCGCTTCCTCGCGGTTGTGCATTTTCAGCACGATGCCCTTGAGATTCAGCAGGATGTCGACCACGTCCTCCTGCACGCCGTCGATCGTCGAATACTCGTGCAGGACGCCGCTCATCCGGACTTCGGTCGCGGCGTAGCCGGGCATCGACGACAGCAGCACGCGGCGCAGCGCGTTGCCGAGCGTGTGGCCGTAGCCGCGCTCGAACGGTTCCATCGTCACCTTGGCGTGGAACGGCGATATGTTCTGCACGTCGATAATGCGAGGCTTAAGAAAAGTGCTGCTTTGCATGGCTTAATCCTCTGGCAATTATTTCGAGTAAAGCTCGACCACCAGCGATTCATTGATGGTGGAAGGCAGATCGGAGCGTTGCGGCATGCTCTTGAATGTTCCCTTCAGCGCGGCGGTATCGACTTCGAGCCATTCCGGATAACCGCGGCCGGAGGTGGCCTCGAGGGACGCCTTGATGCGCAGATGTTCCTTGGCTTTGGCGACGACTTCCACCACATCGCCGGGACGCAGCTGATAGGACGGGATGTTGACGCGCTTGCCGTTCACCAGAATCGCATTGTGACGCACGATCTGGCGGGCTTCGGAGCGCGAGGCGCCAAAGCCCATCTTGAATGCGATGTTGTCGAGTCGCGACTCGAGCATTTGCAGCAGGGTTTCGCCCGTGATCCCTTTCTTCTGCTCCGCGCGGTGATAGGTATTGCGGAACTGGCGCTCGAGCAGGCCGTAGATGCGGCGCAGCTTCTGCTTTTCGCGCAGCTGCACGCCGTAACCCGAAAGGCGCGCGTTTTTCTGCCCGTGCTGGCCGGGCGGATAGTTGCGGCGTTCGATCGCGCACTTGTCGGTAAAGCACTTGTCGCCCTTGAGGAACAGCTTTTCGCCCTCGCGGCGGCACTGGCGGCATTTTGCGTCAAGATTTCTGGCCACGTCCGGTTCTCCTTAAATGCGGCGCCGCTTGGGCGCGCGGCATCCGTTGTGCGGCACCGGCGTGACCTCGGCGATGCTGGTGATCTTGAAACCGGCCGCGTTCAACGCGCGCATCGCGGATTCGCGGCCCGGTCCCGGACCCTTGATGCGAACCTCGAGATTCTTCACGCCGCACTCCTGCGCCTGCTTGCCCGCGCGCTCGGCCGCGATCTGCGCCGCGAACGGCGTGGACTTGCGCGAGCCTTTGAAACCAGCGGAGCCGGTGGTCGCCCATGACAGCGCGTTACCCTGGCGATCGGTGATGGTAATGATGGTGTTGTTGAAGGAAGCGTGGATGTGCGCGATGCCTTCCGCGACATTCTTCTTGACCTTCTTGCGTACCCGGGTATTTGCCTTTGCCATTGAGTGTGCTTTCCGCTATTAACTTGCTGACTAACCGGCCGTAACTGCCTTGATGATCTTGACCGCCGCCTTGCGCGGACCCTTGCGGGTGCGTGCGTTGGTGCGGGTGCGCTGGCCGCGCACCGGCAGCCCACGGCGGTGACGCAGCCCGCGCCAGGTGCCGAGATCCATCAGGCGCTTGATGTTCATCGAAACTTCACGCCGCAGGTCGCCCTCGATCGTGAACCTGGCAACCTGCTCGCGCAGCCTGTCCATTTCCGTGTCGGACAAATCCTTGATCTTCGACGTGTTCTTGATGCCGGCAGCCGTGCAGATCAGGCGCGCGCGGCTGCGGCCGATGCCGTAGACCGCAGTCAGCGCAATCTCTGCGTGCTGATGGTTCGCAATGTTTACCCCACCGATACGGGCCATATTTTTCTACCTTTTGCGCAAAAAACGCACCCTAAAACGCATGCCAAAAATCGAAAGCCGGAGATTATAACCTGTTAATTTGCATCGGCAAACACAAACAATTCGCGCGTCACCCCTGACGCTGCTTGTGGCGCAGGTTCTTGCAGATCACGCGCACCACGCCCTTGCGCCGGACGATCTTGCAGTTGCGGCAAACCTTTTTCACCGAGGCCCTTACTTTCATCACTGCTTCCTTTCACAATGCTCACATCACTTCGCCCGGAACACGATGCGTCCGCGCGTCAAATCGTAAGGCGTCAAGTCCACCGTCACCTTGTCACCCGGCAAAATGCGGATGTAATGCATGCGCATCTTGCCGGAAATATGGCCAAGCACCATGTGGCCGTTTTCCAGCTTGACCCGGAAGGTTGCGTTGGGCAGGGTCTCCACGATCTCACCCTGCATTTGTATCGTCTCTTCTTTGGCCATCTAACGTGTCGGAAATACGCCGCCGCCCTTGAAATTCGCCTTCTTGAGCAGGCTTTCATACTGGTGGCTCATGGCATAGGCCTGCACCTGGGCCATAAAGTCCATCGTCACCACCACGATAATCAGCAGGCTGGTGCCGCCGAAATAAAACGGCACGCTCTTCCACACGATCAAAAACTCGGGCAGCAGGCACACCAGCGTCACGTAAATCGAACCCACCAGCGTCAGGCGCAGCATGATTTTCTCGATGTAACGCGCGGTCTGATCGCCGGGCCGGATCCCGGGCACGAACGCGCCGCTTTTCTTGAGGTTGTCGGCGGTTTCCTTCGGATTGAACATCAGCGCGGCGTAAAAGAAGCAGAAGAAAATGATCGCCGCTGAATAAAGAAATACGTAGATCGGCTGCCCCGGGTGCAGCGTGGACGCGATGTTGGAAAGCCAGCGCATGTTCTCGCCCGTGCCGAACCAGCCCGCGACCGTCGCCGGGAACAGGATGATACTGGAAGCAAAAATCGGGGGGATCACGCCCGACATGTTCAGCTTCAGCGGCAGATGCGACGACTGACCGCCGTAGATCTTGCGCCCGACCTGGCGCTTGGCGTAGTTCACCAGAATGCGGCGCTGGCCGCGCTCGACGAAGCACACCAGCGCGGTGACGCCAATCACCAATGCCGCTATGAAAAACACCGTCAGGATCGAAAACGCGCCGGTGCGCTGCAACTCGAGTGTACCGGCAACGGCAGCCGGCAATCCAGCGGCAATGCCGGCGAAAATAATCAGCGAAATGCCGTTGCCAATGCCGCGCTCGGTGATCTGCTCGCCGAGCCACATCAGAAACATGGTGCCGGTCACCAGCGTAATCATGGTCACCAGGCGAAACGCCAGCCCGGGCTCGATCACCAGGCCACGCTGCGATTCGAGCGCGATTGCGATACCCATGCCCTGGAACAGCGCAAGCCCCGCCGTGCCGTAACGCGTGTATTGGGTGATCTTGCGGCGCCCCGACTCGCCTTCCTTCTTGAGCGCTTCGAGCGTCGGCGACACCACGGTCATCAGCTGCATGATGATCGAAGACGAGATGTAAGGCATGATGCCGAGCGCGAAAATCGAGAAGCGCGACAGCGCCCCGCCCGAGAACATGTTGAACATGTCGAGGATGCCGCCACGCTGCGACTTGAACAGTTCCGCGAGCGCGTCCGGATCAATGCCCGGCACCGGGATGAAGGCGCCGATGCGGAACACGATCAGCGCGCCGAGCAGGAACAACAAGCGACGTTTGAGGTCGCCCATCTTGCCCTGCATGCTGAGCATCGAGTCTTGGGTAGCCAACTTTACTCAGCCTTCTTGTTCTTCTGGGAGGCGGCGGGCTTGGGTTTGCCACCCTTCGCTTTGGCATCATCCTTGGCGGCGGCTTTCGGTTCGGCCTTCGCCTTGGCCTTGGCCTTGGCCTTGGTCTCGCCTTTCGCTTCAGCCTCGGCCTCGGCCTTGGCCCTTTCCTCGGCGATCGTCACGGATGTCGTTTCAGCCCGGATCTTGGCTTTGGCTACTGCTTCCACTTTGCGGGCGGCTTTTTTGCCGCTCGCAGCGGGTTTGGCTTCCGCGCTGTCAGGCATTTCCACCTTGCCGCCAGCCGCTTCGACCGCCACCCGCGCGCCTTTGGACACCAAAAGACCTTGCAGCGTGACGCTGCGCTTGATCTCACCGGAAACGATCACTTTCGCCGACAGCGCGTGGCTGGGCACCACGCCGAATTCTTTCAGGACCAGGATGTCGATGGTGTCGGCCACAAGCCTGTTGAGATCCGACAGCCGCACTTCGGCTGTATCGTCGCGCGTCGTCGACACAAAGCCGCGCTTGGGCAATCGGCGCTGCAGCGGCATCTGTCCGCCCTCGAATCCGGTCTTGTGATAGCCGCCGGCACGCGCGCGTTGCCCCTTGTGACCGAGGCCCGCGGTCTTGCCGGTGCCGCTGCCGATGCCGCGGCCCACACGCTTCTTGGCGTGCTTGGCGCCGGCGGCCGGCTTAATCGTGTTCAGTTGCATTTAGCCCTCGCACTTCAGGAGGTAAGCGACCTTGTTGATCATGCCGCGCGTGGCCGGCGTATCGATCACTTCGACCGCGTGGTTGATGCGGCGCAGGCCCAGGCCGCGCACCGTCGCGCGGTGCGACTGCATGGTGCCGATCAGGCTTCTGACCAGCGTGACTTTGAGGGTTTTTCCCGACGGCTTGGCCATGGCTTATCCGGTGATCTCTTCGACCGTCTTGCCGCGCTTGGCCGCGATTTCGGAAGGCGAATTCATCGCCTGCAGCCCGTTGAGCGTCGCGCGCACCACGTTGTAGGGATTGGTCGAGCCGATGATCTTGGCAAGCACGTTGGTGACTCCCATTACCTCGAAGATCGCGCGCATCGGACCGCCCGCGATGATGCCCGTGCCGTCGGAGGCGGGCTGCATGTAAACCCGCGACGAGCCGTGTCTGCCGATCACCGCGTGATGCAGCGTGCCGTTCTTGAGGCTGATCTTGACGAGCTTGTTGCGCGCCTCGTCCATCGCTTTTTGCACCGACACCGGCACTTCGCGCGCCTTGCCCTTGCCCATGCCGACGCGGCCGTCACCGTCGCCGACCACCACCAGCGCCGCGAAACCCATCACGCGGCCGCCCTTCACCACTTTGGTGACGCGGTTGATCGCGATCATTTTCTCGCGCAGGCCGTCGCCGCGCTGCTCGCCGCCCGACATCCTGTTTGCCTGCAGTTTCGCCATATCGTTTCCTGACTAGAACTTGAGTCCGTGTTCGCGCGCGGCTTCCGCCAGCGCCTTGACGCGGCCGTGGTAACGGTAGCCGCCGCGGTCGAATGCGACCTTTTCGATCCCGAGCTGCTGCGCTTTTTCAGCAATGCGCTTGCCGATCTCGGCCGCCGCCTTGAGATTGCCGCCGTATTTGATGCTGTTGCGCACTTCGGGCTCGAGCGTCGAGGCGCTGGTCAGCACCTTGTCGCCGCTCGGGTCGATCACCTGCGCGTAAATATGGCTGTTCGAGCGGTGCACCGACAGGCGCACCACCTTGAGTTCAGCGATCTTGTGGCGGGTTTGCCGCGAGCGGCGCAACCGCGCTTCATTTTTGTCTTTCATCTGTCGCCCCTACTTCTTCTTGGTCTCTTTGATCACGACCTTTTCGTCGGAGTAGCGCACGCCCTTGCCTTTATACGGCTCGGGGCTGCGATAGGCGCGCACTTCGGCGGCAACCTGTCCGACCACCTGCTTGTCGATCCCTTTGATCATGATCTCGGTCTGCGTAGGCGTCTCGACCTTGATGCCTTTCGGCATCTGATGCACCACGGGATGCGAAAAACCGAGGGTCAGATTCAACTTGTCGCCCTGCGCTTGTGCGCGGTAGCCGACGCCGACCAGCGTGAGCTTCTTCTCATAGCCTTTGGTCACGCCCTGCACCATATTGGCGAGCAGCGCGCGCAGCGTGCCGGACATGGCATTGGCGGCAGTCGAGCCGTTGGCGACCTTGACCTGCAACCGGTTCTCGACCTTCTCGACGGTCACCTGCGCCGACACCGACCGCTTCAGCGTGCCGAGCGGACCTGTCACCGAGATCTCGCCGTCCGACAACCGGACTTCGACGTTGGCCGGCAGCTCGACCGGAAAATTACCTATTCTTGACATCGCTATTTCCCCGTTTGCAGCGGCTGCACTAGGCGACGATGCACAAGACTTCGCCGCCGATGCCCAGGCCCCGCGCCTTGCGGTCGGTCATCACGCCCTTTGAGGTCGATACGATCGCCACGCCGAGACCATTCATCACCTTCGGAATATCCCCGCTCGGCTTGTAGACGCGCAGGCCCGGACGGCTCACGCGCTCCAGCTTCTCGATCACGGGACGCCCGGCGTAATACTTGAGGCCGACCTCGAGTACCGGCTTGCCGTCAAGCGGCCGCACCGCGAAGTCATCGATATAGCCTTCGTCCTTGAGTACCGTGGCAAGCGCAACCTTGATTTTGCTCGCGGGTATCGACACGGACACTTTTTCCGACATCTGCGCATTGCGGATGCGCGTCAGCATATCGGCGATCGGATCACTCATGCTCATACGATACGGTCCTCTTTACCAGCTTGCCTTGATGATGCCGGGAATCTCGCCGCGCATCGCGATATCGCGCAGCTTGCCGCGGCCAAGGCCGAATTTGCGGTACACGCCGCGTGGACGGCCGGTCAATGCGCAGCGGTTCCTGAGCCGCACCGGGCTCGCATCGCGCGGCAGCTTCTGCAGTCGCAGGCGCGCCTCGTAGCGATCTTCGGGCGAGAGCTTCTGATTGCCGATGATCGCCATCAGTTCAGCGCGCTTGGCGGCAAATTTCTTGATCGTCCTGCGGCGCTTTTCGTTACGGTTGGTGAGCGCGACTTTTGCCATGGGTCAGTTCCTGAACGGGAATTTGAATGCCGCCAGCAGCGCCCGGCCTTCCTCGTTGCTTCTGGCGGTGGTGGTGATCGTGATATTCATGCCGCGCAGGGCATCGATCTTGTCGTACTCGATCTCGGGAAAAATGATCTGTTCCTTGACGCCAAAGTTGAAATTGCCGCGGCCATCGAACGACTTGGCCGGGATGCCGCGAAAGTCGCGGATGCGCGGGATCGCCACCGTCACCAGACGGTCGAGAAACTCGTACATGCGCGTGCCGCGCAGCGTGACCTTGCAGCCGACCGGGTAACCCGTGCGGATCTTGAACACCGCGATCGACTTGCGCGACTTCGTCACCAGCGGCCTCTGGCCCGCGATCTTGGTCATATCGGCGACCGCGTTGTCCATGATCTTCTTGTCCGCGACCGCCTCGCCAACGCCCATGTTGAGCGTGATTTTCTCGATGCGCGGGACCTGCATCACGGTCTTGTAGCCGAACTGCTGCATCAGCTGCTTGACCACGGTGTCGCGGTAATGCGCCTGCAGCCGGGAAGCGGGCGCCGCCGCCTTTGCCGGGTTGTCCGCGGTACTCATGCGTCGATCACTTCGCCGTTGGATTTGAAGATGCGCACGCGGCGGCCGTCGTCGAGCAGCTTGGTGCCGACGCGGTCGGCTTTCTTCGTGCCTGAATTGAAAATAGCGACGTTGGATACGTGCAGCGGCATTTCCCTGTCGACGATGCCACCCGTCGTGTTTTTCATCGGATTAGGGCGCTGGTGCTTCTTGACCCGGTTCGCGCCTTCCACCAGCACGTGCCCGACGTCGACCACGCGCAACACGGTGCCGCGCTTGCCCTTGTCCTTGCCTGTGATGACGATCACGTCATCGCCTTTTTTGATCTTGCGCATCCTCGTTTACCTTAAATACTCTTACAGAACTTCCGGCGCGAGCGATACGATCTTCATGAAGCGCTCAGTGCGCAACTCGCGCGTCACCGGACCAAAAATGCGGGTGCCGATCGGCTCCAGCTTCGGCGTCAGCAGCACCGCGGCGTTGCTGTCGAACTTGATCATCGAACCGTCGGAGCGGCGGATGCCCTTGGCGGTGCGCACCACCACCGCGCTGTAGATCTCGCCCTTCTTGACACGGCCGCGCGGCGCCGCATCCTTGATGCTGACCTTGATCACGTCGCCAATGCCGGCGTAACGGCGCTTGGAGCCGCCCAGCACCTTGATGCACATCACCGCGCGCGCACCCGTGTTGTCAGCGACATCCAGAATGGATTGCATCTGTATCATTTGGCTCTCGATTAAAAGCTGCAGCTTTTTCCAACTTGATCCGCCTGGCAGCATGCCGGCAGTCAGTCTTGGAACCCGTCCGGGTTAGGTCGTCCGCGCCCGTAATGCCCTACCGCGGTGCGGCGCAACAAAGAGCGGCGATTGTACTGAAATTCCCTATCCAGTTCAAGCGTTTTGAGCGGCAGCCGGGTTCATTCCGGGCGCGCCTTGTCGAGCAGGCGGCTGACGCGCCACGCCTTGGTCTTGGCCAGCGGCCGGCACTCCTCGATCAGCACGGTATCGCCTTCCTTGAACTCGTTTTTCTCGTCGTGCGCGTGGTATTTCTTCGAGCGCGTGACGATTTTGCCGTAGAGCGGGTGTTTGACCCGGCGCTCGACCAGCACCGTCACCGACTTGTTCATCTTGTCACTGACGACGCGGCCCGTCAGGGTGCGCTTGTTGCTGCTCGTTTCAGTCATGACTGGCGTGCCTTTTCGTTAAGCAAAGTGCGCACGCGCGCGATATCGCGGCGCACTTTCTTGATCTGGCTGTTGTTGGTGAGCTGCTGGGTGGCAACCTGCATGCGCAGGCTGAACTGCGCCTTCAGCAGTTCGTGCAACTCCTGCTGCAGCTCAGCCGGGTTCTTGGCTCTCAATTCGCTGGCTTTCACGGCTTAACCTCCGACCAGGCGGTGTGCAAACGCAGTCCGCAGCGGCAGCTTCGCGGCGGCGAGCCGGAACGCTTCGCGCGCGGACACCTCATCGACCCCGTCCATTTCGTAGAGCACCTTGCCGGGCACGATTTCGGCAACCCAGTATTCCGGATTGCCCTTGCCGTTGCCCATGCGCACTTCGGCCGGTTTCTGCGAAATCGGCTTGTCCGGGAAGATGCGGATCCAGATGCGGCCGCCGCGCTTGATGTGGCGCGTCATGGCGCGGCGCGCGGCCTCGATCTGGCGTGCCGTCAGGCGGCCGCGCGTAACCGCCTTCAGGCCGTATTCGCCGAAGCTCACCTTGTTGCCGCGGGTCGCAACGCCCTTGTTGCGGCCCTTCTGCTCCTTGCGGAACTTCCTTCTAGCTGGTTGCAGCATGTTTCACTCCTGGCCTTCTCTTTTTGGGCGCGGGCTTCTTTAGCGTCCCCGGAGGGTCGGCTGCTGGCAGCGCCTCGGGCGTCATGGCGGGCGCCGCCAACGGCTGCTCGTGCTGGCTGATGATCTCACCCTTGAACACCCATACCTTGATGCCGATCACGCCATAGGTGGTCTTGGCTTCCGAGAAACCGTAATCGATATCGGCGCGCAGCGTATGCAGCGGCACGCGCCCTTCGCGGTACCATTCGGTGCGCGCGATCTCGATGCCGTTTAACCGTCCCGCGCTCATGATCTTGATGCCCTGCGCGCCCAGCCGCATGGCGTTGGTGATGGCGCGCTTCATCGCGCGGCGGAACATGATGCGCTTCTGCAGCTGCTGCGCGATCGAATCGGCGATCAGCTGCGCGTCGACCTCGGGCTTGCGGATCTCCTCGATGTTGATGTGCACCGGCACCCCGAGCATCTTCTGCAGCTGCCCTTTGAGCGACTCGATGTCCTCACCCTTCTTGCCGATCACCACCCCCGGACGCGCGCTGTAAATCGTGATCTTGGCGTTCTTGGCCGGGCGCTCGATGATGATCTTGCCGACCGCGGCGTGCGCAAGTTTCTGTTTCAGGAAATCGCGCACTTTGATGTCTTCCTGCAGCATGCCCGGAAAGTTCTTGCTGTTCGCATACCACTTCGACGACCAGTTACGCAGCACCGCAAGCCGGAACCCGATCGGGTGTATTTTTTGTCCCATGTCTATTTCCTTCCGTCGCCGACGCTGAGGTGAATGTGGCAGCTGTGCTTGAGAATGCGCACGCCGCGGCCCTTGGCGCGCGCGGAAAAGCGCTTCAGCACCGGCCCTTTTTCGACGTAAATGCGCGTCACCTTCAATTCATCGATATCGGCGCCGTCGTTATGCTCGGCATTGGCGATTGCCGATTCGAGCACCTTGCGGATGATGACCGCGCCCTTCTTCGGGCTGAAGCTGAGCAGGCTCAAGGCCTGCTCGACCTGCAGGCCGCGGATCTGGTCCGCGATCAGCCGGCCTTTCTGAGCCGACAGCCGCACGCCGTTAAGTTTTGCCGTGGTTTCCATTACCGCATCCCTCATTTCTTGGCCTGTGCAGCCGGCGCGCTCGCCGCTGCCGCCGGCGGCGCCGCTCCTGCGCCCGGCCCCATGCTCGATTTCTTGTCAGCCGTGGCGGCTGCCGCCACGCTGCCCGCCCTCGAGTGACCCTTGAAGATCCGGGTGTGGGAAAACTCTCCGAGTTTGTGGCCGACCATGTTTTCCGTGATGTAGACCGGCACGTGCTGCTTGCCGTTGTGCACCGCAATCGTCAGCCCGACGAAGTCAGGCAGGATGGTCGAGCGCCGCGACCAGGTCTTGAGCGGCCGCTTGTCGTTGGATGCGCGCGCCGCTTCCACCTTGGCCATCAGGTGATAGTCGACGAACGGGCCTTTCTTGATGGAACGTGCCATGGTTTACCTCGTTATGCGGCGCTGGTTTTAGCGTGCCGGCGGCGCACGATCATGCTGTTGGTACGCTTGTTCTTGCGCGTACGGTAGCCTTTGGTGAGCGTGCCCCAAGGACTGACTGGGTCTCGTCCCGCTGCGGTCTTGCCTTCGCCGCCGCCATGCGGGTGGTCGATCGGGTTCATCGCCACGCCGCGCACCGTCGGGCGTATGCCGCGCCAGCGCTGTGCACCGGCCTTGCCGATCGAGCGCAGCGAATTCTCCTCGTTGCCGACATCCCCGATCGTCCCGCGGCAGTTGACGTGCACCTTGCGGATCTCGCCGGAGCGCAGCCGCAGTTGCGCGTAATCGCCTTCGCGCGCCAGCAGCTGCACCGAGGCGCCGGCAGCCCGCGCGAGCTGCGCGCCCTTGCCCGGCAGCATCTCGACGCAATGGATGGTGGTGCCGACCGGGATGTTCCTGAGGGGCAGCGCGTTGCCGGCCTTGATCGGCGCATCGGGGCCGCTTTGCAGCTGCATGCCGGCGCTCACACCCTTGGGCGCGATGATGTAACGGCGCTCGCCGTCGGCGTAGCACAACAGCGCGATATTGGCGCTGCGGTTCGGATCGTGTTCGAGGCGTTCGACGCGGGCCACGACGCCGTCCTTGTCACGCTTGAAGTCAATCACGCGGTAGTGCTGCTTGTGGCCGCCGCCCTGGTGGCGTGTGGTAATGTGGCCATGGTTGTTGCGGCCGGCGCTCTTGGTCTGACGCTCGATGAGCGCATCGTGTGGCCGGCCCTTGTACAGATCCGGGTTCACCACCTTGACCACCGCGCGGCGGCCAGGGGATGTCGGCTTGACTTTGACGAGTGCCATTACTTGGTCTCCCCTGCCGCGAAGTTGATCTCCTGGCCGGCCTTGAGCGACACGTAAGCCTTCTTCCAGTTGTTGCGGCGGCCCATGAAACGGCCGAAGCGTTTTTCCTTGCCCTTGACGTTGGCAACCTGCACCGACACGACCTCGATTTTCCGGTCCTTGGTGCTGAACATCAACTCGACCGCCGCCTTGATTTCGGGTTTGGTTGCATCCGACGTTACGCGGAATGCGTACTGATTGTTCTTCTCGCCGATGAACGTGCTCTTTTCGGACACCACCGGGGCGAGCAGCACTTTCATCAGGCGCTCGGTGTTCTGGGTGCCAGTTGCGGTGCTACTCATTTCAGCAGCTCCTCGAATTTGGCCATCGCGGTCTTGGTCAGCAACACGTTGGCATGACGGATCAGGCTCACGGGGTCCGCGTGCGCGACCGCGACGATGCTGACGTTGGGCAGATTGCGCGCCGATAGCAGCAGGTTCTCATCCACGCTGTCGGTGACGATCAGCACGTTGTCGAAACCCATGCTTTTGACTTTCTCGGCCAGCAGTTTGGTTTTCGGCGCGTCGACCGTGAAGCTGTCGACCACCGCCAGCCGCCCTTCGCGCGCGAGCTGCGACAGAATAGAGCACACTCCTGCGCGGTACATTTTCCGGTTCAGCTTGTGGCTGAAGTTTTCGTCCGGCCGGTTCGGAAAAATCCGGCCGCCGCCCCGCCACAGCGGACTCGAGGTCATGCCGGCGCGGGCGCGGCCGGTGCCTTTCTGGCGAAACGGTTTCTTGGTCGAGTGATGCACCTCGCCGCGGTCTTTCTGCGCGCGGGTGCCGCTGCGCGCGTTGGCAAGATAGGAGGTCACCACCTGATGGATCAGGGCTTCGTTGTAATCCCGTCCGAATACCGCGTCCGCCGCTACGACGTTGGCGGTCGACTGCCCCTGCGGGTCGATCAGTTTGAGTTCCATCATGCACCTGCCTTGGCTGCCTTGGCTGCCTTGGCCGCAGCCAGCTTGGCGTTCGCCTTGCCGCCCTTGACCGCCGGGTAAACGGTGACATCGCCGTTACGAGCGCCGGGAACCGCGCCGCGGATCAGCAGCAACTGGCGCTCGGCATCGATGCGCACGATCACGAGGTTCTGGGTGGTTCGCTTCACGTTGCCAAGATGACCTGACATGCGCTTACCGGGAAACACGCGGCCAGGATCCTGCGCCATGCCGATCGAGCCCGGCTTGTTGTGCGACACCGAGTTGCCGTGGCTCGCGCGGTTGGACGAAAAATGATGGCGCTTGATGACGCCGGCAAAACCCTTGCCGATCGAGGTGCCGGCTACGTCGACCGTCTGCCCGACCTGGAACACCTCGGCGCCAATCACGGCTCCGACCTTGAAGCTGGCGAGCTGCTCGGGCGTCACGCGGAATTCCTGCAGCACCGAGCCGGCTTCGACGCCCGCCTTGGCGAAATGCCCCGCGGCAGCCTTGTTGACCCGGCGCGCGCGGCGCTTGCCGTAGGCGACCTGGACCGAACAATAGCCATCGGTCTGGGGCGTTTTGATCTGGGTCACGCGGTTGTTCGACACATCGACCACGGTCACCGGGATCGAATCGCCATCGTCGGTGAACACGCGTGTCATGCCGATCTTGCGACCGACTAATCCTAAACTCATGTTATTACCCTTTGTTGGGTTTAACCAACCCTCGGCATTAAAGCCTCGGGCAGGTGCCGACTGCAATTGGCCGGCGAAACAATTTACAACTTGATTTCAACGTCCACTCCCGCCGGCAGGTCGAGCTTCATCAGCGCATCGACCGTCTTGTCGGTGGGATCGATAATGTC
>Ga0209514_10002412_pt1 | contig 28920 bp, 20 predicted proteins | sample Subgrocontami58m_FD_187452 | JGI IMG/M metagenome (GOLD analysis project Ga0209514, IMG submission 187452) | Subsurface groundwater microbial communities from S. Glens Falls, New York, USA - GMW37 contaminated, 5.8 m (SPAdes) (version 3) | ecosystem: Environmental > Aquatic > Deep subsurface >...
AGACGGGCACCCGCTGTCCTTGGCGCGCCCACGGAGCAACCGAGATGTTGAACGCCCTCATCGCCTGGTCGGCGCGGAACAAGTTCCTCGTCGTCATCGCGACGATCTTCGTCACCCTGGCCGGCATCCACGCCGTGATGAAGACTCCGCTCGACGCGTTGCCCGACCTCTCCGACGTGCAGGTCATCATCTACACCGAGTCGCCCGGCCAGGCGCCGCAGGTGGTCGAGGACCAGGTCACCTATCCGCTGACCACGGCCATGCTCTCGGTGCCGAAGTCGAAAGTGGTGCGCGGCTTTTCCTTCTTCGGCGCGTCCTTTGTTTACGTGATCTTCGAGGACGGCACCGACATCTATTGGGCGCGCTCGCGCGTGCTGGAGTACCTCAACTTCGCCGCCGGTCGCCTGCCGAAGGGCGTCACGCCACAACTCGGGCCGGATGCCACGGGGGTGGGTTGGGTCTATCAGTACGCGGTACTGGCCAAGGACAAGTCGCTGGCCGAACTGCGCACCATCCAGGACTGGTTCATCCGCTACCAACTGACCAAGGCGCCGGGCGTGGCCGAGGTGGCCAGCATCGGCGGTTTCGTCCAGCAGTACCAGGTGGTGGTCGATCCGGTCAAGCTGCGCTCCTACGGTGTGCCGCTGATGAAGGTGGTGCAGGCGATCCGCGAGTCGAACCGCGACGTCGGCGGCCGCGTGGTCGAGATGGCTGAAACCGAGTACATGGTGCGCGGCCGCGGCTACCTGCGCGGCAAGGCCGACATCGAGGGCCTGGTGGTCAAGAGCGAGCGCGGCACGCCGGTGCTGGTGCGCGACATCGCGCGCGTCGAACTGGGCCCGGACGAGCGGCGCGGCATCACCGAGCTCAACGGCGAGGGTGAGGTGGTATCGGGCATTGCCATGGCGCGCTATGGCCAGAACGCGCTGGACGTGATCCACGGCGTCAAGGACAAGCTCGCCGAGATCGCGCCCGGCCTGCCGGCCGGCGTCAGCATCGAGACGGTGTACGACCGCTCCGAGCTGATCCACCGCGCGATCCAGACCCTGAAGACCACGCTGATCGAGGAAAGCCTGATCGTCGCCGCGGTGTGCCTGGTCTTCCTGCTGCATGTCAGGAGCGCGCTGGTGGCGATCATCATGCTGCCGGTCGGCGTGCTGATCGCCTTCATCGCCATGCGCGCACTGGGCATGAACTCCAACATCATGAGCCTGGGTGGTGTCGCGATCGCCATCGGCGCCATGGTCGATGCCGCGATCGTCATGATCGAGAACGCGCACAAGCACATCGAGCGCCTCAAGGAAGGAGAGTCGCGCACCGAGGCCATCATTGCCGCCTGTCGTGAAGTGGGACCGGCGCTTTTCTTCTCGTTGTTGATCATCACCGTCTCCTTCCTGCCGGTGTTCACGCTGGAAGCGCAGGAGGGCCGGCTGTTCTCGCCGCTGGCCTATACCAAGACCTTCGCCATGGCCGGCGCGGCGCTGCTGTCGGTGACCCTGGTGCCGGTGCTGATGCTGTTCTTCATCCGCGGCAAGATCCTGCCCGAGGCGAGCAATCCGGTGAACCGCGTGCTGATCTGGCTCTACCGGCCGATCATCGCCTGGGTCATGCGCTGGAAGCAGGCCACCATCGTGCTCGCGCTGGCGACCCTGGTGCTCAGCCTGTATCCCGCCTCGCGCCTGGGCAGCGAATTCATGCCCACGCTCAACGAAGGCACGCTGTTCTACATGCCGACCTCGCTGCCCGGCATGTCGATCACCAAGGCCGCCGAACTGTTGCAGACGCAGAACAAGATCATCAAGAGCTTCCCCGAGGTGGCCTCGGTGATCGGCAAGGCCGGCCGCGCCAACACGGCCACCGACCCGGCGCCGACCGAGATGTTCGAGACCGTGATCAACTTGAAGCCGGAGTCGGAATGGCGGCCGGGGCTGACCACCGACAAGCTGATCGCCGAACTGGACAAGGCCTTGCAGTTCCCCGGCGTGGCCAACTCCTGGACCATGCCGATCAAGGCCCGCATCGACATGCTGTCCACCGGCATCCGCACGCCGATCGGGATCAAGGTCTTCGGCAAGGACCTGGCCGAGATGGAACGCCTGGCGCGCGAGATCGAGGGTGTGGTGAAGGCCGTGCCCGGCACCAGCAGTGCCTACGCCGAGCGCATCACCGGAGGTTTCTACCTCGACATCGAACCCGACCGGGCCCAGCTTGCGCGCCACGGCCTCTCGGTCGGCGAACTGCAGGACACGATAGGCACGGCGCTGGGCGGCGAGATGGTGACCACCACGGTCGAAGGGCGCGAGCGCTTCGGCGTCATCGTGCGCTACCCGCGCGAGTTGCGCGCCGACCCACAGGCCATCGCGCGCGAAGTGCTGGTGCCGGTTTACGGCGCCGGCATGGAGGCCAACGCCGTGCCGGCCATGGTGCCGCTCGGGCAGGTGGCGAAAATATCCATCGTCAAGGGCGCGCCGGCGATCCGTACCGAGAACGCGCTGCTCTCGGCCTACATCTACGTCGACATCCGCGAACGCGACATCGGCTCCTATGTCGCCGAGGCGCGAAAGGCAGTCAACGAGAAGGTTAAATTCCCACCCGGCTACTACATCGCCTGGAGCGGCCAGTTCGAGTACATGGAACGCGCGATCGAGAAGTTGAAGATCGTGGTGCCGGTGACCCTGCTGATCATCTTCCTGCTGCTCTACCTCAATTTCCGGCGCCTGACCGAGACCCTGATCGTGATGCTCTCGGTGCCCTTCGCCCTGGTCGGCGGCGTCTGGCTGATGTGGCTGCTCGGCTACAACCTCTCTGTCGCCGTCGCGGTCGGCTTCATCGCGCTGGCCGGCGTGGCTGCCGAGACCGGCGTGGTGATGCTGATCTACCTCGACCACGCCTGGGAGGCAGCGCAGAAGCGCTGCGCGGCGGAAAATCGCCGTGCCGCGAGCGCCGACCTGTACGCCGCGGTGATGGAAGGCGCGGTAGAGCGGGTGCGCCCGAAGCTGATGACCGTGGTCGCCATCATGGCCGGCCTCCTCCCCATCATGTGGAGCACCGGCGCCGGGTCGGAAGTCATGAGCCGCATCGCCGCGCCCATGGTCGGCGGCATGATCTCCTCGACGGTGCTGACCCTGATCGTGATCCCGGCGATCTATGCCCTGGTCAAGGAGTGGCGGCTGGATTCCAGCCGGAGCGCATGATTGCGACGGACAAGGAGCGCTCGCTGCGGTGCTATCGGCGACACGCGGCCGGCTACGACGAATCGGCGCAATTCACCATGCCGCTGCGCCGGCGCACCATCGCCCTGCTCGACCTTCGGCCGGGCGACGTGGTACTCGATGTCGGCGCCGGCACCGGGTTGAGCTACGAACTGCTGCGCGCCGGCGTCGGTGAAGCGGGCCGGGTGCTGGCCTTCGAGCAAAGCCCGGAAATGTTCGGCCAGGCGCAGGCCCGGCTCGACCGCCACGGCTGGAACAATGTCTGGCACTGCAATGCGCCGGCCGAAACCGTCGAGTTGCCGCAAGCCGCCGACGCGGTACTGTTCAACTATGTGCATGACATTACGCGCACGCCGCAGGCGGTGGCCAATATCCTGCGCCAGGCCAAGCCCGGCGCGCGCATCGCGATGGCCGGCATGAAGTATTTTCCGTGGTGGGCCGGCCCGCTGAACCTGCTGGCCTGGGCCAAGAACCGGCCCTACAACGCCCACCCCGGAGATCTCTGGAGCCCCTGGGACATCGTCGAGACCTGGTGCGAGAGCTTCGAGCGGCAGAGCACCCAACTGGGCATGGGCTATATCGCGCGCGGCATCCGGCGCCGGGAACCGACCTGAAGCGATGGCGTCGGGCGCGATGCGCGCCGGAATTATTCGGGCCGGGGGGCGGCGAGGGGATCGACCCCCTTGCTGATGAAATGGCCGACGAATTCGCGGTCGAAGCTGTCGACGTGATCGATCAGCCAGCTCTGGATGAACTCGCCCAGATCCCTGGTGACGTCGAAGTCCTGGGCGCGGCGGCGGAATTTGTCCAACTGCTCGGTCAGGCGCCGGTGTTCGGCGACGTGGTCCTCGGTCTCGGGGAAGGACAGCAGCCGCATCAGGCTTTCCTCCACCGCGAAATGCACGCGGGTCTCGATCGCGAGTTCGTCGAGGATGGCGTTCGCGGCAAAGCCGTAGCGCTTGTCGGCGGATTCGCGCAGGCGCTCCAGCAGGGCATGCAGGCGCCTGTGCTGCAGGTCGATTTCGGCGATGCCGATCTCGAAGTTTTCGGGCAGCGGAATCTTGGTCGGGGGAGTCACTGGCGCGCGCGGAAAGACAAAGCATCATCCTAACATCATGCTGCGCCGCTTCCTCTGGCGCAGCGCAGCAATTGCATCGGCCCCTTCAAAATATCTATTTGCCGGCCCCTGGCGCCGGGACTAATCTGGCCGCCCCATCCCTGGCGCCGCCTGCCGGCAAAGCACATGTCATCCGTACCGCGTGAAATCGTGACCCCCTTCCGCCCGATCCCGCTCGACATTCCCGAGGGGATGAAGCCGAACGAGTTCTTCAACAGCACCGAGAACCTCAACGACCTGGTGCACAACAACGGCCTGCTGCTCAATCCCGAGGGTCTGCTGCTCTACCGCAAGGCGCTCGGCCATAGCAATCTGTTCGACGCTTCGATCATCTACAACACCTCGCAGACCATCCTCGACCCGCTGGGCCGTCCGGTGCGGCGCACCCAGTTGCCTGAGGCGGTAAGGATGGTCTGGAACCGCATGAACCAGATCATCGTGGACTTCATGCTGGAGCGCTATCCCGACCCGGCGCGCAGCCTGGTGCTGGCCGGCGAAGCCAGCCTCGACGCGACCTGGCCGCTGACCTCGCCGGGCGTGCCCAGCATCCGCATGCTGCACAACCACTTCATCGTCTTCGACATGGACGAACTGCGCGCCGCGCCGGCCGCCGGCGCCGACAACCCGAACCTGACCGACGGCGGCCAGCACTCGTTGTTCCAGGCCCACATGCGCGAGGTCTACCGGGCCTTCTTCGCCGGACTCGACCTGAAGATACTGCGGCACTGTCCGGACCGGGAAAGCCGGCTGGCGCTGACCGGCTACCCGCAGGGCCTGCCGAGCTGGGAAATCGACGGCGCCGATGGTGGATTGGCGGCGCTGAAGGATGTGCGCTTCTGGCGGGAGTACGACACCCTGCTGATGGGTTTCATCGATTTCTACCGGACCTTCTTCAGCCAGGTGTCGACGCGCAATGCGCCGCTGCCGCGCGACATCCATTTCCCGCAATTGGTGGAAAACACCCTGCTGTTCGACAACGATTTCCTCAAGGCGGCAAAAATGGTCCGCGACCGCTGCGTCAGGGATGCCCGCTACGCCAATGCCATACGCTGGCAACCCGCCTTCAAGCAACTGATCTATCGCAACGACGACGGCCGCCTGGTGGTCACCATCAGCCAGAACTCGATCGGCAATGCCATCACCGAGCTGCTCGGCGTGGTGGTCCGGCGCGTGCCCGATGCCGAGGCCTATGCCCGCGCCGAGCCGGCGCTGATCGAACAACTGCTGGAAGTGCGCCGGCGACTGGTCGAGGCCGACCTCGGCAGCGCGATCGCCACCGCCGCCTGGGACGCAAACTGATCGCCGTGCCGGCGGCGCCGACTATTGCCTGAAGCGCTTGCGGTAGTCGCGCGGGCCGCTGCCGGTCCATGCCGCGAAGGCACGGTAGAAGGCGGCGGCGTCGGCAAAGCCGAGGTCGGCGCCGATGCGGCTCAAGGGGCGATCCGTCTTGCTCAGCCAGTCGATGGCCAGATCGCGGCGCAGGCCGTCCTTGACGGCGCGAAAACTGGTGCCCTCGTCTTCCAGGCGGCGGTGCAGCGTGCGCGGCGAAAGGAACAGGCGGCGCGCGATCGCCGGCAGCGGCAGATGTTCGGGCAGTGCGGCGCGCAGGTGTTCGCGCACGCGCAAGGCGAGCGCGCGGTCGCGGCGGTAGAGCGTGGTGATGCTGGCTGGCGCGTCGGCGAGGAATACCCGCAGCGCGGCTTCGTCGCGGCGCACCGGCAGGGCCAGCCATTCGGCCGGAAAGCGCGCTTCGAGGCGCGGCGCATCGAAGGTGTAGCGCGGGGCGAAGACCAGTTCGTAGTCGGCCGCGTGCAGCGGCGGCGGATAGGGAAAACAGACCTCGTCGAGCGGCAGCGGATGGGCCACCAGCCAGGCCGCCAGGCCATGGATCATGCGCAGCAGCCACTCGTGGGCGAACACGCGTCCGGCCGGGCCGACCGGCAGCGCCTGCTCCTCGCTGATGACGATCACCGCGGCGTGTCCGCTCTTTTCCACTTCCACTTCCAGATCATCCAGCACGACATGCAGGAAGCGCGCGATCCGTTCCAGCGCCTGCTCCAGCGTCGTCGCCGAGAGCGCGGCACGGCAGAGGAACTCGAAACTGCCGCGGCGCAGGGGCCGCGAGAACAACGCGAAACCCTCGTCGTCGAGGCTGTCGTTGATCAGGCGGTAAAGCGCGGCATATCTCGCGACGGGGATGCGGGCACCGCGCTCGTACAATAGATGAGTGGCAATTCCTGCATGTTCGAGCAGGGTTTCGGCCGTCAGTCCGGCTCGCGAAACTCCTGACAGAATGCCGCTGACAAAGCCCATGGCGACCGTCGATGGGCTGCCGGCGGAGCGTCGCGAGGATGCGGTTCGGCTGGGCATAATGGCAGATTATGCATAGTTCTCGTCGTTTTGTGTCATGGCGGGAGTGACGGCCTTTGCCTATGATTCAGGCTCTGCCGCCCACTGGAGCCGCCGCCATGACCGATCTGAGCATCGCCGCCAAGCTGTTGCCCTACAAGCCCAAGCACAAGGTGCGTTTCGTCACCGCCACCTCGTTGTTCGACGGCCACGACGCCTCGATCAACATCATGCGCCGCATCCTGCAGGCTTCCGGCGCCGAAGTGATCCACCTCGGCCACAACCGCTCGGTAGACGAGATCGTCAACGCGGCGCTGCAGGAAGACGCGCAGGGCATCGCCGTGTCCTCCTACCAGGGCGGCCACGTCGAGTTCTTCAAGTACATGATCGACTTGCTCAAGCAACGCGGCGGCGAGAGCATCAAGGTCTTCGGCGGCGGCGGCGGCGTCATCGTGCCGGCCGAGATGAAGGAGCTGCACGACTACGGCGTGGCCCATTTGTATTCCGTCGAGGACGGCCAGAAGATGGGCCTGCAGGGCATGATCAACGACATGGTGCAGCGCTGCGACCATGACTTGAGCCGCCGCGCGCCGCAGGAACTGAAGGCGCTGGAAGTCACGGATCGCGCCGAGCGCCTGCGCAACCTGGCGCAGATCATCACCGCGCTGGAAAACGGCGCCTGGCCGGAGAAGGCGAAGAAGGCACTGCTCGAAAGGGCCGCCACCCTTTCGTCGGCGCCGACCGCGGTTCCCACCCTGGGCATCACCGGTACCGGCGGCGCCGGCAAGTCCTCGCTGACCGACGAACTGATACGTCGCTTCCGCCTCGACCAGGACGACCGCCTGAAGATCGCGGTGATCTCCATCGACCCCTCGCGCAAGCGCACCGGCGGTGCGCTGCTGGGCGACCGCATCCGCATGAACGCGATCCAGCATCCCAATATTTACATGCGCTCGCTGGCCACGCGCGACACCGGTTCGGAAATCTCCAAGGCGCTGCCCGACGTCATTGCCGCCTGCAAGGTGGCCGGCTTCGACCTGGTCGTGGTCGAGACCTCGGGCATCGGCCAGGGCGATGCGGCGATCGTGCCGCTGGTGGATACCTCACTCTATGTCATGACACCCGAGTTCGGCGCCGCCTCGCAGCTGGAGAAGATCGACATGCTCGACTTCGCCGACTTCGTCGCGATCAACAAGTTCGACCGCAAGGGCGCCGAGGATGCGCTGCGCGACGTGCGCAAGCAGTACCAGCGGAATCGCGAACGCTTCGGCGAGAAGCCTGACGACATGCCGGTATTCGGCACGATGGCGGCGCGTTTCAACGACGACGGCGTCACCGCGCTGTACCAGTCGCTGGCACCGCGCCTCGCCGAGCGTGGGCTGAAGTTCGACAAGAGCCGCCTGCCGGCTGTCACTGTCAAGGCCTCCTCGGCCGGGCGCGCCATCGTCCCCGCCGACCGCGTCAGGTATCTCGCCGAGATCGCCGACACGCTGCGCACTTATCACCGCCATGTCGTCGAACAGTCGACCCTGGCCCGCGAACGCCAGTCGCTGAAGACCGCCAAGGCCATTTTCGAGGCATGCAAGAAGAACGCGAACGATTTCGACGAGCTGATCGTCTGGAAGGACGGCCAGCTCACGCCGCACGCGCGCAAGTTGCTGGCGATGTGGCCGGACATGAAGAAGGCCTACGCCGGCGACGAATACGTGGTCAAGATCCGCGACAAGGAAATCCGCACCGGCCTGGTGCACGAAACCCTGTCCGGCACCAAGATCCGCAAGGTGGTGCTGCCGCGCTTCGACGACGAAGGCGAGCTGCTCAAGTTCCTGATGCGCGAGAACGTGCCCGGCTCCTTCCCCTACACCGCTGGCGTGTTCGCCTTCAAGCGCGAGAACGAAGACCCGACGCGCATGTTTGCCGGCGAGGGAGACGCCTTCCGCACCAACAAGCGCTTCCTCAAGGTCTCCGAAGGCATGCCGGCCAAGCGTTTGTCGACGGCCTTCGATTCGGTCACGCTCTACGGCTGCGACCCCGATCCTCGCCCGGACATCTACGGCAAGGTCGGCAACTCCGGTGTTTCGATCGCCACGCTGGACGACCTCAAGGTTCTGTATTCAGGCTTCGACCTGTGCGACCCGGCGACCTCGGTATCGATGACCATCAACGGCCCGGCACCGATGATGCTGGCCATGTTCCTCAACGCCGCGATCGACCAGCAGATAGGCAAGTTCGTCACCGACAACGGCCGCCAGCCGACCGAGGACGAGGCCGAGAAGATCCGCGAATGGACGCTCTCATCGGTGCGCGGCACGGTGCAGGCCGACATCCTCAAGGAGGACCAGGGCCAGAACACCTGCATCTTCTCCACGGAATTCGCCCTGAAGATGATGGGCGACATCGCCGAATTCTTCGTGCATAACCAGATCCGCAATTTCTACTCGGTGTCGATCTCCGGTTACCACATCGCCGAAGCCGGCGCGAACCCGATCAGCCAGCTCGCCTTCACGCTGGCCAACGGCTTCACCTATGTCGAAACCTATCTCGCGCGCGGCATGCACATCGACGACTTCGCGCCCAACCTCAGCTTCTTCTTCAGCAACGGCATGGACCCGGAATACTCGGTGATCGGCCGCGTCGCGCGCCGCATCTGGGCCGTGGCGATGAAGAACAAATACGGCGCCAACGAGCGTTCGCAAAAGCTGAAATATCACATCCAGACATCCGGGCGCTCACTCCACGCGCAGGAGATGGATTTCAACGACATCCGCACCACGCTGCAGGCGCTGATCGCCATCTACGACAACTGCAACAGCCTGCACACCAACGCCTACGACGAGGCGATCACCACGCCGACGGAAGAAAGCGTGCGCCGCGCCATGGCCATCCAGCTCATCATCAACCGCGAGTGGGGCGTGGCCAAGAACGAGAACCCGAACCAGGGCGCCTTCGTCATGGAAGAACTGACCGACCTGGTCGAGGAAGCCGTGCTGAAGGAATTCGAAGCCATCGCCTCAAGAGGTGGCGTGCTCGGCGCCATGGAAACCGGCTACCAGCGCGGCAAGATCCAGGAAGAGTCGATGCACTATGAACACAAGAAGCACGACGGTTCCCATCCCATCATCGGCGTCAATACCTTCCTCAACCCGCATGGCTCGGGCGTGGCCAGCGAGATCGAACTGGCGCGTTCGACCGAGGATGAAAAGCAGTCGCAGCTCACCCGGCTTGCCGACTTCCAGAAGCGCAATGCGGGGCAGTCCGAGGCCTGCCTCGCCAAACTCAGGCAGGCGGTGATCGACAACGGCAATGTCTTTGCCGTGATGATGGAAGCGGTGCGGCATTGCTCGCTGGGGCAGATTTCGAACGCGTTGTACCTGGTGGGCGGGCAGTACCGGCGCAGCATGTAAGACAGGAGTCGGCGACGGCGCGACGGCGACCCTGTGTCACGCCCGGGTCAGTGCAGGGCGGCAGAGTCTTGCGGGTGAATGAACAAGCTCACGGGGTGCTGATTTGTTCCTAAAGGGACTTATCATGCCTCTTTGTCCCGCTTGTCGATCATGTCATGCAGATGCTGCGGTTCAGCGCCATGCGGTCTTTTGCCATCCGGCGGAAGAACCACGCCCTGGCGATTGAGTATCGGGCAGTATGGCGCTTATGCTTGCGCAATACATGGCTTACCTGTCCCCGTTCCTGCTCCCTGAGCCGTCGCGTCGCCGGGTCCTGAGAGGCCTGGTGCTGGGCTTGGCGGCGTCGGTCGTTTGGGCCATCGACTTCCCCCGCCTCGAACAACTCCTGCTGGCGCGCTTCGGCCAGGCGCCGGTGGCGCTGTTGCGCGACTGGCAACGCAACCTTGCCGACGCAAGCGCCGCTTCCGAAAAGGACAAGCTGAGGAAGGTCAATGACTTCATCAATCGCCGCGTCCGCTTCGAGGACGACCTGTCGATCTGGAACCAGAGCGAATACTGGGCCACGCCGTTGGAGACCATCGGCCAGGGCGGCGGCGATTGCGAAGACTTTGCCATCATCAAGTACTACTCGCTGAAGGCGGCCGGGATTCCGCTGTCCAGGCTGCGCCTGGTTTACGTCAGGGCCCGGCTGGAAGGCCCGGCCGGACCCTACCTGCAGGCGCACATGGTGCTCGCCTATTACGCCACGCCGAACGCCGAGCCCTTGGTGCTCGACAACCTGGTTCCTGAAATACGGCCGGCCTCGCAGCGTAGCGACCTGCAGCCGGTGTTCAGCTTCAACAGCGAAGCCGTCTGGAGCGGCGTTGGCGGCAAGGCCACCAAGGGCGCCGGCGGCACCAGCCAGCTCTCGCGCTGGCAGGACCTGCTGAACCGTGCGCGCAGCGAAGGCGTCGAATGACCATGCAACACTAAGAGAACGTAAGGAAGGAACCGCCATGTCGATGTATCGCCAACTCTGGCTTGCCATCATCCTCAGCATGCTGCTGGCGCTGGCCGGCAGCTTGTTCGCCTCCCTGCTGTCGGCGCGCGCTTATCTCGAACAGCAACTGAGCATGAAGAATGCCGACAACGCCTCGGCCCTGGCGCTGTCGCTGAGCCAGCAGAGTCCGGATCCGGTAACGGCCGAACTGGTGGTGGCGGCCCTGTTCGACAGCGGGCACTACGAGTCGATCCGCATCCATGATCCAAATGGCAAGCTGATGATCGAGCGCGTCGCGCCGGCGGGCGATTCCGGCGCGCCGGAGTGGTTCGTGCGGCGCGTGCCCATCCATGCCGAACCCGGCGAGGCGCGGGTCACCAGCGGCTGGCAGCAATTCGGCACGGTAATCCTGGTCAGCCACAGCCGTTTTGCGTACCAGGCGCTGTGGAACAGCACCCGGGAAATGATCGTTGCGCTGGCGCTGGCCAGTTTTGTCGGCGGCTACCTCGGCAGCCTGATCCTGCGCCGCCTGCGGCGCCCCCTGCAGGCGGTCATCGACCAGGCGGAGGCGATTACCGAGCACCGCTTTATCACGATTCCGGAGCCGAACGTACCGGAGCTGCGCCGGCTCGCGATTGCCATGAATGTCACGGTGACGCGGCTCAAGGCGATGTTCGAGGAGCAAGCCGCGCGGCTGGAAGCCGTGCGCCGGGAGGCCAACTTCGACCCCGTTACAGGCCTGGCCAACCGCGACTTCCTGATTGCCCGCTTGCGTTCGTCCCTGGAGGGCGAACACGCGACCGGCGGCATACTCTTCCTGATACACGTCGCCGACCTGATGGACATCAACAAGCGACTGGGACGCGAAGCCACCGACGACATGTTGCGGCGGGTGGCGCAAACCATCACGCGCAACGGTTTGCCGCGGGGCGGCGTCGACGCGGAGGCGGACGAGGAGAACCTGGCGGGACGCATGAACGGAGCCGACTTTGCCTTGTTGCTGACCGGGCAGAACGCCCGTCGCGAGGTCGCGGAACCTCTTCTGCAGGCCTTGATCAGCACGCTGGCGCCATTTGTCGATGGCGGATCCCCGGTGTACATCGGCATGGGGGTCTTCAAGCAGGGCACGGCGCTGCGCACGGTGCTGTCGCAAGTCGATGCGGCGATGATCGCCGCCGAGACCGAAGGCGCCAATGCAGTGCGCGAAGCCGTAATCGATACCGACGACGACATTCCCAGGAGCGCCGACGAATGGTCGCGGTCGATCCGTCAGGCGCTGGATCGGCGCTGGCTGTGCCTGGTCTCTTTTCCGGTTGTGGACTTGCAGGGCCGCTTGCTGCATGCCGAATGCCCGTTGCGGCTAAGGCTCGAGGCCGAAGGGGAATGGCTGCCGGCAGGCCGCTTCCTGCCTCTGGCCGAACGTCTTGGCCTTTCCGCCGAGCTGGACCTGGCGGCGCTGGAACTGGGACTGGCGGAACTTGTGCGGCAGCCGGCGCTGAAAGGCCTGGCGATCAACATGTCGGCCAGCTCGATCGTCACGGCGGATTTCCTGCAGAAGCTCGAGGCGCGACTGAGCAAGCAGCGCGAGGCTGCCGCGCGACTCTGGATCGAGGTGGCCGAATCCGGCGCGCTGAGGAATATCGACGCCTTTCGCCGTCTGTGCAAGCTGCTCGCAAGTTATCGCTGCAAGGTCGGGGTCGAGCACTTCGGCCCGCAATTCAGCCAGATCGGAGCCGTGCATGACCTTGGGCTGGACTACATCAAGGTCGATGCCAGCTTTGTCCGGCGCCTCGATACCCACCCGGGCAACCAGGCTTTCCTCAAAGGTGTTGGTGCGATCGCGCATGGCATCGGTTTGCTGGTCATCGCCGAGGGCGTGACCAGCGATGCGGAATTCGCTGCGCTGGGCGAGATAGGGTTCGATGGTGCGACAGGTCCCGGCGTCAAGGTCGCGGGAATTGCTTGAATGGCGTTTGCGGCACGATAAAATTGACGCGGGATTTCACCTCGGTTCAAGGGAGCGACAAATGACGATCAAGACAGTGGGCATCATCGGCGCAGGCACCATGGGCAACGGCATCGCGCAGGCCTGCGCGGTTTCCGGCATAGCCGCGGTGATGCTGGACATCAACGACGCGGCGGTGCAAAAGGGCGTCGCCACGATTTCCGGCAGCCTCGACCGCCTGGTCAAGAAGGAAAAGATGACGGCGGAGCAGAAGGCGGCGGCGATGGCGCACATCAAGGCGACGACGCAAATGTCAGACCTGAAGGATGTCGATATCGTGATCGAGGCGGCGACCGAAAACCTCGGCCTCAAGCTCAAGATTCTCAAGGACGTCGAGGCGGCGATCGGTGCCGACACCATCATCGCCAGCAACACCTCGTCGATCTCGATTACCCAGCTCGCCGCCGCGACCGGCCGCGCCGCCAAGTTCATCGGCATGCATTTCTTCAACCCGGTGCCCATGATGGCCCTGGTCGAACTGATCCGCGGCCTGCAGACCAGCGACGAGACCCACGCGAAAGTCGAGGCCCTGGCCAAGGCGTTGGGCAAGTCGCCGATCACGGTGAAGAATAATCCGGGCTTCGTGGTGAACCGGATACTTTGCCCGATGATCAACGAGGCGATCTTCGTCCATGCCGAGGGGCTGGCCTCGGCCGAGGAGATCGATGCCGGCATGAAGCTGGGCTGCAACCATCCGATCGGCCCGCTGGCCCTGGCCGACATGATCGGGCTGGACACCATGCTGGCGGTGATGAACGTCTTCTACGAGGGCTTCAACGATTCCAAGTACCGCCCGGCGCCGCTGCTGAAGGAGATGGTCGCCGCGGGCTACCTCGGGCGCAAGACGGGGCGAGGTTTCTACCAGTACTGACGCCGGCCCGCGCAGCGGAAACCCCGGCGCGCAAAGCGAGTCGTCGGCCGGTCAACCGCCGAAGCGCCGCAGACCATCGAGGTCGAGTACGGTGAGGTTGCCGTATTCGGCGCTGAGGAAGCCGGATTCTTCCAGCATGCGCAGGCTGCGATTCACGCGCTGGCGCGACACCCCGGCGAGATAGCCGATTTCCCCCTGGGTAATGGCGATGCGCGGCTCGATGCCGGGCTGCAGCACCGGGTGAAACAGCGCGGCGATGGCGCGCGCGACGCGGGCGTCGACATCGGCCAGGCGCTCCGACTCCAGCAAGCCGATGAACAGGCCGAGCCGCTCGTTGATCTGGTTGATGACAAAACGGTTGAAGGCAATGCTGTGGTCGAGCAGCCAGTGGAAAGTGTCGCGCTTCATGCAGGCGACGCGTGTGTCGCGCAGGGCGACCACGTCATAGCGGCGCGGCTCGGTCTTGAGCATGGAACCCTCGCCGAACCAGCCGCCGGCGGCCAGGCCGGTGTAGCTGGCGGTCTTGCCCGTGGCCCAGTCGCTGGACATCTTGGCCAGGCCGTCGAGGATGCCGATCCAGTGGTCGGCGGGCTCGCCCTTGCGGCAGACGAAGCCTCCGCCTTCGACGAAGCGCTCGCTGCAACCCTCGACCGCGCGCGCGAATTCGTCGGCAGACAAAGTCCCCGCCCAGCTTGTGCGGCGCAGCATATGTTCCAGCGATTCTTTTTCGCAAATGTCGGGCACGCGACAATTATAGGCGGCAGAATGGCATAGACTAAAAAGTCGCCGTGGACAGGAACGCGAATACAAGCGGGTCCGCGAGGCAAGTGCTGGAGGAGAAAAAACGCATGACCGAATCCCAATCGGAGCGGGCTTCAGGCTCGCTCGATACCTTTCCCCGTTTGCTGCTGAATCATGCGGCGACCCGGGGCGATCGCCCGGCAACGCGCGAGAAGTACCTCGGCATCTGGCAGACCTGGACCTGGAGCCAGGTCGCCGAAGAAGTTCGCGCCATCGCCTGCGGCCTGGCAGAACTCGGCTTCAAACGCGGCGACAACCTGGCGCTGATCGGCGACAACCGGCCGCGCCTCTACTGGTCGATGTGCGCCGCGCAAATGCTGGGCGGCGTCCCGGTGCCGATGTATCAGGACGCAGTGGCGGCGGAGATGGCCTTCGTGCTGACCGACGGCGAGATCCGCTTTGCCATCGTCGAGGACCAGGAGCAGGTCGACAAGCTGCTCGAAATCAAGGCGCAGTGCCCCGCTCTGGCGCACATCCTCTACGACGATCCGCGCGGTATGCGCCACTACACCCAGACCTTCCTGCAGGGTCTCGATGAAGCGATCGCCATGGGGAAAATCCACGACAAGAACCACCCCAACTTCATTCCGGCCGAAGTCGCCGAGGGCCGCAAGGAAGATGTCGCGGTAATGCTCTACACCTCCGGCACCACGGGCAAGCCCAAGGGTGTCTGCCAGACCCACGAAACCTTCATTGCGGCGGCGCAAAGCGGCGTCGGGTTCGATCACCTGACCGATCAAGAGGACATCCTTTCCTACCTGCCGATGGCCTGGGTCGGCGACCATCTGTTTTCCTACGCGCAGGCGTTGGTTGCCGGCTTCACCATCAACTGCCCGGAATCCGGCGACACGGTGATGACCGACTTGCGCGAGATCGGGCCGACCTATTATTTCGCTCCGCCGCGGGTGTTCGAAAACCTGCTGACCACGGTGATGATCCGCATGGAGGATGCCGGCGCCTTCAAGCGCGGCATGTTCCACTACTTCATGGCGGTGGCCAAGCGTTGTGGGTCGGACATACTCGACGGCAAGCCGGATGTATCGACCGCCGACCGCCTGCTGTATGCGCTGGGCAATCTGATGATTTACGGCCCGTTGCGCAACGTGCTGGGCATGAGCCGGATTCGCGTCGCCTATACGGCGGGGGCCGCCATCGGCCCCGACCTGTTCCGCTTCTACCGTTCGATCGGCGTCAATCTCAAGCAGCTCTACGGGGCCACCGAAACCTGTGCGGCGGTCTGCCTGCAACCGGATCGCGAAATCAAGTTCGACAGCGTCGGCAAGCCCGCGCCCGGCGTCGAGGTGAAGATTGCCGACAGCGGCGAGGTGCTGGTGCGCGGCAAGCTGCTGCTCAAGGAATACTACAAGCGGCCCCAGGACACGGCCGAGGCGATCGACGCCGAGGGCTGGTTCCACACCGGCGATGCCGGTTTCTTCGACGACGACGGCCACCTCAAAATCATCGACCGTGCCAAGGACGTGGGCAAGCTGGCCGGCGGCGCGATGTTTGCGCCCAATTACATCGAGAACAAGCTGAAGTTCTTCCCGCACATCAAGGAGGCGGTCTGCTTCGGTCACGACCGCGACATGGTCTGCGCCTTCATCAACATCGACATGGGCGCGGTCGGCAACTGGGCGGAGCGGCGCGGCCTGCCGTATTCCGGATACACCGACCTGGCGGGCAAGAAGGACGTGCTGGACCTGGTGCGCGAATGCGTCGAGCAGGTGAATACCGACCTGTCGCACGATGCGATGGTGGCCGATACGCAGATCCACCGCTTCCTGGTACTGCACAAGGAGCTCGATCCCGACGACGACGAGCTGACGCGTACCCGCAAGGTACGGCGCGGCTTCATTTCCGAGAAATACGGTGTACTGATCGATGCGCTGTATTCGGGCAAGACCTCGCAGTACATCGAAACTCTCGTCAAGTTCGAGGATGGCCGCACCGGTAAGGTGGCGGCGGACCTGACGATCAGCGAGGTGAAGACTTTTTCCGCCGGCTTGAAGAAAGCGGCATAGACCAGCGGCGACGAAGGCGGCAAACGACTTATGAATGACAGGACACATTCGGAGCGCATCACTTTTCACGACGCCATCGAGACGATGGAGGTCGATTTCTCGCGCATGACCTTCGCCGACGAGGTTCAGGTCGATGCGTTCTACGACGAAGTCGACCGGCGCCTGGGCGAAACCGGCCGGCGCTGGTTTTTCCTGGTGATCTACACCGATTGCGAGATAGCGCCGGATGCCTGGGATCGCTTCGCCGAACGCGGCAAGGGCACCAATGTCGATCACGGCCGCGGCAGCGTGCGCGTCGATGCCAAGGCGCAGACGCGGGCGGCGATCCGGCAAAGCGCCGGCCGCGAATCCTTTCGCTCCAACATCTACGACACGCGTGACCAGGCCCTGCTGGCGCTGGGCGAGATGCGCAAGCGCCAGCGCGAGACGCACGGCGCGGCTGAGGAAATCTTCCTCCGCGTCGAGAACGTCAGCCTGCGCTTCGGCGGCGTCAAGGCCATCACTGGAGTCAGTTTCGAGATCAAGCGCGGCGAGATTTCGGCGATTATCGGTCCCAACGGCGCCGGCAAGAGCTCGATGCTGAACGTCATCAACGGCGTCTACCATCCGCAGGAGGGCACCATCACCTTCCTCGGCAACGTGCGTCACCAGATGCGTCCCCACGAGGCGGCCACCCAGGGCATTGCCCGCACCTTTCAGAACATCGCGCTGTTCAAGGGCATGTCCGTGCTCGACAACATCATGACCGGGCGCAACCTGAAAATGAAAGCCAACATGCTGCAGCAGGCCGTCTGGCTCGGAGCTGCGCAGCGCGAGGAGCTCGAGCATCGCCTCAAGGTTGAGGAGATCATCGACTTTCTCGAAATCCAGCACATTCGCAAAATTCCAGTGGGACGCCTGCCCTACGGCCTGCAAAAGCGCGTCGATCTGGCGCGCGCGCTGGCCATGGAGCCGCAACTGCTGCTGCTGGACGAACCCATGGCCGGCATGAACGTGGAGGAGAAGCAGGACATGTGCCGCTTCATCCTCGACGTCAATGACCAGTTCGGCACCACGGTGCTGCTCATCGAGCATGACATGGGCGTGGTGATGGACCTCTCCAATTTCGTGGTGGTGCTGGATCACGGCGAGAAGATCGCCGAGGGTACGCCCGACGAAGTCCGCGCCGATCCGGACGTCATCAGCGCCTATCTTGGCGCTAGCCACTGAGGACAACGAACCATGAGCTTCTTCCTGGAAACCCTGCTCGGCGGCCTGATGAGCGGCATGCTTTACTCGCTGGTGGCGCTGGGCTTCGTGCTGATCTACAAGGCCTCCGGCGTGTTCAATTTCGCCCAAGGCGCGATGGTGCTGTTTGCCGCCCTGTCCATGGCGCGCTTTTCGGAGTGGATTCCGCTCTGGCTGGGCATGGACAACCTGTTCATCGCCAACGTGCTGGCCTTTGCCATATCGGTGGCGATCATGTTCATCGTCGCTTGGCTGATCGAGTTCCTCGTCCTGCGTCATCTGGTGAACCAGGAAGGCGCGACACTGCTGATGGCGACGCTCGGCATCGCCTACTTTCTCGACGGCGTTGGCCAGACCATCTTCGGCAGCGACATCTACAAGATCGATGTCGGCATGCCCAAGGAGCCGGTGATGATGCTGGAAAGCGTGTTCGAGGGCGGCATCCTGATCAACAAGGAAGATTTCGTCGCCGCCTTCATTTCCGCCATGCTGGTGCTGGCGCTCACGATCTTTTTCCAGAAGACCGCGACCGGGCGCGCGCTGCGCGCCGTGGCCGACGATCACCAAGCGGCCCAGTCGATCGGCATTCCGCTGGGTCGCATCTGGGTCATCGTCTGGTGCGTGGCTGGCATCACGGCGCTGGTGGCGGGCATCATCTGGGGCTCCAAACTGGGCGCGCAGTTCTCGCTTTCGACGGTGGCTTTGCGCGCCCTGCCGGTGGTGATCCTCGGCGGCCTGACCTCGGTTCCCGGGGCCATCATCGGCGGGCTGATCATCGGCGTCGGCGAGAAGGTATCCGAAGTTTATCTGGGTCCCTATGTCGGCGGCGGCATCGAAATCTGGTTCGCCTACATGCTGGCGCTGGTGGTTCTGCTGTTCCGGCCGCAAGGCCTGTTCGGCGAGAAGATCATTGATCGGGTATGAGCATGATCAATGATTTTTCAGTGAAGGCTAACTTGCGCAGCAAGTTAAGCGTAGCGGCCGTAACTAGAAATACTTTCGATCGCGTTTGATTCGGGGACTGCGTAATGTTCTATAGAGAAAACGGTCAGTTCAAGACCTCGTACCAATCGGATCAGCAGATATTCGCCATCCCGCAGGACCGCTGGGCGATTCTGGCCATCGTCGCCTTTGCCTTCCTCGGCATTCCGCTGCTGGTCGACGAATACCTGTTCCGTGCCATCCTGATTCCCTTCCTGATCCTGTCGCTGGCTGCCCTTGGCGTGAACATTTTGGTCGGTTATTGCGGCCAGATCACCCTCGGCGCCGGGGCCTTCATGGCGGTCGGCGCCTACGCGGCCTACAATTTTTTGATCCGCATCAGCGGCATGCCGGCGCTGGGCGCAATCCTGCTCGGCGGGCTGACCGCGGCGGCGGTCGGCATCGTGTTCGGCATTCCCAGCTTGCGCGTGCGCGGCCTTTACTTGGCGGTGGCCACGCTGGCGGCACAGTTCTTCTGGGATTGGGCCTTCCTGCGGGTCAAGTGGTTCACCAACGATTCGTCGTCGGGCTCGGTTTCCGTGGCCGACATCAACTTCTTTGGCTGGACCATCAGTTCGCCGACCGACAAATACCTGTTCTGTCTCGGCATCCTGGTGGCTTTCAGCGTCATGGCGAAGAATCTGGTGCGCGGCAACATGGGCCGGCAATGGATGGCGATTCGCGACATGGACGTGGCGGCGACGGTGATCGGCATTCGTCCGATGTATGCCAAGCTGACTGCCTTTGCCGTCAGTTCCTTCTACGTTGGTGTCGCCGGCGCCTTGTGGGGCATGGTTCATCTGGGCTCATGGGAGCCCGCGGCATTTTCCATCGACCGCTCCTTCCAGTTGCTGTTCATGGTCATCATCGGTGGCATGGGGGCTATCGTAGGCAGCTTCTTCGGCGCCGCGTTCATCGTGATCCTGCCGATCTTTCTCAATCAGTTGCTGCCGGTGATAGGAGGCTGGTTCGGGCTCGAAGTTTCAATCGCGCTGGTATCGCATGTCGAGATCATGGTTTTCGGCGCGCTCATCGTGTTCTTCCTGATCGTCGAGCCGCACGGAATCGCCAGGCTGTGGTCTACCGGCAGGGAGAAGCTGCGCTTGTGGCCGTTCCCGCATTGACAGAAAGCGTAATGGCGCCGGATAAGATTGCCGGCGTCGCAGACAGGGTTTATTGCAGGCGTAACATCAAATCATCCTAGGAGGAGAAAACATGAAACTACGCAAACTTGCCGTCGCCGCGTCGATCGCCGCGATCGGTCTTTCCGCCGTACTCGTTGCGCCCGCCGCGTCGGCGGCCGAGGAGCAGTTCTTCCCGGTGCTGGCCTATCGCACCGGCGCCTACGCGCCCAACGGCGCACCCTGGGCCAACGGCTTCGTCGACTACATGAAGCTGACCAATGCGCGCGGCGGCGTCAATGGCGTCAAGCTGACCTGGGAGGAGTGCGAAACCGGCTACGCCACCGACCGCGGTGTCGAGTGCTACGAGCGCCTGAAGGGCAAGCATGGTGGCGCGACGGCGGTGCAGCCGCTGTCCACCGGCATCACCTTCGCCCTGACGGAAAAGGCCCCGGTCGACAAGATTCCCGTGATTACCGCCGGCTATGGCCGCAGCGAGTCGCAGAACGGCGCCGTGTTCGGCTGGAACTTCCCGCTGGTGGGCACCTACTGGATGGGCGCCGACGTGCTGGTGCAGCACATCGGCAAGAAGGAGGGCGGCCTCGACAAGCTGAAGGGCAAGAAGATCGCCCTGGTTTACCACGACAGCCCCTACGGCAAGGAGCCGATCGCCCTGCTGCAGGAGCGCGCCAAGATGCACGGCTTCGATGTGCAACTGCTGCCGGTCGCCCACCCGGGCGTCGAACAGAAGGCCACCTGGCTGCAGATTCGCCAGAGCAAGCCTGACTACGTCTTCCTCTGGGGCTGGGGCGTGATGAATTCGACTTCGATCAAGGAAGCCCAGGCCACCGGCTACCCGCGCGAGAAGATGTACGGCGTGTGGTGGTCGGGTGCCGAGCCCGATGTCAAGGATGTCGGCGATGGTGCCAAGGGTTACAACGCGCTGGCCATGCAGCATGGCGCCGAACCGAACTCCAAGGTGATCAAGGAAGTTCTCGAGAAGCTGCATGCCAAGGGCCAGGGCACGGGTCCGAAGGAGGATGTCGGCCAGGTGCTGTACATGCGCGGCCTGATCTCGGCCATGCTGCAGGTCGAAGGCGTGCGCGCCGCGCAGGGGCGCTACGGCAAGGGCAAGCGCATCACCGGTGAGCAGATGCGCTGGGGCCTGGAAAACATCAACCTCGACCAGAAGGCGCTCGACGGGCTGGGCTTTGCCGGCGTGATGCGTCCAGTGCAGACCTCCTGCCTCGACCACATGGGATCGGCCTGGGCGCGCATCCACACCTGGGATGGCAAGAAGTGGAACTTCACGTCCGATTGGTATCAGGGCGACGAGAAGGTGCTGCGTCCGATGGTGATGCTGGCCTCGGCCAAGTACGCGGAAGAAAAGAAGATCAAGCCGCGCACTCCCGAAGACTGCAAGAAGTAAGCCGAGCCGGAAGGCAGGGGGCGGTCCTCCCCGTTCCCTGCCCTCTGTCTTCTGTTCTTCCGAAAGAGCACATGACTACCGCCAACATTCTTCTCAACGTCAATAGCATCGAGGTGATTTACAACCACGTCATCCTCGTGCTCAAAGGCGTCTCCCTGTCCGTTCCCGAGGGCAGCATCGTCGCCCTGCTGGGTGGTAACGGCGCCGGCAAGACCACCACTTTGCGCGCCGTGAGCAATCTCCTGCAGGGCGAGCGCGGCGAGGTGACCAAAGGTTCGATCGAATGTCGCGGCGAGCGCATTGAAGCGCTGTCACCGGCCGATCTGGTCAAGCGCGGCGTGGTCCAGGTCATGGAAGGCCGCCATTGCTTCGGTCATCTGACCATTGAAGAAAACCTCATGACGGGCAGCTACACTCGCCGCGACGGCCGGGGGGCCGTGGCGCAGACGCTGGAGAAGGTTTACAACTACTTCCCGCGCCTGAAGGAACGGCGCAACAGCCAGGCGGCCTATACCTCGGGTGGCGAACAGCAGATGTGCGCCATCGGGCGTGCGCTCATGGCCAATCCGACCATGGTGCTGCTGGACGAGCCGTCGATGGGGCTGGCGCCGCAGATCGTCGACGAGGTCTTCTCCATCGTCAAGGATCTCAACCAGCGCGAAAAGGTCACTTTCCTGCTGGCCGAGCAGAATACCAACATGGCATTGCGCTATGCCGATTTCGGCTACATCCTGGAAAACGGCCGCGTGGTGATGGAAGGCGCGGCTGCCGATCTGGCCAACAACGAGGACGTCAAGGAGTTCTACCTCGGCATTTCCTCGGGGGAGCGCAAGAGCTTCCGCGAAGCCAAGCACTACCGCCGCCGCAAACGCTGGCTCGCCTGAGTCCCGCGGATCGCGCGGCGCGCTGCGGCGTTGCTCAAGGCCTCGTTTAGAACGACTAAACGTCGGCCTTTCGCGCCTTGCATCGCTTGGCGCTCCGCGGTCCTCACCCGATTCACCGCCTACACCATCCGAATCCGGAGCAGTCCATGTCCAAACACCTCGACGCCCTCGAAACCCGTACTGCCGACGAACGAGAGTCGGCGCTGGCGATACGGCTGCCGCAGCAGATCGCGCATGCCAAGGCCAATGCCGCTTACTTCGCCGAGAGCTTGAAGCAGGTCGAAGCTGCGGCGATCACTTCGGCAGCTGCGCTGGCGGCCTTGCCGGTGGTGAGGAAGAGCGACCTGATCGAATTGCAGAAGCAGCAGCGGCCCTTCGGCGGTTTGGCCGCCGGCGGCTGGGGTAGGTTGGGCCGCGTGTTTTCCTCACCCGGCCCGATCTACGAACCGGAAGGCCGCAGCGCGGATTACTGGCGCACGGCGCGTGCGCTGTATGCCGCGGGCTTTCGCGCCGGCGACCTGGTGCACAACAGCTTCTCCTATCACATGACGCCGGGTGCCTGGATCCTCGAAGCCGGCGCGCAGGCGCTGGGCTGCACGGTGTTTCCCGCCGGCGTCGGCCAGACCGAGCAGCAGGTGGCGGCGATGGCCGATTTGCAGCCGAACGGCTATGTCGGTACGCCCTCCTTCCTGCGCATCCTGCTGGAGAAGGCCGATGAACTCGGCGTCAAGCTGCCTTCGCTGAGCAAGGCGCTGGTGTCGGGCGAGGCCTTCCTGCCGCCTGTGCGCGACGCCCTGCTGGCGCGCGGCATCGCCGGCTACCAGGCCTATGCCACGGCCGAACTCGGCGTCATCGCCTATGAGACCGAAGCACGCCAGGGTCTGGTGATCGATGAAGGCGTGATTGTCGAAATCGTGCGCCCCGGCACCGGCGACCCGGTTGCACCTGGCGAGGTCGGCGAAGTCGTGGTCACCACCTTCAATGCAGACTATCCGCTGATCCGCTTTGGCACCGGTGACCTGTCGGCCTTCCTGCCCGGCGTCTCGCCTTGCGGCCGGACCAACATGCGCATCAAAGGCTGGATGGGCCGCGCCGACCAGACCACCAAGATCAAGGGCATGTTCGTTCATCCGGAACAGGTGGCAGCGGTGGTCAAACGCCATCCCGAAATCGCGAAGGCGCGCCTGGTGGTGACCAATCCCGACAGCACCGACCTGATGACCCTGAGCTGCGAAGTCGGCGCGACGGGCAGCGACCTGGGCAAGGCCATTGCCGAAACCGTACGCGACGTCACCAAGCTGCGTGCCGACGTCAAGCTGGTCGCCGTCGGCAGCCTGCCGAATGACGGCAAGGTGATTTCCGACGACAGGAAATATGACTGAGCCTCGCGGGCCGCTGGCAGGCCTGCGCGTCCTCGACCTCACGCGCCTGCTGCCGGGCCCGGTGGCGACCATGCATCTGGCCGACCTCGGCGCCGAGGTGGTGAAGATAGAGGACACCGGTGCCGGCGATTACGCCCGTGCCATGGGCCCCGGCGAAAGCGTCGAGGGCAGCAGCGGCGACAGCGTTTTCTTCCGCATGGTCAACCGCAACAAGAAAAGCTTGCGCCTCGACCTGAAGCAGGCGGCCGGAGTCGCCGCCTTCCTGCGCCTGGCGAAAGACGCCGACGTGCTTTTCGAAAGCTTTCGCCCCGGCGTGGTGGACAAGCTCGGCATCGGCTATGAGGCGGTGAAGGCGATCAATCCGCACGTCGTCTACTGCGCCATCACCGGCTACGGCCAGACTGGCCCTTGGGCCGAGCACGCCGGCCACGACATCAACTACCTGGCGACCTCGGGGCTGCTTGACCAGATCGGCAGCCACGACGGCGAGAAAAGCGGGCCGCCGGCGATCCCCAACCTGCAGGTCGGTGACCTGCTGGGTGGAGCGCTCACTCCCCTGCTGGGCGTTCTGGCTGCAGTGATCGGTGCCAAGGCAACAGGACAGGGTAGCCACGTCGACGTGGCCATGACCGACGCCGTGCTGGCGCATACTATCTTTCCGCTGGTGACGACCCAGGTTTTCGGCAAGCCGGCACCGCGCGGCGCCGACCTGCTGACCGGCGGCGTGCCCTGCTATGGCGTGTATCGAACAGCCGACGAGCGTTATCTGGCCGTGGGCGCCCTCGAACCGAAGTTCTGGCAGGCGATGTGTGCGGCGATCGGGCGTCCCGACCTGGCGCCCTTCGGACTCGCGACCGGCACAAAGGGGCGCGCAGTGAAAGCCGAACTTGCCGCCGTCCTGGCAGCGCAAGCGATGGCGCATTGGGAGTCGGTTTTTGCCGCCGCCGACTGCTGCGTGACGCCGATCCTGCGCATGGACGAAGTCCTGCGGCACCCGCAGATTGCCGCCCGCGAGATGGTGGTCGAAGTGGGCGGCGTCAAGCAGTACGCGCCGCCCTTCAAGCTTTCCGCCTGGCCCTGGCCGGACGCGGCACCAGCGCCCGCCGCCGGCGCGGACAGCGAGGCGGTGCTGGCGGCCGCGGGTTTTTCCGCCGACGAGATTGGAGCCTTGCGCGCGACCGGGGTAATCTAGCCCGCCACCACGCTTGCCGATCTGGCCGGCCTTGCGCTGACTTACCTGGCCTTGCCCTTGGGCGGCTCGGCGCTTGCCGCGGCATCGACCGCCGCGGCAGCCGGCGCCTGGCCGTTGCCCTGCATGAAGTTCCACGGCCACAGCGCCGGGTTGGCGAAGGGATTGGCATTGGCTTCGGCACTGCTCGCCGACTGGCTGATGGCCTGCAAGGCCGACAGCGTGGCGCGTTGCATTTCCAGACCCTGGATGGTCATCTGCAGCATGCCGAGGTTGGTCTTCAACCAGCCCTCGACCGCCTTGAGGTCGGCGATTCGCTTTTCCAGTTCATTGGTATCCAGGGTCGGCGTCACCAGGCCCGGCAGCGGCATCCCGGTATTGCCCCACAGGGATTTGAGGAATTCCATCGGATCGGACGGCGTGGTGCTCATGGCGATTGCTCCCTGGTTGGTTGCTTGATCTTACCGCAGCGCGGCACAACGCGCTAAACTGCCGATCGTCATATCCTGATCCGGCCTGCGGGGAAAGCGATGCTGAAACTACTGGTGGTAGAGGACCATGCCCTGGTGCGAGAGGGCCTGCTGGCGACGCTGAAAAGCCTCGGCGCGGAAACGCGAACCATAGGCGTGCCCAACGCCAATGAAGCGATAGGCGTGCTGGAGAAGGAGGACATCGACATGATGATCCTCGATCTGATGCTGCCCGGGACCAAGGGCCAGACCTTCCTGCCCTTGGTGCGGCGACGCTTTCCAACCGTGCCGGTGGTGGTGCTCTCGGCGCTGGATGACGCCGATACGGTGTCGCGCGTGATGAAGGCGGGCGCCTCGGGCTTCGTTTCCAAGTCGGGATCGAGCCACGAACTGCTGCAGGCCCTGCGCGTGGTGCTGGCGGGCGAGATTTTCCTGCCGCCGAAGATGCAGGCGCTGACCAGCCGCAGCGAAACCGCCCAGGGTGAAGGCGATGCGCTGGCACAACGCTTCGGCCTGACACCGGCCCAGGCCCGGGTGCTGGAGTTCCTCGCCGACGGACGCAGCAACCGGCAGATCGGCGAACTGCTCGGCCTCAGCGAAGGCACCGTGAAAATCCACGTTTCCGCCATCATGAAAGCCATGGGCGTAAGCAATCGCGCGGAGGCCGCGCTGCTGGCAAACCGGCGCCAGCGGACGCGCTGAACCGAAGCTTTTCGCGCGCTGCCTTCAGGCAAGCCCGAGCCGGGCGCGCAAGGCCTCACGCTCGGTGGCGGTCGAGTCGATGGCGCGACGCTTGACATCGCCGAAGCCGCGGATTTTTTCCGGCAGGGCGGCGAGCGCGATGGCGTCGCCCAGTGTCGCGGCATCCAGCCGGCCTGCCAGCAACGCCAGATCGGCTTCGTAGTCGGCCAGCAACTGGCGTTCGAGCCGGCGCTCCGCGCTGCGGCCGAAGACGTCCCAGCGTGAACCGCGAACCCTGCGCGCTCTTGCCAGCCACTTGAATGCGGTAAGCATCCAGGGACCGAAGGCGATCTTGCCGATCCTGCCGGTTGTCGGGTCGGGCCGCGCCAGCAGCGGCGGCGCCAGGTGGAAGCGCAGCGTGTAGTCGCCTTCGAAACGCTCATCGATTTTCCGCAGGAAGTCGGTCTCGGCATACAGCCGCGCTACCTCGTACTCGTCCTTGATGGCCATGAGCTTGAACAGGTTGCGGGCTACGGTTTCGGTGAGCCGAGTCGAATCGAACGCCGCCTCCGCGGCGCGGATCGTCCCCACTTGCGCGCGGTAGCTCTCCGCATAGGCGGCATCCTGATAGGCGGCGAGAAAATCGACGCGCCGGGTGATGACTTCATCAAGCGTCGGCGCTGACGGGGCGGCAACCCTGGGCCGGGCATGGGCCGCTACCGCCGCCGGGTCGTGCGCGGCGCGCCGGCCCCAGAGAAAGGCGGCACGGCTCATCGCCACCGCCGTGCCGTTGAGTTCGATGGCGCGGTCGATGGCCTCCCAGGACACCGGCACCAGTCCCTGCTGCCAGGCATAGCCGAGCAGCAGCAGGTTGCCGGCGATCGAGTCGCCCAGCAGGCGCAGGGCGAGGTCCGAGGCGTCGACGAAATGCGCGGCGTCGGCGCCGACGGTTTCGCCGACCACCGCCTGCATGCGCGCCAGGGGAAACTGCCAGTCCGGATTGCGCGTGAAATCCGCCGTGGGTGTCTCCGCGCAATTCACTACCACGCGGGTGCGGCCGGCTTGCATGCGCGTCAGGGCGTCGGGCGAGGCGCTGACGATGACGTCGCCGCCGATCACGGCATCGGCTTCGCCGGTGGCGACGCGCACGGCGTGGATGGCTTCCGGATCATCGCAGATGCGCACGTGGGAAAACACCGCCCCGCCCTTTTGCGCCAGGCCCGTCATGTCGAGCACGGTGACGCCCTTGCCGTCGATGTGCGCGGCCATGCCGATCAGGGCGCCGATGGTGACCACGCCGGTGCCGCCGACGCCGGTGATCAGGATGCCGTAGGGCGTTGCCGTCGAGCCGGGAGCCGGCGCTGGCGGCACGCCGAACGGACCGCCGTCAGCCTCGGTGCCGGCAAGGCCGCGGCCCTTCCTTACGCTGCCGCCCATCACCGAAACGAAGCTCGGGCAAAAGCCCTTCTCACAGGAGTAATCCTTGTTGCAGGCCGACTGGTCGATCGCGCGCTTGCGGCCGAACTCGGTTTCCACCGGTACCACGGCAAGGCAATTCGATTGCACCCCGCAATCGCCGCAGCCTTCGCATACGGCTTCGTTGATGAACAGGCGGCGCGGCGGATCGATCATCTTGCCGCGCTTGCGGCGGCGGCGCTTTTCGGCGGCGCAGGTCTGGTCGTAGATGATGGCCGAGATGCCCGGGCATTCGCGCATCTCGCGCTGGATCGCATCCAGGTCGTCGCGATGGCGGATCGGCACGCCGTGCGGCAGGTCCGGGTGGCCGTAGGCGCGCTGTGTTCCATCGGTAACGACGACAACGTGATGCAATCCTTCGGCATGCAACTGATGGGCGATCTGCGGCACCGTCAGGTTGCCGTCCACGGGCTGGCCGCCGGTCATGGCGACGGCATCGTTGTAGAGGATCTTGTAGGTGGCGTTGACGCCCGAGGCCACCGCGGCGCGTATCGCCAGCGAGCCGGAATGGAAGTAGGTGCCGTCGCCAAGATTGACGAAGACATGGCGCTGTTCGGTGAAAGGCGCCTGCCCCATCCAGGCCGCGCCTTCGCCGCCCATGTGGGAGTAGGTGGCGGTGGAGCGGTTCATCCACAGCACCATGAAATGGCAACCGATGCCGGCCAGCGCTCGCGAGCCTTCCGGGACGCAGGTGGAGGTGTTGTGCGGACAGCCCGGGCAGAAGTAGGGCGTTCGCGCAATCTGGATCACCGGCGCGGCGGAGCGCTCCTTGGCCTCGATGACCGCCAGGCGCTCGCGAATGCGTGGTGAGGTGAAGTGACGGCCGATGCGGTCGGCAATGACACGCGCAATTTGCGCCGGCGACAGTTCGCCCGATGCAGGCAGCAGCCAGCGGCCGTTGGGCAAGGCCCATTCGCCCTGTTCGTCGAACTTGCCGATCACGCGCGGGCGCACGTCCTCGCGCCAGTTGTAGAGTTCCTCCTTCAGTTGGTATTCGATCAACTGGCGCTTTTCCTCGACCACCAGGATTTCTTCCAGTCCTTCGGCGAAATGGCGCACGCCGTCGGATTCGAGCGGCCAGACCATGCCGATCTTGTAGAGGCGGATGCCGATCTCGGCGGCAAGCTGATCATCGATGCCGAGATCGTCGAAGGCCTGGCGCACGTCGAGATAGGACTTGCCGGTGGTGATGATGCCCAGCCGTGGGTTGGGTGAATCGATCACCACCTGGTTCAGCCGGTTGGCGCGGCAGTAGGCCAGCGCGGCATACAGCTTGTGGTCGAGCAGGCGGGCTTCCTGCAGCAGGCGGTCGTCGGGCCAG
>Ga0209514_10002413_pt1 | contig 28920 bp, 27 predicted proteins | sample Subgrocontami58m_FD_187452 | JGI IMG/M metagenome (GOLD analysis project Ga0209514, IMG submission 187452) | Subsurface groundwater microbial communities from S. Glens Falls, New York, USA - GMW37 contaminated, 5.8 m (SPAdes) (version 3) | ecosystem: Environmental > Aquatic > Deep subsurface >...
ATTTCTCGTCGAGCAGCGCCGAATCGGTGAGGGTGCCCGGCGTGATGATGCGGGTGACGGCGCGCTCCACCGGTCCCTTCGACGTGTTCGGGTCGCCGATCTGCTCGCAAATCGCCACCGACTCGCCCAGCTTCACCAGCTTGGCCAGATACTGCTCGACCGCGTGGTAGGGCACGCCCGCCATTTTGATCGGCGCGCCGGCGGAAGCTCCGCGCGTGGTGAGCGTGATATCGAGCAGCCGCGCCGCCTTCTCCGCGTCGCCGTGGAACAGCTCGTAGAAATCGCCCATGCGGTAGAACAGCAGGATGTCCGGATGCTGCGCTTTCAGGCGCAGGTACTGCTGCATCATCGGGGTGTGGGCGCTGCCCATCGGGGAATCCGGCTTGCTCATCGGCGCAATTCTAACCTGTGTTGCTTTTCGGTAAGCCGGGAATGCGGCTGGGGCTTATTCGGTTCTGCGAGGCAACAATGTCGTCCTGTTTGGAAACGCGAAAGCCGCATTGATATCGATTCTACTCAAGCCGGAATCGAGACTTAATCTGCGCAATGTTCTTCGCCGGCACGCCCCACTGTTCCGCCAGCGCATTCCATTTGGCCAGCGCGGCGCGCACGCGGTCGACGACCGGCTTGCCATCGCGCTTGATGCCGAATTCCTTGCCGAGGTCTGTGAGATTGTTCGCTGTGAACCCGTCTCGCTTTCCACCCAGAGTCATCTGATGCTGGCGCGTATATCCGGCGCCCCGCGCGTAGGTCAGGTCGTAGGCGGGGGCAAGGCGCCAGCGTCCGGATTCGTCCATGAGAAAGCTGATGTTTTTCACGTGGTCGTCTTGATTGACCGCCATGATGTTGAAGCATATCCGCGTGAAGGCTTGCTCCAACGCAGGATAGCCAAGGCCAAACTCAAGCATGACGCGGAGGAATTGTTCATATGAATAAGTCCCTGGAGCGTTGTAGTCGGCATGGTCGAGGCCCCCGAGGCTGTGCATGTGCAACCTGTTCCCACCGTCGCGATCGAAGCGCTTCGCCATGAAATGCCCATAGCTGCGTTCAGTCAGCAGGTGGGTTTCTCCCATTTTGATTCCAGCATCTTTTGCGATTAATGAGTACACGTACTCGATGCGGTTGTATGGCCGTGACGCCGGATTGGGCGCATCCAGTTCGCCGACACCGTCGAACTTGATAATCCAGTGCTCATCGCCAAGCTGCGGCGCGGCAAAGCCCGAGCGTACTTCGTCCTTTTTACGGTTCCACAGAATGACTGCCTTGGGACGCGCTCCGCCCGCGGACGAGCCCACCTGCATGATTTCCGCGACGGCCACGGTGGTCTCGCCTTCAATGAGCTTGCGCGCCTGCTCGACGAGGTCCGCAATCTCCAGCGACTGCCGCTCCTGCGCATTGGCTCGGCCACGAGTGGCGGGCCGGAACTCCAGCGCGCCCATGCCGCGCTTGCCCATGTAGAGGAGTTTTTGGACGGGACTCATGGCGTTGTCGGGCTGCCCCAGATTCTCGAAATAGGCCTTGATGATGGCGTTACCGAAGCGGTCGGGTAGGGCATCGGCCAACACGCCTGGCAGACCGGCGAAGGCATCGACCCGGTTCAGTTCAGGGAAACTCACCGGTCCACGTAGGCTGAGCGGCAGCTTGCGCGGTGAGATTTCAAGGCCACTGCGCCGGAAAGCTTCGTCGTATTCGAAGGTGATTCTGCCGTCATCTTCCTCCGTAACCGCGCCGACGAACTTGTTCCAGAGCCAGACCTGCGCAAGTACGAGCACGTTAGCCATCGAAGCTCTTTCTTGCGCGCTGGCGGGGCTTGCCTTGGAGCTTCATCAGTTGAATAGGCGAAACAGACGGCTTTGGCATGAAGGCATTGAGGTCCTCCAACCGGCCTAGCGCCCTCAGGAGTTTCGCGAGGGTGGACAGTTGCGAGTCCTTGCCGGCCTCTATATCCCGGATCGTTGTCCGATTGACACCCGCGCGCATGGCGAGGTCGGCTTGCGCTAGATTCATCTGGAGCCGATAGGCGCGCAGGCGTGCGCCTATTTCTTGCAGAATCTCAATCTCAGTTTTGTTTGTTAAAGCCATCCTTAAATCCTAATATTGTATGTAAGGATGATTATATACATCATAATAAGAAATGTCAATAAATGATGATTATAGCCATCATTGTATCGCTGTTTCCGCCCATTGTGATGTCTAAATCCATCATAATACTACAACAATCCGGAATGCTGGTTTGAATCCGCACTTGCAACTAGCCGAACCGAGCGGATTCGCTTGGTGCGAGGTAGCCAAGCGATTAATTGTTCATAGGGCGAGGTTAACCAGCCTTCCACGCGGCGCGCCATTCGACGTGGGCGCGCTAGCGCGCCTGGGCGTCTCCGCGAAGCTGGCGGCCCACTACGCCGGGACGGGTTGGCTGGTCCGGCTCGGGCAGGGCGTATACGCTTTTCCTGCCGATGAACTGAACGCTCACGCGACGATCAAGTTCCTACAGACCGGCGTCGCCGGCCTGCACCTGGCAGGCAAGAGCGCGCTCGCCTTGCAGGGCGTGCGCCACAATCTGGCCGCGCGCGAGCAGTGGGTGCTCTGGGGCGATGTGCGCTTCGCGCTGCCGGCGTGGTTCACCACACGCTTTCCCGCGCGTTACGTGTCGGCCCGGTTGTTCGATTGGCCGGATGAGGCGCTGGCCGCAAAGAGCCTGGCCACGCCAGCGGGCGCGACCGAGGGCTTGCGCGTGTCGGTGCCCGAGCGCGCGCTGCTCGAGTTGCTGTATGACGTGGGCACCCATCAGGGCCTGGAAGAAGCGCGCAACCTGTTCGAGGGCCTGAGCAGTCCGCGCAAGGACATGCTTGGCCGCCTGCTTGCCTGTTGCACCAGCGTCAAGACAGTGCGCCTGTTCCTGACCTGGGCGCGCGAGACAAAAGTGGTGGATGTCGCGGCCCTCCAGCAGCAGTACACGCTGCCGATCGGCAGCGACAATCGCTGGATGACCCGCCTGAAGGACGGCACCTTGCTGAGCCTGAAACCGCATGGATAAGGCCTATGCCGATGCCGTGCGCTTGCTGCTGGCCGCCGCATAGTTATCGGTCCGACTCGCCAGCACTGCGATTGGCGGTTCTTGCAAGCTATATACGAACGGGTATAATGCATGACTGAGATGCGCAGACCGCTGTTCTGGGAGGGTTCCTCGAAGAAGGATTTCAAGGAATTCCCCATTCCGGTCCAGAAGGACATGGGTGTTGCTCTCTTCGTGGTGCAGTTGGGTCGGATGCCCGATTCGTCGAAGCCGTGGAAGGGTCTTGGCTCCGGCGTCTACGAGCTGGTGGAAGATCACCGGGGCGACACCTTTCGCGCGGTCTACACGGTGCGCGTGGGAGATGCGATCCATGTGCTGCATGCGTTTCAGAAGAAGTCGAAATCCGGCATCAGCACGCCGTTGCCGGATGTGCAATTGATCGAGAAGCGGTTGAAGTCTGTGCTTGCCCGTCATGGGTTGAGCGGGAGGTAATGATGCGACGCAAAGACACACACAAGGGCACTGACAATGTGCTGATCGACCTTGGGTTCGACGACGCGGAAGAACTGTCCGCGAAAGCCATCCTCGCCGTCAAGCTCAACGAACTTATCCGGAGCCGGGGGCTCAGTCAGACCGAGGCCGCCGCGATCACCGGCATGACACAGCCCAAGGTATCGCAGGTTGGCCGCTACAAACTCCAGAATATTTCGCTTGAACGCCTGATGCAGGCGCTGGTGTCGTTTGACCAGCAGGTCGAGATAACTGTAAAACCGGCTCGCCGCGCGCATGCGGCGGGTATTACGGTTGCGGCATGACGCGGATGCTCCCTGACTATTGCCGTATCCGCAGCAGCTCGGAAAGCCCGCCCCAATAGCCGTAAAGACGTTCACGCATGTTTTCCGGGAGGCCGACTTCCCGAATGATCCCTGGCCATTCCTTGCGGGCGGTTGCCACTGTTTGCTTGACGACATCCAGCACGAATTTCGGCGGGGCTTCCATGCGACGGGCGAGCCGGTCGAAATGCGACTCGTCGATGGATGCGAAGCGTTTCTCACCAGCGAGATTCAGTGCGAGGGTGTCGTTGGCGACGTATTGGATCGTCGACACCAGGTCGTATACCGGCGATAGCTGGGGAGTGACTTTGTCTTGATAGATCACCGACCAGTTTTTGAGATGGGCGTCGCCGTTGCCGACGAGAATGTTGACGACCAATCGCCGAATGAATTCTGCGAGCTGCTCGAACCGGTTGGGAAAGAGATCGAAGATCAGTCTGCCTATCGTGTCGTAGTTAGTCGCCTTGTATTCCTGGTCGCCATAGACGTTGAACACCTGCGCAAAGTCTTCGACATGGACGCGGCCTTCCTCATTTTCGTTATGGCTGCGGTCATAACGTTTAATGGCGTAAGCCCAGGTTTCCCATTGCGGTATCGAGAGGCCGACCATTCCGTCCAGATCAACATCATCGAGCTTCACCAATTTGACCTCAGGCGTCTGTATTCCGGCAGCGGCTGCGAGCCGCATCATCGTGTATTCGTTCGCCGGAACGTTCGGATGAGTCGAGTGAGGGGGTTTGACGATCCATTCGTCGTTGCCATCGGCCAGCGTGAATCGCCCGCCGCGCTCGATCATCGAGAACTTGAGTTGTGATCCGCCCAGCGAGAATTTGATCGGTGTCTCGTCGGGGGCGGCGTGCGTGGTGTCAGGCCGGTAGTTGCTGGCGGCCTGCGGCAGTTCATCAGCCGGGAGCGCGCGAACTGCGCCGGGCAGGCTCGCGCCCAGTGCCATGAGCAAGTCGAATTCGTGGTCGTGGTGGATCTTCAGGCGCTTGACCATGTATTCCCGCAGCACGCCTTCGGGCAGCAGGTTGCTGAAGAAAGGCGGCAGCTTCATCCGGCTCGAACAGATTTCGCGCAGCCTGCGCTCGGTCGCTTCCTCATCGCCCGGCGTGTTGAAGGACAGGCTCAGGGTCGGCCGGCCCGGGCCCAAGTCGATGTAGCTGTCATCGAAGGCGAACAAGCTCTTGCCGTCCGGAAAGCCGGTGAGGTGGCCGATCGGGACATCGCCCAGCAGTATCTTCAGGATGCGGGCATCAGCCATTTGATGGCTCCTCGTCGTCCTTCACCTGATAGCGCTCTAGTAGGGAAGGGGGAGAGGCTGAAGGCGCCGGCCCGCGTTTCGCCTTGAGAAGCGATTCGACCTTTGCGGCGTCCTCCCGCGGAACGGGCAAGAGTTCAACGTCCAGTGCCTGGGCCAGCTTCAAGAGAGTCGATAGCGTGACGTCTCCCCCGCGCTCGAAGATCGACACCTGCCGTTGTTGAATGCCGCTGCGGCGCGCGGCCTCGATTTGCGACAGGCCCAAGGCAAGCCGCCTAGCTCGAATCGTTTCGTGGAACTTTGGCTTCATGAAATGTATTATAAGGCATTAGATATGCTTTACAATACTCTTATATACATAATAATTGCTCTGTGTGGACCGCTATTGCGCCAAATAGAACCGATATGCGCCACCTTAGATGGCGCATTACTTACTGCTCGGGCGTGGGGTCGTCGCCGGTTTGCAGCGCCAGAGCGCCTTGACCGACGAGGCAGGCAACACGAAATTACGCTTGACGTACATCGTATGTCGGACTATTTTGACGGGTAATGATCCAAAGTTATCGCGACAAGCGCACGAAGGAATTTGCCGAAGGCAAGCGCGTCAAGGAGTTCGAGGGCTTTCGCCGCCAGGCGGAAAAACGCCTCTACATTCTCGACGCTGCAACCAGTCTTGCGGACCTTCAGGCGCTGCCATCGAATGCGCTGGAGGGCCTGAAAGGCGACCGCAAGGGCCAGTACAGCATCCGCATCAATATGCAATGGCGAATCTGTTTCGAATGGCCCGAGGGGCAGAGCGGACCTTCGAACGCAGAAATCGTGGACTACCACTGAAAGGAACCTGACCATGGCCCGCACACCGATCCACCCCGGCGAAATTCTCGCCGACGAACTTGAGGAACTCGGCGTCAGCCCGACCGAGCTGTCGCGGCAGATCCGGGTGCCCGCGAACCGCATCAGCCAGATCATCAACGGCAAGCGCTCGATTACCGGCGATACCGCGCTTCGTCTCGCACACTGGTTCGGCACGAGCCCGCAGTTCTGGATGAATCTGCAGGCGCTCTACGACGTGCGGATAGCCGAGGTAGATGCGGGCACGGAGATCAAGACGCTCCCGACCAAGCCGGAGAAATCTCCGACCGGCCAACCGCACCCGGCGTAGCGCGGGAATCGTCATGCCGGGAACGAACGAAGCCTTTTCACGCGTCAAGATCGACGCCCAGCTCAAGGACCAGGGCTGGGACGTGCTGAATCCGAACGCCGTGCGCTTCGAGTACGTCCTCCCGGACAAGACCAAGGCCGACTACGTACTCTGCGACCGTCACGGACGGGCGCTCGCCGTGATCGAGGCCAAGAGGGCCGCCATCAATCCCGCCGAGGCTGAGGTGCAGGCGAAGGCCTACGCCGCGCAGCTCAAAGTGCCCTATGTCTTCCTCGCCAACGGCGAGGAGATCCGCTTCTGGGAATGGCAGCGCGAAGCCTTCCCCCGCGCCATCAAGACGTTCTTTTCGCAGGGTGACCTTGAACGCCGTGCCGCAACCGGGCATGTCCGGCGCGACTCGCTCTCAATTGCCATCGACAAGCACATTGTCGAGCGCGATTACCAAACCGAGTGCGTCGAAACGCTCTGCCAGGAGATCAATAGCGGCCGGCGCAAGATGCTCGTTGAAATGGCGACCGGCACCGGCAAGACGCGGACCGCCGCGGCCTTGATCAAGCGCCTGTTCGAAGCGAATGCCATCACCCGCGTTCTCTTCCTCGTTGACCGCATCCCGCTCGCCAAGCAGACCGAGGACGCATTCGCCGAGCACCTGGCGGATTTTCCGGCTTACGTGCTGCGCGCCGGCCGGCGCTTCCAGGACGAGAAACGCATCACGATCACCACGCTGCAAAGCATGGTGAACATCTATCACGAGTACTCGTCCGGCTACTTCGATCTCGTGATTTCCGATGAGTGCCACCGCTCGATCTACGGAAAGTGGAGCGGCGTCCTCAAGCATTTCGACGGCGTGCAGGTCGGCCTGACCGCCACGCCGTGCGTCGCCGACCCGGCGGATTTCGGCGACGACGAGGACAAGCTCACGATTCGTGACACGCTGCGCTTCTTCGAGGTCGAGGCGCCGACCTACATTTACAGGCTCAAGGACGCCATTCGCGACGGCTTTCTCGTCCCATACCAGATCTACAAGGCCAAGACCGTCAAGACCGCTGCTGAGGGAGGTTTTCCGGTCAGCCGCAGCGAGCTCGACTGGAGCGCGATGGACCAGGGCACGCGTGCCGAGCTCGAACAGCTTTTCGGCGCCGAGCAGAGCATCGTCATCGATCCCGCGGCACTGGAGCGGAAATTCACCATCCCCGAACGCAATCGCGCCATCGTCCGTGAGTTCCGCGACGTGCTGGAAAAGGGCTACACAGACGCCAAGGGCACCGTCCGCAAGCCGCTCCTCGGCAAGACCATCGTCTTCGCCGTGACCAGGCGGCACGCCGAGACGCTCGCACAGATGCTCGACGCGGCCTACGCCGACGAGAAACCGTCCCCTGAAATCCGCTATGCGGACTACGTTGTCTCCGGCATGGGGGCGGACGACACGGTCGATGGCATGACGAAGATCAAGCGATTCAAGAAGGAGAAATTTCCCCAGATTATCGTGTCCGTAAACATGCTCGATACCGGCTTTGATTGCCCGGAGGTCATGAATCTTGTGTTCGCGCGGTTCACGAAGTCCGCCATCCTGTACCGGCAAATGCGCGGACGCGGCACGCGCAAATTCAAGGGCAAGCCTGTGTTCACGATGTTCGACTTCGTCGGCGTTACTGACTTTCATGGCGATGAGGACGAGGAGGGTGGCGGCGGTGTCGTGATCTCGCGCCAGCCGAAGAAGAAGTACGAGCCGCGGCGTTTGCTCTCGCTCGACATCGACGACCACATCGACCCGACCACGCGCGAGTGGATCACCATCGATGAGAACGGAAACATGGTGTTCCCCGAGGCCTCGGAAGCGAAGGCCGCCGCGCTCGGCGCGCGCTTCGAGGCGTGGTTTCTTGCCAGGGAGGACAGTCTCACGCCCGATCAGGAGCGCTGGCTCCGCGTCGTCGGCAGCCAGCTCCGGGCGAACGCCGACACGATGGATGAGTTCACCGCCGGGCACTTCGCTTTCCATCCCTTCACGCTGATGGGCGGCGTGCCCGAGGCCATCCGGATCTTCGGCGGCGACCAGAACCTCGATACGTTGCTTGATTCTCTCAATGGCGAGGTGTTCAGTCCGGGCGAGCCGATGACAGCCGCCGCACCGCAGCCGGGCGCACGGCCCTCATAACGGAAGGACATAACGCAATGCCCCTGACCCCCGAGATGCGCCGCTCGATCGAACAGATCCGCGACTACCTGTATGGCGGCGGCTACCCCGATCCGGTCAGCAATGCCGAGCAGCTCGCGTTCCTGTTCTTCTTCTATCTGATCGAGGGCATCGACGCCGAGAACGCGGCCCGGGCCAAGGTGCTCAAGCAGAAGCATGAGCCCCTCTTCAGCGGCTCGTGGACCCTGAAGAACCCGCTGAACGCCCTTGAGAAGGGCGAGACGACGATCCCGAAAGAGCGCTTCCGCTGGTCCGTCTGGGCCAAGGGCCTTTCCGGCGAGCCACTCGTGCGCTTCGTGCGCGATGAGGTGTTTGCGTTCTTCACCGAGGTGGCCGGGAACGGCGCCGTCAACTTCATGCACGGCGCGCGCCTTGGTATAGACGAGCCCACCGTGCTTACGCAGGTCGTGACGCTCGTGGACGGTCTTCGGCTGGACCGCTCGGATGCGGACACCAAGGGTGATCTCTTCGAGCATGTCCTGAAGCAAATCAAGCAGGCGGGCGAGCTTGGCCAGTTCCGCACTCCGCGCCACATCATCCGCGCCATTGTCGAGATCATCGATCCGAAGATCGGCGAGACCATTTACGACCCGGCGGCGGGGACGGCCGGGTTCCTGGTCGCGGCCTACAACCACATCCGGCTGGCGAACTCGTCGCCGGGCGGGATCCAGAGCGTCGAATTCGACGGCAAGGTGCAGACGCGCGGCCTCGGCGACAAGCTCTCGGCCGCGCATATCTCGGCGCTTCAGAACCAGACCTTCTTCGGCAACGACGTGGACCCGAAGATGGTGCGCCTGGCAACGATGAATCTCACGCTGCGCGGCCTGCCGAACGTGCGCATTCTGCTGCGCAACGTCCTGACGACCACGTTTGATTCCGAGCGCAAGGCCGAACTCGGCCTGCCACAGGAGGGCTACAGCGTCGTTCTTGCCAATCCGCCGTTCTCTGGTCGGGTGGACAGGGATCGGATCGTCGATGACGTGAAGGTCGGGACGACCACCGCAACTGAGCTTCTGTTTCTCAAGTACATGATGGACAGCCTGCGGCCGGGCGGGCGCTGCGGCGTCATCGTGCCCGAGGGCGTGCTGTTCGGATCGACCGGCGCCCATAAGGAGCTGCGGCGTCAGTTGATCGAGAATAACCGCGTCGAAGCGGTGATGAGTCTGCCGGGTGGCGTGTTCCAGCCATACTCGGGCGTGAAAACGTCGGTGCTTTTCTTCAGGAAGGGCGGCAAGACCGAGAATGTCCTCTTCCTGCACGCTGATAACGACGGCTACAAGATCGATGCCAACCATGACCAGGCAATCGAGGCGGACGATTTGCCTACGCTGATCGCGGCCTATCGTGACCGTGTGGCAGGGCTGAAGGCGTGGGACAAGCGCGATCCGAAAGCCGAGTGGACCGAGCAGTGGTGGTTTGCAGATGAGGCGACGCTCCGGGCGAACGACTTCAACCTGTCAGCCGGGCGTTACCGCCCAATGAGCCAGCAGCAGGTCCAACACCGGGACCCGCGTGAGCTGTTGGACGAACTGGCGGCCATTGAGGCCGAGATTGCGGAAGAAGTGGAAGCGCTGCGGATGGCGCTCGGCGGAGCGGCATGACACATCGCGTTGCACTCGCTGATGTTTTGGCGTCATTCGAGACCGGGAAGCGCCCGAAAGGAGGCGCTGTTAATTCCGGAGTTCCGTCGTTAGGTGGAGAACATGTAACGGCAGAGGGCATTCTCAAGCTCGATCCAATGAGATTTGTTCCGGACGAGTTCTATCAGTCCATGACCACAGGGCGCTTGCGAGTAGGCGACGTACTCGTAGTCAAGGATGGCGCTACCACCGGGCGCGTAGGAATGGTTGAGCCTGCCTTTCCGTTTGAGCGGGCTGGGGTGAATGAGCACCTGTTCCTGTTGCGTGCAGACTCTCGGCGACTCGACGCTCGATACCTGTACTTCTATCTTCGCAGCGCTCAGGGGCAGGCCGAGATCATGAGCGACTTTCGAGGCGCTGCCCAAGGCGGTATCAGTCGAGAGATAGGCACAAAGGTGCGTGTTCCACTTTCGTCTCTCGCGAAGCAGCAGCGGATTGTTGATCTGCTGTCGCGGGCCGAAGGAATTGTCCGATTGCGACGCGAGGCGCGGAAGAAGGCCGCCGAAATCATCCCCGCGCTCTTCCTCGACATGTTTGGCGACCCAGCGACGAATCCGAAGGGGTGGGCCGAAACGACACTTGGAAATGTCGTTGACGAGTTTCGCTACGGAACCTCTCAGAAGTCGGGAACGCTCGGACTGCCGACGCTACGAATTCCGAACGTCATTGGCGACAGACTCGACCCGACGGAGATCAAACTCGTCTTCGTGCCCGACGTTGAGGCCAATCGCCTGCGTCTGCGCGACGGCGATTTCCTCTTCGTTCGCACCAACGGAAATCCCGACTACGTTGGGCGGAGCGCCGTCTATGCATCGCATGTCATGCGGAACGCGGGATTCGATGGCGACAACTGCCTCTATGCCTCCTACCTGATTCGAGCGCGCTTGAAGCTCGACGCCGTCAACCCTCGGTACCTTCAGTCCTTCCTATCGACTTCCGAGGGCCGCAAGCGTCTCCGCGAGCAGGCGCGGACATCGGCAGGGCAGTACAACATCAACACCGAGGGTCTAGCCAGTATCCGTATTCCGCTGCCATCTATTCAGCTCCAGACTGACTTTGAAGAGCGCTGCCGGCCGTTGTTCGGACTTCGAGACCTACAGTCATTGGCGACTGCGAAAGCAGAGGGCGCCTTCAGCGCCCTTGTCGCGCGGACGTTCTCTGGGGCCAAGCAGGCCCACGATAACCCGGTGGAGGTTGCCGTCGGATGAAGTACGCCTACGAGGATCTTGGCGATGACCAGTTTGAGGAGCTTGTCGTGCTGCTCTGCCGACGCCTGCTCGGTATGGGCACGCAGGGCTTCGCCAAAGGCGTCGATGGCGGGCGCGACGCGAAGTTCATTGGTAAGGCTCAACTCATCCCCAGCACGACTGCACCGTGGGAAGGCACCGTGATCGTGCAGGCCAAGCACACCAACGGCTACAGCCGCAGCTTCTCCGAGGGCGACTTCTTCAATTCTAAGTCGGAGAATACCGTCATCGGGAAGGAGGTCCCGCGCATCAAGAAGTTGCGCGAGGCGATGCAGCTCGACCACTACATGGTATTCGCCAATCGCAAATTGACCGGCATCGCCGAGAGCGACATCCGTGCCCACATTTCCAAGGTTTGCGGCATCCCTGAGTCCTCGATCATGCTGTGCGGCCTTGAACAGCTTGAAGGCTGGCTCAAGGAGTTCCCGGACGCGCCGACCCTGCTGAATCTCGATCCTGTCGATTCGCCGTTGATCGTGAGCCCCGATGAACTCTCCGAGGTCGTGCAGGCGCTCGCCCGCCACATGGACGACGCGGCGAAGACGCTCGATGCGCCGCCGACGCCGCGCACACCTTACGAGACGAAGAACGCGATCAATAACATGAGCGCCGACTACGCTAAAGGGTTGCGCAAGCGCTACCTCAAGGAGACGGCGCAGGTGAAACTCTTTCTTGCAGCGCCAGAGAACGAGGAACTGCTGCGGATGTACGAGTCGGTCGTTGATGAGTTCCAGCTCAAAATCATTTCCAAGCGCAAGGACTACCAGTCCTTCGATGCGGTCATGGAGCACCTGCTGAACCTTCTCTTCGACCGTGATCCGCTGCTGCGCGGCAACAAGAAGCTAACCCGCGTCATGCTCTTCTACATGTACTGGAACTGCGACATCGGGGAGGGCGACGATGCTGCGACCGTCTAAGCACTCCCACCCGGACCGGACTGTCGTCAACGTTGCACTGCTCCTGTTGTCACGGCTGCGCAAGCGCAGGCTTGAAGGCTACGGCGCGCTACGCGGCTATGCAAAGAGGGCGGTCGCCGGGGGTGACGTGCTCTTCCTGCCCGCACTCAACTTCCTCTACCTTCTCGGGTTGGTCGAGTACCACCCCAAGACCGACGCCATCGAATACGTGGGGCCAAATGAAGCTGTCTAAGCTCTATTGCAATAAGCCCGATCTCTTCGGGCCCATCGACTTCCGGACGGGCCTGAACGTCGTCCTCGCCGAGATCAGGCTGCCTGAGAACCGCGACAAGGACACGCACAACCTCGGCAAGACCACGCTGGGGAGGATGATCGACTTTTGCTTTCTCGCCGGGCGCGATCCCAGCTTTTTCCTTTTTAAGCACGAGGACCTGTTCAAGAGCTTTGTGTTCTTCCTGGAGATCGAACTCGCCGATTCAGCCTTCCTCACAGTTCGGCGCGGCGTCGAGGAGGCCACCAAGATCAGTTTCAAGAAGCACGAGGCCTCGCACCAGGACTTCAGTGAACTCCCTGAGGCCGGCTGGGACCATTTCAATCTTCCCTTCGAGCGTGCGCGCGAAATGCTGGACAGCTTGCTCGACTGGCGTGGCGTGTCGCCTTGGGACTACCGCAAGGGTATCGGCTATCAGCTACGCAGCCAGGACGACTTTCAGGACGTGTTCCAACTGCGCCGCTTCGGTGTTGGCAAACACAAGGACTGGAAGCCGTATGTCGCCCACATCCTGGGCTTCGATCACAAGCTGATCGAGCAGCACTACGAGAAGCGGGAGCAGCTCGATGAGAAGAAGGCCACTGCTGAGACGGTCAAGACCGAGCTCGGTGGTTCCGTTGACGACATCAGCAAGATCGAAGGCATCCTGCAACTAAAGAAGAAGGAGGCCGAGAAGAAGCAGAAGCTACTCGATGCCTTCGACTTCAGGCAACAGGACAAGGCGCGCACGAAGGAGGTCGTCGACGAGATCGACGCCCGTATCGCCGCGCTCAATTCCCAGCGCTACTCCTTAAGTCAGAACCGTAAGAAGATCGTCGCCTCGTTAGAAGAAGATCAGATCCTTTTCAACTCGGACGAGGCGCAGCGTCTGTTCAAAGAGGCGGGCGTCTTGTTCGCCGGGCAGATCATGAGGGACTACGACCAACTGATCGCATTCAATCGCGCCCTGACCGTGGAGCGCCGAAAGTACCTTCAGGAAGAACGCGCAGAAGTCGAAGGCGAGATCAAGGCCGTCACCGCGGAGTTGAACACCCTTGGCAAGCGCCGCTCCGACATGCTTGGCTTTCTAAGCAGTACCGACGTGTTCGCCAAGTACAAGCAGCTCACTGACGATCTTGTGACAATGCGTGCAGATATCGCAATGCTGGAGAAGCAGCGGGGCTTTCTTCGCCGATTGCAGGAACTACGCGCCGAGATTCGCGCTCTTTCCGAGGAGTGCACCCATCTTCAATCGCAGGTCGAGATCAACGTCGAAGCACAGAGCTCCGACGGTAGCAGCCTCTTCTCGTCCATTCGCCTATACTTCAGCGAGATCGTCGAGGACGTAACCGCACACAAGGCACTGCTCAGCGTCTACGCGAACAAGGAAGGCTACCTTGAGTTCAGGGCGGAGGTTCTGGACGACGCCGGGAGGGCGACAAGCGCCGATCTCGGTCACACGTACCGCAAGCTTCTGTGCGTCGCGTTCGACCTGGCCGTCCTGCGCATGCATCTTGACCAGAAGTTTCCGCGCTTCGTCTTCCACGATGGCGTGTTCGAGTCTTTGGACGACCGCAAGAAGGCAAACCTTCTCGCTGTCATCCGCGAATATGCTGACCTTGGTGTGCAGCCCATCATCACGTTGATCGATTCCGACACGCCGCCAGCGGACGATAACGGGTCCGTGTTCGGCTCGGACGAGATCGTGCTGACCTTGCACGACGCCGGTCCCGAAGGGCGTCTGTTCCGCATGAAGGCTTGGTAGTTCTCAGGAGGCCGACGAAATGCGGGCGATCGGCGGCACGGAAGAGGGGCTCGTGTCAGCAGTGCTAACACTCTGCGCATGCCATGCAGGAAGGAGATGGAACTTCTGTCCTGATCAATCAGTCACACTGTCAACCGCGAGAAAGCCGAGTCCGTTATATGGCTCTCTTGCCCGGTAGCGCACCCCGCGATAAAAAATGTCGTTGGACTTTGTCGGACTGAATTGAATTTCGTTGGCTGTGTCAGCCCGCTTGATGCCCGTTAGCGTATCGCCCTTCGCTCGCAAGAGCGCCGAAACCGGCCTCATCTCCTGAAAGCCGGTGGCCGCAAGGCTCGGAGGTATCCGTAAGCAGCCGCCCCGCGGGGCACTCAGTAATGCGCTTGACGCAATAGATCGCGTTTTTGCCGCAGTGCGTTAGTCGCGCCAGCAAGCGGAATTCTGTTTGCATCGGCGTCCACCACGAACGGGGATTCTCTCCGTTCTCAGTCTGTACCGCTGCCCCTGCTGAACGCTTGGTGCGCCAACTGCGCGTCATTGCGTAAGGCTCTTGGGCAGACTCCTGCCAGCACACCGCGACGGCCTCGGCCATCGCGATCCCCGCGCCAACATTTGTCCGCGCTCCTGCGGCAACTCGTGGCTGCGCCAGCCGGCGTCGTCACTGGCGGCTTGCTGCTAGTGACGACGCGCCATATGCGTCAGTCGTCAATGAGTTACAGGGTGCTGGCGCAAGTGACGACCCCTTGTGATGTGCTCTTCTGGCGCATCACAACGTAACAACCGCGCAATGCGGTTCGTCCACCTGCCCGTTCCTCGACGGGCGTCGTTTGATCTCGCGCGCAACCCGCGCACCCCTGAGCCTCGGGTCAATGGCTCAATTCGATGGATGACTTCTCACCGGAAGCATTCGTCGACGCCAATGCCCGTGCCGGGCAGGCAAGCAGCAAGAGAACGGCACAAAACGGGAGTGGTGTCCCGGGTCCCTTGCAGTGCTCGCCCTGCCAAGGCAGGCGAGACGGACAGAAACACTAACCGGACATGCAGCACGCACCAGGACGAACGGACAAACGACTGACGAGGACACGATGAGAGATCTGAACTACGAACTGAAGCAGCTCTGCCAGCGTAACCGCGACGGCAGCTTTTCCACGCAGTACGCGCGCGAGCGCATTCTGACCATGATCGCCAACCAGTTGCACGAGATGGGCTTCCATCACATGCAGGCAGCGAGCCTGAAGCCGAAGCACGTCGAGGCATTGGTGGAGCGCTGGAAGGCGGGATCCCTTTCCGCGGGCACGATCAAGAACCGGATGACCGAGCTGCGCTGGTGGGCCGAGAAGGTGGCCAAACAGAACGTGCTGGCTCGGGCCAACGACTTCTACGGCATCCCGCGACGGAATTACGTGACCAATGTCAGCCGGTCACGGGAACTCACCACCGGGGACCTGGAGAAGCTCACCGATCCGTGGACGCGCATGTCGCTCAAGTTGCAGGCGGCCTTCGGTTTGCGGCGGGAGGAGTCGATCAAGATCCGGCCCGAGTGGGCCGACCGCGGCGACCGGCTCGCGCTCAAGGCGAGCTGGACCAAGGGTGGGAGGGAGCGCGAGATTCCGATTCGCACGGCTGAGCAGCGCCTGGCGCTCGACGAAGCCAAGCAGCTCGCGGTCCGCGGAAGCCTGATTCCGAAGGCGTCGAGCTACGTTCAGCAGTTGCAGCGATTCAAGGCGCAGTGCATGGCGGCGGGAATCCAGCACGTGCACGGCCACCGACACCAGTACGCGCAGGAGCGCTACCGGGTACTGACCGGCTGGGCCTGTCCCGCGCAGGGCGGACCGACCTCGAAGCAGCTCACCTACGAGCAGAAAGCTATCGATCGCCAGGCCCGTCTCACTATCAGCCAGGAGCTGGGCCACGGTCGCGAGAGGATCGCTTCGGTCTATCTCGGCCGATAGCGGATTCTGGTGGCGGCAATCGAACGCGGGCGACGATGCTGTTAGCAGTGCTGACAAGCGGCATCGACGTGAAATTGGAACGGCCGGCATGCGCACACGCCTGAACACGCCCGCGAACGGCGGCGGTCGCGAATCGGAGGTGCTGACCTTCAGCGCGCTCTTGACGCTGTTGGACCGGCGGTCCCGGCAGTCGATCTACGACCTGATGCGGCGCGATCCATCGTTTCCGAGGCCGAGACAGCTTGGAAGCGAGTTCTCCATCGGCTGGCTGCGGGCTGAGGTGATGCAGTGGTTGCATTCTCGGCCGCTCGTCGAACTGAACGGGCTCGATGCGGTGGAGCGGCGGAGAAGGGCGGGTAAATCAGGGCCCATAGAGGCTTCGCAAAAGCGCCTGTGATGATTTGGGCGCCGGTTTTATTTCTCAGCGGTATGCCATGGTTCCAGACGACCACATGTGGTCAAAAAGGCGTGGAGCAACCTCCGCCCCTGCAAGGAGGTAGCAGCTGAGTTTTCAAGCTGGAGATAGGAAGACTCTTGACGGCGCGTCATCACCAAAGAGCTTCTTCTTCCGTTCGTTGCGCCATTTATCGCACCGATGCTTCAACTGGCTTGCGACACTTGGCCAGAACATGCGGAACGGTTCGCCGTGATCTGGGCCGCTTGGCAGATCGTCATCGGAGCGTCCATCGACGATCTTGGTAAACAGCACTGAATAGCGCCAGAAATCTTCTGGCTTATGCGCCTCACGCATTTGATTCAGCCAATGTTCTGACCACGCGTTTCTCTCGTAAGCGTACATCGCTGCCGACTGTGTCTTTCCAATGAATCCGGGCGTGCCCTGATAACGCCCAAGTACCCTCTTATTGAACTCGTTGCAATCCGAGAGACCCGCCACCATCAGGGCGCGTGCTATCTCCGCTGGCTGGCCCGTCAGCAATCGCGCGTCGATATATGCTCTGAGCAAGTGGTGCTTGCCGTTTCGGAGCGCCGCCAGCACCTCAACCGCCAGTTCATCGTCGTTTTCAGCTCGATCCAAACGGTCAAACCGGAGATCGTCCAACGCCGGATCGTCTTTCGCAGACCAAAGCGTCATCGCCTCAAGGGTTATACCGGCGCGGCCAAACGTCCAGCGAACAAATGGTTCGCTATCTGCCAGCGTATTAAACAACTGGACTGCATGGTCCGGCTTCGTGTTTGCCAGAGCATGCGCCAGCAACAAGCCGATATTATGGATAGCGGCACGATGCGGCTTGGGCAGTTTCATAAAGAGATCGAACCAACTCTCGGCGCATTTCGGATCCGCCGCCACTATCGCTTCGAATTCTGGAATCTGGAGCCGGTCGAGAATGATGTTGGCATTCTCCTTTGTCAGCTTTGCCCTGAAAGCTTCAAAGGCCTCCCGAACGCGCTTCTGCCGTTCCTCGAACGCTTCGCTGCTTTCCGCGAGCTGCCGCATGGCTTCTTTGAGATCGCTGGGCTCATTCGGCTTCTCTGCAGCACTATAGAGCGGTGGATCCACACCATCGCTGGCACGCTGTGCCAGTTCGATATCCGGCACCGCGATGTCCAAAACCAGATTGGTAACCCTCCTGATAGAGGCATCGATGAGTATCGCTACGTCGCGTACGGCATCACCGCCCAGCCGTCTTGCCACTCGCCCATAGTGTTCCGGCGCGATTCGAGAGAGTGCTTCTTCGTGCGAGATCATCCCACGCGCGGCGGCTTCAAGAATGACGCACGAACCGTACCAGATCTCGTAGCCGGAATCTTTCCTAACTAAAGCGGCACTCCAGCCACTCTTCACCACCGCGTCAATGGCTGGTTCATCGCATATGCTTGCAATCAGACTCAGGGTCTGCGCGCGGACGCGCTCGGAAGCGCTTTGCACAAGCCCGGGCAGATGAATGCGTGCATTTTTGGACACTGGGGTGGCAGTGCATCTACCAAACGCCAGCACGATGTACTGAAGGGGTTCGTTGTTCTCTCTGATCGCCTTTTCCAACAAGGCTTCAAACGTTGCTTCATCAAGTGGCTTCGCCACATCTAAAAGCTCAACGAGTAAGTGCTCGTCCAGGTGTCCGGTGATTATTGCCTCAATTTGCTCGTTTGCGCTCAGCAGCGGAAAGGCCACAAGCAGGTGGTACTGCGCGACAATCCACCGCTCGTTCACGCTAAGGCTCTTATCAGAAGCCCCAGCGGTCCCCGTCGTGACTCGCCGCACCAACTGCTCTGCGTTGCCACGGGTCACAAGGGCATTGTGATTCCGCACCTCGAACATCCCCTGCCGTAGCGGGAAGCCGGTTCGAACAAGAACGTTCGTAATGAATTCGAGGTGCTTTTCTATGCCTACTTTCGGTTCGAATCGCGCTATTCCCTGACGAGCCATCGCGAAGAAGTGATCCTCGCTGGTATGCCCCATGTGGAGTCGGATCTTCGATACATCGATCGCTGCATAATTTTCCGCGGTCTTGCCTATGTTCTCCGGTTTCACGGCCTTCGGATCACAGGGGTCGGTCGCACAATAATTCTCGACAAGTCGCCAGCCTTCAAATCTCTGCCGGTCAGCGGTTAGTTCGTCGATCAATGTCTGCGCCTTGACGGCATCGTCCGGATCGCCAGTCGCCCTCAGCAGATTTGCGAGCGTCCATTTTCCGGTATCGGACACGTTGGGTCCTTCGAACATGCCGCATGCCTTCAAGATGGCATGACGCGCGTCACGCCAATCTATGCGGTTGAGCCTAACAAGGTGCATGAACTCCTTGTAGGGCGCACCAAACCCGGAATTCAACGCATTCGCGAAACTCCAGTGCGCAAGAGCCGTCACAAACGGTGTGATCGATTTGCCGGCGATTAACTTAAGTGCAAAACGCCCGAGGGTAGCGAGGTCACCATCGTCGTCCCGAGTGAGCGTGTCCAGAAGCCTCTTTTCAGAATCCGATAGGTCGCCCAGGTTTGTGTCGATATTGTTCTGTCGCTTCGTGCGCTCCTTCTCAACCTCATCCGCAGGATCGCGGGAACGGTGCGAGGACATGCGGGCTTCCGGCGAAAGCGAATAATGCCCTAGCCAGGATTGAAGAAGGGGCGACATCACCGACCATGCAGGCTCACTTTTCTTTGCCACGAGTAACGCCGCCTCGATCCAGTCAAAATTGGGCTGCCGCGCCGATGCCAGGCACATGCGGTGCGCGGCGTGCATGAAGATCTCGGGACGTTTTCGGGCAAGGCTTGTGAACCCGGGCAATTCGTCAGCATTTAGATTTTGCAAGTCCGCAAACACGCTGAGGATGGTGGCGCCCATTTCTATCGGACATTCATCATCGAGACAGGCAATTGTGAGTGCGGCAATTATGGCGTCGGCCGTTCGGTCGAGCGCGCTGATCGGCTCAATCATCGCTTCCAGCGTATCGGCCAGGTCATGGTCATTGCGACGAGCCTTGCGAAGTTCATCGAGTACTGCGAAGCCAAGCGCTAGCGCAAGGCTGTCTTCATCTAAGCTGTAGCGCGTAGGATCACCCTCGACGGGAACAAAGAATCGGCCATCGCAAACCGCTTCAAGTCCACCGTCGAATATTTTCAGATCATCGCGATTCTGCCCTCTGACACGATCAAGAATATTCCGCGCATGGTCTTGGAGCATGCGCGCGAATTCATAGGCCGGGCGTTGGGTAGGTGCGTCGCGCTCATGCACGCGCATGTGCTCGAACAACAGGCGGCTAACGCTTAGTTCTTCCAGTTCCTTGATTTGCACGCTTTCCAGTAGCTCAAGTGCGATGCCAAGCAAACGAGGATTGCGCAGAGATGCTTCGACCTGAGGCCGCAAGTCAGTTTCGAGGATGCCACGCGCCGCGATAATCGCTTTACGTTCCGCGTCCGTCCATTCCGGCACGTTCACTTCTGTAATTGGGGAAAGCAGGCGCCGCTTCACCTGGCTTGAGTAATATGCCGACCGCGAGGTGATAATGAGCCGTCCGCCGATTCGGTCAATCTCGAAACTCATTGCGTCGATAATCTGCCCCCAATCCGTCTGCGGACGCTGATTCAAGCCGTCGATAACAACGACAAGACTCGGGGTGTCCTGTCTCCCGACTTTGTGCCACCGGTCCAGCTTTCGGCGCCACCAATTACAGGCTGCTTCCGAGAAGCGACCGCTGGTCTGTGCGATGAGTTTGTGGATTAGCGATTTCGTTAGATCACCCGTTGAGGAAGTCTCGCCAAAGTCGTCCGCCGTGAAGACAACCATAAGCGGCTTTTCCTTGAGCGAAAGCCAACTTTGCGCGAATAACCACGATTTGCCGTTCCCTTCATCCCCGAGCACTGCGACAACATTGCCATCGGGCTTACCTGTGAGCAGCGGCTTCATCTGATCGACCAGCGCGCCTCTTGCCGCGGGTTCGCCTGCCGTCTTATCCCCGGGAGCCAGTGCCTGGTGCAGGAACCGTTTTGCAATTCGCTTGCTGGAAAAGACATCTACGAGCCAAGCGTTATTGGCGTGTTTCGCTAAGCCTGCACCGGTTGTTGGTTCCCGCAACAGTGCGCGAATTCGCGTGGCGTGGCTCTCGAACCCGTCACCTTCCCGGATCGCCTTGAGGGCGGCTACGGAATTGGAGGCCAACGCACTTGCGTTGACGTGTTTTTTTAGAAAAATCGAAGCTGTCGATTCCGCCATCGCTAGTGCGACGGCTAGTGGCGGGAGGTTGTCGTCGCTCCAGTCCAGAATAAGAGTTGCGATCCCGTTCTTTTGCCCGAGTTCGCGGACATCGTCGACAAGCTGAGTTTTGACTTGTGTTGTTGCGCCAAGTACCCACAAGTCGATGTCGCCGTTGTCGCCGATCGATAGTTCAGCGATCTTCGTGAGAACTTCGGTCCTTGGAATACTGCCATCGTAACGCTTGCCTTCGAAGCATATGGCATCGTCTTCGTACGCCGCCTTCCCGTCGACCCCAAATTGCGACCCACTGCCGGCGAGACGGAACGGAACGCCGGTAATTTCTGTCAGTGTTGCGGACAAGAGACCTTCAAACCCCTCTGCCCCCGTTGCGGGTAGTTCGAGCAGGGCATCCCGCAGGCTATCGATATGTCCACGCATTGACTGACAAGCTCCAGTTGCCGATCGCTTCCGCTCTCTCACTGCACGCCAAACCCCGTACCGCTACTGACAGCATCCCTTGGAAGCTGTTGTGACATTTACCGGCGAGTCAATCTCGTTGAGCATTGCGCTGTCCGGTCGCTCATGGGCACCATGGCGATCATCTGCCAGAGTGATGGAATCTCGGAACTACTAGTAATCAAGGGCCAGCACATGGCCGATTGTGATTTTTGCTAGTTCCCCTTTGTCAGGCAAGTGTAGGTGGCAGTGTAGGTCGTCGATGAATGCGCCCGGAAACCCAATGAAATCGCGGGCTTTACGCCCATGCATCATCGGCGTATGGTTGCTGAAACCGGGGTCGTTCAAGTTGCCATCATCCTTGTCCATATCACTTGTTCAAGAAGCCGCCCCCATTGCCCGCGTCTCGAATTATCGCCGACCTGCTGCCCGATGACGAGTTTGGCGATCCCGATCACCATCCTTAGTCTCGTCGACAGTTCGGTGAGCGCCATCTATGATCGGCATCGCTATGACGCCGAGGCACGGGTATGGCTGCAGAAGTGGGCCGATTACCTCGACGCGCTGACCGTGGGCAACGTGGTGCCGCTGCGCGCGGCGTGACTCACCGCGGTCGGGGAAGAGGCTCCTTCGCCTGCTGCCTGGCGAGTTCCGCGACGAAGCCCGCAAAGGGCGCGATGTTCGCGTAGGAACTCGCCTGCTCCAGCGCCTCCATATACTCGTTCCGCCGCTCGACCGGAATGACCGTCCAGACGTAGCCGGCGGGAACGAGCATCAGATTCATTAGGAACCTCGCCAGCCGGCCATTTCCGTCCATGTACGGGTGGATGTAGACGAAGAGAAAGTGGCCTAACACCGCGCGCACCTGGGGTTCGGTTTCCGCCTCCAGAAGCTCGAACAGGACAGGCATGCACTCTCGCACTGCCTCCTTCGAGAGCGGAACATGCAGCGCCCCGCGAATGAACACCTGGTCGTTGCGATAGCCGGCGAGGTCGGATGCCTTCAGAATGCCGGCCTGCACGCTCGGACTGAATAGCGCCTGATACCAACCGGGCAGGGTGTTACGGAACACCGTGCCCGCGTTTTCGCCCCTGATCACTCGGGCGAGATCTCGTTTGACAAGATTGTGCGTCTCGAAATAACCGCGCGCTGCCATGGCGTCGCGGGTTGCGCGATCCTTCCCGTCACCATCCGGATTCCAATTGCCATCACGGATCTTCTCGATCAGGGCTGCCGTAACGCGATAGCCTTCGATCGACAGCGAGTGGTAAGCATCCGTGACGTAGCGCGCTTCTACATCTTTGAGAAGCGCATCGATATGCTTTGGAGCGTCCGGACCTTGCGGAAACGCCGCGATCACGGTTTCCCTCATTTTTGCCCACATCAAGCGCAGCCGCCGAACGTAGGGCGATTCCGGCCGCCCGCCCGGCAGGAAAGTGGAGGGCGGTTTATCGAAGGGGTTTACTTCGTTCACGCCGTGGCCCGCGCTGCGCATGGCGCCCACGATTTCGTCGGCGAGCGCTGCTCGGCCGGTGGCACGAAAGCCGCTAGCAAGGCGCCCGGCGACGGAAGGGTGCGGACCATCGAGCAATATCCGCAGCAAATCGGAAGCATCGGGCAGGGAGCCGAGAGCGATCTGAGCTGCGATGGGGTTCTGTACGAAGAGTGTTGGGCTCGCGGCGACCAGCGCCGCCGGCAATTCAATCAGGCGAAGCCGGCCGCAGTCCTGCGCGGGTGAGGAGGGCAGCAACGTCACGGCTTTGTAAATGAAGAGCGAGCAGCCGTGGAGCAGCCGCACAGTCTGATTTGTACCTTCAGTCGCCCATATCTGAACCTGCTTTGGAACCGTTCTTTCACCGGACCGCAGTAGCACTGACTGCTCCGGATTGACGTGCCAGCGATCGCCGAAGCGCTCCGTTGCGTAGTCGGAGATGAACTCGCGCATGCTGGCGTACCAGGACGTGGTTTCGCCGTCGGCCTCGTCCGGGCGGCGCGGGATGTACCAGCCGCGGATGACCTCTTTGAGGAAGCCGGCTCGCAGCAGGGCCTCACGGTTCGCGCGTGAAAGCTTCGGCCCGGGGATGGCCTGGAGTCCTCCTTCCTGGAGGCCATTCAGGGCTTCCAAGGCAGAGGCGAGTTTTTCGTGCGGCTTTGGCACAAGAGTTAGATGTATTCGAAAACAAGATTTTACTGCATATTATGGCAAGAGTCTAATGCAAACACTTACAAGAGTGTGATGCTACTAAATTGATAATTTTGTCAACGTTTGCGCGACGGCTGCGGGAAATCTCTTTTGATCCGATTGGTGACGAGTTTCAAGACGACGGGATCGAGCTTCGTGACCGCGAGGCGCTTGAGCAATAGCTTCCGGTCCGTCATGCCCTGGCGGGCGAGTTCGCGGGTGAATTCGCGGTCCTTTTCGCGGCCTGCGACATACTTGGAAATCGCGAGGTCGTGCACTTCCAGACACAATCCTGCGTAGCCGTTGGTGTTCAGGTTATCAACCCGTACCAGACGCCGACGCCAGCCGGCCGGCAGAGTGGCGGTTTCCGGCCCGACCCCCTGCGCATAGTAACCGTGGGTCTGATGAAAAACGGAACCCTCTCCAATGGCACCGTCCACCTTGTCGGCGAGTTCCGGCCGTACCAGGGGATAGAGGTCAACTTCCATCGACATGAGCAGCGCCACTGGCGCATCCGGGAATTGACCGAGAACGGCCTGGCTGCCGATGACCACCCATTCGCGCTCGCCGGCGATGCGTCCGGCGGCACGGATCAGATGTTCAAGGTCGGAACGCCGCATACACCCGTTCCCGTTCGCGGGCGCTAAGCACTCCCGCGAAGGGCGTGGACTGGCGCAGTCGCACGGCGCGCTCGCCCTGATCTGTGATAAATGCGGCGATCCCGGGCCATGGCTGGCGGAGAATGGCCTTCCATTCGTCCAGCGCGCGTGGCATGTCATCTCCGTAACGCGAGCGCCAGGTTTCCAGGGTCCGCCGCACTTGATCCAGAAGCGCGGGGTTGTCCTCAATTTTCCGTGCGGCGAGACAATGCATGGCGAGGCTGCGCGCCTCGATGATGCGATGTTTCAGCGCGCCGCTCGACAGAGCGCGAACCGGCGCTTCCACGCGAGTGAGCACGCGCAGGCCAGCCGCGCGCTGGCGTACTCGATAGCGGCGCATGCGTTCGGCAGCGGTTTGCGCATGACCGGTACGCGGCCGCCCACGGGCCGGTTTGACGTTGCGGGATTCGGGCATAGTAATTAACGTAACACGTTACGATAAATAGTGCAATAATTCCCAGGGGTGAAACAGGATCTTCAACATGACAGAGAATTCGCCACACCAACCCGGCTCCCGCGCCGCGGTTCAAGACCGGGGCGGGGGCCGCGCGCTTTCAGCAAAATTGGAAGGTAATTTCCAAAAGCGGCATAATTGGGCAGGAATCACTGTCAAAAGACGCACCCAGACGATGCACCCCGGAAGGAATCCCATGAGAACGAAACCCGTCCAACGATGCGGCCCTGCTGCATTCCGGTGGCTGGCCGCAGCCGCGCTCGCTGCGGTTTGCGGTGCGGCTGCCGCGCAGACTTATCCGATGAAGCCGATCCGCTTTGTGCTGCAGCATGCGCCCGGCGGCTTCGGCGATATCACCGCGCGCCTGGTGGCGCAAAAAATGAGCGCCAGCATGGGGCAGCAGGTGATCATCGATAACCGCCCGAGCAGCGGTGCGATCGTCGCCGCGAACATGGTCGCGAAGGCCGAACCCGATGGCTACACGCTGCTGCTGACCGGCAGCGGCACCGCGGCGAGCGCATCGCTATTCAAGTCGTTGCCTTACGACGTTCTCAAAGACTTTGAGCAGGTATCCACCATGGGATTTGCCGAGCTGGTGCTGGTGGCCGCGCCGGACTCGAAGTTCCGCTCGGTTGCCGACGTGCTCGCGTTCGCCCGGCAGAATCCCGGCAAGCTCAATATCGGCTCCAACAACATCGGCAGCACGCAGAACCTGGCGGCGGAACTTTTCAAATCGATGGCGGGAATCGACGCGCAGGTCGTGCCGTTCAAGGCCAGTTCGGGTTTGATCGCGGCGGTGCGGGGCAATGAAATTCAGATCGCGTTCGAATTCCTGGCGCCCGTCATACAGCTGATCAAGGGCAACGCGCTCAAGGCGCTCGCCGTCGGCGCCAGTCAGCGGTTCGCCGGGCTGCCGGGCACCCCCACAGTCGCCGAAAGCGGCGTTCCCGGTTACCAGGCATCGTCGTGGAATGGCGTCAGCGTGCCGGCCAGGACGCCGCGCCCGATCGTCGACCGGCTGTACAAGGAATTTGCGGCCGCCGTCAACGCGCCGGACGTGAAGCAGAAGCTGCAGGAGATGGGCATAGACGCAAAGGCCTACACGCCCGCCGAGACGCGCAAGCTGATGGTCTCGGACATTGCCAAATGGAAAGCGGTGATCGAGCGCGCCAAAATCCCGCGCCAGTAAGAAAGGACAGAATTCGATGCCGACAGCAACGCCGTTACCACTGAAAATCGCGATTGCCAACTACGGCCATACGGCCCCGCTCAAGGACGGCAGCGTTTCGATCGCGGGCGTCGCGCCGGATTTCGTCAAAGTCGATCCCATCATTGCCGCGTTTCGGCGGATGGTGCGCGAAGTCGAATTCGACGTTTGCGAGCTGGCGTCGACAACGTATTTCATCGCGCGGGCGTTCGGCGCGCCTTTCAAGGCATTGCCGATTTTTCTCATGCGCCGTTTCCATCATGGCGGCATCGTCTGCCGCGAGGACGCCGGCATCCGGGGACCGAAGGACCTCGAAGGCAAGAAGGTGGGGGTGCGGGCCTACTCGGTGACCACCGGCGTGTGGACGCGGGGTGTACTGGTCAACGAGTACGGGCTGGATGCATCGAAAGTCACGTGGGTGGTCGATGACGAGGAGCACGTGACCCAACTGCGCCTGCCACCCAATGTCGTGCACGTTCCCGCCGGCAAATCGCTCGTCAGCATGATGGCGAGCGGTGAAATCCAGGCGGGTTTCACCGCCCGCGCGGGAATCGGCCGGGAGGGGCCGCCGCAAGCGGGATGGGAAGGCGGCGCCAGGCCTGCGCCCGTGGTCTATCGCGACCTGATCGAGGATACGGCGCGCCTCGAAGCCGAGTGGTTTCGGCGCACCGGCATCTACCCGATGCACGGACTCATCGTCGTCAAGGACAAACTGCTCGCCGATCATCCGTGGCTCGCCAAGTCGCTGTTCGCGGCATTCACCGAGGCCAAGGCGCGCTATCTCGCGCGGTTGAGATCGGGCGAGGCGAAATCGGCGGACGATCAGCGTTACCGCGATCTGACCGCCGTGGTCGGCGACGATCCGCTGCCGTACGGGCTGAAGCCCAATCTGCCGGCGATCGAGACGCTGATCAACTACGCGTTGCAGCAAGGGCTGATGCCGCGGCGGCTAACCGTTGACGAACTGTTCGTGAATCCGGAAGCGTGAAAGGAAAATTGCAATGCCGAGCAACATCATAGACATTCATCCGCATATTATTTCCAGCGATACCAAACGCTACCCGCTCGCCCCGCTGGGCGGCAAGCAATCCGGCTGGTCCCGCGACCGGCCGGTGACGTTCGAGCAGTACATCGCCGCGATGGACGAGGCGGGCGTCGCGAAGGCGGCCATTGTTCATGCATCAACCAGCTATGGTTTCGACAACTCCTACGTCGCGGATTCCGTCGCCCTGCAACCCGCGCGTTTCACCGGGGTATTTTCGGTGGACGTGCTTGCTCCCGATGCCGCGGAGCGCATCCGCTACTGGGTCGGAAGAAAGTTGAGCGGGCTGCGGCTCTTCACGACCGGCAGCACGATGCCCGGCCAGGCGCCGTGGCTGGAAGACCCGCGGTTGCTGCCGGCGTGGGAGTGCGCCGGCGAGCTCGGTATCACTATCTGCGTCCAGATGACGCCCGTGGCGATCCCGCAGCTTAAGCAATTGCTCACGCGCTATCCGAAAATCCGGGTCGTCATCGATCACCTCATGAAGCCGCCGATTGAAGACGGTCCTCCGTACCCCGGTGCGTCGTTCCTGTTCGATCTCGCGCGTTATGAAAACGTCTATCTCAAGCTGACCAGCCGCAGCGTGACGGAGGCGCGCCGCGGCAAGGCGACACCGGAGAGTTTTTTCAGCCGCCTGGTGCAGGAGTTCGGCGCTTCGCGCATCGCATGGGGCTCCAACTATCCCGCCTCGGAAGGCACTCTGCCGGGGCTGGTCGCCGAGGCGAGGGAAGCGTTGGCCGCGCTGCCGCAACGCGACCAGGAGTGGATTTTTTACCGCACGGCCCAGAAACTGTACCCGGCTCTTGCCGACTGAATAAAAAGGAGCATACCGAAATGAGCAACGGTTCCGGGATCATGACGCTGCGGGCGCTGCTGGGGGATTACCCCAACACGGCGTCACTGAGAAAGGGCGCAATCCGGTCGCCGCGCCTCAATTTGGACTTCGCCGACGTAAAAGTGCCGAACCACGCTTTCAAGCGGGTGGTGCGGGACCTCGAGTTCGATGTCGCCGAACTCGCGATTTCAACGTATCTGACCGCGAAAGCCCATGACAAACCGCTCGCGCTACTTCCCGTCGTGGTAAGAGGAAAATTTCAGCACGAGTCCATCGTTTGCAGCGTCGCGCGTCCGCTTGCGCCGTCAGATCTCGCCGGCCGCCGCGTCGGCATCCGCTCGCACTCCGTGACGACCGTGACGTGGGTGCGCGGCATCCTGCAGAATGATTACGGCGTCGATCTGGACCGCGTGAAGTGGGTGACCTTCGAAGACGCGCACGTCGCTGAAGTCCGCGATCCGGACGCGTTCGAGCGCGCGCCCGCGGGCAAGGATCCGATGAGCATGCTGCTCGCGGGAGAACTGGACGCGGCCGTCATGACGGGCGCCAGTCTCAAGGATCCGAGGGTGCGCTCGCTGATTCCGGAACCCGCGGCGGCAGCGCAGTCCTGGTATCAGCGCTACCAGGCGGTGCCGATCAATCACATGGTTGTCGTCAAGCAATCGCTCCTGAAATCCAATCCGCGGGCGGTGGAAGAAGTCTTCCGGCTCCTGGCCGACAGCAAGAAAGCCGCGGGTCTGCCCGCGGGAAGCGGCCCCGATCCGTTCCCGCTCGGGGTCGAAGCCAACCGGAAGAGCCTCGAGCTGGTGATCAACTACGCGCTCCAGCAGCAGCTCATTCCGCGCCGTTATCCGGTGGATGAGTTGTTCGACGACGTGACCCGGGTTCTGGGCGGATAACCAATTCATCACGGCCGCGGGCACCAAGCCGCCTAATCTCTTTTCGCTCAGCAGGAGACGCTCATGAAATTTCGAATCCATGCCGTCAGGTTTTTCGCGCTCGCCGCACTGACGCTCGCCGCCGTTGCCACGGGGCTCGCTGCGGAATGGGCGCCCAGCAAGCCGGTGCGCTTTGTCGTGGGTTTCCCGCCGGGCGGTGCGACCGACCTGGTGGCGCGCATTGCCCAGCCCAAGCTGACGGAAGTGCTCGGCCAGCAGATCGTCGTCGACAACCGGCCCGGCGCCAACGGCATGATTTCCCTCA
>Ga0209514_10002416_pt1 | contig 28895 bp, 25 predicted proteins | sample Subgrocontami58m_FD_187452 | JGI IMG/M metagenome (GOLD analysis project Ga0209514, IMG submission 187452) | Subsurface groundwater microbial communities from S. Glens Falls, New York, USA - GMW37 contaminated, 5.8 m (SPAdes) (version 3) | ecosystem: Environmental > Aquatic > Deep subsurface >...
GCGCCCGTTCAATCTCGGAAATGTTCTTCCTTTGTTTAAAAAGGTCGTGCGCCTGCAGCGCGGGATGGGGTCAGGTCTCCGGTCGTCTGATTTTGAGATTTTATTGAGGTTTCAGGTTGGCAGGCAATCATGGAATACCTTGGTTTTCACAAAAGTAGACGAGTGGAGACTTGACCCCAGCGCGTTGGTGCGTCTAGGATGTATTTCAGAGAGATTGATCAGCGATCACCCGGTTCCGCCAATCCGGCGGGCACACACAGGAGACATCATGGCGCACGAACAGAAGGGTCAGATCGTCATCAAGGTCAAGGTTCCGATCGGTCTGGTCTACGACTTCAGCGACGTCGAAGTTCTGAAGGGGTGCATCGCCGCTCGGAAGGTCGGTTGCGAGGGTGACATGGCGTCGCTGGATGGGGGAAGAATGTGGCGTCCCTTCAGCGAGCTCATGGCGTTTCTCGCCGACGGCTAGAGGCTTACCGCCTCTTTTTTCATTCGTGCGGGAGTGCAGTGGGGACAGCCAGTTCGCGGTCGATGCGGTCGAGCTTGCGACGGTGGAAGCTTCGCTTCCGTCCCGCTTGAAGAAAATGCGTGTCGGAAAGTAAAAACACCCTTGTCGGGTGTCGAGACGACCTGCATGGTGAGGGGTCGTTTTAGAGTTCTGCGATCACATAGCCACCGAAGAGACTTGGAAGCGCGAGGAAGAAACGACGTTGTTTCCCACAGACTGGGCAGGCGAAGATGTAGTCGACTTTCCAGAAGCCAGCCGATCCTCGAAAGTCCATTCGTCTTCTCTGGCGTGGAACAGGACTGGCGCCGAAGTGCGGCATGATCGGATCGCCGCATGTTTCGTCCCGACAGTAGATGGCCGTCTGTAGAAGCTGTGCTTCTGCTTCTTCTTTGGTCACGGTGTCACCCTTTCTTCATTTTCTCTATTCTCACGTTGTTCTTTTCTTTCTAAATTGTCAACAGACCGATACGATCACACGATCGTTACTGGGCGGGAGAGTCGTAGCGGAACAAGTAGATCTGCCCATCACCAAGGCTCCGCCAGTCGTCGGCGGTCGTCTTGGCTGTTTCGATAATGCGTGGGGCGTCCCACCAGTAGTTGTTCACGAGGAAGAACAGCGTTGTGACATCGCCATGTTGGGGCACGATCTCGAGTGCTCGCGCGGCCGTCTCGCGAGTGGGCGACTCGCTCATGGCGAGAAAGAACGAGTACAGCTCGCCTCCGGTGGGGATCGGGTAGAAGAACAAGTCGCCATAATAACGAAAGCCGATTTCCTGGATCGCGGCAGCCGAGACAGATTGGTTGGCGAGCGCAAGATACGGTTGGCCGTCCGCCATTGACTCGACGAGGTGAACGGCGTCGATGTCCGCCTGGCTCACGTTGAACCCGCGGTTTGTCTCGTACGCATCGCGGCGGGGATAGCTCAAGTAGAACGTGCTGACGGCAATGGCCACGACGCCCGCCAACACGCACGCGCGCAGGATGAGCGGTTGTCCTTTCGCGTTCATCAACAAATGGCCGAGTCCCAGGATCAAGAGCGGCACGAGGAAGAACGCGATGAGCGGGAGGAGGCGCGCGGCGTAGTTGAGACGTTCGTAGTCGATGAGGAAGGTGAACTCCAGGAGCGTGGACATGATGAGGTAATTCACCGTGAGCGCGAGGACCATGAGCAGGAGCGCGCGGAATCGGCTGGAGAGGTCGCGACGGTACTCGATCCAGGCGAAGGCGGCGATCAGCACAAGAATCAACATCGCGTTGCGGCCGTAGAGATAGACAAGGTCCAAGAGTGGTGAGAATCGGTTGTCGAAAAAGACGCCGAGGTTTAGGCTCGACACCCACGCGAGAGGGTTGAGCGCTGCGAGGTTGAGAGCAAGCGATTGGCCGTTCACGAGACTGTTTACGACAAATGAGAACGGCAACACGACACAGGCGAACGCGATGAGCAGAACGCGCACGACTCGGTTGGTTTTTGGCGTGCGGGGATTGGTGCGGCTCGGGTCCGTGGCGAGGAATATGAAGTAGAGAAGCGCGGGGATGCCGGCGATGGGGTGGATGAGAAGCGTGGCGAGCGCGGCGACAAACAGGACGCGTAAGCGCGGATGTTCTTGTTCGAGTAGGTACGGGACGGACGCGAGGACGAGGAGCATCGTCCAAAGGTTCGCGAGCGCTTGTGGGGTCGTCACGATGAATTGCGAGAGAGGGAGGAGGAACAGACCCGTGAGCGTGAGCATGGCGGTGCCTCGCTTGCGGGTGATGTGCGCGGCGGCAAAGTACCAGGCCATGGGGAGCAGGAGCGCCGCGAGGACCGGGACGAGGAAGGTGTCGGCAAGATCAATGGGGATCTGGAACCCAAGGTTGGCGAAGAGAACCAGAGCGTATTGGCCGATGTAGTAGAAGGGCTTGGGGGTGATCGTGCCGAACTGCGCCAGGTAGGCTTCGGTGGCTTTATGGATGAACGAGTCAAAGCCGAACCCGATGGGAAACGCAATCGCCGAGACGCTCAAGGTCGCAAAGAGTAACGCACAGACGAGCATGAGACTCATGGCTCGCTCGCGTCCGCGCCAGAGAAGTCCGAACACCAAGCTCGCGATGAGCGCGAACAAGAGGAAGAGGCTTTCAGGGAGTCGCTCCCAGACCGAGCGCACGGCTTGTGTGACAGGGGAGCCGGCGAGGGTCGTGAAGAACAACGCGAAGAGAAAGACGACGATGGCCATCACCAACCAGACAAGGCGAGGAAGCCTGTGTCGATGTTCATGCCAGAGGTCGTGGGCGTGTCCAAACAGGGAGCGTGACTTGAATCGTCTTGTCGCCCACAGCGTGATGGCTGGGGTCAGCAGCACACTCACGAGAACGACCTCGGAGGTGATCGCCCAGAGATAGTAGCTTGCGGTCAGGACGATTAAGACACCACACAGCAACACCCACATTCCGATCCACCAGCGCAACACGGCTTTCTCGCTTGAGACCAGAACGCCACCGAGCTCCCACCCAAACACCGCGAGATAGAGACCAAGCAGAACAACCCCGAGGCTCACGCTGTGCAGAAGCGCAGCATTGAAAAGAAAAAGCGCTAGGAAGAGCACGCAGAAAATGTTAAGCTGGAGGCGATGGAACATAGGAGGGAGTGTTTGAGTCGTTGAGTCGTTTAGTGACTCAACCACTCAACCACTCAACCACTTAAACACTCAATCACTCCACTCTACCATATGTTTGAGCGCGATCCGCATAAGCTGTTCCCGCACGACCACGTCATGCGCTACACCTTCATTCCTCTCATCCCGAGCTTTGTCACTCCCAACATGGTCACCATGTTTCGGATCGTGATGACGCCCGTTGTGCTTTGGTTACTTTATACAAGTCAGTTTGAAGTGGGCGTGCCGCTCTTTTTGTTTGTGGCGTTTACCGACGCGATTGACGGATCGCTCGCGCGGCTGCGAAACCAGGTTACCGACTGGGGGACGTTCTACGACCCGCTCGCGGACAAAGTCCTCATCGGCTCGGTCGTGCTCCTCGTTGTGATCCAGCATGTGAACGTGATCTTCGGCCTCTTGATCGTTGCGATGGAAGCCGTCTTGCTTATCGGAGGCTATGTCCGTAAGCGCCAAGGCAAGCATATCGGCTCAAACTTTTTCGGAAAGACGAAGATGTTTTTGCAGGTCTTGGGTGTCATGATGCTCCTGACAGCGCTGTGGGCGGGGTTTGATTTGTTCATCCCGATCTCGGTGGGGACGTTCAGCCTCGCGATCGTGTTTGCGGTGATTAGTTTGTTTACGTATGGGCTGTAGGGAAGGACGAGAAGGATCAAGAGGACTAGGAGGACTAAGGGGTGCGTGGATTGGATTCGTGAGCGTGATGTTTTTTGTTGGAAGTTTGGTGCTCGTAAATCCTGCGCAGGTGTATATCTCGCCGGACGAGACCGCGAACGCCTTTTTCGCGACGAGGTTCGCGCAGACCCTGTCGCTCGCGGGTCCTGACGACGAGCTTCTCGAGCCATTCGACACCACTTCGCTCGACGCCGTCGAGCTTCCGCCGTCGCTCACAGAGCTATGGCGGACAGGTCGAGGGGCAAGTCGTATCCATCCGCGCAGCACGCTCGTGGATGATGGGCAGCTTGTGCCGGGCAGTTTCCTGGGTCTGCCGTTTCTGTATGGATTTTTCGTGATGATCCTGGGACCAATTGCGCTGTGGATCCTCACGCCGTTGCTTACGATCCTGGCCGCACACGGCTGGCGACGGCTCGTCGAGCGGTACACAAATTTCACGATCGCAAATATTTCGTTCCTTCTCTTCTTGCTCCACCCAGCCGTTTGGTACTACTCCGCCAGGGGACTCATGCATAACGTTTTGTTCCTCGACCTTCTGGTTCTCGCCGCGTGGTTGTGGGTGGTGCGGCCAATGGGGAAAAATCAAAAGCATCCGAGTGTGTGGAACGATTTGCTCGCCGGGCTTTTCATCGGGCTCGCGTTATTTGTTCGGACGTCGGAGTTTCTCTGGATCGGCGTTGGGCTCTTGGTCGCAGGACTCATTTGGTGGCGCACGCTCTGTTGGCGACGACTGCGCGCTGGGCTGTTTGGACTCCTCGTGGGTCTAGGTCTTTTTTTCCTGATGAACTATCTCACGTACGGCCATCCGCTCACGACGGGGTACACGCTAGGCACACCACCGGTGGCCGAGCTTGTCGTGAGCGAATCCGTTGACTCAGTGGCGCTCCTGCCGTTTGGATTCCATCCCATGAATGCGTGGCGACATTTCTCCGCGTACGGCGTGACGATGTTCTGGTGGTTGTCGATCCTGGCCATCCCCGGGTTCTTCCTACTGCTCGCGCAAAAGGCGAACCGACGCACGGTTCGATGGACGATCGCGCTCGCCACCGTCGTTAGCCTCTGGCTCGTGTTCATGTACGGCAGCTGGGAGATTCACGACAATCCAGACCCAACGCAGATCACGATGGCCAACTCGTATGTCCGCTACTGGTTACCGATGTACCTGTTCACGACCCCAATGATCGCCATTACCATACAGTGGCTCGCGGCGCGTGGGCGAACAAGGATGGCTCGTGGGCTTATCGTTGGGACGCTGTTGCTCGCGGTCATCGGACTCAACGTGAACGCGACGTTTGTGCAGGGACAGGACGGGCTGGTGAAAATGCGCGAGGAACTAGCGAGCTCGGCGCAGATCCAGGAGTCCGTCCTGCGCTACACGCAAGAAGACGCCGTGATCATCGTCGACCGTGGGGACAAACTCTTCTTCCCGCACCGGCGCGTTTGGTATCCTCTGCGAGACGATACGACGTATGACGCGATGCCTGCGCTCGTCGAGATGACTGCTCTCTACTACTATGGCATCACGTTTCCTCGCGACGACTTCGACTATCTCAACGACTCGCGCCTGAAACGGATGAATCTCGGTATCGAACTCGTAGAGACATACGGTGACGAGTCGCTCTACCGTATTATCGCCCCATGACCTTCCTCACTCGTCTCATCCAACTTCTTCTCGTTGCCATCCCGATTGCCGTCATGGGCTGGCTTTTGAATTTGTGGTTCGTGCCAAGCGGCGTATTTCTCGTCGAGCATGAGGTAGGCGACTCATCGCCGTTCATCGACGAGCTCAAACCAGAGACCCGGGTTTCGGACGTGTACAAGAATGAACAGGGCGAGCCCGTCCAAGCCATTACAGAGGATCCAGCCTTTTTCTTTCTGCATCCGCACCGCGAGGAGTTTTTCGATGAGGTCGTCTTCGAGGTCTGGTTCAAGAACGAGTCCATGCCAATCGTCGAACTCGGCGGGCTGGCGCGTGTGAATCCCGAAACGTTCACTCTCTACCCTCTGCATAACCGTCTGATCGATGAGTCGAGCTGGAATCGGATCGACGAGGATGGACTTGTGTTGCTTCAGCGAGAAGACACGTACGATTCGCTCGCGGACTTTTTTGCGGATCCTCCTTCGCGCGATGAGGTCGCGGTCTATCGGACCAGCTTCGACGTGCCGTATCGCATTGAGGGGTATCAACCGACCGCCGCCGTGCAAATCATCGACGTGTCCCTGCGCGGCCATCACGAGTTCAAGACTTACATCCGCGACGAAACCCTCTCATTTACGTTTCGCTACATGGACATGAATCGCGATGAGGGGGAGGACGTGGTGCAGGTGACGGTGTTCAATGAGCGCAACCAGCCGGTCGCCGAGGCGCGAGCGAGTGACGACGGGAACACGAGTGACGACGCCGTTGTCGACCAGGGACTCAAGGAGCTGAAGCTCGCGGCATACAGTTTGCCCGAGGGCGTGTACAAGGTGGTCATGAATACGACGCGCGATGTGTTCTTCCGCGAGATTCAGACACCGCAGCAAAAGGTGGTGTTCCTCAATACGCTGTTTGTCGGCGACGAGGTTGGCTATCGCGAGCCCAGCGAGGGCGCGACGCTCTATACACAGTCGAAGCGCTTGCGATTGCAGACACGGCACGCGGAAGGGGTACAGACAATTACGGCCGGAAACCAGACACTCAACATCGCGCAGCCCTATGAGTGGTACACGCTGACGTTTGCAGATGAGGGACTTGAGCGTGTCGTGCTTCCGACGGGGGACGTCGAGATCGTGACCGATGGGAAGTTCGCGTTCTCGCCCTCGCAGTATTTCAACCCCGACCCTGTCTCACTTAACGCGTACACCACGATCGAACAGCTCGGGGTCGACTATGTGCTGGCGCGCTATGAGTCGCCTCGGAAGCAGGGCGACTGGCTCGTCGCCACGGTTTCGTTTGTCGCTTGGGACTTGTACGAAGAGGATGAGACATGGAAGTTCAGCTTCTCCACGCCGCTTATCGAGGAACTCGGTGCGAAGCTGCTGATTCATCGAATTGATACGCGCTTCAACCACTACTAAAAAATTCTTTGCTAACGTTCGCGCTAAGATCGTCACCGGGTGTGTATCTATTGGGTCGTCAGCTCGAACCTTATGTGTGTATCTATGATCTGGAAACGACGCACTCTCAAACCTCTGGAGGCGATCCTGCGCACGGGGTTTCTCGTAAGCCTCACGTCCTACGTTGTCTTTTGGCTTGCCGACGTCGTGCAACCAGGATTGGTCTCTCGGTATTTCTCTGTTCACATTTTTCTTTTGGCAGCCGTTGTATTTGGTGTGCTGTGGTCGATGGTGCTGGAAGAGTATGAACAGCGACCGCTCGTCCACGTTCTCCTATCGGTCACTTTCGGCGTTTTGCTCGCCGTGTTAACCTGGGGTTTCGCCGATGACATGGACGTCTACCGCGTCCCATTCGCCCTGCTCACGGCCGCTACACCTACGATTCTTTACGCGCTTATTCGCCACTAACTGTGCTACATGTGAAAATTCTTCTCACGGGCGGAGCAGGGTTCATGGGCTCTAACATGATTCATTATCTTCTCCGTACGTATCCTGATGTGGAGATCGTCAATTTTGACGATCTCACGTATGCCGGCAACCTCGAGAACCTCGCGGACGTGGTAGACGACCCGCGTTACACGTTCGTGAAAGGGAACATCGCGGACGCACTCGCGGTCGACAAGGCTGTCGAAGGTGTGGACCTCGTCATCAACTACGCGGCCGAAACGCACGTTGATAGATCGATCCTCGAGCCTAAGGCCTTTATCGATACCAACGTCTACGGCGTGTACAACATGTTGGAAGCGGTGCGCAAACACAAGACGCCTCGCTACGTGCAAATTTCAACAGACGAAGTGTTCGGAGCGGTGATGGAAGGCGAGAGCGATGAGGGATCGAAGTTCGAGCCGCGCTCGCCGTACTCGGCATCGAAGGCCGCGGGCGATCATCTGTGTCAGGCGTATGCGATCACGTACGGCGTGCCTGTCATTGTGACGCACTCGTGCAACTTTTACGGACCGTACCAGTTTCCCGAGAAGCTCGTCCCGCTGTTCACTCTGAATCTCCTGGAAGGCAAGACGGTTCCGGTGTATGGCGATGGAATGCAAGTGCGCGAGTGGATTTTTACAGAAGACCATTGTCGAGCCATCGACCTGATCGCCCACAAGGGGAATCTCGGCGAGGTCTACAACATCGGAACAGGCTATCGCGTGCCCAACCTCGACGTGACTTCAAAGCTCCTCGAGCTTACGGGTCGAGGCCAGGACGCGATCGAGTATGTCAAAGATCGCCCCGGCCACGACCGGCGTTACGCCATCAACTCCAACAAGCTGCGCAGTGAGCTTGGTTGGGAGCCGCAGGTGAGTTTTGAGGAGGGACTCAAGCAGACGGTGGAATGGTATAAACAGCATCGGGAATGGGTGGATCGTTGTCGAACAGGGGCGTACAAGGAGTATTATGAGCGGCAGTATGGGGGAAGAAGTAAAGAAGGAGAGAAGTAAAGGGATATGAAAATTCTTATCTTTGGAAAAGGCTACATGGGGGAGCGGTGCGCACAGGCGTGGGTGGAAGAGGCGTTTTTGTCCGACGTGATGGTTGGATCGGTTGAGGATGCGAAGGAGGAAATAAAGCGCGTTCAGCCGGACGCCGTTTTGAACGCGGCTGGCATTAAGGGAAACCCAAACGTCGATTGGTGCGAGGACCACCAGCTTGAGACCATCCGCGGGAACACGACCATGCCGCTCTTGCTCGCGGATGCGTGTAGCCAAGCGGGTGTGTACATGTTGCACATGGGGTCGGGTTGTATTTTCTACGGCGACTCGCATCACCCTGATAAGGCCTGGCGAGAAAATGACTTTGGAAATCCCTCGCCCGTTTACTCGCGTCTCAAGTGGGCGGCAGACCTCGCGCTTTCGACGCTTCCCAACGTCGGGGTCGCCCGCATCCGTATGCCGATCGACTGGAAGCCCGCGCCAGGGAATCTCATTGACAAGCTCTCTGGCTTTGCCAAAGTGATCGATGTCGAGAATTCCGTGACGATCGTGGACGATATGGTTGACGTGTTCCATCAGTTGCTCCAGAAGCGCGCGGCCGGAATTTTTCACGTCACGAATCCAGGCACCATGCGCCACCGCGACCTGCTGGCGCTCTACAAAGAACTCGTCGATCCATCGCATACCTGCGAGTGGATCTCACAAGAGGCTCTGGTGAGCCAGGGACTGGCGGCCAAGGCGCGCTCGAACAATTTCCTCGCGTCAGAGAATCTTGCCAAGGTCGGGATCACGATGCGTCCACTCTCGGAGGCCTTGCGTGACACGATGGAAAAGTATGCCTGGATGAAACTCGGGGGAGGATGCGGAACCGACTGCCAGTGCCATGACTGATTGCGAGCCACAAGCGAGCGTCGAGCTCAGCTCGACCGAGCGAGCTACGTCGCTCGCGAGCGACGTAGCGAGGCGAAGCAAACAAGGGTTCATACCCCGCAGCTTGGCTCGCGGGGAAAGGTGCGAGTGTTACGAGCTCCTTTGGCGGAGCTTGCTCCGCTGTGCATACCCTTGATTTCTAAAATCGAGCTACGGCTCGGTTTTGACTTTTGTTACGAAATTGACGTAAACTCGAGCCATTAAGCAAAAGGTCTTATGCCCAAAGACGGCCGTGGAGAATCACAACGACCTCTCATTGAGGAACGATCGGCAGCAATTCGAGAATCCCCTTCAGTTCCGAAAGTGGAGCAAATTTTTTGGCATCAATCCCCCCCGAACGTTCCCCAGAACTATATTGACGCCATGGTAGATTTTACTAAGAGCGGTTTAGCCCAAAAGGAGAGCTTGTTGTCATTTTTACTGAAGGAACAACGTTTTAGCGTCATCGCTGGAAACCTCGACAAGTTCTCCAAGGGCACGGTAGACCTCCCAAATCTCATCGATCGTCTCCTCAAAGCAGACCAGGCCAACGTCATCGCCAACAACCTCGACAAGTTGCTAGCCGCCGGAGCAGAACCATCAGATCTCATTGATCGTCTCCTCAAAGCAGGAGAGACCTCCGTCATCGCCAACAACCTCGACAAGTTCCCAAAGGACTCGGTAGATGCCGCAGATCTCATTGATCGTCTCCTCAACGCAGGAGAGACCTCCGTCATCGCCAACAACCTCTACAAGTTCCCGCCAGGCACGGTAAACCTCCCGGATCTCATAGATCGTCTCCTCAAAACAGGAGAGACCTACATCATCGCTGACAACCTCGACAAGTTCCTGGCCGCCGTAGCAGACCCATCAGATCTCATAGATCGTCTCCTCAAAGCAGGACATGCCTACGTCATCGCCAACAACCTCGACAAGTTCCCGCCAGGCACGGTAGACCTCGCGGGTCTCATCGAACGTCTCCTCAAAGCAGGCCAGGCCTACGACATCGCCGACAACCTCGACAAGTTCCCGCCAGGCACGGTAGACCTCCCGGATCTCATAGATCGTCTCCTCAAAGCAGGACATGCCTCCGTCATCGCCAACAACCTCGACAAGTTCCCCCCAGGCACGGTAAACCTCCCGGATCTCATAGATCGTCTCCTCAAAGCAGGACCTTCCTCCGTCATCGCCAACAACCTCGACAAGTTCCTAGCCGCCGGAGCAGACCCATCAGATCTCATTGATCGTCTCCTCAACGCAGGAGAGACCTCCGTCATCGCCGACAACCTCGACAAGTTTCCCAAGGGTTCGGTAGACCTCCCGGTCCTGGTCGGTCATCTGATCACTGAAAGATCAGGCCTGGCGTTCCTTAAGTATTTCGAGAACCTTCTTGATTATGGTCTTGACCCACAAGGTCTTGCACTGGCGCATAAAGAAGCACTTCGAAATGCGCTATCCCTGCATCTTTCCGAGGTGATCGCTCAAGAACGCTACCAACTCCTCTCCTTTTGGGTGAAGGAAACACGCCACTCTGGTATCGCCATCCCGCCGATCTTATCTGAACAATCCCTGGCCACCTCCTATCGTTCTTTGGTACGCGACGAACGAGTTAAAACTGCCACAGCTCTACGGGATGCGGCGGAGGGATTTGGCGTTATCTTGCCAGAGGAACATCTCCCAGGTGCCCTTGACGCCAGGGAGCCAGATCAGGAGGTTGCAGCCTTTATCAGTGACAAAGAACGGCAGAAACAGATTCTTCCACATGAAGAAGTAGCTCAATTTTACATCGATGACGTCTGTCTCTCATCGCTGCAAACTGTTTCCACCTCCCCAGACGCCTTTTCTTTGATGGAGTTTAGAGACCGTGTGACGTATGAAAGACTCAATGACCAGATCGAACACAGGACACAACAGATGTACACCTGGATGAAATGGTATCTGTTGCGGGCACTCTCAAGCGAGCTCTCGCATCAACAGTCAGACGCATTAAACGCGGCAACTCCTTCAGACCCGGATCGTTTTGCGGCAACGGCCAGCCGTGAGCAGATTCTTGATTTTTTCGCGACCGCGGCTGGACGGTTTAAAAACAATGATTGGGGCAAAGGTTATGGTGGAACACAATGGGCAAGGATCGCAGAAACCGCTTACGCTGTGTTTGCCACCAAGCGCCCTTCGCGCGTCTTAATCGACCGCGTCTTTGACTTGGAACACAACACTGGCGCCATCTTTGACAAAGCTCCAGAGCGAATTAAACTCGACAAGACGATTCTGAAGTCTACTCTGGAAGCCAAGGCCAGGGCATCTCTTCCAGAGGATCTGCTTAAAACCCTTGAGGATCAGCACCTCGTATCTGAAACGCTCTTCATCTCCCTTGGCGACCGCCTGCGCGCAGTAAACGCGCTGAAGAGGAAATTCACTAAACGTTGAAACTTATGAAAGCTCTTATTGCCGCAGGTGGCCGAGCCACACGATTGCGTCCCATCACCTGGACGCGCAACAAACACCTCATCCCGCTCGCCAACAAGCCCATGCTTTGGTATGTGCTCAAGAAGGTGACGGACGCGGGGATTACGGATATCATCATCAACGTGAACCCGGGCGAGGTGAAGAGCATGAGCGATTGTTTGGGTGACGGATCCGAGTTCGGCGCCAAGATTACGTATCTTGAGCAGCGCGGCGGAGCCAAGGGGTTGGCGCACGTCGTCGCCAATGCGCAAGAGCACCTCGCAGGGGAGCGGTTCCTGTTTTTTCTGGGTGACAACATCATTCTGGGATCGATCAACCGCTTTGTCGAACGCTTTGAGAAAGAACGGCTCGACTGCATGATCGCGCTCGCACGCGTGAAGGATCCCCAGCAGTTCGGCGTCCCCGAGTTCAACCAAGACGGCACGCTCAAACGCACCATCGAGAAACCGAAAGATCCGCCATCGAACTTCGCCGTGACAGGCATCTATCTGTTCGACGAGAAGTTTTTTGATGCGTACAAGACGATCGAACCATCGCCTCGCGGTGAGTACGAGATTACCGACGTGATCACCTGGTATATCCAAAACGGGAACGTGGGACACGAGGAGATTACGGGCTGGTGGAAAGACACCGGAACGCCCGACGCGCTCATCGAAGGCAACGCGCTCATCATGGACGACATGTCGCGCGAGGAGTACTGCATCAATTGCCAGCCGCATGAGGACGCGCAGATCCAAGGGCCGGTCGCGATCGGGGAAGGCACAAGCGTTTCGGCTGACTGCATGATCCGCGGTCCGGTCACGATCGGCAGGAATTGCACAATCGAATCAAGCTACATCGGCCCTTACACCGCGATCGGTGACGGGGTGCGGATCAAGAATACGGAAGTGGAGCACTCGATTGTGTTTGAGGGAGCGTCGATTGATACGACGCGTCGCATCGTGAACAGTCTGATCGGCGTCAACGCCCAGTTGGTCGATTATCGTCGCTCGCATCCAAAGACCGGACATCGACTTATCATCGGAGACAATAGTCTGGTAGAGCTATAGCCATGCCGGAAATTTCCGTCATCATCGTTTCGTGGAATGTGGAAGAAGCCCTCGCGCGCAATCTCGAGCGGCTTCTTTCGCTTCCCTGCCGTGTCGGTTGCGAGGTGATCGTCGTGGATAACGGCTCGCACGATGCGACGCCAAGAATGGTGCGCGCGCGCTTTCCCAACATCCAGCTCATTCAAAACGAGCGCAATCGCGGGTTTGCGTTTGCCTGCAACCAAGGGTTGAAGGTCGCGCGCGGGGAGGTGCTCGTTTTGTGCAATCCCGATATGCTCGTGGGAGAAGGGGTGGTGGATCATACCTATAACCTGTTGAACGCGCGGCGAGACATCGGCGTGTTGGGAGTGAGGCTTACCAGCCAGGACGGTTCGGTCGTGAAGAGCGTTCGTCGCGATCCGCGATTGCTTGACCAGCTCGCGATCCTGCTTAAACTCGCGCGCGTGTTTCCTCGCCTCACTCGCCGGTATATCGCGCACGAGTTCGATTATGCGCGGTCGCAGGAGGTGGAGCAGGTGCGGGGTTCGTATTTCGCGTTTCGTCGGGACGTCCTTGAGGCCGTCGGGATGTTCGACGCGGAGCGTTTTTTTCTTTGGTTCGAGGAAGTTGACTTTTGTCGGCGCGTACGAGAGGCCGGGTACCGCGTCTGGTACAGTGCCGAGGTCTCGTGCACGGATTTGGTTGGACGATCGTTCGCGCAGCAGCCCCTCGCGCTCAAGCAGGCGCGATTCAGTCGGAGCATGGCCGCGTATTTTTTCAAATGGCATCCGCGGTGGCAGGGATGGCTCGTGCTTCTGCTGCGGCCATTTGTCATCACAAGTGCATGGGTCGTCGGAGTGTTTCGTCCAAAGCTATGAACGGCATCGAGAAACAACACGTTGACATCGCGATCGTCACGGTAAGCGCCAACAAGCTACATGAGGCGTGTTTAGATTCGATTCAACGGATGCTGCAGCGGACGTCCCTGCGCGCCGCGTTTGTCTTGGTCGATAATGCGTCAACGGCGTTTGAGGCATACAGCTATGTGAAAGCGCACGTTCCCGACGCAATCGTGATCCTGCGCGACCGCAACTGCGGATTCGGATCGTCGTGCAATCTGGGTGCGCGCGAGGTGGAAGCTGACTACTACTTCTTCCTCAATCCCGACACGCGCGTTGACGACCACGCCCTGCTCGAGCGACTCCATGCGTTTATGCGCGCGTACCCGCAGGTGGGCATTGCAGCGCCGAAGATCCTGTACATGGACGGCCGTGTGCAAGAGACGTGCCGCCGCTTCCCGGCCTGGCATACGCCGCTCGTTCAGCGCACGACGCTTATCGAAGAAAAAAAAGCCGCCGCCCATCGACGAGAATTTCTCATGGAAGATTTTGGCCATCACAAGCGCCGCTTGGTTGACTGGGTGCAAGGCTCCGCGTTCATGATCGACGGCGCGCTCCTGCGCGAGCTGGGCGGTTTTGACGAGCGGTACTTCATGTACTACGAGGACGTGGATTTGTGCCGGCAGTGTTGGGAACGCGGCCGGCCGGTGTATTACCTCCCCGAGGCGATCGTCTACCATGCGTACGCAAAGGAGTCGGCCAAGGGCGCCGGGATGCTCCAACAGCTTCTTTACAACCCTCAAACCCGCGCCCACATATTCAGCTGGATCAAGTACTCGCTCAAATGGTTCTAAGGCAAAGGCAGGGGGTCAAGTCTCAACTCGTTAACTCTTATGTAAAACCATGGAATTCAACAATTAAGACAGTCATCGAGAACCTCAACAAAATGTCAAAAATTGACGACGGGAGACCTGACCCCAGTTCTACGGGCTTTCCTGCACGCATCCGCAATTTCTGACGGTCTCGCAGGCTAAAGCCTGCGGCTACCGAGCGTGTGTCCGTGCTGATGACCCCCACAGATACACACCCAGTGACGATCTTTTAGCACAACCTAGCCAACAGGATCGCTACTTTTGCAAATTTCGAGTCCACCACTCAAACCCGTCGTCGACAGCGGCGAGGAAGTGCATCTGTGTTGTGTCCTTGTCGATCCAAAACGGAGCGGCAAGATTGTTCGTCAGAATGGTCTGTGACAAGATCGTCGCTCCATCCAGGGTGAGCGCGACGGTCAAAGCGCCCGAGCGATAGATCGGCGTATTGCCATGCGGGTACCAATCGAGCTGTTCGATGGGAGTGGAGAGGCGAGTGAGAGTTTGCGTTTCGTGCGCAAAGCGGACATAGCGCTTGAGGTCGTAGCCGCTGGAGTACAGGAGCACGTCCCCCGCGGGATTCCATTTCCAGAGCCAGGCTTCCTCGTTGAGAAGAATCGGTTGCTCGCCCCCGCCCAGGTCCACGAGGATCAGTCGGTTTCGATGGATGTCTTGGATTCCTACCAACCCTTGGGGAGCGGGAACGAATCGATACTCTCCCAGCGGGATGTAGGTGATGATGGACGCGGTCTCGCCCTCTTGATAGGAGACAACGGCGCGGTTGTTGCTGGTGGAGAGCGTTACCTCGCGGCCGTCGTAGAGCGAAACAAGGTCTGCCGCAAAGGATAAGGGACGCGACGTCGCGTTGGCCACGTCGATACGCGTGAGTGCTGTTCCCGTTTTTACATAGAGGTACGGTTCGACTTCCAGATCCCACCAGCTATCCTGCACGTCCTGCACAGAGGCGGGCAGCTCGATCGCCGTCCCGTCGCTCACACGCGTGATCGACAGGTTCTGCCGCGACCCGTGCGTTTGGGTGAGTGCGAGATAGGCACCGTCTTTTGACCACGAGAGGGCATAGGTGCTCGTGGGCGCATACGAGAGCCGCATGAGGAGTTTCTTTTGCGCGCTCTGCCCTTCCACGACCCACGTTTCCAGCCACGAACTCTGCTGCGTCACATACGCGAATCGATCCGTGGCTTCGTGCGCGGACACAAGCACGGTCGAAAGGGCTTCACGCAAGTGTGGCTCCTCATCCAGAAACAGCACGATGGGTCCCATCACGCGCGCCTCGCGGCTCTCAAACGAAAGCGTTGTTTCCCAAGGGAGATACCCAGTCTTTTCCAGCCGCACCAGATGTTCCCCAGGAAGGATCGTCTCAAGCACCGCAGGTGTGCGGTCAGCGTACGCTGTACCGTCAATAATGACTGTGGCATTTTTCGGGACGCTGGAGATGTTGAATACCGCTGTGTGGACGATACGGCCGTGTGTGAGGTCAAACCGATACCCGGCTGTGTATAAGACGACGATGGGGGCGGAAACCAAAAACGCCAGGACAAAGAGGAGAAACAAGAACAGCCTCAACGATTTGGACATATCAGTTCCCATTGTATATCCTGTAGAGAGTTCTGAAAAAGTCGTTTAGTGGTTGAGTGGTTTAGTCGTTGAGTTACTCAATCACTCAATCACTCAACCACTCAACGACTTAATGACTTTTGCAGATGTCTCTATACCCATACTATGGCGAAGTTTTTGCGCCCCGTTCCTCGTTCCCTATTGACCCTTGGGTGTGTCCTGCTTGTCGTGGTGACGTTCAGCGTCGGCTATTTTTTTGGTCAGGCAAGAGGCGTTGCGAGTGTGGTTCCGCAGGGAGAAGGGAGCGTGCTGGGACAAGGGGAAGTTCCCGACTACCTGTCGCAAGATATCGATTTCCAAAAGTTTTGGGATGTCTGGAGTTTTGTCAAAGGCGAGTTTTACCGTCAGCCCGTTTCCGACGTTGACCTGTACTATGGATCGCTCAAAGGGCTTGTGTCGGGATTGGACGATCCTTATTCAGTCTATTTCGATCCGGAAGAGGCACAAGAGTTTGCCGCGGATCTTGAAGGGTCGTTCGAGGGGATCGGGGCGGAGATCGGCATAAAGGATGATCGGCTTCAGATTGTGGCCCCGCTTGAAGGGTTGCCTGCAGACCAAGCAGGGCTTTTGCCAGGCGACTGGATTGTCCTCATTGATGGAGAAAAAACAACGGGCATGAGTGTCGAGGAAGCCGTCATGCTCATTCGTGGAGAAAAGGGAACACAAGTCGTGCTCACGATCGCCCGCGAGGGAGTCGACGGCCTCACCCCCTACGCGATCACACGCGACAAGATCGTGATCGATAGCGTGAAGTGGAGTATCGACGACCAAAACGTCATGACTATTTCCATCTCGACCTTTAATCACGATACCTCAAGCCTGTTCTCGCAAGCCATTCAAGAAGCGTTGGCCTCTGGCGTGGAGGGGATCATCCTTGATTTGCGAAGCAACCCAGGAGGCCTGCTCACGACCGCCATTGACATCGCCTCGGCCTGGGTTGGATATGAAGAGGTGGTCATTGAGCGTTCGCAATCCGAGGTACAGGCGTTTGCTGGCGTTTCCGCGCCGCGGCTGCAGGGGATTCCCACGGTGGTGCTTGTCAATGGCGGCAGTGCTTCGGCATCGGAGATCGTCTCGGGAGCACTGCAGGATTACGGGTACGCCACGATCGTGGGGACGCAGACGTTTGGCAAGGGTTCCGTGCAGGACTACCGGGAGCTTGAGGACGGCTCGGCCGTGAAGATTACAACCGCCGCGTGGTATACCCCAAACGGTCGCTCCATCAATGAGGAGGGGATCGATCCTGACGTGGCTGTCGAGTACACCGTGGAGCAGTACCAGGCAGGCATTGATCCGCAGGATGCCGTTGCCCGAGAGATTCTTGCGGGAACCTATGTATTTGAAGAAGCACAAGACACACAAGCCCCGTAAGCCATCGCCGGGGAAGCCAGCTAAACGAGAGCCGGTATCGCGGGAGCTTTCTGCCGGAGGGATTGTGTTTACGCGTTCAGGGAACAGTGTTGTTTTTGCCGTCATGAAGGATTCCTATGGGAAATGGACGTTCCCAAAGGGGCATGTGGAGGTAGGCGAGGACATTGAGGAAGCGGCCGCCCGCGAGACGCTCGAGGAGCTTGGGCTTCAAGAGGTTCGCCTTTTGGACTACTTGGGCAAGATCGACATTTGGTTTCGGGATAAGTTCCAGAAAAAAGGGGAGCTCGTCCATAAAGACATTCATTACTATCTTTTCGAGGCCGCTGCTCACAGCGAACTCCACCCAGATCCAAGCGAGCATGTGTATGAGGCCAAGTGGGTTCCTCTCTCCAAGGTGGAGCGCGTGTCGAGCTATCCTGACATGGTTCCCATCGTGAAGACGGCGGTACGACTTGTGAAAGCGCTCTAAAAGGAGTTCTATAGGTGAGTATGAGATTGACGTTAAGCGGCCGAGTTGAACGGGGAGAAGGGATGGCAACGGGGTTGGGATGCCCCACGGCCAATATTGCGATTGAACAAGGAGTGCTGATTCCGGCGCTGGGAGTCTATGTCGGCGAAGCGCAGATCGACGGGGTTTGGCATAAGGCGCTCATTTGCATTAGCGACGGGCGAACAGGTTACAATCTCAAAATAGAAGTGCATCTGCTGGGAATGAATGAGGATTTTACCGGGAAGCACATTGATGTCGTGATTCATGAGAAATTGCGAGACATTATCCCATTTCCAGGGGAAGAAGAGATAGCGGTGATCATTGCGGAGGACTTGAAACGGGCTCGAGAGTGGGCCGCGACAGGAAGTTATGAACAGCCCTAAAAGCCAGCTATTTTCAAATAGTTGACCCCGTGCTAACATAAAAACCATTAAAACATTAAGTTTTCCATTCGTATGGCAAAAATGACTAAGAGCCAGTTTATGGCGATGGTCGGTGAGATGTTCGGCCTTTCTAAGAAGGACGCTGGAGAGAAGTGGGAGGCATTCGTCACGATGGCTCTCAAGGATGTCCGTCAGGACGGAGAGTTCAATCTCCCAGGACTTGGTAAGCTCGTGAAGAAGAGCCGCGCGGCTCGCCAGGGACGCAATCCGCTCACTGGAGCCACCATTCAGATTCCAGCCAAGACGGTCGTGAAGTTCCGTGTCGCGAAGAGCGCGAAGGATTCCGTGCTTTAAAGAAAATTGCAAAACCGTCATCGACTAGCTCGGGGCGGTTTTGTGTTAGCATGGGTCGTATGCCGTTAGCCGAGAAGAAACAAAAAGCGATCCTCATCGATCTCATCCATCCCAAGATGCTCAAGCGTCACGCGCTGGAGCGGATGGTTGAGCTTGAAGAGTTGGTGAATACCTACGGTGGGATCGTGATCGTGAAGGCGTGGCAGAAACGGTTTGCGCCGCATCCCAAGACGTACATCGGGACAGGGAAGGTGACATTGATGGGGGAGGAGGCACGCGAGCTTGGGGCGAAGTTTCTTATCGTCAACGCGCAACTCAAGCCGCGGCAGGTGTATGACTTGGGCGAGATGTTGCGTCCATACGGGGTGCAGGTGTGGGATCGCATCGATCTCATCCTCAAGATCTTTGCCAAGCATGCCAGGACGACCGAGGCCAAGCTTGAGATCGAGCTGGCGAGCGTCCGGCATATGGGTCCGCGCATTTTCGGCATGGGTATGGAGCTTTCTCGGCAGGGGGGAGGCATCGGCACGGTCGGCATTGGAGAGACGAACATTGAGCGCATGAAGCGCCACCTACGCGAGAAAGAGCGCAAGCTCAAGGAGAGACTCGAGAGCTACCAAAACGGCCGCGACCTCGCACGCAAACATCGAAGTCGACAAGGCCTCAAGACCGTCTCGATCGTTGGCTACACCAACGCTGGCAAGACGACACTTCTCAATGCGCTCACGGGACGTCACGAACACGTCGCCGACGAGCTTTTCGCCACGCTCGATACTCGAGTCGGGCAACTTTTTTTGCCCACGAACAATAATGTCCGATCGGACATTGTTGTTCGTCCTCGAACGGTACTAGTTTCTGACACGATCGGCTTTATCAAAGACCTGCCACCAGAGCTCCTGAACGCTTTCTCCTCGACCCTCTCCGAGGCCGTCGACGCAGACCTCCTCATCCACGTCGTGGACGGGAGTGATCCCAACTGGCACAAGCACATGAAGGTCGTGGAGGAGATTCTCGAGCGCCTCGGTGTCGCGTTGACCCAGCGGCTGCTCGTCTTTAACAAACTCGACCAAACTTCTCCAGAACTCCAGGCTCGCATCGGTACGTTCTGCGAGGAGCAGCCTCCGCTCTGGATCTCAGCCGCAAGAAGTGAGAACCTAGACACTCTCATCGGCCAAATCGAAAACAGCCTCTAAAGAAGGCTGTTTTTGCATGGAATTCATTCTCGAGACCGTTGAAATACTCCCGTTTGTCATTGCGAGCGACCGCAAGGGAGCGAAGCAATCCTTCGGTTGCTAGGGAATCAAGGGATTGCTTCGTCCCGCCACGCTTCGCTCGCGGCTTTGGCACGCTCCTCGCAATGACACAGTTTTGGAGTATTTCAACGGTCTCTTCTCGAACCTTGACAAACGGGGTATTTTCGAGTACGGTTCAGCGGTTCCTGGGAATCCTCCCGGGATGCGCAGAATGCCTTGGTGTATGCCGAAGGTGGCTCCAAATACGGAGCAACGGTGATGTGCGCCACCTTTGCGCGCAAAAGGAGAAGACGTATGTCTTCCAGAAGTAAGAAGGTGGTCCAGTTCGATGGACCGGGTCGATTCGACGGACCGGGTCGATTCGCGACCCTGGCGGGTCTGTTCAACCCCGAGGTCGGCGGTCGTCGCCGGATCTGCAACGTCGCGATGGTTGAGATACCCAGCGTCTTCACAGGTGCCGATCTGGATCTCATGGTGGTCGGCCTGGAGACTCCAGACCCGGCCAATCCAATGAAGGTTACCCTCTGGCTGCGAGCCTTGGAGGACCCGACGTGCCTCGCTGTGGTTCGCAACTATGACCTTCATCGCCGCAACGGTGAGCTCACGGCTGTCGAACATGGCCCCTGGGGCGGGCGGTTCGTGCAGCCCCAGCTGGGATTTCTCCACAGCCTCGACCAGATCGACTTCATGAACCAGTTCGCCTGGCGCGATGGCGAGCGCCATCCGCTGTGGGTCAGAATCACAAGGACGCTCCTCCCCTCCGCGCAGGTTGATGGCCTGCCCGCATGCGCCATCGATGAGTCGGATCACTTCCGCGCCGCGCTGTACCTGCGCGCGGTGCAGGTGTTCGACATCAACACCTACACCTACCGCTTCGAGGCCAATGACCTAAAGGGAGGGTTCTGGCACGGAGCCATCGACCTGACTCACAAGACGGGCTTCCTCTGCCAAGGTCGACACCCCCTGTGGAACGATGTCCCAGTCAGCGACATGGAGACGCATTCCTAGTCGCGACCGAACATTCTCCACACGCCTCAAGCACCCTACCTGGGTGCTTTTAACTTGAGAACAAAAACCAGCCTCGAAAGGCTGATTTATTTTGGAGAGGTCTCTTACGCGAGTTTGCTCTGGGCTTTGAGGGCGTTGAGATCGTACTTCTTTCCTTCGCGATCCCACTTTTTGAGGGTTCGCATTCCGCGGGTGGAAATCGTGACCGTCACGGTTTTCCCATCCTTTGGGTTCACCAGGCGCTTTGTCTGGAGGTTGGGGAAGAGTTTGCGCTTGACCTTCACGTTAGAGTGGGAGACAAGCTGTCCGGTGGACGTCTTTTTGCCGGTGATGATGCAGGATTTAGACATAGGATATTCGTTAATAACGTGTGGGAGTGTAGCCGAGGCGCGAACTGGGGTCAAGTCTCCACTCGTTAACTTTTTAGATTTTGTTGAGGATTGAGTTTCTCTGGCAGTCGTCAGATGCCTTACTTTTTGCGAAAGTTAATGACTGAAGACCTGACCCCAGTTCGGCGATTCCGCAGGAGGCGTGCGATATGCTAGAATACAGCCACTATGTCCACACCCGAACCCTCTTCATTGCCAAGCGACGCGGAGTCGCGTCTTGTGTGTCGATTGCCCCTTCCCACAGATGAGAAGCGCGCGCAACCGACACGGCTCTACGAGATCACTTGGCGCATCTTTCGCATCATGGCGGAATTTGTCGAGGGGTTTCAGTTTTTGTCCGAGTCCAGCCGCGAGGTGACGTTTTTTGGCTCGGCGCGAACCAAGAGAAATGACCCATGGTATAAGGAGGCGGTGAAACTCGGGGCGCTCTTGGCGAAAAACGGGTACACAGTCATTACGGGCGGAGGCCCGGGCATCATGGAGGCGGTAAACAAGGGCGCGTATGAAGCCGGCGGTCCGTCGATTGGCTTGAACATTCAACTCCCCACGGAGCAACGCATCAACGCGTACGTCACCCGAGGCCGCGGGTTCCACTACTTCTTCACGCGCAAGGTGATGCTCGCGGCCAGCGCGCAAGCGTATGTGTACTTCCCTGGCGGTTTCGGGACGCTGGATGAGTTTTTCGAGATCGTCACGCTCATCCAGACTGGCAAAATGCAGCCAACGCCAGTGGTGTGCGTGGGACGGGAATTTTGGCTCGGCCTTTTTGACTGGGTGGAAAAAACACAGATCGGCAAGTACAAGACCGTTTCGGCAAAAGACCGAAAGCTATTTCAGGTGGTCGATAGCGCGCAAGACGCCTTTGATATTATTTGCCACTCGCAAGAGAGGACGTTTTTCTAGCTATGACCCCCCATTCCCACAAGGGAGACATGCCACGAGCGTGGGTGGTGGACGTGAACATGGGATATGGACATTCGCGTGCGGCGTTTGCGCTCAAAGATCTCGGCGGCGGGCACGTGCTCTCCGCAAACCACTATCCCGGCATTCCGGCGCAAGATCGCTCGCGATGGCAAGAGAGTCGTAAACTCTACGAGATTATTTCTCGCATGAAGCCGATCCCCGTGGTTGGGAATTTTTTGTTTGAGGCCATGGATTATTGGCAGGAGATCCCCGCCTTTTACCCTCGCCGAGACCTTTCCAAACCAAACGCGCAGCTTCGGCAGATCTTCCACATGATCCACAGAGGATTCGGCCGTCACCTGATCGAGAAGCTTTCCAAGCATCCGCTCCCGTTGGTGACGACGTTCTTTATCCCGGCGTTTTTTGCGGATTATTACGATTATCCCGGTGACATCTGGTGCGTGACCACGGACGCGGACATCTCGCGCGCCTGGGCGCCATTGGACCCAAAGCGCAGTCGGATCAAGTATCTGGCCAGCAACGGCCGGGTCGTGGAGCGGTTGAAGCTCTATGGGGTTCGCGCGGATCACATTTTCCTCACGGGGTTTCCGCTTCCTAAGGAACTCGTCGGAGGGCCAGACGGGGAAGTTCTCAAGGATCTCCTGACCGAGCGGCTGTGCAACCTCGATCCAAACGGGATTTTCCACGATCGATATCAGCGCACACTTCAGGCAGAGCTCGGTCCCGCGCGCTGCAGGCGTACGACCTCTGCCCATCCGATGACGTTGACATACAGCGTTGGCGGCGCCGGAGCCCAGCGCGCGTTGGGTGTGAAAATTTTAAGGAGCCTCAAGTCTGCCATCGCGCGCCATGAGATTCGGTTGAATCTCATGGCAGGCTACCGGCGCGATGCCATTGTCTATTATCGCGACGCGGTAAAAGAAGCGGGGCTCAAAAAAGAGCTAGGCGAGTGGGTGTGCGTTCCAGAGCATGCGTCGCGCGCCGACTACTTTTCCGACTTTACACAGACGCTCAAAACCACCGACATCCTCTGGACCAAGCCCAGCGAGCTGTCATTCTATTGCGGATTGGGGATTGCCTTGGTCATGGCTCCACCCATTGGATCGCAGGAAGAATTTAATCGCGTCTGGCTGACCTATGTCGGCGGCGGCGTTTCGCAAAACGATCCTCGCTACACAGGTGAGTGGCTGTTTGACTGGATTGCTTCCGGCGGCGTTGCCCGCATGGCATGGAACGGCTATATCGAAGCCCCGACCCATGGAGCGTATCGTATCGAAGACGTCGTACTGGGTCGCCAGAGCGAAATTCACCCGCTTCCTCTGATTGTGTGAGAGTGGAATTGAGGGGAATGAGGAATGAGGAATATTTGAAAAGCGAATATTCCCAATTCCCTATTCCTCATTCCCTACTCCTCATTCCCTACTCCCCCCACCCCACTATGGACAAAACACTCGAACATCTCCTCTCCACCGTCGTGCACATGCGCCGGGAAGCAGAGGAGCTTGAGAAAGAGGAGGACGTCATCAAGGTCTCGGAAACCGTTTCCGCGGCCGCTTCGGTGTACGAGACCGTGCGCAACGCCCTTGAGTACGACGAGGAACATCTGCTGCGCCGCAACGCGATCCGGCGGATTTTGAAACGGCGAATGACGGACGCGCCTTCCGCAGAGATGTCCCAAAAGCTCCTACGCGAGCTCATTTGGGCGCGCTATCTTCCCAATGCGAAAGTCCCTTCGCGCATGGCGCAGGGCGTGGGTGCGATTCTGGAAAAATACAAACTTCTATTTGGCACGCTTGAGAGTGAAAGCCGCAACGGGCAGCGGGCGTATGAATGGCTCTTGGACGTGTTGTCCGTGGAAATCGAGTACTCGCTGGGCCCCCCCTGCATTGACGAGGCGCTCGCGAGTTTTGCCTACCAAGAAATCAAGAAACGCGTGGAATGGCAGGCGCAGACGCTTGCCCAGGAAGATCGAGACCTCCAGCTCTACATTGCCATCCACCGAACCGTCCTGCGGTCCAACCAAGCTACGCTGCGCTATCGTATTCTGACGCTCTACTACAACCACTGGCGCAAGGCCGCTGCCGGAGACCAGGTCGTCAAGGAGATCGCGATGAATCTCCTGAAGGTCATCGATACCGTGGAGCGTCAGATCCAGCATCCGGCGCAGGATGAAATGTATCGGTTCGTCCGTCGCCATGCCGTCGTTTTCCACGTGCTCTCCGACATCGTTGACGACAACCCGGAAGCGTTTGCCAGGGACTTACACGCGGCAGACCTCACGACTATTGACTCCGCCGCTTCCAAGGCCGTCGAAACTCGCTACACCGCGTTTCGCACAAAGCTGCGCCGCACGGTCGTGCGCGCCGCGCTGTTTTTGCTCTTGACCAAGTCCATCCTTGCCGTCCTGGTCGAGCTTCCCTACGAGATTTTTGTCCTGCGCACCACGGACTACCTTCCGCTTGCCGTCAACATCCTCTTCCCGCCGCTCTTGCTCATGTTTATTGCCTTGAGCGTCCGGATTCCCAAGCGCAAGAACACGGCGCGGATCCTGCAAGAGCTGCACGCGATCTGTGGAATCGGGGAGGAGTTTAGCCTCATCTTCAAGCGCAAGCGACACTGGGGGCGCGGCGCGCTGTGGTGGATCTTCAATACGCTCTATGTGGCGATCCTCGTTGCGACCGTTGGTGTTATCGCCTCCGTGCTGTCGTCGTTTGGCTTCAACGCGCTCTCGATCTTTTTCTTCGTCCTGTTCCTTTCGCTGGTGGCCTACTTTGGCCTGCGCATCCGCAATACGCGCCGCGAGCTCATGGTCATTGACTCGTCTCGAGGATTTTTCAGCGTCCTGGCGGACATGCTGTTCTTGCCCATTGTGCGCGCCGGCCGCTGGGTGGCTCTTCGCGCGCCTCGCGTGAACATCTTCCTGTTCTTTTTCGACTTCATCATCGAGGCACCCTTCAAGGCCGCCATTGATATCGTCGAGTCTTGGCTTGCGTTCTTGCGGGAAAAACAGGAGGAGATTTAGCAGCCTCTGCGGAAGTGATTGAGTCGTTAAGTGGTTGAGTGATTGAGTAACTCAACCACTCAACCACTAAACGACTTTTTCAGAACTCTCACTGAATCATGCGCCACCACCATGCCAAATCCTTTTACCTCTTTGCCTGCGTGGCCACGGCGCTCACGCTGGCCGTATTCACGTCCGCCTTTGTCTGGCTGAACACGAGGGAGATCATTGAGCCCGCGTTTGGCATTACCTTCTCGTCCTTGTACGCGCGAGAGCTTGGATTTGCGCCTGAAGAAATGTACGCGGCAATGACCGACGAGCTTGGAGTGAAGAGCGTGCGGCTGCCGATCTACTGGTCGCAGGTGGAGGCGCTGCAAGGCGTGTATCAATGGGAGATTCCCGATCGTCTTGTGGAAATGTCGCAGGATCGAGGGGTCGCGCTCACCGTTGTTGTGGGCATGAAGGTGCCGCGCTGGCCCGAGTGCCATATGCCGACATGGGCGCAGGTGCTTGCGCCAGAGGCAGCGCACGAGGCCACGATCGCGTTCATTCGTGAGACGGTTGATCGCTATGCTGACTCCAGCGCCATTATTCGTTGGCAGGTGGAGAACGAGCCATTTTTTCCCTACGGCGAGTGCCCGACGATCACGCCCTCACAGGTTCAAGAGCGGGTGGCACTTGTGCGCGAGCTTGACGATCGACCCGTCCAAGTGACTGTAAGCGGGGAATTGGGTTCGTGGCTTGAGTCCGCGAGGATGGCGGACGTGCTGGGCATCTCGATGTATCGGCAAACATGGAACGACCTCTTTGGCTACTTCGTCTATCCGCTCACGCCCGAGTTTTATTATCTGCGTGCGAGCCTTGTGCAGGGCGAGGTTGCCCGTGTGGTCGTCTCCGAACTTCAGGCCGAGCCGTGGTTCCCAGAGCCGCGTGAGAGTAGGCCGGTGCAGGAGTGGTATGATGCGTTCACGGTAGAGATGTTGCGGGAGCGTGTCGACTTTGCGCGCGAGACGGGTTTGAGCGAGGCGTACCTTTGGGGCGCGGAGTGGTGGTACGCGTTGCGGCAAGCAGGGGATGATCGATTGTGGGAGGCCGCCCGTGAGATATTCTAAAGAGACCTCTGCGAAAGTCATTAATTCGTTGAGTGGTTGAGTGATTGAGTAACTCAACGACTAAACCACTCAACCACTAAACGACTTTTTCAGAACTCTCTAAACAAGCGAGTCTATGGCTAAACAGTCGATTTTTGACGTGATCGTGATCGGATCCGGATCCGCAGGGTTTTCTGCCGTGGAGGCGGCACGCGCAGTGGGCGCGCGCGTATGTCTGATCGAAAAAGGCAAACTCGGCGGTGAATGCCCCAACGAGGCGTGTGTGCCGTCTAAGGCGTTGTTGCATGCCGCGACGATGTATCGGCGTGCGCAAATAGGACGCGACCGGGGAATCGAGATAGACGAGTTGTCGTTTAATTTCAGTGGAGTCATGGCCTATAAGGATCGCGTGGTCGCGCGCATAACCGGCGGGGGAGAGCGCGGGGAGAGGTATGAGCAGATGCTCAAGCAACTGAAAGTCGTTGTAAAATTCGGCGAGGCGAAGTTTGTCGATGCGCACCGCGTTGAGGTTGGCGCAGAGATCTTTGAGGGTCGCGCCGTGGTGATCGCCGCGGGAGCCACCGATGTCGTGCCGCCCATTGACGGGTGTGATCGCGCGCGTGCCTGGCAGTGGCGCGACGCGATGGTGGCTACGCGCTTGCCAAAGTCCATGGCGATCATCGGCGGGGGACCCGTAGGATGTGAGCTCGCAACATTTTTTTCGACATTTGGCACGCGGGTCGTTCTCATTGAGTCCTCTGCCGCCGTGCTGGATCGCGAGGACGCGCAGGTGTCTGCGTACGCGCTCGCCGCGCTCGCGCGACTTGGAGTCGAGGTGGTTTTGGAAGGCATAGTAGAGGAAATCGTGAGCGCGCATGGGACGCACGGAGTGCGCGTGCGCGGCCACGATTCGCTGTATGCCGTGGAGCAGATCGTGCTTGCTGCGGGCAAGCGACCCAACATCGGGACGCTGAACCTCCGGGCAACGGGCGTGCGGCTGGATGGCCGCGGACGCTTCACGACCGCCGCAGACCAGCGCACCAATGTGAGACATATCTTTGCCGCCGGGGACGTTGACGGGGGGATGATGTTTACCCACACGGCGCATCACGAAGGGGCGATCGCTGGGTACAACGCGGCGATCATCGCCTTGGGGAAACGCGCGAAGAGCGTGAAGCGCGACGAGCGCGTGGTGCCGCGCGTGACGTTTTTGGATCCCGAGGTCGCCTCCGTTGGCATGACGCAGCAAGAGGTCAAAGAGAAGTTTGGAAGCGCGCTTGTGGGACGTTTCGAGCTTGCCGGACTCGGGCGAAGCGCGACAGTGGGCGTGCAGGTCGGATTCGTAAAGCTGGTGGCGCATCCCAAAACGCGCAAGCTTTTGGGCGCGCACATGATCGGCGAGCGCGCTGGCGAGGTCATTCACGAGGCGGCTCTCGCCATCTATCTCAACGCTCCCGTCGACAAGATCGCTTCGATGATCCACGCCTACCCGACGTTCTCGGAAGCCTTGCGAGCCGCAGCCGTCGACGCGCATCTGGAGTAGCGTATGAAGTGGTTGTACGAGCGCGGCAAGGTCATCTCGGCCAAGAACGGCTCGCTGGAACTCATCACCTGGTTTGGAAAAACGGCCGTCCTGGGAGACGGCGTTTTTCAGTCTGGGAGGTATATGCAGCGGGTGTTTGCCGCGATGCTTGGGATGCTGCCGCGCGATGCCGCCCCCAAGCGTATTCTCGTTGTGGGCTTGGGAGCGGGTGGGTGCGTTCCCGTCATTCGGCGCCAGTTCCCTGGGGTGCACATCGTGGCGCTTGAGTACGACGAGGTGATGATTACGCTTGCGAAGCAGACCTATCTGCGCAGCACGGACATGAGCGGGCTTGAGATCGTCAAAGGGGATATGCGTCAGACGTTCTTAACGTTGCAAACGGAGTTCGACCTCATCCTGGTGGACGTGTTTTGCGGACGCAAGGTTGCTCCGACGCTCACACAGGAGCCGGTGCTGCGCGAGCTCTCGCGCCTTTTGTCGTGGCGCGGGTTCATGGTCGTAAATCTCTTTAGGGAACGGTCTACGCTTTCTCCAGTCATTGAGCGGTTTTTCAGTCAGCACGCGGTGAGGCGTGTGCGTTACAACGAGGTCTGCTTGTATCGCCACTATGGCATGGGAAGGTTGGGCGAGGGTGTGCCGCAGGGGTTTGAGGATCGGGAGCAGTCACGCACGTATCTGGAGGCCGTAACTCCCGCAAGCTCCCGCCACAAGATCGTCCAGGAATCGGGGATGTTGGGAGTCCGGATGCGCCTATGGTCGTTTTCTTTTGAGCATTTTGTCCACGAGCGGGAGCCTGATGTGCAAGCGACAGACAAGATTCGCGTGATCTCCTGGCAGCCCTATCGTGTGGGTCGCTTCCCTGGGTGGTGGAGGATTCCTGGCATCTTCACGATTCATTTCAAAAGGGGAGTGGCGATCCTCCCCGTAGATTCCCCCCCTGCCCGACCGATTCCCCCCCTGCCCGAGGGGGGGTTAGGGGGGG